>OCHN01001252.1_pt1 | contig 21644 bp, 18 predicted proteins | sample 1538911 | NCBI WGS metagenome assembly OCHN01 (sample SAMN04571736, study PRJEB22368) | human gut metagenome | biome: human gut; material: stool | host: Homo sapiens | place: Luxembourg | collected 2013-01-11 | reverse complement strand
TGTCTTGTTTGCGTTGTTATTGTTCTGTATCGTTTTCAAGGTTCGTACCGGTCTCGCAAGCGGCTTTGTGGCGGCTCGCGCAACCAGCTTTGTCAGTATACTACTTTTTCGCCCGCCCGTCAAGAGGTTTTTTGAAGGTTTTTGCGGTTTTTTGCGTTCTTTTGGGATTTCCGAACGATAAGCACGTTCAGTCTGCATCATCGTTCGTCATTTAGCGAACCTTCGTCGCTGTTTCCTTTTAGTTTATTCGTCCGCATCATCCGCCGTCATCTTTCTGCCTGTTTTCACCGCCAGCGCATCAAAAAAGCCCCTTCCCGATTGAGGAAGGAGCTTTTTTATGTAATCTGGAAATTACACAGTCGCCTTGGCGAGCTGCTTGGCCAGACGAGCCTTCTTACGATTGGCAGCATTCTTGTGCATAACGCCCTTCGACGCGGCCTTATCAATCGCGGAGGTGGTCACAACCAGCTGTGCATTCGCAGTCTGGGGATCAGCAGCAATCGCGGCCTCCAGCTTCTTGACAGAAGTGCGGACAGCGCTCTTGATCATACGGTTGCGCAGATTCTTCTTTTCGCTCACCTTGACGCGCTTCTTAGCGGACTTAATATTCGGCAACTTCGTTCACCTCCCGGTTCATACTGTTAATCGGCGGTTCACACCGCTCAATCTTAGGGTTCGAGTACGGCAGAAAACCGTGCGAAAACCAGCGCTGTTTATTGTAGCATGGTTTCCTGAAAAAATCAAGGCTTTTCAGAAAAAAATCTCTGTTTCTCGCACATTTTCTGTGGAAAGGCGGCGCATCCCGCATTTCGTTTGCTGCGGAACACGCCGTTTCTTCCATTATTATTTCATTTTCATCGCGCGCATGGCATTGAGAATCGCCAGCATTGCCACGCCGACATCCGCAAAGACCGCCAGCCACATGTTCGCAAAGCCGCAGATACCCAGCACCATCACCAGCAGTTTCACCGCAAGAGCAAAGATGATATTTTGATGCACAATCCGCATCGTCCGGCGCGCGTGGCGGACGCCCTGCGCAATCTTCGCCGGATCGTCGTCCATCAGCACAATATCCGCCGCCTCGATTGCGGCATCTGCGCCGACGCCGCCCATCGCAATGCCGATATCCGCGCGGCGCAGCACAGGCGCATCGTTGATACCATCGCCTGTGAACGCCACGGTGTGGCCGTCGCCCAACAAGCCTTCGAGCGCGCTTACTTTGTCCTCCGGCAGCAGCTCCGCGCGGTAGTCGGTCAGGCCGACCTTCTTGGCGATGTCCGCCGCGACTTCCTTGCGGTCGCCGGTCAGCATGACCAGCCGCTTCACGCCCGCGGACTTCAAGGCTTCCATCGCGGATGCGCTGTTTTCCTTGATGACGTCGCTGATGACGAGCGCGCCGAGGTACTGCCCGCCGCGCGCAACATGCACCACCGTGCCGATTTCCGCCGGCTCAGCCGCCTTGACGCCGATGGACTCCATCAGGCGCGCGTTGCCCGCGTACACCTGCTGGCCGTCCACCTTCGCCTGTACGCCGTGACCCGCCGCTTCAGAGGCATCGCTGACGCGGTTCATGTCCACCGCGCGCCCCAGCGCTTCCTTAATTGAAATCGCAATCGGGTGATCGCTGAATGCCTCGGCATGTGCCGCAGCGTCGAGCAATTCGTCCCTCGTGACGCCTTTTGCCGGATGCGCGCCCGTGACGGAGAACGTCCCTTTCGTCAGCGTACCTGTCTTGTCGAACACGACCGTATCCAGCCCCGCGAGGGTTTCCAGATACGTCGCGCCCTTGATGAGGATGCCCTTCTTCGACGCGCCGCCGATGCCGGAGAAGAACGTCAGCGGCACGGAGATAACCAGCGCACACGGGCAGGAGATAACAAGGAAGGTCAGGGCGGTGTAAATCCACTTCGTCCAGTTGCCGTCAAACAGGCTCGGAATAATTGCCAGCGCCAGCGCGAAAAAGCACACGACGGGCGTGTAAATCCGGCTGAACTTGGTGATGAAGCGTTCCGTCTTTGCCTTCGCGTCGCCGGAGGATTCGACAAGCGCCAGAATCTTCGCGACGGTGGATTCGCCGTAACCGACCGTGACCTTGACTTTCACCACGCCGGACAGGTTGACGCAGCCGCTGAGGACTTGGTCGCCCTCCTTCACGTCGCGCGGGAGCGATTCGCCGGTCAGCGCCGTGGTATTCAGGCTCGAATTGCCTTCGATGACCACGCCGTCCAGTGGAATCTTCTCGCCGGGCTTGACGAGGATGATGTCGCCCACGCGCACCTGTTCGGGGCTGACGCGGCGGCTGTCGTTGCCGTCCACCAGATTCGCATAGTCCGGGCGAATGTCCATCAGCTTCGTGATGGATTCGCGGCTCTTGTCAACCGCCTTATCTTGGAAGTATTCGCCAATCTGGTACAGTACCATGACCGCGACGCCTTCCGCATATTCCGCAACGCACATTGCGCCGACGGACGCAACCGTCATCAGGAAGTTCTCGTCGAACACTTCGCCATGGCGGATGTTGCAGATGGCGCGCCACAGCACGTCGTAGCCCGCAACCAGATACGCCGCGATGAACACGACAATCGTCGCCCAGTGCGTTTCGCCCAGATTCGCCTTGCTGACCAGCCCCAGCGCCAGCAGCGCGACCGCAGTCGCAACGCGAATCATCAGTTTCTTGCCCTTGTTCGCGCCGCCGTGTTCGTGACCATGTTCATGCGAGTGCTCGTGATGCTCGTGGTCGTCATGGTCATTATCATCATGATGATGATGATCGTGACCGCAGCCGCATTCGCCGTCGTGATGATGGTGATGCTCATGCTCGTCGTCATCATCGTCCTCGTGATGATGCCCGCCGCATGCACAAGACGCGCCGGACGGCTTTTCCGCTTCATCGAAGAAAATCTCCGCGTCGGGTTCGATTTCCTTCATCTTCGCGTACGCCGCCTTGCGTACTTCCTCGAAGCGGTCGTCCGCCGCTTCCAGTGTGATTTTCTTCTGCACATAATTCACCGACGCACCCACCACACCCGGCAGCTTTTGCAGTGCGCGTTCCACCTTTGCCGCGCAGTTCGGGCAGTCAATGTCGATTTTCCACGTTTTCTTCATGGTTTCCGGCGACCTTTCCGCTATTTATTCCGAATCATGCTGTTCGCCGGACGGCATTGTCCAGAGAACAAACATGTGAGCATTCGTTCATATGTGATAATACTCCTCTTCATGCCCATTGTCAAGAGGAAAAAGAAAATATTTTCCCCGAAAATGCGGAAAAGCGGCACCTGCTTTGCACAGATGCCGCTCTTGAGGAATTACTACTATTATATTAGCTGATTACACTTTGAAGTTGACCGCCTGATCGCCCTGTTCGCTCTTGCCGAAGACGTAGTCGTTGCCCGGCAGCACCGCGTTCAGCAGGATGCCGACCAGAGACGCCACCGCCAGACCAGACAGGCTGATGGTCACCTGACCAACGGTGAACACAATCGCGCCCGCGTTGGAGAAGTTGATGCCCAGCGCAAGGGACATAATCACCGCCGCGATGATGACATTGCGGCTCTTCGCGAAGTCCACCTGATTTTCAACCACATTGCGCACGCCGACCGCGGAAATCATGCCGTAGAGAATCAGCGACACGCCGCCGATGGTCGCCGCGGGCATGCAGTGAATCAGCTCCGCGAACTTCGGGCAGAAGGAGAATACGACTGCCAGCACTGCTGCCATGCGGACAACCGCCGGGTTGTAGACGCGGGTCAGCGCCAGCACACCGGTGTTCTCGCCGTAAGTGGTGTTCGCCGGAGCGCCGAAGAGCGCCGCCATCGTCGTCGCCAGACCGTCGCCCAGCAGAGAACGGTGCAGACCCGGATCTGCGATGAAATTCTTGCCGACCGTCGAGGAGATAGCGGACATATCGCCAATGTGCTCCATCATCGTCGCCAGCGCAATCGGGGCAACGGTAATGATGCAGTTCAGCAGCAGCGTGCCGTCACAGCCGCCAAAGAGGGAGAACGCGGTATCCTTCCACTGGAAGGGCAGACCCAGCCAAGCCGCTTCCTTAACAGGGGTGAAGTCCACCTGACCCGTCACCGCCGCGACGGCGTAAGAACCGACCACGCCCAGCAGAATCGGGATAATCTTGAACATGCCCTTGCCCCAGATGTTGAACGCCACCACGATGACCACCGCCAGAATCGCGATGAGCCAGTTATTGGAGCAGTTGTTGATGGCGGAGTTCGCCAGAATCATGCCGATGCAGATGATGATGGGGCCGGTGACAATCGGCGGGAAGAAGCGCATGACCTTCTGCGCGCCGAAGATCTTGAACAGACCTGCGACAACGACGTAAATCAGACCCGCGACCGCCACGCCCACGCCAGCGTAGGGAATCCAGTTCATCGTGCCGTCCGCGAACTGCGGCATTGCCTTCACCGCCGCATAGCCGCCGAGGAACGCGAAGCTCGAACCGAGGAACGCAGGGACTTTGCCGCCCGTGATGAGGTGGAACAACAGCGTGCCCAGACCCGCAAAGAGCAGGGTTGCGCTGACAGACAGACCCGTCAAGGTCGGCACAAGCACAGTTGCGCCGAACATGGCGAACATGTGCTGGAAACCCAGCAGAGTGAACTTCGCCGGGGAAAGTTTCTGATTGGTCATGTGATTCCGTCCTTCCTCCATATATGCTGTTGTCAACCGCTTTCAAATGAAGGCGATTATTGCAAATCCGCTTGTGCGGAGTACAATCAAATTATCGGATACCCACGTTCCCCCAATAAACACGCGGACATTGTATGCAGTTGTCACCAACTCAATCGCGCGAAAGGGTCAAGGGAGGAACTCCCTTGCGGGGTCAAGGGGCAGCGCCCCTTGGGTCACCTATTCATCCGCCCGTCGTAGAGGGCAACGCCGTCGCCGCCGTCGATTTCTTCCATTTGAACGCCGATCTGCTCGTTGTTCGAGGTCGGGACGTTCTTGCCGACGAAGTCCGCGCGGATGGGCAGCTCGCGATGACCGCGGTCAATCAGCACTGCCAGGCAGATGCGCGCGGCACGACCTTGGTCAAGAATCGCATCCATGGCGGCGCGAACCGTGCGTCCCGTGTGCAGCACGTCGTCCACCAGTACAACCACCTTGCCCGTCACGTCCACCGGCAGGTGCTTTTCCTGCACCTCAACGTTCAGCTGCGCCGGATCGCGGTCATCGCGGTACATGGCAATATCCACTTCGCCCACCGGAATGCGCACATGCTCATATTTCTCGATGATGTCCGACAAGCGCTGCGCCAGCGGCACCCCGCGGCGGCGAATGCCCACCAGCACCACGTTTTCCAGCGGCATCAGCTGCTCCATCATCTCGTGCGCCATGCGCGTCAGGGCGCGGTTCATCGCGTCGCCCGCCATCAGCTGGGCTTTCGGAATGCCTGCCTGCATGTTCATCATCGTCGGAATCCTCCTCTTTTTTCCTCTGCTGATTTTCCCCGAAGCACGCGGGGAAATCAGCGGTATTTTGCCAAAAAGAAAGCGCCTTTCCCGTCGGATGCCGCAGGAAAAGGCGCAATGTTTCGCATATTCAGTCTGACCGCGCGGTCGGGCGCAGGCAGCTCTGTTTCTGTCGGTTCGCTGCGTGCCTTTCCAGCCTCTCGTGCTGGGATTAAAGGATTGCTTTGAGTACCGCGGGACAGTATAGCACACTTTGCCGTGCTTGTAAAGCGGAAATCTCGCACTTTCCATCACTTTTCCGCAAAAAATACGTTTTCTCTGTCTGCTGATGATGTCTGCTTTCGTTCACGCGCCATGATTTGCCGTGTCAAGCTGCGCAGGAGCGAAATCCGCTCTCTTGCAATTTGTATTGAAATGCTGTATAATATAGATGCAGAAAGCATATTCTTGTATTGACTATCAATGCGATTTAGGAGGTACTCTTATGGCAGAGCAAGTATTGGTTCAGGTGCGTGTCGATAAAAAGCTGAAGGAGGAAGTTTCAGAAATCTACGAAATGCTGGGTCTGGATTTGCCCACGGCGATTCGGATGTTCCTCGTCCGCAGCAAGCTGGAGCGCGGACTGCCGTTCACTACGAGGCTGCCCAAAGAAACCGTCACCCGCCCGGAAGCACTGGATGCTTTGGACGCACTGTTCCAGCAGGCGTCTGGTGCGCCGGACATGACCCCGGACGAAATCAACGCAGAAATCGCAGCGGTTCGCGCCGCTCGGAAGGCGGTTAAGCAGTGAAATGTTATGCCGTTGTAGATACGAACGTCATCGTGTCCGCCTTGATTACGAAGAACCCAGATTCCCCGCCGCGACAGGTGTTTCGCGCCATGCTGACGGGCGACATCGTCCCGCTGTATCATCCCGATATTCTGGCAGAGTATGAGGAAGTGCTGTGTCGGAAAAAGTTCCATTTGCAGGTGGAAACCGTGCGGACAGTGGTGGATGCTATCCGTCAGTTCGGCATCGAGGTGCAGCCAAAACCGACGGGCGAAATCCTGATTGACATGGACGACCTTGGGTTCTATGAAGTCGCCATGGAGAAGCGGGACGACGGTGCTTATCTCGTCACAGGCAATCAGAAGCACTACCCCGTCCGGCATTTCATCGTCACCCCCACCGAAATGGTGGAGATTCTGAAGAAGTAATCCCATTTCGCCCAAACGGCGGGCAAAAAATCCCGCTCTCAAAAGGCGCGAAAGCTGAAAAAGTCCCCTGCAAAGCCTTGACAAAGCGAAGAAAATCCGATATACTGTAAAGGCTGTATTGTAGCACCCCGGCGGATGTCTGTCCTCCGGTTACGAAATTTGATTTGTAAGGAGTGTTGAACATGTTCCGTACCTACCAGCCCAAGAAGCGTCAGCGCAGCAAAGTGCACGGCTTCCGCGCGCGTATGGCCACCAAGAACGGTCGCCGCGTGCTCTCCGCCCGTCGTCGTCGCGGCCGCAAGTCCCTGACCGTCTGATTGAGAGAATTTTCTTTCAGGCTTATTCAGAGACGCTGAATGTGCCAGACGCCACAGGACAGCAGGATTGTCCAATGACAATCTGCGCTCCATTCGTGGATGAAGCGCGCCCGATGTACCCGCGAGGTACGCTTCCGGGCGCGCTTTTCCTTTACTTCGGGTTCATACTATTTCCGGATTCACCTGCGCCATCTGCTTGCGCATTCGCATCCGGAAACAGCATCATACGCCCATCATTCAATCGAGAACAGAGGACTGTAACCCAATGGAAAGACGCTATCGGCTGCAAAAAAACAAGGCGTTCCAATATGTCTACCACCGTGGACGGAGCGCCGCTTGTCGGGATTTGGTCATGCTCGTCGCCAAAGGTCGGGGCATGAAGGTCGGCTTTTCCGTCAGCAAGAAGGTTGGCAACGCTGTGACCCGCAATAAGGTCAAGCGCCGCCTGCGCGAATGCTTCCGGCCCTATCTGGGGGATGTGAAAAGCGGCCTGTACGTCGTCGTCGCCAGACCCTCAGCCGCTGCTGCCAGCTTTTCCTCGCTGCAGAAGGATGTGCGCTACCTGCTGAAAAAGCACGGTGCTCTTCCGACACAGCCGAAAAGCCCAGATGCGCCATGAAACGCGCCTTGCTCTGGGGGATTCAGTTCTACCGCAGCGCCATCAGCCCCTATAAGGGCGGCCCACGCTGCCGCTATACGCCCACTTGCAGCCAGTACGCGCAAACCGCCATTGAGCGCTACGGGGCTGTCAAGGGTGCGCGGCTGGCGGCATGGCGCGTCCTGCGCTGCAATCCGTTCTCCAAAGGCGGCTATGATCCTGTGCCCGAAGACCCCTGTACCACATTAAGAAAGGAATGAACTCATGGGCATCAACGAATTTCTGAAGACCATACTGGAATGGATTTACAGCTTCGTGGGCAACTACGGCTGGGCGGTCGTGCTGTTCACGCTGCTGGTGCGTCTGATCGTCATGCCGTTCGACTACAAGAGCCGTGTCGAGATGCGCAAGATGCAGAAGATTGCCCCCATGCAGGCAAAACTCCAGAAGAAGTACGAAAAAGACCCGGACAAGATGAACAAAAAGCTGCTGGAGCTCTACCGTGAGCAGCGCGTCAATTCCCTTTCCTCCTGCCTGCCGATGCTGATCAGCCTCCCGATCCTCTTCGCGATGTTCACCGCCATGAGAATGGTCGCCAACGAGCATCTGGCACAGCAGGCGTTCGACATCATCGCTTCGGGCAATCCGGCGCTGGATTCGTGGCTGTGGGTCAAGAACGTGTGGATGCCGGACTCCCCCTTCGCGGCGGCCTGGCCGAATCTTGATTCTCTGCGTCAAATCGCCACAAACGAATGGCTTGCCGTGTTCAACAAGCTGCCGCAGGAGACGCTCGCTCTGCTGGCGGATAAGGGCCTTGTGCTGACGGCGGAATCCTTTGCCGGCGATGCGCTGAACACAACGATTCAGACCATCTACACTACCATGGAGCAGCTGCCCGCTTATATGGAGCACGTCAAGTACTACAGCGACTTGGCCATTCCGCTGTTCAACCTCCACATTTTCGTGAACTACAACGGCTATTTCATCCTGCCGATTCTCGCCGCCGGCGGTCAGTTCCTGATGACAAAGCTCACCGGCACGGCGCAGACCCCCGCCGCGGATGACGCGCAGGCCCAGCAGGCGCAGAACAGCATGAAGTTCATGAACTACTTCTTCCCCATCTTCACGCTGATTCTGTGCTTCAACTACAACGCGATTTTTGCCCTCTACTGGGTCGCCTCGAACGTGATTGCCATCGTGCAGACCAAGGGCATCAACATGTACCTTGACCGCAAGGAAGCCCTCGAAGCCGCCAACCCCAACAAGAATACCGGTTCGCTGAAGTAATACCTGTTCGTTGAAGTGATAGGAGAGCAATCATGAAAACCTACGAAGCTACTGGCAAAAACTACGAAGAGGCCCTGCAGAACGGCTTGAACGCCCTGCACGCCACCATCTCCGATGTTACCGTGGAAACGCTGGAAGAAGGCAGCAAGGGGCTGTTCGGGTTCTTCGGCTCGAAGCCCTGCAAGCTCCGCCTGACGCTCCATGAGGTGGAAGAGGAAGTCGAAGAAGACGATCCGCTGGCGGATTTGCTGTCCTCCGTGAAGGTGGAAGCACCCAAGCCCGCTGCCCAGCCGAAACCGCAGCCCAAGCCGGTGCAGCCCAAGCCGCAGCCGAAGCCCGCACAGCCCAAGCCCGTGCAGGAAAAGCCCGCCGAGGTGAAGGTGGAAGCGAAGGTCGAAGCCCCGGTGGAAGCACCCGCTGTGGAAGCTGCTCCCGCTGTGACGGATGCCGCCCCTGCTGCTGATGCCGCCGAGCGTCCCGCGCCCGTGCAGCGCAAGCGCAATGACCGCCCGAAGAAGGACAAGCCGCGTCAGCCCAAGGCGGAGGGCGAATCCACCCCGAAGCCGGAGCGCAAGCCCCTTCCCCCGAAGGCACCCGCTGCCCCGCTGGAAAAGCCCGTCGTCACCATGATTCCCGACGAGCAGATTGACCCCGCCTCCCCCGTCGGTCAGGCGCAGAGCTTCCTCAAGGAGCTGACCCACCTGATGGGCGTTGACGTGACCGTCGCGATGGGTACGGACGCGGAGAACAACATCTTCGCGCAGATGACGGGCGACACGCTGGGCATCCTGATTGGCCGCCGCGGCGAGACGCTTGACGCCCTGCAATACCTGACGAGCCTGCGCATCAACAAGGGGCAGGATCACTACACCCGCGTCACGCTGGACACGGAGAACTACCGCGCCAAGCGCGAAGACACGCTGATTCGTCTGGCGAACCGCATGGCGAACCGCGCCGTCAAGACGGGTCGCAAGGTTTCTCTGGAGCCCATGAACCCCTACGAGCGCCGCGTGATTCACTCCGCGCTCCAGCCCAACGAACTGGTGGACACCCACTCCGAGGGCGAAGAACCCAAGCGCCACATCGTCATCACCCTGCGGAAGTAATTCCTACGGACTGTCCTGCAAAACGGGACAGTCCTTTTTCTTTGCGCTTGCACCCGAAAATTTTCCTCTGCCGCGGAAAACCGCTTGCAAAACCGCCGATTTTATGCTATACTATTTTGTGCTTGCCGGAATGGCGGAATGGCAGACGCGACGGACTCAAAATCCGTTGGCAGCGATGTCGTGTGGGTTCAAGTCCCACTTCCGGCACGACATGAAGAATCCGAATCTGACTTTCCAATTGGAAGCGGGTTCGGATTTTTTCTTGCCTTTCCATCTGGAAATACAGTCATCATCAGGAGGTCAATATGCTGACGCTGTATGAGCCAAAATATGAGGACTTGTGGTTTCGGCAAATGATGCTGGCGGATGAAGATACCATGTCTTACAATCACGCATGGGGCGGGACAATTCCCTTTGGGGAAGATAAATGGCGTGGCTGGTACGATTGCTGGATTGCTGACCCTGATGGCAAGCGGTATTACAGGTATCTCAAAAACGAAGATTGTCAGTTTGTTGGCGAAATTGCCTATCACTATGATGCCGATATGCAGCAGGAAATAGCCAACGTCATGATTTATGCGAAATACAGAAGAAGAGGCTATGGCGGCGAAGCATTGGATTTGCTGTGTTCCGCGGCGAAAAGCAACGGCGTTTCCGTTCTGTATGATGATATTGCCATCGACAATCCGGCTGTCAGCCTTTTTCTGAAACACGGATTTGTGGAAGAATCCCGAACAGAAGAGATAATTCTCCTCAAAAAGGAACTGTGATTGGGTGTGTGCTTCCAGTCGCTCCATACAAAAGAGCCTTGCAGCGTGTGATGCTCCTGCAAGGCTCTTTTTGTTTTTTGGGGGATTTTCCGCTTACTTCCCCCTATGCTCCTCTTTCCATCGTAAAATCTCTTCCAGCCGCTGCTTATACCGTCCCTCGTTCCCCTGCTCCGTCGGCTGATAGTAGCGCTTCCCCTGCAGCGAATCCGGCAGGCACGTCATCGCGGACAGCTTCTCCTGCGTGTCATGCGCATACACATAGCCCTTGCCATAGCCGAGGTTCTTCATCAAGCTGGTTTCCGCATTCCGGATTTGCAGCGGCACAGGCTCTGCGATTTGCTCCTGCGCATCCTTTTTCGCCGCCTCATACGCCACATACAGCGCGTTCGATTTCGGCGCCATCGCCATGTACACCACCGCCTGCGTCAGATGCACCGTGCATTCCGGCATCCCCAGAAAGTGACACGCCTGATACGCCGCGACCGCCGTTTCCAGCGCGCGCGAATCCGCCAGGCCAATGTCCTCGCTCGCGAACCGAACAACGCGCCGCGCGATATACAGCGGGTCTTCGCCGCCTTCCAGCATCCGTGCCAGCCAATAGACCGCCGCGTCCGGGTCGGAATTGCGCATGGACTTGTGCAGCGCGCTGATGAGGTCATAGTGCCCGTCGCCCTTCTTGTCGTAGAGCAGCGACCGCCGCGACGTACACTGCGCGACCGTCTCCGGGGTCACATGCGCCTGACCGTTCTCGTCCAAATCGGCATTGAGGATGACCATTTCCAGCGTCGAAAGGGCGGTTCGTGCGTCGCCATTGGAAAAGACGGCAATCGCGCGCAGCAAATCCTCCGCCATGTCGATTTTCTGTCCGCCGAAGCCGCGTTCGTCCTGCAAGGCGCGGTGGAGCAGCCCCAGCACGTTCTCCTCCGTCAGCGCGTGCAGCACAAACACGCGGCAGCGCGACAGCAAGGCGCTGTTGACTTCAAAGGACGGGTTTTCGGTCGTCGCGCCGATGAGGATAATGCTCCCCTTCTCGACGTAGGGCAGGAAAGCATCCTGCTGCGCCTTATTGAAGCGGTGGATTTCGTCCACGAACACAATCGTGCGGATGCCAAAATGCCGGTCACTTTCCGCCTGCTCCATCACCTGCCGGATTTCCTTGATGCCGCTGGTGACGGCGGAGAAGTTGATGAAATGGCTCTTCGTTTGATGGGCGATAATCTGCGCGAGCGTGGTTTTCCCCACGCCCGGCGGCCCCCAGAAAATCATGGAGGACACCAAATCGCCCTCAATCATGCGGCGCAGGACTTTGCCCTTGCCGATCAAGTGCTCCTGTCCGGCAAACTCATCGAGGTTTTGCGGACGAAGGCGCTCCGCCAGCGGCGCGGGGGGATTCGCGGCGGTCAGGAAGGTTTCCTGCGGCATTGCTCATCACTTTCCTTTTGGGTTTTCTGTGTTGATTTCTCTTTTGCAGCGGTGTTACCTTAAATTTTATTGTTGCAGAGGGTTTCGCCTCTGCGGAGGCGACAAGGGGGCTTTGCGGTCGCCCCCTTGACCCCTTCGCAGCACACTCCCATGTTTCTTGGTTATTTATGTTGCAGGGAGATTCGCACGCAGCGCGACTGATGCACTCATTCGCCCCGTTTCGGCAGCAGAATCCAAACTTTCGGCATCAGCAGCACCAGCACGAACAGTACCTTGCAGAGCAATCCATAGGCGCCGCTTGCCTGCGCAATCGCAGGAACGCCCAGAATCGGCAGAAAGGCAAGCGCGAACAACACATCCCAGACAATTCCTGCAAGTTTCAGATTACCGTCATAGCCCGTGCGGAATTTCAGTATCGTCAGCACGGCAAAGGCAAGCAGCAGCATGCAGACGGGAATGCAGTACAGCGCGTCTGCATAGACCACGCCGTGTTCCGTGCTGAAATCCATGAAAATCAGAGCCGCCGCAGAGACGCAGAAGCACAGCAAGCCCACAATCGTCATCATCAGCTTATCAAGTGTTTTCATGTTTTTCTCCCTTCTTCTGCTTTTTCAGCATCGTCTCAATATTCTCGTTGAGCTTCCCCAGCACCTTCACCGCTTCGGACAGCATCGCGTATTCGCCAAGCGTCGGGTCAACCAGCAGCAGCACGTCCGGGGCGGTGGTCGAGGGCATCAGGCGCTTGTCGGTCATCGCCATCGCGGGGATAAACGCCGCCTGATCGGGCATGTACTCCGCGTTCAGCTTCATCACGAGGAAGCCGCCGCGCTTGTAGGTCACCAGCGACACGCCAAGCTGATTCGCCAGCACGCGCACCTGCGCCACGTCCAGCAGCGTCTCCACCACCGGCGGCACTTCGCCGAAGCGGTCAAGCAGCTCGTCGGTGATGTCCTCGCGGTCGGCCTGCGTCGTCAGGCTCGCAATCCGCTTGTACATCTCCATCCGCTGCCGGTCGTCGTGTACATAGTCGTCCGGCAGATACGCATCCACCTTGATGTCCACGCGCGTTTCGAGGTGCGGCTTCGCGGGCGGCAGCCCCTCCTGCTCCGCGCGCGCCTCCTGAAGCGTTTCCTCCATCAGCTTGCAGTACATGTCGTAGCCGACGGTCGCCAGATGCCCGTGCTGTTCCGGCCCCAGAATATTGCCCGCACCGCGGATTTCAAGGTCGCGCATGGCGATACGGAAGCCAGCGCCGAACTCCGTGAACTCCCTGATGGCTTCGAGGCGCTTCTCCGCCGTCTCGGACAAGCTGCGTTCCGGGCGGATGGTGAAGTACGCATACGCCTGACGATTGCTCCGCCCGACGCGCCCGCGCAGCTGATAAAGCTGGCTCAGCCCGAAACGGTCCGCGTCAAAGACAATCAGTGTGTTCGCCGTCGGCACGTCCAAGCCGCTTTCGATGATGGTCGTGCAGAGCAGCACGTCGTAGCTGCCGCCGTAGAAGTCCATCATCACGTCCTCCAAGCCGTGTTCGCGCATCTGCCCGTGCGCCACGCCGATGCGCGCTTCCGGCACAAGCTGCTTCAATCGTTCATAGAACGCGCCGATGGTCTGCACAGAGTTATAGAGGAAGTACACCTGTCCCCCGCGCGACACCTCGCGCAGAATCGCGTCGCGAATCACGCCGTCGTTGTAGTCAATCACGCGCGTCTGCACCGGCAGGCGTTCCTCCGGCGGCGTTTCCAGCACGGACATATCACGGATGCCGACCATCGACATGTGCAGCGTGCGCGGAATCGGCGTGGCGGAGAGCGTCAGCACATCCACCTGATGCTTCATGTTCTTGATGATTTCCTTATGCTGCACGCCAAATCGCTGCTCCTCGTCCACAATCAGCAGACCGAGGTTCTTGAACTGCACGTCTTTGCCCAGAATACGGTGCGTACCGACAAGGATGTCGATTTCGCCCTCCTTCACGCGGCGCAGAACGTCCTTGGTTTCCTTCGCCGTGCGGAAGCGGCTCAGCACGTCCACCTTGACCGGGAAGCCCTTGAAGCGCTTCAAGACCGTGTTGTAGTGCTGCTGCGCCAGAATCGTCGTCGGCGCCAGAATCGCAACCTGCTTGGAGTCCATCAGCGCCTTGAACGCCGCGCGCAGGCTGACCTCCGTCTTGCCGTAGCCCACGTCGCCGCACAGCAGCCTGTCCATGTTGCGCGGCGATTCCATGTCCGCCGTAATTTCCTTCACGCTTTGTTCTTGGTCAGGGGTCAGCTCGTATGGGAACATGTCCTCAAATTCGCGCTGCCACGGCGTATCCGCGCTGAACGCGAAGCCCGTCTCCTGCGAGCGCCGCGCATAGAGCTTCACAAGGTCAAACGCCATCTTTTTCAGGCCCTCTTTGACCTTCGCCTTCTGCTTCTGCCAGTCGCCGCCGCCGAGTTTGTTCAGCTTCGGGGGATTCGCCGGATTGCCAATGTAGCGCTGCACACGGCTGAGCGCCTCAATCGGCACATAGAGCTTGTCGCTCCCCTGATACTGGATTTGCAGATAATCCCGCCGCGTGCCGCCGTTTTTCATCTGCGCCGTGCCGAGATAAATGCCGACGCCATGTTCCTCATGCACCACAAAGTCGCCGGGCTTCAGGTCGGTGAACGCGGCAATCTTCTCGCCCGCCGCCTGCCGCTTCTTCGCCTTGCGGTAGCCCGTGCCGTACACGTCCGTGTCGCTGACGACAATCAGGCGTGCTTCCTCCCAGATGAAGCCGTGCGTCAGCGTGCCGGGCAGCACCTGCACACATTCTTCCGGCAGCTTGTCGATTTTCTCCGCGAACGACGCGGCGACATCGTGTTCTTCCAGCGCCGCCGCCAGTCGCTGACCGCGCGCCACGCCGCCGCACAGCACCGCCACGCGGTAGCCCTCGCGCAGCCAGCCGTCACAGTCCTCCGCCAGCGGGCGAATCTGCGATGAATACCCCGCCACGCGCTGCACGCCAAGGTCGGCGGCATCCTTGACCGCCACGCCTGCCATGCCCTCCAGAAACTCCGTCACCGCGACCGTCGCGTACCCCTGCACATGCCGCAGCAGCTCGTCCCAGTCCATCAGCAGGGTTTCCTGCTCCTTGACGGCTTCGTCGCGGCTCATCGCGCCTTCGAGATCCTCCGCGAAGCCCGCTCGGCGTTCCTCCGCGCGCTTCCTGAGCAGATTCGGGTCGCTCAGCACCACAATGTCCGGCTCAAACCAGTCCAGCACCGTGTAAGTATCGTCCGTCAGCACGGTCAGCCACGCCCGAATGCGCTTGAACGGCAGCCCCTCCGCCAGCATGTCCGCGTCCGCCATCAGTTGGGCGCGGCGGCGTTCGAGTTCCGCCTTGCGCGCGGCAGTCTGCTGCTTTTCGCGAATCTTCGGGGTGATGTTCTTGTCGAAAAAGTCCGGCGCGTCCGCGTCGTCCTCCGGCAGCGGCGGCAAATCCGAAAAGAGCGTCGAACTTGCGGGCGTCAGGTCGCCCCCCTGCCGCTCGATGGCGTCCCGCATCCGCCGCGCTGCCTTTTCCGCCTCCGCCGTTGGAAGCAATACCTCCGTCGCGGGCGTGAGCGTGCATTTCTCCACCGAATCAAGGCTGCGCTGGCTGATGCAGTCAAATTCGCGGATGGAGTCCACCTCGTCGTCGAAAAACTCAATGCGCAAACTCTGGCTGCACGCCGGCGGGTACACGTCGATGATGCCGCCGCGCAGGGCACACTGCCCCTTGCCCTCCACCATGCTGACGCGCTCGTAGCCCATGGCGGTCAGGCGGCGAATGAGGTCATTCAGGTCGATTCGGTCGCCGGGAGCAAGGCGAATCGTCTCTTCGCGGAAGCGGTCGGCGCTGCCCATGCGCTGCAGGGCGGCATCCATACTCGTGCAGAGCAGGCGGATATCCCCCTCCTGCGCCCTTGCCAGCGCTTCCAGCCGCCGCCATGCGCTTTCGTGGCTCGACGCGCCGCGCGTAAGGTCAATTTCGCCGCCCGGCAGACACGCCACACCCGTTTCCAGCAGCTGCTGACCGTCCTCGGCGTCGTGCGCCGCCTTGAGGTCGTTGCCGGAAATCAGCAGCACCTTTTTGCCCGTATCGGCGCAGAGTTTTGACGCGATATACGCCGCCATTGTGTCCGGCAGCCCCGTCACGGCGATGGGCTGTTTGCTTTCCGCTGCTTTCAGCAGCTTGTCATACGCTTTCGACGCAATGCCGGATAATAATGCCTGATTCATATGCGCTCCTTGGGATGAGTCGTGGTACGAAAAATACGCCTGTGCTTACACGGTCTTATTGTATTCCTGCATGGCATGGTCAATACCGTTTTTCACCCAGTCCTCCACGCAGTCCGCCGCGCGCTCGAATGCCTGCTGCATGGCGATTTGCTCTTCGCGGATGGTGTACTTGCTCAATACCCAGTCCGCCAAGTCCCAGCCATCGGGCTTTGCGCCCACGCCGACCCGCACGCGCGGGAAATTCTGCCCCGGCGTATGGGCGATGATGGAGCGCATTCCGTTATGCGTCCCGGCACTGCCGGATTTGCGGACGCGCAGGCGGCTGGCGGGCAGGTCAATATCATCATAAATGATAAGCAGATTTTCCAGCGGCACTTTATACCAATTGAGCAGTTCGCTGACGCACTCGCCGGACAGGTTCATGAACGTCTGCGGGGCGCAGAGGACGACACGCTTGCCGTCCACGGTCGTTTCGGTCAGCAGTCCCTTGCACTTGTTCTTGTTCAATGTCACACCCCACTTGCGGCAGAGCATTTCCAGCGTATCGAACCCCGCGTTATGGCGGGTATGGGCGTACTGCGTGCCCGGATTCCCCAGCCCCACGACAATCAGTGTTTCCTTTTCCATGGTGATTCCTCCAAAACAGGTCTTGGCGGAGAGGATATACACCCCCTCCGCTGACATCATATGCCCCCAGAGGCTCTGCCTCTGCAAGGGAGTTCCTCCCTTGACCCTTTCGCGCGATTCAGTTGGCGACATCTGCATAATGTTTTCGCGTGTTTATGCAGGGATTTTGCTTTACTTTTTCAGTCTCTCCACTTCTTCCCGCACCATATCCTTCGTGCAGAAATTCAGCGGGGAGAAGCGACCGTCCAGCGCCTTTTCCAGCTTTGCAATCGCCGCTGCCTTGTCGCCCGCTTCCAAATCATAGCGCGATAGGAACCACAGCGTGTCAATCTGCGAATCCTTCTCCGCGTGTGCCTTCTCGAACCATTCCTTTGCCTTGTCCTTCTCGCCCGTCACGCGGTAATACGCCTGACCCAAGTTGTCCAGGCACACCGGGTCTTCGTCGTCATAGTCCACCGACTCCTGAATGAAGGCGAACATTTTGTCGATGCCCTCCTGCCATTCGCGGTCAATGTCCTCCTGCGTTTTGGCTTTCGGCTGCTCGGCGGCTTCTTCGGCGGATGCTTCCGTTTCCGGCGCTTCGGCGGCTTTCTCCGGTACAGCTTCCGCAACCGGCTTTGCGCCCGAATACTTCTCGACGTACATATATCCCAGCGTCTGATAGGTCAGGCCAATCGGCGCGCGGTTGTGCTGCTTTTCCAGCAGGTGAATCGCCTTGTCCAGCTCGCCCTTCTTCATCAGGCACGCCGCATAATCCACAAAAAGCTGACTCTTCTGGTCGGGCGTGAGATCGGGGCACTTCTGCGCCTTGATGAGCAGGGGCATCGCCTTGTCGTAGCTGCCCTCGCGAATCAGCAGAATCGCATAGCCCAGCATCGGGCGCGCGGACATCAGCCCCTTGTCAATAGCTTCCTCATAGAGCTTCTTTGCCTGTTCCAGATCGCCTTTCCCGTGCGCGCGCATGGCCTGCTGCGCCTTGATGGTCGCCATGAATCCCATTGTCGTTTCTCCTTCAGCGGTTTTTGGCTGCCTTCTTTTTCAGGCGGTCATACCGATATTGTAGCGCATTTTGCTCCTCTTGTACAGAGGGCGGATCGAATAATGACGGTTCGGCAGACAGCGCCATCGCCCGCCGCGTCATGTCCAGCGCGGACTCGTAGTCCCGCTCGTAATGCTCGTAGTGCTTCGCCAGCTCGATGTAGGGCTTCGTTCCGCCCTCGTGCCGCGCAATCATTCCCAGCCAGACCTTTACCGCCTCGTCTCGCTCGCCGCCCCGGCGATAGCTCTGCGCAAGACGCTCCTGCCCCTGCGCATGAAGATTGCCGCTCGTCAGCTGATAGCACTTCCGCGCTTCCGGCACATGCTGAAAGCGTTCCAGCGCCACGCCCATTGAGAACACATCCTCGTCGTGCCGCACGTTTTCCGGTGCGCGGTACATTTCCACCATCGCCGTCAGCAGCACGCATAGGCTCGCCACGTCCTGCGCGTTGTGTTCCAGCACGTCCGTCAGCAGGTCAAAACTTCCCGTCTTGAGGTAGTCGAAGAAGCGCTGCGGCACCTGCGCGCCCGGCAAATCATCAAAGCGCGGAATGCCCAGCACTGCCTCTTCCAGCTTGCCCAGATTGCACCGCTGCAGGCGCAGTTTGAACACCCGCCGCGCAATGTGCAATAGGTCAATGTGCGGCTTGTCAAGGCACGAATCATCCATACGGTTCATCAGGAAGCGGTCGCGCAGCAGCGGCACGTCGAACGTCCGTCCGTTGAAGGTGCAGATCGCGTCGTAGCCCATCAGCGTATCCGCAATGGATTGCAGCAGAAACTTTTCCTCCGGATAATCGCGCATCACCAGCTGATGAATCTGGAATCCCGAATCCGTCAGGCAGCCCATGCCGACCTCGAACGCGACAGTCCCCGCGCCCATGAACCCGGTGGTTTCGGTGTCCAGATAGAGGATGTTCCGCGGGTCGAGATCGTCCGGCAATTCTTCCTGCGTCATCAGGCGAAGGGCAGACAGGTCAAGGTCAAACGCGCCGGGAAATTCGGATAACTCGCGCATTTCCCGCCCGTGGTAGCAGTCCGTGAACTGCTTTTCCAGCGCTTTCGGGGGCGATTTCGGCTTTTCAATCGCCTTGAGCTTGTCTCGCAGATTCATTCCGTCAGCGCCTCCAAAAGGGCGATGGCGGTCGCTTTGCCGTCCTCGCCGATTTCGCCCACCGGCCCGACGCACCCCGGACAGCCCTGACGGCACGCGCAGTCCCGCACAACTTGCAGCGCCTGCTCCAGCAGGAGCTTCCGCATCGCATACGCCTTCTGCGCCAGCCCGATGCCGCCTGGGATGTTGTCGTACAGCAGCAGCGTCGGCTTGTCCGTCAGCGGGCTTTTCACCTGATAGACGATTGCAATGTCCTGCGGCGCGCACATCAGCGACAGCGGCGCAACAATCCGCAGCAGATTCGCCACGCCCATCATGCCATTTTTCAGCGTGTCGCTCTCGAACCGTGCCGCCAGCGCATCCGGCAGCGTCCACCACATGGCGGTTGTGTGCATTTCCGTCTCCGGCAGCCGCACATGCCCGAACCCCAAGGTTTCGTGCGTATCGAGCCTAATCTTCTTGAACATCGTCACCAAGGTCGATACGCGGATTTCGCCCAGCGCCGTCAGCCCGCCGTCCTGCTCTTCCTCTTTTTCCTTGTCCAGCAGGGAGAGCGTCACGTTCAAGTTCGCGTCGGTGTAGTACCCCACGTCCACGCGGCGGATGAACGCTTTGCAGGCATCGAAATCCAGCTTTTCCACCTGATACTGCTGCGCCTCGTGCATGTAAATCGCGTTTTCGTGCAGCAGCATCGGCACGGTGTAGCGGTCCATTTCGCCGATGACGCGGTGGTTCGCCGGATCGGTCGTGTCGATGATGACGAAATTCTCCTCCGCCCGCGCCGACCGCAGGGAAATCTCGCTTGCCGGAAAATCCTCCGCCGACCAGTGATACCGCCCGCCGACGTGCCGCAGAATCCCCGCCTCATCAAGGTATTCCAGCAGCTCCGGCGCTCCGGGCGCATTCCCCAAGCCCTCGCCGTCCTCAAACGGCAGCTCAAACGCCGCGCACTTAAAGTGGTTGAGCAGAATATACAAATTATCCGGATTCAGCAGCGCGTTCTCCGGCGAGCGCTTCATCAGATAATCCGGGTGGGACACGATGTACTGGTCAAGCGCCGCCGATGACGCGACATAGAACACGATGGATGTTCCCTTGCGCCGCCCAGCACGCCCCGCCTGCTGCCATGCACTCGCGATTGTTCCCGGATAGCCGCACAGCACGCACGCATCCAGCGCGCCGATGTCAATGCCCAGTTCCAGCGCGTTCGTGGACACCACCGCGTCCACCCGTCCCGCGCGAAGCCCGCGTTCAATCTCTCGCCGCTCTGTCGGCAGATACCCGCCGCGATAGCCGCGCACCCGCCCGGCGTTCCCCAGCGGGTCGCGCACCATGTCCTTCAGGTACTTCGTCAGCACCTCAACCGCCAGCCGCGACCGCGCGAACGTAATCGCCTGAATCCCATTCTGCAGCAGCAGCCCCGCAATTCGCCGCGTCTCCTGCAGCACGCCCTTGCGGATGCCCAGCTGCCGATTGACCACCGGCGGATTGTAGAACACGAAGTGCCGCACGCCCATCGGCGCGCCGTTATCATCCACCAGGCTGACCTCGCGCCCCGTCAGCGTTTCCGCCAGTTCCTTCGGGTTCGCAATCGTCGCGCTGCACAGGATGAACTGCGGATGACTGCCGTAGAAATCGCACAAGCGCAGCAGCCGCCGCAGCACGTTCGCCAGATTCGACCCAAACACGCCGCGATAGGTATGAATTTCATCAATCACGATATACCGCAGGTTTTCAAACAGCTTGACCCACTTCGTGTGGTGCGGCAGAATCCCGCTGTGCAGCATATCCGGGTTCGTCACGACGATATGCCCCGCCTGCCGAACCGCCTTTCGCGCCGCCCCGGGCGTATCGCCGTCATAGGTATACGTCTTGATATCAACGCCCATCGCCTCAATCAGCTCATACAGTTCGCTGACCTGATCAGCAGACAGCGCTTTCGTCGGGAAGAGATACAATGCCCGTGCGTCATCGTTCTGCAAAATGGCAGACAGCACCGGCAGGTTATAGCACATCGTTTTGCCGGAAGCCGTCGGCGTGACAACCACAACATCCCGCCCTGCCAGCACCTCGCGGATTGCGTGCGCCTGATGGCGATACAGCTGATGCACCCCGCGTTTTTCCAGCACAGGAAGCAGCCGCGGATCAAGAGAATCCGGGAACGGCTCATACACCGCCGGACGCGCCGGAAGGACATCCCAGCGGACAACGTTTTGCATAAACATAGGGTCACTGCGGAGGGATTCCGCCAGCTGGTCAACATTCATAGGAAGCACCTCCCGACAAGGATTGCATTTCCCCCTCATGATAGCAGATTTCTGTTCGCTTGTAAAGGCGAACAGGGAGGGGGATAGGGGAAAAGAAAAAGGGATAAACACGCGGGCAAAGCAGGGGAAAAGCGACCAACTCAATCGCGCGGAGGGGTCAAGGGGCAATTGCCCCTTGCAGGGTGCAGGGACAGCGTCCCTGCTGGGGCTTGGGGCAACGCCCC
>OCHN01001249.1_pt1 | contig 21669 bp, 18 predicted proteins | sample 1538911 | NCBI WGS metagenome assembly OCHN01 (sample SAMN04571736, study PRJEB22368) | human gut metagenome | biome: human gut; material: stool | host: Homo sapiens | place: Luxembourg | collected 2013-01-11 | reverse complement strand
CTCGTCCATCAGCAGTATCTCCGGGCGTATCGCCAGCGCCCTCGCAATTCCGACTCTCTGCTGCATGCCGCCGGAAAGCTGGTTCGGATAGTGGTTCGCGAAGTTCGTAAGCCCTACCATCTCGAGCATTCCGTCTGCGATGTCCTCGCGCTCGCCCTTCGGGACGTGCATTATCTCCAGCGGGAGCATCACGTTCCTGCGGACCGTCCGCCAGTCGTAGAGCACCGGGCTCTGGAATACGATTCCGTATCGCTGAGCCAGCCTCGCCTCCCGGGGAGTTACTCCGCCGACCGTGATCGTTCCGGAAGTCGGGTGGAGCAGGTCCGCGATTATTCTGAGGAGCGTCGTCTTGCCGCAGCCCGAGGGACCGAGCAGCGAGATGAACTCGCCCTTCTTGATGTCCAGCGTCACGTTGGTGAGCGCCGTGACATCGTTTCCGCCCTGATCCTTGTACACCATGCCGATGCTGTCCAGCATGATCTCTGTTTTCTCGTTTGCCATATCGATCACTCCTTAAAATAAAAATCAGGGCATTAGCGACATCTGCGGCGCCATTGCCCTGATCCTCTGATCTCTTTAATTTTGCAGGATTCGAAGATTTGTTATTCATTTCTTCGTTCCCTTGGTTTATGATACAAGTATACAGCATAATTTCTCTGTTGTCAATGTGCCGGAGAACATTTAGGAGATTTCCACAACAAAAAATATGCATTCATGGTTGAAATATAGGGAAAACATACACACTGCCGCGAATTGTGCTGCCGCATAACCACGCGGTTTGTGCGCGTGCACAACAAAAATGCTGCCGGAATATCTGTCCGGAGCCTCCATGCTCTGGCTCTCCCGTGCAGGAACGCTCCGCCGGAAATTTCACCACGTGCGCCAGGACGTTCAGCCGGAACCGCCCGAGCCAAAAACGAATTTTCGACTTATAAATTATTCATTATGCGCAGAAAAGCTCCGGACAGCCGAAGCCGCCCGGAGCTTTGTTATTCGCGGGACCGGATATCAGTCCTGATCCGCCTTGAGGACTGCGTTGAGCATTACGGTAGCGCCCTCGGTGCAGTGCTCCACGGAGCTGAACTCCTTCTCGCAGTGGGAGAGGCCGTCCTTGCTCTGAACGAACACCATCGTTGTGGGTATCATGTAAGCGCAGAACTGAGCGTCGTGACCCGCGCCGGAGTGGATATACTGATGCTTGATGCCGGTCTCCTCGGCGGCAGCCTTGACGTAGCTTACGAGCTTCTTATCATAATAAACGGTGTCGCGGTTCCATGCCTTGACTGCCTCGCAGGTACAGCCAGCCCAGGTCTTTTCGGCACAGCTTCTGACGATCTCCAGCACCTTTTCCAGCACCTTCGGATCCTCGTGGCGTGCGTCGAACGAAAAGTCGAAGAAATCCGGAACGCAGGTGTGCACGCAGGGGTGACATACGACCTCGCCGGTAGTGTAAACCAGATCGGAATATCCCAGCTTGTCTATCTCCTCGTGGAGGTAGCACAGCGCCTGCGAAGCCGCCAGGAATGCGTCCCTGCGCTTCGGCATGGGGAACGTTCCTGCGTGGGTGGTCTGACCGTAGAACTTCAGGCGGTAGTTGAACATTCCGAGCACGCAGTCGACAACTCCGATATCGTTTCCGGCGTCCTCGAGGATAGGACCCTGCTCGATGTGGGTCTCGAACATATACATGTACTTCTCAGGGGAGATACGATACTTCCTGTCGCCCTTGAATCCGGACTTCTCCAGCGCCTCGCCGAACGTAGACTTGTTGTCGAGAATGCTCTTTGAAGCCATCATGTCCTCAAACTTGAACTTGCTGCGGATATCCTCCGGCAGGTAGTCGTAGCAGATAATGCCGGAGCACATCATTGCCGGCGGATACAGCGAGCCTTCCTCGTTTGTCCAGATCATCGCGGTCAGCGGGTGCTTGTGCGGTATCTTCTTTTCAGCGACTGTCTCGAGCACCTCCATCGCGCTCATCACGCCGAGGATACCGTCGTAGTTGCCGCCGTTCTTTACGCTGTCCACGTGGGAGCCCATTACGATGCGCTTTGCGTCAGGGTCGGAGCCGGGGAGCGTCGCATACATGCACGCAACGTCGTCCACTTCGATGGCCGCGCCGATCGCCTCCATTCTGCGGCGGAACTCGTTTCTTGCCTGGATAGCTTCCGGCGAGAGGGAGTACCGGGTGATACCGCCGTGGCCTGCGTCGCCGAATTTGCTGAAAGTTTCGATCTTGTCCTTCATTCTGTCATAGCTGCATGTGTACATAAAAACTCTCCTTTGCTTCTGTATTTCTGTCTGATAAAAAACAAACGGCGCCTGAACCCGTAAGGGCTTCAAGCGCCGTTGCTTTATGTACTGATTATAGCGTGTTATTTGTGCTGTGTCAACCTTTTTTGCGAAATTCGCTCAAAAAACGCCTTTTTTGTGCCTCTGGCACAGTGGCTGACTATGCTGCGGCACACCGTTTAATTCCAAAGAGAGGCGTAAATGTCAAGAATATCCTGCTTGGCGACCTCCCTGATGGTATTGGCGGGGCTTCCGCTGGCGAGGGCGTCGTCAGCCATCTTGTCCATTGCGGCGAAGAATTCCCCGCGGTCTATGCCGTACTCCGCGAGCGTGGGTATCTCCACCGCCCCGCACAGCTTCTCAAGCGCCGCGAGGAAGTCCTGCGCGGCGGCGCTGTCGTCAGCATTACAGGATACGCCGACCGCCCGGGCAGCCTCTGCGAACTTCCCGGGAGCGCCCTGCGCCGCAAATCCCAGGCACTTTATATCCAGCATAGCGTTGGATATCCCGTGCGGAACATGGAACAGCGCGCCGATAGGGCGGCTCATTCCATGTACGATGGTGACGGAAGCGTTGTTGATACATACCCCCGCCTCGTATGCCGCAATGAGCATCTGTTCCCGGGCGGTTTCGTTTTCCGGCTCGCTGTACGCCGTGGGGAGGTTCGCGAAAATCCGCTTCAGCGCGGACAGCGCAAAGGTGTCGGTGATGGGATTCGCCTTCCTGGAGGTGTAGCTCTCGATGGCGTGGGTGAGGGCGTCCATGCCGGTGGCGGCGGTCACTGACTTCGGCGCGGACAGCGTGTAGGAATAGTCCAGCACGGCGAGATCTGGGAGCAGTTTGTCGCCCTTCAGCAGCATTTTGATATCTTTTTCGGTGTCGGTGATTATCGTGAACTTCGTAGCCTCGGAGCCTGTCCCTGCCGTGGTCGGGATAAGCACCATCGGCGGGAATTCTCCGTCGATCTCTTTTCCCATGTAGTCCGCGATGTTCCCGCCCAGCACCGACATCGCGGCTATAGCCTTCGCGCTGTCGAGGGCGCTTCCGCCGCCGATGCCGATGACGTGGTCGCAGGAATTCTCATGATACGCCGCGACTCCCGCGTTTATCATTTCAACGGTAGGCTCGCCGGTTATGCCGTCGAAAACAACTCCCCCCGGCGCGTATTTCAGAAGTTCCGCCGCCGCCTGCGACTTCGCGGTATGTTTTCCGGTGACGATAAGCGGCTTCTTTCCGTATTTCTCAAGCCCTGCGCGGGATAAAGCGCCCTTGCCTGCGATGGTCTTTCCGGGCAGCACGATCTGAAAATCCATGATGATTCCTCCTTGTTGTTCTACACATATGTTTATTGCGGGTTTTTCCCTGCAACAATAACATACCACAAATCCCCGGGAATTTCAAGCCCTTTCCGGAAAACAGCCGCCAAAACGCGCCGTTAAGCCGATTGCGGCGATTGTTCCCCGGCACGGAACGCTCCGTGCTGGAGATCTCCGCCGTGCGCCCCGGAGTCTCTCACTGCCGCGCCGCACCGCGCTTCACGGAGGAATTCCGCGCATGCGGCGCAAATATGCAGAGTTACGCCGCACCTGTTTTTTCATGCTCCGGCACAGTGCGCGCTTGACAATTCCCGCCTAAAGTGATATGATATCCTGGCGGGTAAAGGCAACGGTGCCTCCGCCGCGCTGTAAAACAATAATTCAATGATAATGATAAGGAAATAAAATGAATACAAAGACGTGTTCTATACAAATGACAACAGGCTCGCTGTGGAAGAACATACTTCTGTTCAGCCTGCCGCTTATGATGACCCAGGTTCTGGAGGTGCTCTTTAACCTCAGCGACGTAGCGATAGCCGGGAAATTCGCGGACTACATAGCCCTCGGCGCGGTAGGCTCCACTACCCTGCTGGTGTCGCTCTTCACCGGATTCCTCATCGGAATGGGCGCGGGCGTTAACGTCCGGGCGGCGCACAGACTGGGCGCAGGCGACGACGAGGGCGTCAGAATGACGGTGCACTCCTCGCTGCTGGTGTGCGGGATAATCGGGGTTATAGTCTGCCTGGTGTGCCTGTTCCTGGCGGAGCCTATGCTGACCCTCCTCAGGACGAAATCCGAGCTTATAACCGAGGCAGTGACCTACCTGCGGATATACTCCCTGGGAATGCCGGCGATGGCGGTGTACAACTTCGGCAGCGGAATACTCAGCGCCTGCGGCGAGACCAAGCGCCCGCTGATATACCTCTCGATAGCCGGAGCGCTCAATGTTGCGCTGAACCTTTTCTTCGTCATCTGCTGCGGAATGGCGGCTTCCGGAGTCGCGGCGGCGAGCGTTATCTCGCAGTACCTTTCGGCGGGGCTGATAGTGGTACACCTCGTGCGCCGCAGGGACTGCTGCGCGCTCAGACCCTCCCGGAAGTACATCAGCCGTAAGGCGTGCGCCGACGTGCTCATGCTGGGAATTCCGGCGGGTATACAGAACGCGGTTTTCGCCGTGGCGAACCTGTTCGTACAGACCGGCGTGAACCACTTCGACGCGATAACGGTTTCCGGAAACTCTGCGGCAGCCAACGCAGACGCGATAATATTCAACGTCCAGGCGGCGATACACACCGCCTGCGCCAGCTTCATAAGCCGCAACCGCGGCGCCGGGAACCACTCCCGAATGATGAAGAGCTACGCCGTGAGCCTTACCTACTCCTTCGCGGCTGGCGCGATACTCGGCGGACTGCTCATGCTGTTCGGGCGGGGGTTCCTGTCGCTGTTCGCGAACGACGCGGAGGTAATAAACGCCGGAATGGAGCGGCTCTACATAATGGGCTGGAGCTACCCCATCGCCGCCTTCATGGACTGCACCATAGCCGCCGCCCGCGGGATAGGCAGGACAGTAGTCCCGACCATCATGGTGATAATGGGCTCCTGTGTGTTCCGGGTGGTGTGGGTGTACACTATATTCGCGCACTTCCAGACGATAACGTCGCTATACCTGCTGTACAGCTTCTCATGGGCGATAACCGCCGTGGCGGAGATAGCGTACTTCCTGCCCGCGAGCCGGAAATGCAGGTTCGCGGAAGATAAGCCGGCGCTCGGAAAATCTGCATGATTCCGGCAGCAAACGGCGCCGGCTGTCGAAATAAACTATTGGTCGCCTCTAAAACCACATCTGTACTGTGTTGACGAAGAACGGCATTGAATACACTCCGATAATCAGCACGACAACGGCAATTATCAATTTCAGCATGGCGTTTTTATCGGTTTTTAGAGGTTCCCATAATAAACTGATTTGATTATAACACAAACTCACATGGATTTCAAGCATGCCGTTTTTACTAGTCGTTCGCATTTTTTGTCGAAACCGCATGAATAATTCCACGGAAAAGACAGACAATACCTCCACAGGCAGAAATGCTGTTATTTTTAAACAACGGAGGAATTTATATATGAAAGCTACCGGAATCGTCCGCCGTATCGACGACCTCGGACGTATCGTTATCCCTAAGGAAATCCGCCGCACCATGCGTATCCGCGAGGGCGACCCCTCTCTGAACACATTGATACAGTCCGAGGTGCTGGCTGTCGCGCTGGATAAGACCTCTGGCAAAACATGATTACATAAGGGCTAAACGACCGCCTGAACACTTGACTAATCACCAATTATGTGGTAAAATACAAGTAACAGGCATGGAGGATACGACATGATCGATTCAACAAGAGAACAGAAACGCGCAGAGCTTGAGCAGAAAATCAAAGCTATGCGCCTTATGGACGACAACTTTATGACAGCCGTGCTGTCCGACAAAGCCTGTGCGGAACTGGTCATAAGGATAATACTTGACCGCGACGATATTACAGTAAAGAAAACCTGGACGCAGTATCCGATAAACAGTCTGAAGAACCACTCGGTAAGGCTGGACGTGTATGCTGAGGACTCCAAGGGAACAAAATACGATATAGAGATACAGCGCAGCGACCGCGGCGCTACTCCAAAGCGTGCGCGGTACATAAGCAGCATGATCGACGCTGATACGCTGCTTTCAAGCGAGAATTACGACGAGCTGCCGGAAACCTACGTTATCTTCATAACAGAGAACGACATTCTCAGGCAGAACAAGCCGCTGTACGTCATCGACAGGACGATCAACGGAACGCCGGATAAATTTGATGACGGTTCGCATATTCTGTATGTGAACAGCCAGATTCAGGACGACACCAAACTCGGAAAGCTGATGAGGGATTTCGCGTGCGTTGACCCTGACAGATACAGCTACAAGGTACTTTCGGACAGGGCCGGATATTTCAAGAATTCAAAGGAGGGCTTACAGACTATGTGCAGAATCGTAGAAGAAATCGTTGAAAAAGAAGTTGCTGCGGCTAAAAATGATACCAAGCGTGAAGCTGCATTAAACATGTTAAAAAGCACCAATTTATCTCCTGAGAAGATCTCACAGATACTGAATATTGACAGGAATATCGTTGATGAACTTTCAAAGCAGGTAAGACAGTAAGCCATGAGCAGAATAGTAGACGAAATCGTTAAAAAAGAAGTTGATGCGGCTAAGGCTGAGGGCGAGGCGACTGCTAAGCATGATAGGTGCCGTCCGAATGCTGAAAAAAAGGCTATACTCCTTTAAGGAAATTGCCGATATACTTGACCTTGACCCCAAGTCAGTAGAGGAAATCTCCAGGCAGATTACACATTAAGAATCATGAGCAGAATAGTAGAAGAAATCGTTGAAAAAGAAGTCGCTGCGGCTAAGCGTGAAGATGTAATTAATCTGCTTGTCCCCTGAGGAAATTTCACGAATATTCAAAATTGACAAAGACGTTGTTGATGAACTCTCAAAACAGGTCAGATAACGAAAAAGCAGAAGCGGAGATTACAATGATCTCCGCTTTATAAAACGCATTAAAAGATATTGACATTAGCAAAGGTCACGGCCATTTTTTTTATTAAAAACTTGGAGGAATAACAATGGCAATACCAAAGTACGATGAAATGTACAGGGAATTTCTGCTTTGTTTAGCAGATGGAGAAGCTCATAAAAATTCAGATATCCGAGACTTTGTTTTTGACAGCAAGGGAGTGATAGAATCTGATAAAAAAGTGTATCTTTCCAATGGAACGCAGCTATTATGCAGCAATCGTATAGGCTGGACAAAAACATATCTCAAAAAAGCCGGACTGATTGAGTCTCTTCCTCATGGAATGACCAGACTTACAGAGGAAGGGAAACGTGTAGTTAGCGCTCTTCCGTCAACAATTGATAATTCATTCCTGAATCAGTATGAGAGCTTCAGAGAATTCAGAAACAGAAATCATGATGGCAATAATATACAAGAAACGTCCAGCAATACTGCCAATCTTTCACCTTTGGATATGCTTGAGAAATCATATAATGAGCTGTCGGAAACGCTTGCAGACGAGATTCTTTCTGAGATCGTCAAAGCATCTCCTGATTTCTTCGAACACCTTGTAGTTACTTTACTGCAAAAAATGGGGTACGGTGGTAATATTTCCAACTCCGGTCAGGTGGTTGGAGGAACCGGAGATGAGGGCATTGACGGAATAATCAAAGAAGATAAACTCGGATTTGATGTGATATACATACAGGCAAAGCGGTGGGACGTGAACCAGTCTATAAGCAGACCCGAAGTACAAAAATTCGTAGGCGCTCTGGCGGGACAGGGAGCCTCCAAAGGACTGTTTATTACAACAGCAAAATTCAGCCAGCAGGCGATAGATTATGCTAAAAAACAGCACACTACCAAAGTAGTTCTTGTTGATGGAACCACCCTCTCAAAGCTGATGATCGAATATGATATTGGCGTGTCTACTGTATCTGCATATAAGGTCAAAAGAATTGATTCTGATTTTTTTGATGTGACCTAATCTGTTTTCTAACGATATTTCTATTAAGAAAATCAAAATCAAATGAGATATTGTTGGCGAACTTTCAAAGTTGGTCAGACAATAAACTATAAGCAGAAGCATTGAAAAACAACAAAGCACCTGTCATTGTGGCAGGCGCTTTTGCTTTATATTGAAATGTAACTTATGGATTCCGGTTAAGTGCCAGTCTGACTAAATCAACCGTCCTGTCTGCGAGGAACAGCGGTATATTAAGGACTTCTCCGTCAAACGACAGATTCATCAGTGAAAATCTCACCATGATCGTAGTCTGCTCCTGATACTGCTGCGAGTATTTTTTCAGGCTCGTTGCCCTGACATTCGTTCCAGCCTTGCACTCGACCGGGATAATATCGTTATCAAGCTGAACCACGAAATCCACCTCATACGGTGTTTCCGTCCAGTATCTCGGAGCAGTTTCGAACTGGCGCGAGAGGCTCTGCAAAACGAAGTTTTCCGTAAGCGCGCCTTTGAACTCCGTGAAAAGCCTGTTGTTCTCTGCAAATGCGCTGGTCGCTAAGTGAGAATGCTTTCTGAGCAGTCCCACATCGGACATATAGATTTTGAACGCCGTCAGGTCATCATATGCAGACAGCGGAAGCCCCGGCTTGCTGATACGGAATGTCTTACGAACCAGGTCGGCATTGTAGAGCCAGTTAAGGGCGTTTTCATATTCCCTCGCCCTTGCGCCGTCCTTTACCGCGCTGTACAGGAACTTCTTGTTTTCCCTTGCAAGCTGCGACGGAAGCGAATCCCAGATGAGCTGTATTTTTGGTACGTCCGTTGGCTCTGCGTGCTTGGCGAAATCGTTCTCGTATGACATTATTATATTGGAAAGCACACGGTCGGTTTCCCTGATGTCCTGATCTTCCGTCCATACAAGAACAGGCTCCGGCATTCCACCAACGACAAAATACATTTTGAGTTTCTCAATGAGCGGGTTAAAGAATGCGTCCGGAATAGGAGAAAAATCGTTTGTCCCGGACAGATATGCGGCAAGATTCTCCGAACCGTCTGCCATGAGATATTCCGTAAATGTCATGGGTCCCATCTCAAGGAAATCCACCTTCCCCACCGGGAATCCCTGCGCGAGTTTTATCCCAAGAAGCGAACCCGCACTCGCCACATAGTACTCCGGAGCGTCCTCGCAGAAGTATTTCAGCGAATTGAGAGCCTCCGGGCAAGCCTGTATCTCGTCAAAAATAATGAGCGTGTCCGGTGTGATCTTCTGACCGCTTGCCATTGCAAGGTTCTGCATTATGCGGTGAACGTCCTTTGTTGACTGAAAGAACTGATGATATTCCGGCTCCTTGTCGAAGTTGAAGTATGCGTATCCGTCCGCAAAACTGCGCCCGAACTCCTGTAACGCCCAGGTTTTCCCGACCTGACGGGCGCCTTTTACTATCAGCGGTTTTCTGCGTTTTGAAGCCTTCCATTTGTGCAATTCATTCAATACAAGTCGTTTCATTCAGACACCCCCATGATTTTATTATAGCAGTTAGTAGTCCGCAAGTCAAGCGTTTGTCACATTATTTTATATAATTATGTGTGTTTTATCACTTTTTTGTTTATTATTTTGTGATAATCAAGAACAGCCTCGTATCTATGCTCTTTTTTATATATGCACATCATTATCTAAAAGCGACTTTATTTATATCTTATGGATTATTTAGTTTATCTTCCGGATATACTATACTGAATACACAGCCACAAAAATGGAGGTATTCAGATGATAGACCTTATCGGAATAGGAAAGCGCGTGAAAACCGCGCGTACAGAGCACAAACTCACCCGTGAAAAGCTCGCGGAAATCGTGAACGTAACGCCGCACTATATCTACGAGATAGAACGCGGAATGAAAGCGATGTCCCTTGAAACTCTCGCAAACATATCGTCGGCACTGGAGCTTTCCTCGGACTACATTCTCTTCGGGAAATATCACAATCCTGACGACAGCGTTTTCGCAATGATGGAGGAACTCAGCGAGGAAAAGCGCCTGCGCGCGGAAAAGGCGTTCGCGGCTTTACTACCGTATCTTAAATAGAAATGGGGGGACGCGAAGTCCCCCTGTTTTTTATGAGATTTGTATTGCATAGCATTCCAGCCTGTTGCCGCTTATAGTTTGCTTCCTTCCAGGACAGTCTGATCTGCCGCATTTTGGCGACAGCCATATTATATAGCTTTCGTGGTCGTAGGGTATAGGGTGGTTTTGGCGGCAGTGGTAGTTGTGGTCTCCGGAACTGTGGCGGATACGCTCTCTGACGCACTGCTCTGCGGTCTTTCGTCTGCCTGGCAGCCTGTGAGCATAACCCCGCACAGCACTGCCGCTATGATTCTTCTTAATTTCATACTACTTCCTCCTTATTTTTGCGTAATTGGTTTACCTGCCGCGTACATTTGACTGAGCGCCTTTACTTCGTGGGATTCAAGGCTGTGCACAAGTTCCGCGAGTTCTCTGCTGTGGAACTCGTCAGCAGCCTTACGGCGGTCCAGAAGTGCGTTTAAAAGTACCGCAATTTTAATGTCACTGAACTGCACCGACTGCGCCGGGAACGCTCTCCCACCGGATATCATTCCGAAAATAGGCGACGATTCCAGCGGTATCTCGTAGCTTAAAATCAGCTCTTTCAGCCGCAAAATTTTCTTCCCGCCGAGGTAGGCTTCACAGCAGTCGTCCCGCATTGTCACCAGCAGATTTTCTACGCTGTCTGCGGAAATTTCAGCACTTTCGCTGCGGAGTACTACGCGTAACAGGTTTGCTTCGCAGCACTGTTTCCCGAACAGGTAAAACGATTTGTTGCCACACGTCAGGAATCCGCATTTAACGCAGCTTGTGTCAAGATATTTCTGTATCATTTCGTCTGGGTTCATGTTTCGACCTCCTTTAGGATAATTCTATCATATGAATTGACCTGGAAAAAGCCATTCGGATTCCGGAAAAATAATTCTTTTCCGGAACTCAAATCTATTGTAATCTTTGCAAATTAGCAGTATAATGTGACCAGAGAGGTGAGGAAAATGGATGAGCTTGAAATGCTGAAAGAACTCGACAAGCTGATCAACGATACCCCGGACCTGAACACCGTCCTTGAAGAAACCGGAACTACAATTGAAACCCTGACTTCACAGGCGGATGAACTACAAGCGGAGTACAGCGCTTTATCAGAAAAGATGTTGCTGAACCTATCCGACCCGCTCCCGCTGAGATGGGAAAAGCTGCTCAGACTGCACAGCGCGGGTAATCAGGACGCGCTCCGGCTTTTGAATATGTACATATCCGACTGCAGCTTTTTCAGCAGCACGGAAGAACGGATCACTCAGTACGCCGTCACCAGAAAAAGGCTTGATGAGCTTACAGCATGGGAAGAGTGGTACTCCGCGCAGTCGCGGCAATTCAGCGGACTGCCTGAGCGGATAAGATCCTGCAAAACTGCTAATGGCGAACCCGGCACTGACGCTGACTCAGTATTCACCCTGATGATGAAAAGCGGCTGTACCTCCAAAAACACCGACCCGGTAACATTGCGCGACAACCTGACAGGAATATCTACGTTCATACATGGCGCAGGGCTTGAAAACGTATCGCCGCTGATATGGTTTCTTGTGATAATTCATAATCAGAAAAAGCTGTGTTCCACGCCGGGATTCATCGTGAATCCGCAGAATATCCTGCGTTATCAGGAGTACAACATCACGCAGGACAACGGGAAAAACTTCAACCAGTACGAGCAGTACTGCAACCTTTACCTTGACCTGAAAAAATCGTTTCCGCGCACTGATTTGCAGCTATGCGACATGGGATTCCTGAAATGTTCGAATCTCTCCCAGTGGTGCTGCGACTTCGTTGATTACCCCTGCGGTATCCCATCAACGGCGGCTGGTATCGTCGAGCGGTTCTCGCCGGATTTTTTCTCAAACCCGTGGAACGACGTCGAACTGCTGCGAAATTCGAATGTCACATACAGCGAGCTGGAGCAGTGGGGATTTGCTCATTCAGGGCTGACCGAACTTTTTGAGAGCACAGTGCAGTCCATTCAGCCAGGCGATATTCATTATCTGATAGATAACAGTCGGGAATTCATCCGCCGACTGGCGGAAAGCTCCGGTATTCTGTCCGAGATTCGCCCGGACGATGTGTACATGGCAATGGCTTTCCTTTGCAGCAAAGCTGTTTCGCAGTTTGAAATGCTGTTTTTCGAATGGGCAGCCCGTGCAATAATTCTATAAAAATAACACAAACCTGACTTAAACCATATTGCATTTTTTGTCGGTTTGTGTTATAATAAGCCTTGAAAATATAGCTAATAGCTATATAAAACAAATTTCTGGAGGTATTTTATTATGAAACAATGCATTGATTGCAGGTATGCTTCTCCCACAACAGGTCACTTCATGTATACTTGTGACAAACATCATGGAAAATTTAACGCATTTGAGCATCCGGTATGCTCCGATTATCTTGAAGACGATGGCGGCCATAATTGCTTTGAGTGCGACTATTACACATCAAAAAATTTCAATGACGCGTTCGGGAAATGCGAACGAAACAACACTAAAAGATCACGATATGATCCTGTTTGCTCATATTTCAAGGATTTTTGATTTAAGTTGTGACAATTCATAAAACAATAAAAGGAGAATTATTATGTTGAAAATCAACATCAGCAAAACAGGCAACGGTGAGGAACTTCGTAAAACGCTGAACAGCCTCGAATCCGAGGGACTTATATCTAGCGAACAGTCAAAGAAAATCACGTCAGAGCTGGACAAGCTTATCGATGACCTCAGCCGTGACCACGGAAAATCATTCCGCGTGACCTGCGCGGGCGTGTACAATTCGGGGAAAAGCTCCCTGCTGAACGCGCTCACCGACAGCGAGCATTTCCAGGTCGGCGATGTTCCGACTACCGCCGCAATAGACGAACTGACGGTGGATGGACTTACATACGTTGACACCCCCGGACTTAACGCGAACGACATGGACAACGCGACTGCAATAAAGGCATTCAAGGATGCAGACCTGATAATTTTCGTATCGAATCTCATGAACGGCGGCCTGAACAGCGCCGAGGCGAAGTACCTGACCGCGCTTTCCGAGATACTCGGCGGCAAGGAAAACCTCCGCAGGCAGACTCTTTTTGTAATGTCGAACTTGCATCAGACTCCGGATGGACAGGCTCCCGAGATATCCGCCGAGCACCGAGGCAACATTGAGAAAGCATTCGGATTTGCCCCGGAAGATATCATGCTGTACGACGCCGTGACCTACAAGACAGGTGTTTCCACTAATCAGAAAGCTCTGATAAAAGCCAGTGGCATTCCCGCGCTGAAAAAGAAAATATCGGAGCGCGCCGAAACGGTTTCCGATAATTCTGACACGATTTCAGGCGACCGTATCTCAGCTTCCGAGTCGGCGCTTTCCGAGAGTCTTTCGGCGCTCCTTGACGGACTGACAAAGAAACTGCCGAACGCGGATACCAAGCTTGACAAAGCGGCAGTCCAGGCGGTAGAAAAGAAGTGCGAGAAACTTATCAACGATATTATCTCAGGGATAGAGCCGATATCTCCGACCGACGGAATGGATGTGCTTCTCTACCCCATCAACCGGAATCTCTCGCCTTTCCACGGAGAATCCTCCGAGTCCGCCGCAAAGCGCAGGATCCGCGAAAAGCTCAGCAGTGCGTATAACCGCCGCGAGTCGGTTCTGCGCGAGGCGGCTTCAAGGGTTGCGGAAATGATAATGTCCTACAACGTATATCAGCGAACAGACGGTGACTATTACTACGCGATAAACCGCCGCGCCGCTAATGCAGTCATGGAGTGCAACAAGATGTTCAGAGAGGTCGGTATAAGCCTGCCCACCAGCGCCATCGCTGATATCGAGGTCGTTCCATCGCTCTGCAACACCAGCGAACGCGAACTCCGCGACATAATTTCCGAGGACGTAATAGAATACAGCGGCTATTATACGCTTGATTCCTACGCGGACTACTGCGATGTCGAGGAGGAATACGCAGGCAGCGGAATGTTCGGCAGGGACAAGTACACCTACGGCTGCTACAACCTTTATAAAGGTGCCGAGGAAATGATAAAGGACATGAAAGGCACTTTCAACAGCAACGTAAATTCCGCATGGCGCCAGACCGTATCCAACTCCCAGACGTTCTGCAATAAAGTGAAAGCTGAGCTTGAATCCCGCAAAACTGCAATGATACAGGCTGCGGAATCTGCGGTAGCAAATTCCGGGGACGACAAGGAAACCGAAAACCTGAAAAAGGCGATTGCAGAGCTGGAAGGATTCTTAAAGGGGTAAAAAATGAGTATCCGATCAACCATTGAGAACTTCTATTCTGCGGTAAGAAAGGCTTCGGCGCAGCTAGAAACCAGCTGCAAAAACATTGACGACCGTCAGGAGAGTATAAGTTCCATAATCAACGGCATAAACAGCCGTCAGGAATCATCACAGGAAAGCAATAACGACATCGAAAAGCTGTGTCAGTCCCAGGCGCAGCAATTCAACAAGGCAATTGAGCAGTGGAAGAAATCCGTCAGTCGCTACCTCACCAGCAAAGAATTTGTCAACAAATTCGAGCGTTCGCTGCTGCTTATAGTCTTCGCGGACGTAAAAGCCGGTAAAAGCACGCTCGGTAATTTTGTTTCGGGGTATTCGTTCAGGAATACGCCGTTCGGGAACCTATATACGAATCCGGAATATTACGTTTACGACCACACTGACAAGACTCTCGGAAGCTGCATTGAAAAGCCCATTCCGGAGGGGCATTTCGTGGAAAACGTGATTCAGGCGACATCCAGTATACAGTATTTCACGCTGCTGAACGGGCTTACCTGGGTGGATACTCCCGGCGTACACTCGCTGACCAGCGAATACGAACAGCTCACAAAGGACTACATCAAATACGCCGATCTCATTCTGTACCTTACGCCGTCAAACAACGCGTTCAAGATGGACGAATGCGATGAAATTTCAAGGCTTGTTGAGAGTGGAAAGCCAATGCTGCTTGCCGTAACAAAATCCGATATCCAGAAAGTGACCGGATATGATGAAACGAGCGGAAAGGTGCTGTATGAGCTGTCACCCAAGGACGACGAGACCCGCGCCGCTCACGAGGAACTCGGAAAGAAACAGTGCGCCGCGCTCTGCAAAGGAAACTTTGCCAGCCAGCACCGGTTTATTTCCATTTCCACCCTTATTGCTAAAACTGCAATGGAACGGAATGACGATGAGTTTTTCAGGCAGAGCAATATCCCGGATTTTCTGGAGCTTATCGGGCAGGTGATTTCAGATAAGTCGGTGGAGCTTAAAATGAAACGCCCGCGCGACGAGGTAAACTCGGTAATAAATGAATTACTGCACGGCTGCCAGGGAAGCTTTATCGGTACAGACGCGCTGCTAGATAACCTTTCGCACACGCTCGAAAACATCTCCGAGGCTGAAAATAGGCTGTCGCTGCTGAAAAGCAGCATATTGACTTCCGCGCGCAGCGAGATTTCAAACGAGATATACTCGATGCTTGTCAGCGAGAAGAACAGCGGGAACATCGCGGATAAATCCGCAGCAGCTGACAAGTCAGAGAAAATAATCAACAATGTTTTGTCGCGCGAAATAAGCGAGGCAGCAGCCCGGGAACTGAACGACTTTCAGCAGATTCAGCTTTCCTCCGCAGAGCTTATAATCGACGCAGATTACCAGCACCGCACAAAGACGATAGAATACGAATACCTTGACGGCAGAAACCGCACCCGCGACCCACGCGGTCTTATCGAGCATATCCAGCATTTTTTCGGCAAGGAATTTACCGAATATTCAGTCAGGACAAAAAAGCGCACCCGCGAAATAGATATCGGCGACAACTTCAGCGAGTATGCGCAGCGGGTAATTGAGCTGTCGCTGGATTCGATAGAAAAGACCGTTTCCGATGAGATCACAAAGCTTTCCCGCGAGACCTACGGAAGAATGAGGACGTCAATTGAGGAAATGTACTCTGATATCAAAACCGCCGCTGACAGCCTTGAAAAGCTGAAATACTGATGGAGGAAACCATGACTGAATTATTCAACCACAAGAAAAAAGTGCTGGTACTCCGCGACAAATGCGCCGCGCTTTCCGGAGAATGCGGCAGGGATACTGAGCAGTTCATCAGGGATACCAGTGAAGTTCTGTCGCGGAGCACTCCCTGCCTGATGTTCTACGGGCTTTACAACGCGGGAAAAAGCAGCATAATCAACGCGCTCACTGGCGAGGAGACCGCGGCGGTCGGCGATGTGCCAACAACTACGCAGGTGCAGAATATCAACTGGAACGGGTTCCTTATCGTTGATACCCCCGGTCTCAACGCGCAGACCGAACACACTCTCACCGCAGACAGCCAGATCGACAAAAGTGATGTAGTTGTATTCGTAACCGACGACATGAACGTTGACGAAAAGAGCTTCTATTACGCATTTATAAATGTGCTGAAAAAGAACAAACCCACACTCATCGTTATAAATCAGAAGAACGCCGACGGACCGGTTGAACAGTCGCCAAACATCAGTATACTGCGTGAACAGATAGTTGCGAATATCAGATATGCCGCAAATGAAGAGGGACTTACAGACGTTGAACACAACAAATGCTTCCGGGGAATAATCCCGGTCAACGCAATGACCGCATGGGTAGCCCGGAATTTTCCCGAATCAGCAGCACGGCACATGAGAGCTGAAAGCAACATTGACGAACTGCTGAAGCAGATGCAGTCAGTGCTGAACGCTTCCAACGGAGTACGAATGCTTATCCCGGCTCTGGATATCATTGATTCAGCGCTGAACGGGCTTTCGGCGGATATGAAGTCCGGAATTAAATCCGATATCCAGAAAGCGTACTATTCCACCCGTGACAATATTCTGCGTCAGAAAGACAGCCTGTACAAACGCCTGCTGACCGAAGGGCGTACTAAAATCAATGCATTCGCCGACAAAGCTGCAGCTTCCATTTCTACAGGAGATACAGTCGATGCCGCAGAGATCCGAAATTCGCTTGAGCAGACTATACGTCAGGCGTTCAGTGATGCGAACGTATCCTTGCAGGGAGAATTTCAGCTTTGCAGCGTTGACCTGGGAGAGCTTTCCGTCAAGCTTGATAAGTCGGATTTCAAACTAGACCTGCCAGAGCCTGACGACTGTAACGACTCCGGACTGCTCGGCTGGCTCGGAAAAATCACCGATATCACGCTGCCCGGCGAGCTTACTTTACCGGATAACACTGACGGCGGGATAGTACCTACACTGTTCCCAATCACGCCTGCTCCGGAAAAAACGGGATTTTTAGTGCTGCTCGGACTGATAAAATCTCTCGTAAACAGCAAGAAAAAAGCCGAGGAGCAGAAACAGCGCGAATCCGAAATGCGCCACCAGGTCGAGGAAATGAACCGCCGCAGCGAGGAACGGATAAATTCCATGGTGACCCAGATAGTCGAGATAAACCGCAGGATACACGCGGCTGCCTCCGACTTGGAAAGCTCCTATTCCGCAAATGTTTCGAAGCTTGTCGATAACGCTTTTGCTCCTGTACTGGATTCTCTCAAAAAGGAGTTCGGAGAGGAAGAAAAGCGCTCTGACACTGCCAAAATCCACCTCGACCAGATAAATTCACTCTTGCACGAATGCAGTGCAATTCGCGCTTCCATTGACGGATAACAGTCAAACATAAAGCAGCAAGAGCACGAGCCCTTGCTGCTTTTTACATGATCATCATGAATCTGTTCTTATCAAGCAAAATTGTAACACTTTCCCCAAAAGATCAAGACAAGCTTTTCTTACATGGAGTAAGAACATGATTGAAAGAGTGTGGTCTGACGGAATTATACCAAAGCAAGGCATAATCGTCAGTCCACTTGGAGAAATCAGTGAACTCTGGGTACATTTTGATGCATTCAGAGCTTATTCATTGTAACACAAATCAATTAAGCTCTCTTTTAATATCTCAGCGAAAATCTGATCAACGTCAAGAGCGGTAAGGCTCTGAAAGAATGGAGTATGTATATCGTATTCCAACTCTTTGATTTTCTGCTCAACGACCGAATTGTTAGGATAGTTCCGCTGCAATCTCAGCAGAGTGCGGTAATCTTCGGCAGCACGGACTATAATTGCGTTGGCAAGCTCCTGGTAAGCGTCGTATTCCATTTTATCACCTCCGGTATTTTTACTATACTGTTGGTGAGTTCAAAAAACGTTCGTTTAACGGATACATAGAAAGCCCCCGAAATCCACGTGATTTCGAGGGTAATTTCGTTCGGGAATCTATGTTCGGAAAAGCACCGTTTTACGGACGATTATGCAGCCGCATTGGCATAACGTTCTCTATTACGATCCAAACAGACATGTCTGAAATAATTCCTTGCAGTTTTCAGGGAGGCACTAATCAGCATCTACAAGAAATCCCACAGTGTCGCAGTGTTTATGGTAAAATAGAAATGCAGAAAAAGGGCTCCAAAAGTGCATAGGTGAACAGCCACCGCCGAGCCGTTGTCAGCACCTGAATAAAATGCTACAATTTTAGCTGAGAGGCAAAGCCACTTGGCTAAATGAGGTAGCGGAAAGGTGATAAGTATGGCAGAAAAGATGTACATCAAGCAGTTGTATGAAGACGGCGTAAGCAAGAGCGAGATCCAGCGAAGGACAAAGCTCAACTACCGTACAGTCTGCACATACGCTGACATGGAAGATTGGAATGACGATAAGCTCCCGAACATGGAACCGGATAACTATCCGGTGCTCGGTGAGTATATCCCCCTCATCAATGAATGGCTCGAAGGTGATGCCACAGCCCCAAGAAAGCAGCGGCATACCGCCAAGAGGATATATGACCGACTTCGTGCGGAAGCTGGTTACACGGGCGGATACAGCAGCGTGAAACGATACGTCCGCAAAAAGCGTTTCGTATTGCGCCAGGGACTCGCAGGCTGCTTGCCGCTTGCACACCCCATGGCTCATGCTCAGGTTGACTTTGGAGAATTTCTGCGCTGTGATGCTGATGGAAACGAACACAAGGCGTATGAGCTTGTCATGTCGTTCCCGTATTCGGATAAAGCCTATGCACAGGTGTTCCCATCACAGAATCAGGAATGCCTGCTGATCGGTATGCGCCGTATCTTTGAGTATATCGGCGGCGTACCTGCGAGGATACGCTTTGATAATATGTCTACGGCTGTTGCTCAGGTGCTTGAAGGTACCGAGAGAAAGCTCACCGATGGCTTTACAAGGTTTATGCTGCATTACCGCTTTCAGGCTGATTTCTGCAATCCTGCATCAGGCAATGAGAAAGGCAATGTTGAGAACAAGGTCGGCTACATCAGACGCAACGCCCTCGTTCCGATCCCCACGATCATTAGCTTTGAAGAGTTCAACAGCCACCTGTTTGACTGGTGTGAAAATGACGCTGAACGCCCGCATTACCAGCGTGGTGTTACGATACAGAGTCTTTGGGAAGATGAAAAGCCGAAGCTGCTAATGCTCCCCGAAGTACCCTACAACGTATTCAACTATGAATCGCTCAGAGTCAGCAAGACAGGCTTTGTCTGCATTGACACGAATAAATACGGGCTTTCTCCCGAACTTCATGATGAAACCGTACAGGCTAAGATCTTCTATGATAAAATCGAGTTTTATCATGATCACGCTCTTGTTGCTTCATACCGCCGCTGTTACGGCAAAAACGAGGAGCTTATGGACTGGACGCAGTACGTCAGGACGCTGTGCAGAAAACCCGGCGCAGCAGAGCATACACGATTCTTTTCCGCAATGCCGCTGCCCTGGCAGAGCTATCTGTCGCAGACCAGAGGTCAGGAGAGGAAAAGTGCATTACAGCTTCTTGATGACATTGTCCGTGACGGCAATGCTGAATTTTGCGTGGATATTCTCACTCTCGCCCAGCAGAACGGCAGGAGCGATGTGGACAGCATGAAGCAGTGCTATTACTCTCTGCTGAAAGAAGGAAAAACGCCTGAGCCGCTTGATCTGCTCTCGCAAGTGCCCACGCTCAGCTACAACCCCGATATTTCCGTGTATGACGGTCTGACGGGAGGTGAAGCAAATGGCTGATATTGAGCAGATGATGCGGACTCTGAAGCTCGGAGGTCTTGCAAAAGACTGGCGTGAAGTAGAATACCACGATACAGAGCAGTATATAACCGATCTGCTGCAGATCGAACTTCACGAGCGTGAGGTAAACAGGATCAACCGTATGGTCAAGACCGCAGGATTCCATGTCATCAAGACGCTTGATGATTTTGTATGGAAGCCCGAGATCGAGCTTCCTGCCGGACTTACCCGTGAATACATGGAGAATCTTGACTTCATAACCGCTAAAGAGAATCTCATCTTCATGGGTGCGGTCGGCACCGGCAAGACGCATCTCGCAGCAGCAATCGCCTTGAAAGCGTGTCAGAAGAGACACAGGGTTCGCTTCTTTACAGCGGCTTCACTTGCAAATATTCTCCTTGAGCGTAACAACAAGGGTACTCTGAACGGCTTTATGACGAGCCTGAAAAAGGTAGAGCTTATCGTGATAGACGAGCTTGGCTTTGTTCCGCTGCACAAGGACGCGGCACAGCTTATGTTTCAGGTGATCTCCGAGTGCTATGAGCGCAAGAGCCTTATCATAACCTCAAATCTGGAGTTCTCAGGGTGGAACACGGTGCTTGCTGACAACCGTCTGACAGCGGCTTTGATAGACCGACTGGTGCATCATTCGCATATTGTGATATTCTCAGGAGAAAGCTACCGCCTGCAGCAGTCGATTAAGCGTCAGAAAACAGCCCGTAAGAAGTGAGCCGCCGAGGTTTTCAGTCTCCGTTCCGCTCCACTGCGGCTGAAAATCTCGCAAAGAGCCTAACTTTACAAAAAGGGCTCCAAAAGTGCATAGGCGGGGCTCCGCAGGGGCTTCAAAAATGCAGAACAGGAGCTTTCAAAAAGAGCTTCAAATATACACAACAGAGGGCGCTCCTTTTATGCACAAACCGAGCCTCCACACGTTAGTCTTGTGCTGACCGGGTTATGCACTTTTTCGAGCCCCTTTTATGCACTTTCTACTTGACAAACACAGGTAAGGTATACGATTATTATTAAAAGTACAACCACATAATATGTATTGCAGTCAAATATCATTAAATAAGAATCATTTAACCGACATTCAAACCGACATTTTTATGTAAGTGAAAAGAAGTCCCCGAAGGAACTTCTTTCGCCACAAATCATATTCTTTTTTATCGAGGGAAGTCCGGTTGATGATCCTACTGTTTTACAAAATAGGAGTACAATGGGGGTACCAATCCCATCCACCTTCCCTAAAAGCCTTGATTTTAAGCCTTTTCAGCCAAAAGTACGGTTTCTGGGCAAATTATAGCATATTGTTGCAAGTCTATTCTTACAATTCCATCAGAAAATGTTCATGCAGCGCACGTTTCACCTGATCGA
>OCHN01001248.1_pt1 | contig 21687 bp, 23 predicted proteins | sample 1538911 | NCBI WGS metagenome assembly OCHN01 (sample SAMN04571736, study PRJEB22368) | human gut metagenome | biome: human gut; material: stool | host: Homo sapiens | place: Luxembourg | collected 2013-01-11 | reverse complement strand
GGCGCAGTCCTCTGCCGACTTCCTGCCGCTTGGCTGTATTGCTGTCGGAATGTTTCAGCGTGCATATCTGAAACACGTTGGGATTATCCCAGCCCTCACGCAGTGCGGAATGCGAGAATATAAAACGGGTAGGCTCCTCAAAGCTGAGCAGCCGCTCCTTGTTCTTCAGAATCAGGTCGTAGGCCGATATATCATCGGAAAACTCACTGCCGCGTTTCAGCGTGCTGTCTATGCTCTTTCCGGTTTTCTTGTCAATACTGAAATATCCCTTGTGGACTGCCCTGGGGTCAGAGCAGGTGGTTTTCAGATAACGCTGATACGGCGTGTCCTCAAAAGAAAGATAGTCATTCAGCACGCTGAGATATTCTTCCTCGAAAATCTGCGCGTACTCACCCGGGACTTCCTCGTTTTCATCGTTGTAGCTGCGGTACTTTGCGACCTCGTCGATGAAGAACAGCGACAGGGTCTTTATGCCCATGTTATACAGCGTTTCCTCTTTCTCGAAATGAGAGAGGATAGTTTCTCGTATCTGAATGCGGCGCATATCCTTTTCGGAAACGTCGCCGGTTATCTCGTTGGTGCTTATCACCTCGCCGTTGGTGAATGTGACAGTGCCGCTTACCGGATCGATAGTCTGCACAACATATCCGCTGTACTGTCCCATTTCGTTTGATGTATTGAACAGATTATCGCCGACATTTATCAGTCGCATTTCACGGTTTATTTTCTCCGTGTACTTTATTTCAAGTTCGATTCGTGCAACCGGCGGTTTCTTCGCAGAAACGATAATGCTTTCAAGGAACAGATAGCTGTCCGTGCCGCGGAGGTTCTTCACCTCGAAACCCTTGACCTCGATTTTCTTTACAAGGCGCTTGTTGTAAGCGTCCAGCGCGTCAAGGACGTACACAAGATTATGCTGTTTAGCGTGGGTCGCGGAGTAATTCAGCGCAAAGAGCGGATTGAAATTTTTCAGCGCTTTCTGCGTTACATCGCCGCCCATTTTCTGCGGCTCGTCAAGAATGATAATCGGTCGGTTCGCCTTGATAACATCGATAGGTCTGCGGGAGCCGAACTCATCGCGCTTGGAATATATGATACGCGCTTCCTTGCTTTTGCCGTCCTCTTTCAGGGAAGAAGCGAACGCCTGCGTGTTGATTATCATTACGTTGATACCGCCATCGGAAGAAAACGCGTCAAGCTGTGTGAGATTTGAACTGTTGTATACGAAGAACCGCGCACGCTTTCCGTAATGCTCCATGAAATGCTCGGCGGTTATCTCAAAGGTCTTTTTCACGCCCTCGCGTATTGCAATGCTCGGAACGACAACGATAAACTTGCTCCAGCCGTACTGCTTGTTCAGCTCGAACATCGTTTTTATGTAGACGTACGTCTTGCCCGTTCCGGTTTCCATTTCAATATCAAGGCTGCACCTGCCAAGATCCTTGATGAGGGCAGGGGAGAGCCTGATATTATTCACGGTCTGCTGTTTGCGGATATTCATGAGCAGCTGCTCGTCGGTTAGCTGTATATTCTCGTTCTTGAATCCGGTGTCGGCGTAGACTTCCTCGTCCTCAAGGAGAGAAAGCTGGCTGGCCGCAGGTTTGTTTTCAATTCCACGGTCGCGCAGGTAGGCGGCATTTGCGTGCATTCCCTGGCCACGGAATACGTTTACTACGGCTTCGACGGCTTCGGTCTGGTACTGCTGGATTTTGAAAGTAAACTTCATCACAGCACCTTCCTATCCGTATCGGGAGAATAAGTCTCGAAAATCTGGTCAAAGTTCGTTGCAACGCTGTCGTTTGCCATGGAATTATCGCGCATTACGAAATAATACGGTTTCTGCTTTGCTATTGCGGTTATTACGTCCTCGGTGACGTTCTCGTCAAAGCAGGCGATAAGGAAGTTGTCCTCAACGTTGAACACCTTTTTGCCGCATATCGTGGTTTCCACGATTTTGCTCGAAAGCAGCACGCCAAGGTCAAGCATTACCTGGAACAGCAGGTCTTCCGGAGTTCTGTCGGGCTTGATGTTGTCTACTGTTTCATCAAGCAGGGACTGCTGGAAATCGTCGGGGGTGTAATAAACTTCCTGCATGTTGGAGCTGTCGAGTTTCAGCACGCGGAAACCGCCGTCAAAATCAACGCCCGGGTGTTCCTCTGCTATCTTTTTTGCCGCTCGGCGGATACGCTCCTTGCCTATCTCGCAGATGTTCTTGTAGCCCGCCTTGTATGCTTCGGATTTTTCGTCAGTCAGTTCAGGCAGCTGCACCATGATGAACTTGCGGTGACCAACTTGTGATATGGAAGAATATTCCGTGTGTGTGTGTGTGTGTGTGTGTGTGTGTGTGTGTGTGTGTGTCCTTTATCAGCTCTTCTGCGTTTAGCTGCATTACGGCGTGGGCGGTGGTGGCAGAGCCGCTGAAGAAATCTAATATAGTATCGCCTTCAGATAGATTGGCAAGTTTTATCAACTCTTTGAGAAATACAATAGATTTTGGAAAGTCAAAATACTTTTTTCCATTAAAAAGTTTTTCCAATTCAGGCGTTGCATTAAAATTAGCATATTCTTTGCTAACAAATTCAAGTGATGAATATGGATTGCTCCTATCTATTGGATTTCCATCCTTATCTCGATACTCGTAAGATTTTGTATATACTTTGTATTTTTCTCCGGCTTTTTTAAAAACAATATATCCATTAGTAATTCCCCATTGCACTTTAGCTTTAGACCATCTCCATATCCATACTTTATCGTCAAATCCTGCCCCAGGCCATATATCAACACCATCAGGTCCAGTAATAGGGTAATTTAATGCATCGGAATATTGCAAACTATTTTTATTAAGCTGTGTTATGTAATATCTACCCCTATCCTCAACATATTCGTCGGTTTCTTTATATAATCTGTCACGCTCCATTTCATCTTTTGGCTTTCTTGATAATTTCAGTTCCTTTATATCCTTTGCATATATTAAAACATATTCATGAAAAGGCGCAATGGCATTAGCGTCATGTTTTCCAGAATTGATTGTTCTTCTGATACAATTTGCTACAAAATTTTCTAACCCGAATATTTCATCGCAAATCTTTGTTAAATTTTCAACCTCATTATCATCAATAGAGATAAAAATAACCCCATCATCAGAAAGCAGACTTTTCGCCAGCTTCAACCTCGGATAAATCATATTCAGCCAGTCTGTGTGGAATCTGCCGTTGCTTTCCGTGTTCTGGACAAGGCGGTTGCCGTCCTCGTCAAACTGTCCGCTGCGGTCAAGGTAGCCGTCGGCGTTCTCTGTGAAATTGTCGTTGTACACGAAGTCGTTGCCGGTGTTGTATGGCGGGTCTATGTAAATCATCTTTACCTTGCCGAGATATGTTTCCTGGAGCAGTTTCAGCACCTCAAGATTATCGCCCTCAATATAGAGGTTCTCCGTGCTGTCGAAGTCTACGCTCTCCTCACGGCAGGGGCGCAGCGTTGCGGAAACGGGAGCATTCGCCGCAAGGATAGCTTTCTTCTTATCCGGCCATGTGAACTGATATCGTTCTTCCTTACCGTCAACTACACGGGTGTTTATCTCCTGCATGAGTACGTCCTTGTCAATTGCACGGACTACCTCGCCTGTTACGGGGTCGATGGTTTCGGTTACTGCGTTCGGGAACAGCTTTGCAAGGGCCGCGTAATTCTCGTCGGCAAGGTTCGGGGTGTGCATTTTCAACTTATCCATTGATATTCTCCTTTATTTCAGCGCCTCTTTAAGCGCCTTGACTTTCTGCGCAAGCTCAAATTTTTTCTTAGGCTGCTTCTCTGCCCGTGCGAGTTTCTCAAGCTTTGCGATTTCCTTTTCCAGCTTCGCACGTTCGTCATTTGCGGCTATCTGCTCGTTAAGGGAATTGCCCTCCTCAACGGTGATGTCGCCGACCTGTGTGACGATATTCTCCCATACTGCGTCAAGGTTTGTGCCGGAAAGCTGCATGGTGAATTCCGCGGTTTTCTTCCATGCGGATTGCAGCAGCTTTGTGCGGTACACTGCAAGGCGGCATTTATCCTCGTATTCAAGCACCATCAGCATATTCTGAGGTATCAGCTTTGACAGCGAGATTATATTGCGCTCGTCGTAATCCCGGGTTTTCAGCGAGATAAGCAGCACATAGAACGACTTTACCGTTTCGCCCACCGGGATTATCGTGGTATTCTCCGACACTTCGTTGACTATCGTTATCTTCGAGATATCCGCGTCAAAACGGTCTTTCTGCGCCGTGTTCATCAGGAATTTCGCATATATTGCCTTTTTCGGAAGCTGCTTTGACAGCTCCGTTTTCTGAGGAAGTCCAAGCATATTGATCTCCTTTATCTGACCACAAGGAAGCATATCAGCTCGAAATCATCAAGCCCTTTTATCTCGTCCTCCAGGAAGCTTACCTGACCGCCGCCGAGGAAGTCGTCAATGTCGCTTTCCTCCTTGACTTCGATTATCGAGGATATCGCCAGTCCGAGCAGCCGTGAAACGTCCGCCATGTTCTTACCGTCCCGGGTCTGTTTGTTGAATTCACGATACAGTTCAGAAAGCGGCTCGGTCTTTCCGCGGCAGATATGGCGCATTCTGTCCAGCATTGCTTTCGGGGAAAGGTGGTCGCATACGACATTGCCGTCCTCGGAAATGTAGACCATGTAATACGGGTGCAGGCGGTTCCGTCCCTCGATATTCACACTGTTGGAGCGGTTTTTCAGCACGAAAATAACTCCGGGAGGGCAGTTGTCAGCCGCTGGTGCGACTGCGTGCAGCCCGAAAGGAACCTTGTCCATGTCCGGGTGGTTCTTCTGGTATTCGATGGCGTCTGTGCGGAATTCATTCAGACCAAGGTCAACTATGGAAATTCCGCCCGTCATATCCTCGATATCCACGACTTCTTCCTTGAGGCGTTTGAGCTGTTCCTTGCGGTATTCAAGGTCGTTCTTCTCGTCGTCGCTGAGCAGGTTATCGTCGCCGGTCGCAGTCATATCGACTATCTTCATGCGCGTTTCAACGGTGGCTTTCAGGTTTATGTATTCGTCAAGCGTTACGTCCGGCCAGAAATTCACAAGCTGAATGACCTTGTTTCGGCTGCCGATACGGTCGATTCGCCCGAAGCGCTGTATTATGCGGACGGGGTTCCAGTGAATGTCGTAATTTATCAGGAAGTCGCAGTCCTGGAGGTTCTGACCCTCGGAAATGCAGTCGGTTGCGATAAGCACGTCGATCGTAGTGTCATCGTCCGGCATGAGCATTGCCTTGTCCTTTGAAAGCGGAGAGAAGCAGGTGAGAACCGTGTTCATGTCCGCACGCTGGAGCTTCGCAGTTGTCCGTCCCTCGACTGAACCGGTTATCATTGCCGTGTCCAGCCCGAATTTCTCCCTGATGAACGGACTTACATTATCATAGAGATACTGCGCCGTGTCCGCAAACGCCGTGAATATAATAACTTTTTTGTTGCCATCGTTTATGGGGTTGGTTATCTTGTCGGAAAGCACACTGAGCAGCTTCTGGAGTTTGCAGTCGTACTGCGGTGTGATGTCCTCGACGTTTATCGTGATGAGGTCGAGGATTTCCTTGTCATGCACAAGGCTTCTTTTCCATGAAACATAGTCCATATCCACAAGGTCGATCCGGACTTTCCTGCCGAATGTGAACAGTTCCTCGCTTTCCATATCGTCATAATCAAGGCTTTCACGGTCGGTGATGTCATTGAGTTCAAGCTGCAATCCTACGCCCTTGTCGAAGGTGTCGATTTTCCTTATCGTGCTTTCGATAAGCTCACGGATACGTTTCAGCGTAAGATTGAACGAGTACACGGAGCTTTCCATGCGCTTCATGAGATTTATCGCCATCAGCCGGCGTATTCCCTGTTCACGGTTAACCTGCGTAAGTCCGGAGCTGACCTTGTTCTTGTCGTACAGCGCCTCATATTTTGCGATACGGCTGGGAAGTATGTAGTGCGACGGGCGGTAGATATCCAGGTCAAGCAGACATAGCTGACTGAAAATTTCGTTGTATGTAACGGATTTTTTGAGGTCGGTGAGCGGCGGCGCAAGCGGAATAGGCTTCAGCCGCGTCGGGAAAGAACCGATATCGCTGGTATCGTAATATTTCTGTATATGCTTGCGTGAACGCGCTATCGTCACGGAATCCAGCAGCTCGAAGAAATCAAAGCTGAGCATTTTCAGCAGGCTGTCAGTAGTGCGCTCGGCAGGTTCCCACTTGCTCCAGGTGTTGAATGCTTTCTGCGCGTCACGAAATATCTCGTCAATGGTGCGCTTGGTATCCAGCTTATCGTTTATGAGGCTGGAATCACCCTCGTAAGCGAGCGCAAGCTGATTTTTCAAGTCGTTGAAGCGGTTATTTACCGGCGTTGCGGACAGCATGAGCACCTTAGTCTTTACGCCCCTGCGGATAACTTTGTTCAGCAGGCGCTGATAGCGGTTTTCCTTTTCGTCATCGCCGTCAGAGGGTTTGCCGCCGTTGCGGAAATTGTGGGACTCGTCTATTACTATTAGGTCGTAATTACTCCAGTTTACACGGCTGAGATCCATGCCGTTTGAAAAACCACCTGTGCGGTTGAGGTCAGTATGGTACAGTACGGCGTAATTCAGACGGTCGGAAGCAATGGGATTGTTGACATAGTTATCCTTATATGTGTTCCAGTTATTGGAGAGCTTTTTCGGGCAGAGAACCAGCACATTCTTATTGCGCTCCTGGTAGTACTTTATTACCGCAAGGGCGGTGAATGTCTTACCAAGACCTACGCTGTCCGCAAGAATGCAGCCGTTAAATTTTTCCAACTTGCTGATTATAGCAAGTACGGCGTCCTTCTGGAAATTATACAGCATGGACCATATCTTGCTTTGTTTGAGTCCAACTCCCTCGTTTGGAAGCTCGTCCTCGCTTATCACACGCAGATACTCGCTGAAAATGTTGTATATGGTAACAAAGTAAATGAACTCCGGGGAATTTTCATTATATGCGGTAGTTATGTTGTCAATTACGACGTCGGTAACGTCCTGCATTTTGGCGCTGTCGTTCCAGAGCGCGTCGAAATTCCTGAGCATCATTTCAGACACGGGCGATCCGTTCTTCATGATCCCGACATAGGCGTTATTGCCGCGTTCACAGCCAAGATCAACAGTAGTAAAACCATTAACGGGATAGTAATTGATATCGTCAACGTTTATCATACCCTGGATATGATCGGATGTCACATTGGAGCGAAATTTCACTTTCCGGCGTATCCAGTCAGCGCATTCTTTTGCTATGGCTTTCTGGGTAAGTTCGTTGCGCAGCTTGACTTCAAACTCAGTGCCATAAAGACTGCGCTCACGGTCAAGGCGCGGTATGTAGAATTCCCGCTTTTCCTTTTTGGCTTTTTCGGTAGTAAATGTGGGAGATGTAAAAATAAAACGCAGTTCATCAATTCCGGTCAATGCTGCCTTTAACTCCTGAAACGCATAGATTGAAAAGCATGCCGCTGCGACAGACACCTTGCTTCCTTTCTTTATTTCCGCTGAAAGATCATCTTTGAGCGTTTTATTGACATTATCTATCATTTCAGGTATCATATTTTTTTCTCCTTATATCAAATTATAATGTAGAAAAACTGATAAACTGGGTCGCAAAATGCGCAATTTATAAAGCAAACAGTAGTTTTGTTGATTTTTAACATGTTTGCCGGGTGATAAGCTACATATTTATTACATTATAGCATAAAATCGGCTCAAAGTCCAGCGCATTATATGAACTTTTTCGTTTTATATGCTTTTTCTTTCGGTATTACGGCTTTTGCGAAACTCCCGTGAAATCATATAATTGACTTCTACCAGAAATTTCTACCTTTTTTCTATCAAAATCGCTCTTTTTCGATTCTTTCTATTTCGTCCTCGGTTTTGTCACAGTATATTATATAATTACACGGCTGCGGGTTGTGACTTGTCCGCAAAGGTATCTTTCTTCTTTTTTCTGCTGTTTGACTTCTTGGATGCTTCTTCCGGCGCAGTCTCTTTTGTGTCGGTGGGAGCATCTTCTTTTTTGCCGCTGAGAACCCTTGCAATGGTTTCAGCCGAAGTGACCTTAGCATGATACTCCAGATGACTATAAAGGTTCGCCGTGATATTAAATGTCGCATGACCGAGCCATTCCTGAATTGCCTTCATCGGAATATCATTTGCAAGCAAAAGACTCGCACAGCTATGTCTCAGATCATGAAAGCGGAGCATCTTCAATCCATTCTTCTTGATCACCTGATGAAAATCGTGAGTGACCGTGTTCGGACTGATGAGCTTTCCATAGGGATCACAGCACACAAAGCCTTCAAACTCTGTATTGTATTCTTTGCCACAGAGTTTCTTATAGCGCTTGTCCATATCCTTCTTTTCAAGAAGCATCTCTCTGATATGAGGGATCAGCGGAAGGGTTCTTCTTGTAGAATGGGTTTGCAGTCTTGTCTCCACAAAGAGCTTGGACTGTCCGTTTTCGTCATAATCACATACGACCTTGCGTTCGATAGTGATAGTACCTTTCTTGAAGTCGATAGAATCCCACTTCAAACCGAGGATCTCACATCTTCTCAGACCGTAATAAGCTGCGATGTGTACGATAAGTTCCCTTTGAATACCTCAAACAGTTCATTCAGCTCGTCTACATTATAAAAGACGGCTTCATGTCTCTCTGCTCTCGGCACGACCATCTTGTCCATAGGGTGCTGTGTCAGCATTTCCATTTTTATTGCATAGGCGAACGCCGAATGCAAAGCAAGGTAATACTGCTTGACCGTACTGCCCTTAACACCCTCGTCCATTTTATGATTGAGATAAGCCTGGATATGTGTATGGTTCAGATCGGCAAGTGTCACATCAGGATAGTGAATACCCATATACTCTACAAAGCGCACAGCATTTCTTTTGTAACACTGGAATGTGGTTCGGGCAGAATTCGCCTTGATCGCTGTGAGCCAATCGGAAAAGAAACTGTTAAGCTCCTTGTTGACGATGATATTTTCATCGATTTCGGTATCACTATCATTCTTGTGGTTGACACCGAGTACGACCTGATTATTGTTCCACTTCTCAGCAAACTCAGCTACGATCTCCTCGACAGCTTCGTTGAGAGCCTTCTTGGTGCATTTCTCAGGCAGTTCCGTTAATACCCACTTGCGCTTACGCTTTCCCGCTTTATCCTTGAAATCAAAAACAACATACTGTTTTCCGTTCTTCACGGAAGTGATGTACTTGTAAGGCAGACTTGCTTTCATTATTATTTTCTCCTTGCATTGAAAGAGGTAGAAGTCTGCTGTTGACCATTCAATTATAGCGCGAATCGTAATATAATGCAAGACCTACCAACCGCAATTTTCTATTTTCGGCGCATTGACCTGGTTTTCACGGCTTGTTTTGTGCGCGTTGCAGAACGTAATTTATGACCTCGATCTTTGCCACTCTGATCTTTCGACCATCAGGCATCCGAGGTATCTTACCCTCTCTGACAAACTTACACACAGTCTTGTATTTCAGGTCGAGCATTTCACATAACTGGTCTACGCCTACAATATCAGGATAATCAGCAAACATCGTCCGATATATATCGTCCTCTGCCTGCTGATGCTCCTGAATTTCCATAGTTTCGTCCATGATGAACACTCCTCTCAGGGAGGAAGAAATAGAAAACAAATAGCGTTGATGTTTCATATTCAGTTTTCAAGATGCTGTAATACATCGTCTGTCGGTTATTTTTATGTCCAAAGATTGATGTACTGTTGGCAGCTCCTACTGTAAGGAGTAGAAGCTCCCGACGGTACATCGACCGTCGTTCAAAACAAGGAGGTGTGTGTGAAGCACCATAGGCAGTACCCGATGAACGGATACTCCCGACAGCGTTTCAGCTATCGTCCTGTTCGATAATGGGCAGGATGCCCTCTTTCTTCAACTGCTCATAGATAAACATTCTTCCACGCTGCGTCCACTGCGTATTCGGTTTGGCGATGGAATCTCCATTCTCGTTCAAGACAGTAAATGTCTTAGACTTAACGTAACCACGATCAGCATACTTCTGATACAGAAGCCATACTTTGCCGAGCTTATACTGTATGCCGTGTTCATGAAGCCACTTGTTCAGCCACTTTGCAGACTTTCCGTAGTCCTTTGCGATGGTGGTTATGGACATAAGCCTTGCGGATTGCAGAACCATATCGCAATGCAGAGCGAGATCTATTGTCATTGTCCAGTACACGTTTACCACATCCCGTAGACTAAAAATCTTTCGACCTGTCTGTATGGAACTGTCAATGAACGTACAAAAACAGAGCTGTATGCTTGTCTATCTTCATTATAACAAATCAGTTCGACAGAATTTCCATAACTGCAAACATTCTAAAACCTTTATTATAACATTTCAGATAGACAAAATTTGTACTTCTGAGTTATTCGAGCAAAAAAGAAAGAGCCGTTTTGCAACAGCTCTCCGAGTTATCCGTTATAGATTGTATTTTTTGATGTAAGAAGAAACATCGACACCGCTTTCCATGTACCTCAGCAATATCTCTGCACAGGCATGGGCATCGCTGTCCGCCTGGTGATGATCGAGGGCGATACCGTAGTGATCGCACATCACATTGAGATTGTGCTTCATATCGGGAAGGACACGCCTGCCGATCTGGACCGTACACAGGTATTCCGCAGTCGGTTTCAAAGTAATACCGTAGCTTAGCAGGCAGGAGCGCAAGACACTCATATCAAAGACAGCGTTATGGGCAACAAGGATACCCTTGCTCATGATAGGCTCTATCTTCTTCCAAAGCTCCGCAAAGTTCGGAGCACCTTTGACCTTTTCAGAATCTATGCCCGTGAGCTGGATATTGAAGTAATCGAAGTGTGTTTCGGGATCAACGAGTGAAAAGTAGTTAGCGACGATCTTGCTATCCTTTATCGCTGTTATTCCTATTGCACTCATACGATCATTTGCACGATTAGGTGTTTCAACATCAAACACGATGTAGGCTGCCATTTCACATCACTCCCGATACGGTAATTCATAGGATTATTATACCATACTGCGGTCAAAAGGTCAATCGGCAGAAAAGAGAAAAGCCTTCATTTCTGAGAGAGCTTTTCTTTCTTTTCAGAAAGATCTGCACCATATACCCGATATATGCGAACAGCGCCATAACAGACAGATATTGAAGCGCAGTCAGCAAAGCAGAAGCGTTTGTGTCGATGAATACAAATTGCACTTTTCCAAACAGATAGTCCGTAAATTTCAGCGAGATAAACTCATATATCCCGATTGCACCGACTACACCGAAGATGATACGAAAAGCCCATACCATAGCCTTGTTTTTCAGCTTCATTCGTGCTGCCATCTGCGAAATGTGCATACCGAGATGAACGCTCATCAGCACAAGTCCCCAGTAGGCGCAGAGCATATGTATTGTTCGTGCTGTCATCGCTCCGCCTACATTCAGAAATGTGAAGATATGCTTTGAAATTACGATACCGCTGTACATCAGTCCTATCATACACATGAACACAAGCACATTGACCGCTGTGTTCACAATGCGATGCAGGTCATACTTGCCTTTGAACAGCGTTTTTATCCAGCCGAAATTCAGGATATGATGTAAAATGAACAAACCGAACATAGCAATGCCGATGACTTCATGTGCCGTTTCCCCGACAATAAAATAGCACATGAGCACGGGCAAAGCCGCTGTCATCAGAATGTCAGCGGCTGTTTTTATCTTCATCTTCATATCAGAATCCCAAACCGTAAAGCCAGTCTCGGACAGACTGCTGTGTATCGGAACTGAACTCCTGCGCTGTCTGTCCCTGGATAGCCATACCATCAAGAACCTGCGCGTTAGGCAGATAGCTTCCGATCGCTGAGTATGTTCCCGATTCACCGCTGCCTTCGTGGGTGTTGAACGGGATAACTACCTTGCCCGAGAAATCGTAGCTGTCCATGAAGGTATAGACTGCCATCGGCATATCGCCCCACCAGATCGGGTAGCCGAGGAATACAATGTCATACTGCTCCATATTATCAATAGTTCCACTCAGTTTGGGACGTGCCTTGTCAGCAAGCTCCTTCTTTGCTACATCACAGCAATCATCATAGTCCGCAGGATAGGGCGTGACTTTTTCAATATGAAAACTGTCCGCACCGACCTCACTGGCGATATACTCAGCGATGATCTGCGTGTTGCCCTTATCTATCGTACCGACATTGTAATTCTCATCGGCACGGGAAAAGTACGCAACAAGGATGTTTTTGCCGTCACTGTCTGTCGGAGCTTCTGTTTCAGCCTGAGTTGTAACAGCACTGTCATCAGACTGCTTATCATCAGCATTTGTTTCATCGGTATTGCTGTCCTGCTTGTTCAGCTTTTCCTGCACGGCTGCCTTGTCGGTTTCGGCTACGCTGGGGGCAGAGGCTGGCTCGGACGCACCGCAGGCAGTCATGGTCAGAGCCATGAACAGTGCAGATAAAATAACTGCTATCTTATGCTTCATATATCACTCCTCAGTCTTTAATCTGCTCAGGATCAAGCATCTTGATGACCTTAGCCGGAACACCGCCGACTACCGCATAATCGGGAACGTCCTTTGTGACAACTGCCCCTGCCGCAACAACAGCGTATTTTCCTATAGTCACGCCGGGGCAGATCGTACAGCCCATACCGAGCCAGGCATTCTTTTTCACAAGCACCTTGCCGTAGGTGTATGTAGTGTGGCGGTCGTACATATCGTGGTTGATCGTTGCGATACGCAGCCCCGGTGCTGCCATGACACCGTCCTCAAACTCGATACCGCTCGATGCAGTAAGAATCGCAGAATGATTGATAAATACGCCCTTGCCGAATTTCACACGGTTTCCGAAATCACAGGTGAAGGGTGTGAGTATCCTGACATCATCGAGCTTGCGACCGAACAGCTCCTCAAGATAGCTTACATAGGACGGATCATCGGGAAGAACTGCATTTGCCTTTGCGCACAGCGTTCTCGCCCGCATCATTTCATCAACTGCTTCTTTGAAGTAAGGCTCGGTCACTTTCGTCGGACCGCCCTTGTCCATAAGTACATAGCCGTTTTCGTATTCCATAGTTTATTCTCCTTATCAATCAGAATCCTCCGAGACCTCTGTGTCCGTAGACCTTGCACTTATTCAGCTCACTTTCAAGCTGTTCAAGCTCTGCATCGGTCAGCTCGACCTCAGCGGAATCAAGGTTCTCGATGATACGCTCCTTGTTCTTCGAGCCGGGTATCGGTACAACATTCGGATATTTGTGGAGCATCCACGAAAGTGAGATCTGTGCAGGAGTAGCGTTTTTCCTGTCTGCAAACTCTCTTAACATCTCCACGATCGGCATATTTCCCTCGATATTCCGACGGGATAACTGCGGCACCCAGTTTCGTACATCGTCATTGGGTTCAAACTGCGTTTGGGGCGTGATCTTTCCCGAAAGCAGACCGCTTGCGATAGGAGAAAACGGCACAAATCCGATGTTATGCTCCATACAGTACGGGATAATGCTCTCCTCGCTGTCACGCTCTACCATTGAGTAGATGTTCTGTATTGCCGTCAGTGGAGTGACAGTTTGCGCTGCATCTATCACATCTACATCGACCTGAGACAGCCCCCAGCCACGGATCAGTCCGTCGTCGTTCAGTCTGCCCATAGCCTCAGCAACTTTCTCAACCGGTACACTACCCATTCGGTGCAGATAGTAGATGTCAACATAGTCCGTCCGCAGACGGTCAAGGGAGCCTTCCAGATGACGGCGTATTTCATCATAGACTTTTCTGCCGAAGCCGACGGAATGGATCATCAGCTTTGTAGCGATGACTACATTATCACGCACATCTTCAAGTGCCTTTCCTACGATCAGCTCATTGTGTCCTATCCCTGCAAGGTTCGGACTGTGGACCTCTGCTGTGTCAAAGAATGTACAGCCTTGCTGATAAGCGTTCCGTATCGCTTCTATACTGTATTCCTCGGACGGTATTTTGCCGTATCCATGGGAAAAAGCCATACAGCCCATACCGACGGCAGATACTTCAATATCCCGAAGTTTCCTTGTTTTCATAACGTCACCTCATTTGAAAAAGCCCTTCACACCGCCAAGCACAAGCCTGTTTGTGATCTCGATGATCTCCTCCACAGTCTGCTGTTTGCCTTCTTCTATCCATTGCCTGTAAATGCCAAGGACAGAGTTATTGACGAAGTTCATAAGCATTGTCTGCTGATATTCGGGGAGTGCGCCGTATTTCTTTGAACTGCTCCAGCCTGCGGTGTTTACCTTTTTTATCATACCGCTGCGGATATAGTGATAGGACTCGTTGCCTGCACAGGTGATCTTCTCATAGGCAAGTCCCTTTTCCTCTGAAAAAAGGAAGAATTCACGGTTCACCTTGTCAAGCTCATCAGGCAGCTTGTAGTCCTTGATACGCTCGATGTACTCCGCAGAATACTCCGCCTGTATCTCGGCAAGCAGGTCGTCAAGGGTGGGATAGTAGACGTAGAATGTCTTTTTATTTATCATAGCCCTCTGGCAAAGTTCGGTAACCCTGATCTTGCCGTAATCCATTTCGCATATCATCTGCTCGAATACGCTCTTTATAGAATCTATCGTCCTGCGAACTCTCAGATCTTCACTGCCTGTCAGTATCATAATAGTTCTCCTATACATTCTGTGGTAAAGTAACTGTGGTTACATTATACCATAGAGTGCCTTTTCTTTCAAGCCTTAATCCGCAGGATGCCACGCTCCGAGATTTGCTTCCTGCTCTGCAAGCGTCATATTGAAGAAACGCTTTCCACAGTCCAGTGCTCTGATCTCTGCCATTTCATCGGCGGTCAGCTCAAAGTCGAATATTTCGAAGTTCTCCTTCATGTGATGAGGATTTGTGGTTCTCGGAAATACGATAGTTCCTTCCTGGATATGCCAGCGTAAGATGATCTGCACATTGCTCTTGCCGTATTTCTGAGCCAGTTTCGTGAACACGTTCTCATTGATAAGTCCCTTGTCACCGTGACCGATGGGATACCAGCTCTCAATGACTATACCGTATTTTGCGATACGCTCTTTCAGTGCGTTCTGCTGATAGTAAGGGTGGCACTCTACTTGCAGAACGGACGGCTTGATCGTGGCAGCCTCGCACAGCTCCTCAAGGCGTTCGCTCTCAAAGTTGCTGATACCGATAGACTTCACTTTGCCTGCTTTCACAGCCTTTTCCATGTCCTTCCACGCGCCGAGGTAGTCACCGAACTGCTGATGCAGGAGAAGAAGATCAATGTAGTCCGTGCCGAGCCTTTCAAGCATCTTGTCGATAGCTGCTGCGGTCTTGCCCTCACCGTATTCGTGGGGCCAGAGCTTTGTGGTGATCCACACTTCCTCACGGTGAACACCGCTGTCCTTTACAGCCTTGCCGACGCTTCTCTCGTTCTGATAAGCGTGCGCCGTGTCGATGTGGCGCACACCCATTTTCAGTGCATCGAGCACTGCATTGTATGTTGCTTCACCCTCCGGAACCTGATAAACACCAAGTCCGAACTGCGGGATCTTTGTACCGTCATTCAAAGTGATGTAAGTCTGCATAGTAATACCTCCTCAGATCAGTCCGTTGTTTTTCAGCCACTTTTCGATCTGCGGCTTTGCATTTTTAACTCCGCTGCCGGTCAGGGAAAGTCCCTCACCTACATTTGCGTACTTTTTAATATCCGAAACGCTCTTGCCGAGTCCGCTGCCCTCGTTGGTGCAGAGCGGATAGATCGTCTTGCCCGAAAGATCGGCGCTTTCAAGGAATGTGAACACTGCCATCGGCATTGTACCCCAATAATTCGGGTATGCAAGAATGATGTTGTCGTAGTCTGATACATCGGGAATCTCTTTCAGCTCGGGACGTGCGTTCTCTCTGAGATGTGCCTTTGCTTCGTCGATGCAGGTCATGTAGTCAGCAGAGTAAGGCTGCACCATTTCGAGCTTGAAGCTGTCAAAGCCTGTAAGCTCCGTAATGTGTCCGACTGCGATCTCGGTGTTGCCGACCTCCACATACTTCATCGAACCGCCGAAGTAGTTCTCATCGGCTCTTGAAAAGAAAATAACGATAGTGTTCATAGTAGTTCCTCCTTTGGCTTTAGGTAACTGTCGTTCCGGTAATTCTATTTTAGCAAATTACTCCCGAAAAAACAACGGGCAGTTCCTTTGGAATGGTTACTTATGTAACGGTTTGTGCGAAATAGTTACTTATCTTTGTTCCTTCTGTGGGGATACTCTGTATCGTCCTGCTGTAAACGAGCTTCATCAGCAGGAACGCCAATGCTGCCACCAGTACCTCGGTGATAACAAATGCGAACCATACCATATTGATCGTACCAATCTTAGAGAGAATGATAGCTGAGGTCAGCATGATAACGAGCTGTACTACAGAGGTCAGGAGCGTTTTCCTGCTGTTGCCGAGGGCTTGGAAGAAAGCCCCGAGTATCAGCGTAAGCCCCGAAAACGGGAATACAAAACTCACTATCCGCAGAGCCACTCTTCCGATTTCAAGTACCTCGCCCTGTGCATTGAACAGTGCAAGCAGAGTATCAGGGATAAGCTGGAAGATCAGAAGTCCGCAGAGGGTGATCGCTACCGTTGCGATCAGGCAGATGCGGATCGTTTTCAGGATACGCTCACGCTTGCCTGCGCCGTAGTTGTAGGAAATGATTGAAACGACGGTATTTTTGAGTCCCCATATCGGTATCAGAACAATGCTCTGTAAGCTGTTTCGGCTGTGGCAACACTCTTGCTGTATTCCGTGACAGCAACGGACGCGCTTTGCTCCGTTTCTACTCCGCAGCCTGTCATAGCCGTGAACAATACAGCAGCAATTATAACAGCTAATCTTTTCATTCTTATTCCTCCCATTTATTGCAGTATATCCATTCTCCGTTTATCTTCTCATAATATGCGTTTGTATGCAAGTCCCAGCTACCCGAAAAGCCGTAAACCCTCGCATCAAGTGTTGTAGTACAAGTGAGAACAGCGTGATCTCCGTCAAATGAGATATGCAGATCGGCTATATGATAGCCGTAGTAATTGAGAGTTCCGTTTTTGATCTCGGCAAAATACTCAGTCTTTGTCTGCTGTTTGCCGGACATATGGGTAAAGATCGTTCCGTCCTTTATATGACCTTATCAAGCGTATCCATATCCTTGTCGATCATTGCCTGCTGCATTGTCTCAAATGCTTTCAGCACTGCTGATTCCTCCGAGCCTTCGGGATATGCCATATCACTTGTATTATTCTTACTCCACAGCATAAAACCGCCTCCTGCTATTAAAAGTATCAATAGGATCACGATAACACGTTTCATTCTCTCACTCCTTTCGGAGATATGTAACTCTCGTACCTTTATCTTAATTATACTGCAACTGGCAGAAAAAACAATGGGCAGTATGATCGCATCGGTTACTTAGGTAACGGGTTGCGTAAAAAGGTTGCATATCCCGAACAAAAAAAGAGCTGTACATAATAGCAACAGCCCTTTATGGTAATTTTGAATCCAGTGGGTTCAAAGTTGTCTCATTATTTCATGTCCACCTGATATTCCATTTCTGTGCCAATTCTGGTATGCTGCGGGCTTAGTTCCTTATATGTCCTTATTATCAGGAACAAAGCGACCGCAAAGGTCATAATATCCGACACAGGCATGGAATACAGCACGCCGTCCAGACCAAAGAACAGTGGAAGAATTACCGCAAAGCCTACACCGAACACGATCTCCCTGATCATAGAAAGTGCAGTAGATTCCACAGCCTTCCCCATAGCTTGCAGGAAGATAAAGCAAGCCTTGTTCACGGCATACTTCTTCATCAGTCTGCCGACAGGCTCACGCCCTAAGAATTGATTTGCGGTTTGTTCCATTTGATTTCCTCCTAAAAATACAGCGTGAGCCATAAGCTGGATTTATGCTTTGGGCTACACGCTGTTTTATTTGATATTCTGTTGTATCAGTCGAGATAAGAGCCGACAGGAGCTGTGTTGTACTGCTTTTTGATTTTCATGATAACAGAGCCGTCAGGCTGCTCGGTTTCTTCGAGTATCTTGTACTTTGTTCTGCTTTTTTCGAGTGAAGCTTTGTACTTTGTGATTTCTTCCTTTACGACCTTGACAGCGTAGTCGAGACCGACATCTTCCTTGAGCATAAAATGAAGTGTCTGGCAGATACACGTTTATTTGATTCTTTTCATTCTGATCTACCTCCGTAAAAAAATAAAACGAGCAGCAATAACCGGACTTACGCAGAATTGCTACTCGTTATGTACTAATTATATCATGCTTTTTGGAATTTTGCAAATTGTGTTTTTTCACAAAGTTTATGCTTTTACAGCCTGTGTTGTTTCGGTCATTATTCTGCACATTCAGCAAGCTGATTCTCGTTGGGTTTGGCATAGAAAGACCTCCTTGACATTGTTCATCTGAAATAAAAAAATGGCGCTGTAAAATAACTCAACACCCAAGCACGAGCAACCATACTCGCTCCTCATTGCTGAGAAGCGATGTACGGTATTCAATTTTGGGCATAAAAATAGCGGACAGCGCTTCTGTTATGAAACACCGTCCGCTTTTGTCCATTATTCAGTTTGCTTTGTCAACAGGCTTTCTACCGTTTGTTTTAGGGTTTCTACCAACTTTCTACCAACCTTATCGGCGGTAGGTATCTACCAAGTTTCTACCTCAAATAATGACGTAAAATAGGGTTCTAAATACCTCTTAATGACCACTAAGGGATACTAATGCCGAATAGCGTCACTTATAGCATAAACCGCCGACAAAATCAACCATTTTATGTCACAAAAAATAAATCCACCTTTTGGCAGATTTATTTTTTTGCTTTTACCGCAGATTTTTGTAAAGCGTAGTTTTCTTTACACCCGTCAGCTCGGTAATTTCACTGACGGTGTACTGACCTGTCTTGTAAAGTTTCACGGCCTTGCGAACAGCATCGCTGTCTATGGGTTTACGTCCGCCTTTTCTGCCTCTGGCACGAGCTGCGACTAAGCCCTCTTTGGTTCTGTCAGCCAGAACATCACGCTCAAACTGCGCCAGTGCTGACATCAGCGTGAACAGCAATTTCCCTGTGCTAGTTGTGGTGTCTATGGATTCTTTCAGCGATACAAGGTTCACGCCCTTTGAGTTGAAAGTCTCCATGAGCCATATCAGGTCTTTTGTGCTTCTACCAAGCCTGGAGAGGGATTCCACGACTACCGTGTCCCCCTCTGTCAGGCGTTCAAGCAGTTTTTCAAGTTCCGGGCGATTGCGTTTAGTTCCGGTCATCTTCTCGTTGTAGATGAAATCCACTCCATATTTCTGGAGCATATCAAGCTGGCGGTCAAGGTTCTGCTATTCCGTTAAAACTTGTGCGTATCCGAATATAAAATTCTTCATCAGAATTCACCACAATAGTCGTATGCGCACTCGTTCAGAATTTCGCACAAGGCTTCCTCAATTACTCCGGGCTGGTACAGCATTTCTTCGATTTCTTCTACAAAATAACCGTAGCTTAGGAGCAGGTCAATGTCCTCCCTGGATACGCCTATTGAGCTTGCGAAATCTTTGAGCTGTTTCACGTCCTGCGGCTCACTCTCGCATGATTCCGGGACATTCCACCAATCTCTACGAAAATAGCGGTAGTCGTACATCATAAGATTGGTTGTGTCGAACATTCCCTGTTCCATTACGCCTGCGCTGTCGATTTTCAGAATATCACCGCATGACGTATTAATTTTCTGGTGCTCTATGCTAAGGATTCCTAATCTTGTCAGGGCACGGTCAAGGATTGCCTCAGTGCTGGCATAGATGTACAGTCCGCAGGTTTCATAATGGTACAGTGCCAATGGATTATCGCCTTTGATGAAATACACGTTATTCTTGTCATCAAGTACCGTAAACACAAAAGAACCCTCGATAAGTTCAGCCATCTCGGAGATGGACTGTATATCGAGGGTTTTCTGCTGCTCCAGGAGCTGTACTGCTATGTAGCTATCCGTCTTTACGGGCGTACCCGGTAGCGACATCTGCTTGCGTAACCTTATGTCATTATGAAGAACGCCGTTATGTGCCAGGGCGAAATGTGTTCCGTTCACTATTCCAGGAAATGGATGATTATTGCGGTTATCGAGTTTGTTTCCCTGCGTTGCCATTCGGGTGTGTCCCATGATGACGTTGGAATCATCGTACAAACGCAGGTGCACTTTATGAGCGGCGAATGGACGCTTGAATATCGTCAGCTTGCCATTGTGGTTGAATGCGTAGCCAGTTGCATCGGTGCCACGCTCCTCGCATTCCTCGGAAAGAATACGAAGCAGCTTTTCACGCTGCTTCGCATTTAAAGTATGATTATAGTCTATCAAACCGAATATTGCACACATAATTATTTGTCCTCCTCTGTCGTGATTGGCGTGTTTATGTAGAGCTGGCGCTCTTTCAGGTATGTGATGAGTTCGGGTTCCGTGCTGTCGTCCAGTGAACCTACGAAATCCGACCAACTTACGGATTTCAGTTCAGAATCTGTGAGATCTGTTGCAAGTTCGCAGATCTTATCCACGAGTTCCAGAGTTGCAATAAGCGTGTTGTATTTCAGCGTGCCGCGGAACATACGGAATTCTATCGTATGGTAGTTCGTGATGTTTACGCAAGCATAGCGACCGTTGCAGCCCTTTTTAGCGTCCTCCAGAATCTCTTTCGGACTGTTCTTATAGCCGTAGCGAGCAGCCCAGCGGTTCATCTGGTACTCTGTCCTGCGACTGAATTTGAGCAGTTCCAGCCAATGGTGCTCGACAAAATAAAGAACCCGGGAAATGCACTCGTCCTGTGCTTCCCGGGTACTGCCGAAGGCTGTTCTGTTGACGTGGACGTGAAGTCCACAAGTGCTGGTTTTATGGCTGCGGTAATCCATGTGGATAGCGGATTTCATTATCTCTGCCCAGGGCATTTTGTCCTTGTGGTACTTCAGGGACATAGGGTGGGTCACTATCTCCATGCCGTCTGACAGACTGCCATCAGATTTTATGTAGATATGCTCCGCAACCCGGTTGCCGATACCCAGAATCGTATCAGCGTTGTCGCCATTCTTGCCGCCCTCGTCGATTTCAAGTTCCACGCCGAAATAGCGCTTGCTGTCGCCATAAAATATCGGTTCGGGCTTGTAGTTGTACTCGTGAATGGAGCTGTTCTGGCGCTCTTCGTAGCACCTGTCGCAGTAGGCGTAATCATCGTCGTCATCGTAGTTAGCGTAGTCCCGATGAATGATTCTGCCGCAGCATTCACAGGTCGTGTAGTAATCATCGTAGCATGAATTGCAAAGCGGCATACTGTCTGTGCCTGCATTGTCGTCTGCCCAGATTCTGTCACCGCAGTGTTCGCAAACAACCGTTTCGCTGTGGTAGCAGTCATCGCAAAGAATGTTACCATCAAATGTGTAGTAATCATCGGTTTCAATCGTCGCTCCGCAGCAGCTGCAAACGGGGCGTGTGTTTTCGTTGTTGTCCATGGTGTAAAGTCCTCCTAATCAATATTCTTCTGCCAAAAGCATGGTAGTGTGAGTTTCGTCATCAATGACGAAAATTTTTGCCGTGATGGGTTCGTCAGTCCGGAAATCGAACGAGTGTTCGTAAGTGGGTTC
>OCHN01001242.1_pt1 | contig 21766 bp, 17 predicted proteins | sample 1538911 | NCBI WGS metagenome assembly OCHN01 (sample SAMN04571736, study PRJEB22368) | human gut metagenome | biome: human gut; material: stool | host: Homo sapiens | place: Luxembourg | collected 2013-01-11 | reverse complement strand
ATAGTTAAGGTTTAGGTTAAAAAAATTAAGGGGAGCTGTGAAGCTGCCCTTTTTTATTACCAATTCCTTGGCTGTAATCAGATTAAATAATTAACTTTGCCCAAAAGCAAAGATAAGAGATAATTGCACTATCTTTGGGTGGAAAATCAAAAAGAATATGGAAGATGTCTTCAAGTTTCTGTTAGTTGCGGCTGTCATAGTAATCGGACTCGTCAAGCAGTTTAAGAAAGAAGCAAATAAAAATGCTGACAAGAGTCCCGACATACCTATGCCCGACGTTGACAACCCACTGCCCGAATACTGGGGCGGAGATACTTACGGAGGCTTTATTCCCGAAGGCCCCAAGCCGGTATCCAAACCGTCTGCCAAATCCAAGCACACTTCCATAAAGGCTTCCCCTCCCTCCCCGGCATCCCGTCCGCAAGAATCCGATGAAGCAACGTCCGAATACGGCATCCACTCGGCAGAAGAAGCGAGGAAAGCCATCATCTGGTCAGAAATACTTCAACGGAAATATTAAAGAACGGATAGTTGACAGTCGATAATTGCAGAACCAATTACGAGCCCCTTCAGAATCTTTACACGAAAAAATAACTATTTATATTATGGCACTCAATTACATTTCGGCAGCAGAAGCTGCGAGCCTCATCAAACATGGCTACAACATCGGCTTGAGCGGATTTACCCCCGCAGGAACAGCCAAAGCCGTTACGGCTGAATTAGCAAAAATCGCGGAAGCAGAACATGCAAAAGGAAACCCGTTCCAGATAGGTATCTTCACCGGTGCTTCTACCGGAGATTCCTGCGACGGTATCCTTTCACGCGCCAAAGCTATCCGCTACCGTGCTCCTTACACCACCAACGCCGATTTCCGCAAAGCCGTGAACAACGGTGAAATAGCCTACAACGACATCCACCTTTCACAGATGGCTCAGGAAGTCCGTTACGGTTTCATGGGAAAAGTGAATGTTGCCATCATCGAGGCATGCGAGGTTACTCCCGACGGCAAAATCTACCTGACGGCAGCCGGCGGTATCGCTCCGACTGTCTGCCGCCTGGCCGACCAGATTATCGTGGAACTGAATGCCGCCCACAGCAAGAACGCCATGGGCCTGCACGACGTCTACGAACCCCTCGACCCTCCTTACCGCCGCGAAATCCCCATCTACAAACCGAGTGACCGTATCGGCCTGCCCTACATCCAGGTAGACCCGAAAAAGATTGTCGGCGTAGTGGAGACCAACTGGCCGGACGAGGCACGTTCGTTTGCCGCCGCCGACCCGCTGACCGACAAAATCGGACAGAACGTGGCCGACTTCCTTGCCGCCGACATGAAACGCGGAATCATTCCGCCTACCTTCCTGCCGCTGCAATCCGGTGTGGGCAACATTGCCAATGCCGTATTGGGTGCTTTGGGACGTGACAAGACCATCCCCGCTTTTGAAATGTACACAGAAGTCATCCAGAACTCTGTTATCGGACTTATCCGCGAAGGCCGCGTGAAATTCGGCAGCGCCTGCTCACTGACCGTAACGAACGACTGTCTGGAAGGCATCTACCAGGATATGGACTTCTTCCGCGACAAGCTGGTGCTCCGTCCGTCGGAAATCTCCAACAGCCCGGAAGTGGTGCGCCGACTCGGTGTTATCTCCATCAACACCGCCATCGAAGCCGACATCTACGGCAACGTGAACTCCACGCACATCGGCGGAACCAAGATGATGAACGGCATCGGCGGAAGCGGTGACTTCACCCGCAATGCCTATATCTCCATCTTCACTTGTCCGTCCGTTGCCAAGGAAGGTAAAATCTCGGCTATCGTGCCGATGGTTTCGCACATGGACCACACGGAGCATGACGTCAACATCATCATCACCGAACAAGGTGTGGCCGACCTCCGCGGCAAGAGTCCGAAAGAACGTGCACAAGCCATCATCGAAAACTGTGTCCATCCGGACTACAAGAACATTCTGTGGGATTACCTGAAACTGACCGACGGCAAGTCACAGACTCCCCATGCCCTGCGCGCCGCACTGGCTATGCACGCTGAGCTGGCCAAAAGTGGAGACATGAAGAATGTAGACTGGGCACAGTATAAATAAACTGCTCCCTAAAAAGGCGGAGAAAAACCGCCCGAAAGATATACCGCGTTGCATGTATATTTCCGGTTTGCTGGATCTATATATGCAACGCGTTGCATATATAGATGGAACACGCTGCATCTATAGTTCCAACAACAAGCTATTTCAGTACCTACTACATCCCTGTATCAATTCCTGGCAAAACCTCCTTCTTACCGGTAAACTCACTATCTTTTGCTTCAGTTTCCTTTTCAGTTTCTTCAATCGATCTCTCACCGAGCCAACACTTATCGTTCGCATTGAGTGAAAAACTGCAATAATTTGTCCAGAGAAATACTTGCCTCCATTTAATCCCTCCTATTCATTGAAAGCGGACTGCCCCGGAATCACTTCCCGGACAGCCCTTCCTTCACATTTAAAGTGAAGATGCAGAGAGAGTAGTATGATGACACTCTATTCCTGACCTCCCCCTAACGCCTTGTAGAGGTTAATCAGGCTTTGTATTTCAGAAAATCGGTTTGCCGTCTGTGCCAGTTGTGCGTTGAGCAATGTTTGCCGGGCGGTAAGCACCTCCAGATAGGTGGTGTTGCCATGCTCCATCAGCAGGGAAGTGCTGCGGGCAGCTGTCTGCAAGGAAGCTACCTGCTTGTCCAGCAGTTCGCTTTTGGATAGGCTTGTCTGCCAGGCAGTCAAGGCATCGTTCACCTCGCTGCCTGCATTCAGCAATGTCTGCTGGAAGGCAAGGGAAGCCTCCTCCTGCTGGGCACGGGCTATGCGGTACTGTGCAATGACCTGCCCGCGGGCAAAGAGCGGCTGCGTCAGCGAACCCACTGCCGAAGCCAGGAACTTGCCGGGATTCACAATCATTGAACCGGCAGAATTGGTCCAGCCCGCACTCCCGCCCAGCGTGATGGAGGGATAGAAGGCAGAGCGCGCCGCATTGGTGCCGTAGAACGCCGCTTCCAGTGTCTGCTCAGCCGAACGGACATCAGGACGGCAGGAAAGCATCTGAACAGGAATTCCTATGGAAAAGTCTGCGGGGAACTGCTGCTCGGCCAGCACACCGCGTTCATAACGGCGGGGTGTCTCTGCCAGCAACAAAGCAAGGCTGTTCTCCACTTGGTTTATCTGCTCTTCCAAATCGAGCACGGAAGCCTGCACCTGATAGTAGGCAGCCTCCATCTGCGAAACTGCCGACTCATCAGCCATGCCCGCATTCATCAGCGCACGGGTAGAAGCAACGGTTTCCTTCCAAGTCTCTTCCGTCTGCCTGGAGATGGCAAGTTGTTCGTCCAGCATCAACAGGGTATAGTAGGTATTGGCTATCCCGGCAATGAGCTGGGTGCGCACCGCTTGGCGATAGTCCCGGCTCTGCGCATAGAGCGCCTTCGACTGTTTCTTGGCATTGCGCATACGGCCGAAAATATCCAGTTCCCAACTGGCAGTGACGGGCAGCGAATAGGTCTGCGTAGCCTTGTGGCTGTCAAAGCTGCTCACCGTGCCCTGCGGTGCAAGGGCAAAGGAGGGCAGGAAAGCAAGCTTTGCGGACAGCAAGGTGGCTTCGGCTTCCTCCACGCGGAGTTGTGCCGACTGGTAGTCGGTATTGTTCTGTAACCCCTGCCCGATAAGCGCCTGCAAGTGGGGGTCAGTGAAAAGCTCGCGCCAGTCCATTCCGCCCAAGCCACGGTTCAGGCTGTCTTCGGTAGCCACCGGAGAACCGTCGGTGCTCTCCGTAAAAGCGGCCGTTTCTTCCCCGTAGAGGCCGTCGGGAACCTCGGTAGCGGGTTTGTATTTGGTGTACACGCCGCAACTGCTGAACAGCAAACCGGCGGCGGACAATAGGATGATATGTTTCTTCATTGTTCCAATCTGTTTTTTTATTCCGTTTCCTCTGCATAAACTCAATTCTTCGCCCGTTCGGCCTCACTTTTCTGCTTTTCGAGCAATACCTGCACATCGGCTTCCTCCTCCATCGGCGGACGGATTTTCTCCTGCAGATACTCGAAAATGATGTAGAACACCGGAACGACGAAAAGCAATGCCAATGTTCCTACAAGCATACCGCCTACTACACCCGTACCCAGCGAAGAGTTGCCGTTGGCGCCCGCACCGCTGGAGAACATCAACGGAAGCATACCGAATATCATCGTCAGTACCGTCATCAGGATAGGACGCAGGCGGACCTGGGCAGCCGAGTAAGCCGATTCCACAATGCCCATTCCCTTGCGGCGGCGCTCGATGGCATACTCCGTAATCAGAATGGCTGTCTTGGCAAGCAGACCAATCAACATAATCACACCCGTCTGCAGATAGATGTTGTTTTCCAATCCCAGTACTTTGGCAAAGAGGAACGACCCCATCAGCCCGAACGGTACGGAGAAGATGACCGCAAACGGCACCAGGAAGCTCTCGTAGAGACATGCCAGAATGAGATAGATGAGGAAGATACACACGGCATAGATAAAGACCGTCTGCGCACCACCGGTGCTGGCTTCCTCGCGTGCCATGCCACCGTACTCGTAACCGTAGCCCAACGGCAATGTCTGTTCCGCCACTTCCTCAATCACTTTCTGCACTTCGCCGGAGGAATATCCTTCTGCCGGATTCACGTTGGCAGAGATGGCACTATACAGATTGAAGCGGTTGGCCGTCTCCGGACCAAGCACCCGGTTCAATGTCACAAACTGACTGACCGGAGCCATCTCCGCACCGTTGCGTACAAACATATTGCTCAACGCCTGCTCGTCCAGACGATATTCGGGCGATGCCTGCATCATGACGCGGTACACCTTACCGAACTGGTTGTAGTTGGAGATATAAGCTCCACCGCAATAACTGCCCAACGCATCGAGCACCGCACTCGGCGAGATGCCTGCACGCTTGCACTTGGCCGCATCCACATCTACCGATACCTGCGGGAAGTTCATGGCATAAGAGGTATACGCCATCGCCACTTCGGGCCGCTGGTTCAAGGCACCCAAGAACTGCATCACCGACTCGTAGAACACCGTTCTGTCACCGCCCGTCCTGTCCTGCAGGTTCAGCTCAAGGGAGTTACCCATACCGTAGCCCGGAATCATACCCGGCTGGAAGCTGAATATCTGTGCCTCCTTCACACCGTAGAACTGGGCATTGAGGCGTGCCACCACAGCATCGGACGTGTGTTCGCTTCCCTTTCGCTCACTCCAGTCCTTCAGACGAATGATGATGGTACCGTAGGAAGTTCCCTGGCCGGACATCAGCCCGTAGCCTGCCACCTTAGAATAGTGCTCTATCTCAGGGGTATGTTTCAAAATGTCCTCCAGCTTGTCCATCACCTTCGTGGTTTCTTCCAGTGTGCTGCCCGGCGAGGTGCTGACGTTCACCATGATGACACCCTGGTCCTCCTGCGGCACAAGCCCCGTCTTGGTGGTACTCATCAAGTAGACCAGCAGCACGATGGCGGCTACCAATGAAGTCCATACCATCCAACGGTGGCGGATGAAGAACATGACACCTTTCTTATACTTGCCCAGCACGGCGTTGAACGAAGCATTGTATGCCGCACGCACCCGTCCGTTGATGCTCTTCGCACTCTTCGTACCGTCCGACGGACGCATCATGATGGCGCACAAGGCGGGGCAAAGCGTCAATGCCGAAATCATGGAGATGCCCACTGCCGTTGCCATCGTAATGCCGAACTGCGTATAGAACACACCCGAAGTACCGCCCATAAACGTCACGGGGATAAACACCGCCATGAACACGCAGGTACAAGAGATGATAGCCATCGTCACATCGCCCATCGCATCCTTCGTGGCAAGGTAGGGAGACTTATATCCGGCGTCGAACTTGGACTGCACAGCCTCCACCACCACGATGGCATCGTCCACCACCGTACCGATGGCAAGCACCAGCGCAAACAGCGTCAGGATGTTGAGACTGAACCCCGCAGCCACCAGGCAGGCAAACGTACCGACCAGCGACACGATGATGGAGATGGACGGTATAAGCGTACTCTTGAGGTCCTGCAAGAAGAAGTACACTACCAGAATCACCAGGATAATGGCAATGACCAGCGTCTCCACCACATTGTGTATGGAAGCGAAGAGGAAGTCGTTGGAGCTCATCATCGTCACAAACTCCGTCCCTTCGGGCAAGCTCTTCCTCATCTCGTCTATCTGTGCGGTAATCTGCTTGTTGACGGCGGTTGCGTTGGAGCCTGCCGTCTGGAACATCATGAAAAGTACAGCCGGCTTGCTGTCCATCTCACTGCGGAAACTGTAAGTCAGCGTGCCCAACGCCACATCCGCCACGTCCTTCAGACGGAGCACGGAACCGTCGCTCTGCGAACGGACCACCGTGTTCTGGAATTCCTCCACACTCTTCAGGCGTCCGCGATATTTCATCGTAAACTGGAATACGTTCTTTGAATTTTCGCCCAGCGAACCGGTGGGCGCTTCGATGTTCTGCTCGCCCAATACGGCAGTCACATCCGAGGGAACCAGTCCATACTGCGCCATCCGTTCCGGTTTCAGCCAGATACGCATACTGTAAGTATCGCCCAGCTCCATTACATCACCCACACCCTCGATACGCTTGATTTGCGGAATCACGTTGATGTCGAGGTAATTGGCAAGGAAGGTCTGGTCGTAGCGTCCGTCGGTGCTTACCAAAGCACCGATTTGCAGGAAGCTGGTCTGTCGCTTCTGGGTAGTCACACCGATTTTCGTTACTTCGGCAGGCAGCAGTCCCTGCGCTTTGGATACGCGGTTCTGTACGTTCACCGCAGCCATGTCGGGGTCCGTGCCCTGCTTGAAGTAGACCTGTATGGTGGCAGAACCGGCATTGGTGGCGGTAGAGCTGATGTACATCATGTTCTCCACACCGTTGATGCTCTCCTCCAACGGCATGATGACACTGTTCAATACGGCTTCGGCATCTGCACCGGTGTAGTTGGCGCTGACGTACACCGTGGGAGGCGCAATGTCAGGATATTGTTCCACCGGCAGCGTAAAGAGCGAGATAAGCCCTATCACCAGAATCAGTACGGATATGGAGATAGCCATCACCGGCCGCTTTATAAATATATTTCCTTTCATCTTAATGGGTCATTGATAGTTGATAAATAGCAGTTCATTATTTCACCTGTGTCCCTTCGCGCAGCAGTCCGGCACCGGTGGAAACAATCTCGTCGCCGACTTCCAGTCCGTCCAGCACTACGTATTCGCGTCCGTCATTTATTCCGGCCACGGTAATCAAGGCAGAAACGGCCTTGCCATCCACTACCTTATATACCACTGTCTTGTCCTGCAACTGCACGGTGGCCTCTTGCGGAATCACAATACAGTTCTTATAAGTGGTAGGCACCACCACCGTGCCCGACGCCCCACTGTGGAGCAGGCGCGATTCATTGGGAAATACCACACGTGCCACTACCGTACCCGTCTGACGGTCAATGACGCCACTGATGGACTCGATGGTTCCTTTCTTGTCATAGACGGAATTGTCGTTCAGTCTCAGTTCCGCTTGAGGCATGTTCTTCAATGCCTCGTCCATGCTTCCGTATTGGCGGGTCAGGGCAAGCAACTGGTTCTCGGTCATGGAAAAGTAAACGTACATGTCGCTGTTGTCACTAACCGTTGTCAGCGGTTGCGGCAAGCTGGGGCTGACCAATGCCCCTGCACGGTAGGGCAATGCCCCCACCACCCCGTCGCTGGGACTCTTCACTTCCGTATAGGAGAGGTTGTTGCGTGCGCTTATCTCCTGGGCCTCGGCCTGCGAGAGTTGCGCCTTGGCGGTAAGGTAGCTGTTTTCGGCAGTCTTCAGGCTGAATTCCGAAACCACTTTCTGCGCATACAGTTCCTTGTTGCTGTTATAAGTCAGTTCGGCAGTAGCCAGTGCGGCACGTGCCGCTTCCACATTGGCAACGGCCGTTTTGAGTGCAGCCTTGTAGGGAACCTGGTCGATGATGAAAAGCAGTTGTCCCCGGCGCACCTTCTGCCCCTCGGTCACACACAACTTCTCGATGGTACCCGACACTTGCGGATAAATATCTATGTCCTGCCGTCCGCGTATCGTTGCTGAGTACGAAGTGGAAAGCTCTTTGTCCGTCGCCTCCACTTTCATGGTAGCATAAGAAGGTTTCATTCCGGAAGCATCCGATGCCTGCTTGCAAGATGCCAAACACATTGTACAACCGACAATCCCTATCAGCCGTATCCATTTCCTGTTCAATGTAATCATACTTTTTCTCATTGTCTTTTTGTTAAAACTGGTGGCAAAAGTAGGAGAAAGGAACAACGCCATAATGACCAATTACACTCCAAAGATGTTCCTTTTTCGACATTCATCTTTTTTAAGGCTAATGAATTGTCTATAAATGATATATAGAACAAGAAAGCCGCATAATGGAACATCCCATATTTCCCATTATTCACCAACTTTGCAAAACGAAAAAGGAAGAATATGGAGAAAGGGAACATAAAAATCGTAGAAATCGCGGACTTTAAAAACAGCGAACATGTCCTTGACTATGTAGACAATGACTTTGTCATAATCAATAGTCTGGAGGGAAGCCCCTACAATGAAGATACAATAAGATTAGGATGCTTCCTTATCGCTATCTGTCTAGAAGGCTGTATCCAGTTGGAAGTCAACTACAAAACCTACCAACTGGAAGCAGGCGACTTACTGCTCGGCCTTCCCAATACCATTATCAGCCACGCGATGGTAAGCCCAAAGCACAAGATAAGGCTTGCCGCATTCTCCACACAGTTCCTACAACGCGTGGTCAAGATGGAGAAGGATACATGGAATACCGTTATGCATATCCACAACAATCCCATAAAGTCTGTCGGGGAGGAAGGGGACAAGGAAATCTTCAAATTCTACCGGGAACTGCTTATGGCAAAGATAAACGACGAGCCTCATCACTATCACAGGGAAGTGATGCAATACTTGTTTTCTGCCATTTTCTGTGAGATGTTGGGACACCTCAACAAAGAAGTGAACCCTTCAGAAATGACAGTCGATACAAAAGAAAGCATCAAACAGTCCGACTATATCCTGCGTAAGTTTATAGAGATGTTGTCCAAAGACAACGGCATACACCGTTCTGTAGGATATTATGCCGATGCACTCTGCTATAGTCCCAAACACTTTTCGAAGGTCATCAAGCAGGCATGCGGACGTACACCGCTGGACTTGATTAACGAAAGTGCCATCGAGCACATCAAGTACCGGCTGAAGCATTCGGACAAGTCCATCAAGGAGATTGCAGAAGAATTTAATTTCCCCAACCAGTCTTTCTTCGGGAAGTATGTGAAGTCTTATCTGGGTATGTCTCCGGCACGCTACCGCAATACGAAAGAGGAATGATTTCCCCTACTCTTGGGGCTCACTCCGTAAAGGTCTGCATTAGGAAGCTAAACCTTAACTTTACGACGCTAAAGGTCAACTTTACGATGGCTAAACCTCAACGTATCACTTCATCACACACCGCATCCTGGAAAGCGCGTGCTTCCCTGCCCGACAGTGCATTCTGGTTCATGATGGCAAAGGCTATCTCGTGTCCGTTGCGGGCTTTAAGGTAGCCGGCCAGGCAGTTGATGGCGGTAAAGGAACCCGTCTTGGCATGTACATTTCTGTGGGAAAGGGTGCCTTTCTTCATGCGGAACTCCAGTGTACCGTCCACGCCGCCAATGGGCAAAGCCTTATAAAGTTTCTGGAAAACATCCGTACGCGAGTAGGCATATCGCAGGAAAGAAACCAAGAGTTCCGGTGAAATGTAGTTGTAATTGGAAAGACCGCAACCATCTGCCAGATTATACCTATCGGGGTTATATCCCATCTCTTTTATCAGCATGCGGATGGCAGAAAGCCCGTCCTCGGCAGAGACACGCTTCTTTCCGCTGCTCTGCACACCCAACCGGCAGAGCATGGCTTCGGCATTGAGATTATCGCTCTCCTTCATTATCTGTTTCACCACATCCTGCACGGAAGTTTCGTAGGAAGCCATCCGTACGGAGAGGCTGTCTTGCCTGAACTCGCCGAAGAGGTAAGAGACTTCCGCATCTACCGCCGGAATGCACCGGATGCCCCGTGCCTGCAACCGTTCCATAAAGGTATGCATGAAGAAGTCCTGCGAAGAAAATATATTGACCGTACCTGCACGGCGGGCATCGACGTTGCCCGTCACGGTGATGTTGTTCCCGTTCACCAGCCAGTCGCGCGACACACGGAAACGTCCGGCAGAAGGGGTACGGCTTTGGGTCTTGTTCGTCAGTGTATAATAGGAAGAGGCGGGAGTGCATTCAAGGCGTGCGCTGTCGCCCCGTTCGCCGGGTGTGGCGGTAACCTTCACCACTCCTTTATTCAGCATCAGCGGTGAGAGGTAGGGCTGGAAGGAATAGGGAGTATCATCCCACAACCAGCCGCTGCCCCAGTACAAGGAGTCTTTCATGGAGACATCTCCATACACCTTGCCTTTGATGACAGAGAAGGGGAAACGGGCCACGGTAGCCACCAGGGAATCCAATGCCTCTTCATCAAACTCCGGGTCGTAACCGCCTATCACATACATATCCCCCTGCAAGGTATCGCGCTCAATGGTTCCCTGATACCACACTTCCGTACGGAACGGCTCGTCGGCTTCGGGACGGGAAAGGGCGGTAATGGTGGTCAGCAGCTTCATGGTGGAAGCGGGACGGGAAAGCTTGTCCGCCTGATAGCCGTACAAGGGCTTTCCGGCAGTCAGGTCATAGACCGAAATGGCCACATTAGAGCCTGCGGGAAGTTTGTGTTCTATCAACGCATCAATCCGCGCAGAGAGCGGCTTCACCGGAGTTACCGTCTCTTGGGGCCATAATGGGAGCAGGCAGACGGATAAAATTAACAGCAACAATATCCTTTTCATAAATATATTTATCTTTAAAGGCAAAAGTACGACAATCTTACAAATGAACAACAACGAGGTAGTCTTTTCATAAATTATATCCAGCCATCCATCTTAATATTCCTTTAAAAATACTACTTTTGCATAGATTGCATAGGCAAAATCTCCCAGTTACTATCACTCTAAAATTGATGTACCATGAAACTACAACTTACAATTGCCAGCTTTACAATATGCCTCCTTTTCTCCCCCATGCTTCGGGCACAAGAATCTCCGCGCATTGTCAGTTATGACTTAACCGTACAGATTGATGTACCGAACCGACAAGTCGAAGTTGGCGGTTCGTTTGAAGTCGATTTCCATGACAGTGACTCAATCTCGTTGGTACTATGGCGCCATGCCCGTATCGACGCACTACGCCACAGCAGCCGGGAGATAACCTACCGTTTCGATACGCTTGCCCCAGCACCTGCCCAATTCATTCCCGACGGACGGACCTTGACCCTCTACCGGCCGGCAGGAGCCGATGACCGCTGCCGCATAAATACCCGTTACACACTCTACATGCAGGAAGTGCAGGGCCCTGCAAAATCATTCAATGACCATTGGATTGAACTTGGTTACTATACGGGATGGTATCCTGTCTGCAACGGTAACCGGGCAGATTATTCGCACTTACGAATCGGCATCACTGACGGTTATACGGTGAGCGGCTCAGGTATTATTTCCCATACAGAAGAAGGGATGTGGGAAATGGAGCAACCTTGGGAGAATTTCGACAATGTTATCCTGGCTTCACCCATGCTGAAAAGCCGCCGCATCAATGATAACGGAACTACCATTGAACTTATCTATACAGACTTCCCGGATGCCGGTGCAGACTCGGCACTTCAATGTTGCTACAATGCCTTGAAATTCTTCCGACGCCTTTATAAAATTGCGGGAGATGAGGATATTTACATGAAATTCCTGCTTTCAGCTTCCGGCACCTCAGGAGGGTACAGCCGTAAAAATTTCATTATGCTCAGTTCCCGAACATTCAATGAATATGTACTCAAGAACACCGCCCACGAAATCGGCCACTTCTGGTGGAACAAGGCTCCGGTGGAATCTTGGCACGACTGGCTGAACGAATCTTTTGCCGAATTCAGTGCTTTGCAATACATACGCCACGCCCGCGGCGAAAAAGCCTATGCCGCTTACATCGACGCCTACCGTAAGGAAACACGCCATATCCGTCCTATCTGGGGTATTGACCGCAACGACCGCGAAGCGCATCTTGCCCTCTATAGGAAAGGGTCAGTACTACTCGCCGACCTGCTTGTCCGAGTGGGTGAAGAACCTTTCTTCAACTTTCTGGCAGGTGTCATCCAAGCCCATATAACAGACACATCGGCTTTCCTGGATTTTGCGGAAAGCCGATTGGGACGTAAAAACCGGGACTGGATTGAAAAGCGGTTAAAAGAATAAACACCTGATTATTCTTCAACTGTTCCTTTCGCCACCGGCTTCTCAAAATGAGTGCCGCACTTCCTGCATACATACTCCCAATGCTCAGTGCCCGGAGGTGCGGCCGACAATGCCGCAATAACAGCAGCCACCACAGCACGCACCCGATGGCTCTTCTTCAGCACAAACTTAATCTCATCCGAACCGCAATGGGGGCAGTACCTCAACTGTTCCGGAATCATCTGGTTCCGTTCAAGCAGACGGAGGGCATTGTCATATTCGTCCTCATAGACAAATATATCCACTCCCGTGACATCACGGACATATCCGCGCATCACGGAAGACATGTTTTCATTATGCAAAACAGACGCAATGCCCTCATTCTTCAAGGCACCCTGAATAACATGTGCCTGAAAGGCATCGTCGCAGGTGATTAGCTTTACGGTTTTCATCTTTTATGTTTATATGAAACAATAGTCATGGGTTCTACAATGCCTCCTTGAATATCTCTCCCACCGTGGGGTGCGGAAAGACAATCTTCTTCCATTCATCGGCAGTAAGTTTCAGTTCAATAGCCATGCCTGCCAGCGTGATGATTTCCGAAGCGGGATTACCCAAGACATGTGCCCCCAATACGGTATCGTCACTGCCCAACAGTAACTTGCAGACGCCATTCACTCCTTCATTCTCTGCTACAAAGCGACCACTGTACGCCATCGGCAGCTTCACGGCACGATAGGCAACGCCTCTCTTCTGCAGGGATTCTTCTGTCTCGCCCACACCGGCTATTTCGGGATTGGTATATACCACGCCGGGGATGGCACGGTAGCTCATGGCATCCTTCTTGCCAATGATGGAATGTATGGCTACTTCTGCCTCGCGGACGGCTGTATGCGCCAGCAAGGAATATCCCGTCAAGTCGCCGCAAGCATATACTCCGGGAACTGAAGTCTGCATCTGTCCGTTGACAAAGACATTTCCGCGCTCCGTTCTTTCCAAGCCCAGATTCTCCAATCCGAAGCCTTTCATTACCGGACGGCGCCCGACACTCATCAGAAGCCGTTCGGCAACGACGGAACCGGGACCGTCGGCTGTTTCATAATTCACCTGGATAAGGGAAGAAGCTTCGGCAGTATCCGGCATGACAGACACTACTTTTGCACTCAGCATGAACTTGATTCCCCGCTTGGCGTACTCTGCACGGAGCATACCCGCCAGCTCTCGGTCCATACCGCCTCCCAGTATCTCGTCCAGCATCTCGACGACGGTTACCTGCACTCCCAGGCTGTTGAAGAAAGAAGCGAACTCCATACCGATGACACCGCCGCCGATGATGGCAAGCGAAGCGGGCAGTTCCTTGTTATCCAGTGCATCACGATGAGTCCAATAGGACACTTTGTCTATGCCGGGAATGGCAGGGACAAAGGTTTCGGAACCGGTGCAGAGCAGCAGGTTCTCGCATTCGTAGGTTTCTCCGCCGCACTCCACATGATTCTTGTCCGTCACTGTGGCCTCTCCGCTGACAATCGTCACACCATGGGCAGTCAGCTTTCCTTTGACTCCCAATACCAGCTTGCGCACTACCTTCTGCTTGCGGGCAATAATCTTGGGCAAATCGAACGATACTTCGGGCACACTGACCGCATACTTTGCAGCATGGCGGGCTCCGTCATAGGTCTTGGCCGAATACAACAAGGTCTTGGTAGGGATACACCCTTCATTCAGGCACACTCCACCGAGACTCTGCTTCTCAAATAGTACGACACTCAATCCTGCTTTTCCGGCAGCTTCGGCAGCAGTATATCCCGCAGGACCTCCACCGATAATGGCAACTTGGTATTTCATGGAATTAATGGTTAGTGGTTAATGATTAGCGATAATTTGTGCGCAAGTTAATAAAACCCGTATTATCCGGCAAAAAAGAGTACATCTTTCTTTCGGAGAATACAGCGTAAAGAGGAAATAATTATCTTTGTCGTGCAGCATTTACAAAGAATGCCACGTCCAATGGACATAATCAAATAATAACCAACATGAAAACGACTGACTTATTCCAATCCATCCTTTTGTTCGCTCTTTTCCTTTGCGGCCTGACGGCTTGCAATGATAGCGATGAAATCCGCCTCTCGCCCTTTCAGGAAACTACCGTGAAGGGCGAAGCCTCTACCCTGCAGATAGACCTAACACGCGGCGACTGGCGCATAACCTCCATCACCACCCCATGGGGAGACCTCATGATGGATGGCAACAAGCTCCCACAACTGGAAGGTACGGGAAGCCTGCATTATAAATGGTGGGACTTGGAACGGGACACCGACAGCCATCTCATCCTGCACTTTAAAGACAACTTTGACTTAGGTGAATCCCGTAGCCTCATCATCAACCTTGAGATGAAAACGGGACTCTACAAGGAACAAATCATCATACACCAAGAACCGTGCACTAACTTCTATCAGATAGAGTCCATCGAATACAGCGTGGAAGAAGGTGACGGAGTGAAAGAAGCCGGAACAGGACCTGATAAGAGTACCTATAAAAATGAAAATCTGGGAAACACAACCGACAAGCATGACTACTATCCATTCATCAATAAATGGACAGAATACGCATTCATACCCGATGGGCACTCTGATGAAACCTTCAAAAGCATAGACCCGGAGAAACGTAGCATCTATCTGCCCAACCACATAGAAGACGGAAAAATAATCATGGGACAACAACTGTTATTCTTCATCAACCAAGGCAAGTATTACAAAGAAGACGAACTGAGATATAAACATTTTGAAGTAGACATAGTAGGTATGAAATGGAACATATACACTTCAACCATCTACTACAAACGGCTTCAAGTGACATTCACCGCCACTCTTTCACGTCCCGGTAGCGATACAAAGAAGGTACTCAAGGGTAAATTCATGCAGAGATACCCTTATGACTGCTCGGAAATACATCACGAAGTAAAGGATTCTTTAGAAGATTAGAGTCCGGTGTCTGTCAGACAAGACTCCACCTCCTCCCTGCTCAATGCCGGAGCTTGCCCATCGGCAAGCTTGCGGCATACCAACCGACCGGCCGCCAGCGCTTCCACCTTTGTTGCAAATGGCAGGCGACCGCTCAAAGCAGGTATAAAAGGTTGATATATCAGGGTATCGGCTCCATGCAGCACCACGTAGCCGTAACCGCCTTCCACCTCCATCACCCGGCATTTCAACTCATTGCCACCGCCGGCAGTATGACCCGAACAGCAAGAAAGGCATACCGCCATCACAGCCGGTACACCTATCTTTATCATAATAAACATCAGCTTCATAAGTTCCGTTCAGTTATGGGGCGAATCAGACTTCCTCTTCCTCATCGGGTAGAAGTTCGTACACATCATCAAAGTAGCTGGTACCACTTGTTCCTGTCAGCACAAAACCACGTTCGCCGGTAGAGAAACCAACGGCAGCCCTGCGCGAAGAAGCACCGGAAGGATAATTATGTACATCTGTAATGGGGGTAAAGTCGTCATCGGAATCGCCGTACCATAAGTCCTTGTCAGGGTCGTACAGCCAGTAGTCGCTGCTCAAGGAAGTGCTGTTACGTATTCCCGTAGCCACAAATCCCCTTCCACCGATGACGAAGGATACGGCTTCGGACCGTGTGATGGCGTAGTCATCGTCATAGTCATTGTCGGAGTCCGTATCGGCAATGTCACGCAACTGGGTCCAGTTGCTTCCGTCGAACTTCCAGAAATCCACCAGATCGGTACTGTTGTTTCGCCCGCAACAGATGTAGGCCACCTCATCGATGACGAATGCCGTACCGAAGTAGCGCTTCTCGCCTCCATACCCGCTCACCGCTTCCCATTGCGAACCTTCGGCGCCATTGGGGTTGAAACGGTAGAAGTCCATCTTGTAGGCACTCTCGCTGCCGGTAGCGTCGCTGTTGCAGCCCGTACCGACATAGCCATATCCGCCTATACTGAAAGCCAGGGCACCATCGCGTACTCCACCTTTGAAGTCGTCTTTCCGTGTCCAGGTATCCGTGGCAGGGTCATACTCCCAGGTATCTGCTACACAGTAGGACGAGGAGCCGTCCTTTACGGAACCGGTCGTAATGTATCCCTTGCCATTCACGGCAAAGCCCACGGCAGCCTTGCGCCCGGCAACGGGCATGTCGGCACACTGCGTCCAGCTGTTCCGGCTCATGTCATACTCCCAAAGGTCGTTCAGGTAATCCTTGTTCGCTCCGTAGAAGCCGCCACACAAATATCCATAATTGCCGATGGTGAAGCCGGAGGCATAAGCGCGGTACACACCGTTATAGCTGGCTTTCTTCATCCACTGCCCCTGAGTGTATTCATCCTCGTCCGTACAACTGCCGGCAATGCACACGATGGCCAGCAACATTATTCCTACCAATAGTCTGTTCATTGTTTATTGTTTTTTTAATGATTAAGCTTTATACTTCCCACTTTCCAAAACAAGAAGCTGCGGGAGGTCCTTTTTGTCTGTCCGCAAAAGTAAACCACCGCAACCACACCGACAAAAATAACCGACGAACAGTCCGAAATTCCCGTTAAACGCCTTTACCGATAAAAACCGTCCGAACGCCGATTTTTGTAGGAAGATATAAAAGTTTTGCCTTTCCTTTGCCGCCAACTAAAAGAACAGAAATGAAGAAGTCATTGTACAGCTTATTCGCAGTCCTCGCTATCTTCTGCGCCTGCCAGGACGAGAACTCGCAGCTTGGAAAGAGCCTCGTGGAAAGCTCCTTCTATAATGTATACGCAGACACCTGCTCGGTAGACATCAGCACCATCCTGCTAGACTCCATAGAGACCCGGGGCGACAGCATCTGCCAGCTAGGACATTACCGGAGCAGCGCCTGGGGAGAAGTATCCGCCACCTACTATGCCGAATACTCCACGTCCGACTTCACCCCCAACACAGACTATACCTATACCCTCGACTCCCTCGTACTGCGAATGATACCTTCGGGCCATTTCTGGGGAGATACCCTGACGCAACAGCGCATCTCCATCTACCGGCTGAAAAAACCTATCGTGCTGGACAACGACGAGGACCTTTACAACAGCACCGTACTCCCGACGGAAGATGCCCCGCTCTTCAGCTTTACCTTCACCCCCTGCCCGGGGCGGAAGAAGGAAGTAAGCGTCCGCCTGCCCGACTCATGGGGACAACAACTGCTGAATGACCTCGTGGCCCAGGACGACTACTTCGATATCCAAGACAAGTTCAAGAAGAAATTCCCCGGACTGGTCTTTGTTCCCGAAAACGACGGGCAGTGTATCACCGGATTCATGGTGAACGACTCTGCCATGAGCATCAACCTCCACTATCAGGAAGTCTCCAACCAACGTACCGGACAAGTGCTGACTTTCAACGTAAACACCGACTATGCCTATACCGGTATCCGGCACGACCCCACCGGCACCCACCTTGCTTCCCTGAAAAGCGGAATAGAGAACCTCGTCCACTCCAGCGACATGGGTTGCCTGGCCTATATGCAGGGATTGACGGGTTACTACAACCAACTGGAATTCCCCTACCTCAACAGCCTCGGAAGTGCCGGACAGATAGTCTCCATAGAGAGCGCCACACTCTACCTCTATCCTCTGGCCCGGAGCTACAACGAAGTGAACCAGCTTCCCAATGACATCCGCCTTTATATCACGGACGAGAACAATGTGCTGGAGGACTACGTATACGGCAGTGACGGCGTAACCGTACAGACCGGCGACCTGACCATCGACGAGATGTACGGGAAAGAGACCTACTACTCCTTCGACCTCACCGAATTCATCCGCAACAACTACGGCACTTCGGGCATCAAGCGGCAGAAACTGCTGATGAGTCTGACAGACGAAGAAAGCACCACCACCTTCAACCAGGTCATCTTCACCAACGACCCCGAACAAGAGAGACAATGCAGATTAGACGTAAGATTCAAAATATACAACGAGCAATGAAACGCCATTACCGGATTCCCCTTCTGCTGTGCAGTCTGTGTACGGCAAGCCTCACCGCCGTGGCCCAGAACACCACCAACCTGCCCACCTCCATGTACGGAGTGGGCGAACTGAGTGCCGGTGACGGCGGACGTTATGCCGGCATGGGCAACACGGGCATCGCCCTGAACCGTACCGGATTTCTGAACACGCTGAACCCCGCAGCCATCACCCGCATGGACACCGCCTGCTTCACGTTCGATGTGGGTGTATCTGCCTCATATGCCCGCTACTCCTTTCTGAGCGAACACAGCTCCAACTTCACCGGCAACCCCAACCGCATCAGCATGGGCTTCCGTGTCCTGCCGCGCTGGTATGCCCTTGTAGGTGCAGCACCATACAGCAGTGTGGGCTATGTCATCCAGACCGAAGAAGAGATAGAGGGAATGCCCGGCAACTACACCTACTCGCTCTTTGAGGGTACGGGCGGACTATACCGGTGCTACGTCACCAATGCCTTTGCACTGAGCAGGCAACTGTCGGTCGGCATCAACCTGGGGATGATAGCGGGCACAGTGACGCAAAGCGAAACGCAGGAAAGCGCCGTCGTAAAGTACGAATCTTCTAAACGGGCCTTTTATGCGGACTTCGGCATACATTACGAATGGGGTGCGACCGGACAACGGAAGTGGGCGGCAGGGCTGGTATTTGCTCCCTCCCTTCCCATCAGCCACGACAATACACTGACTTACAGCAACTCATCTACCAGCGAGAACCTCGATAAAGGATACCACAGCCGTACACAATATCTGCCCATGCACCTCGGCACCGGCCTCAGCATAACCACCGAACGCTGGGTGCTGACCGCCGACTACAACTACCTGGACTGGAGCCGCAACTCCTCCTCCTACACTTCCATGAAATACGAGAACCAGCACAAAGTGAACCTGGGAGGCAGCTACATTACCAAGCCACGTCTGGCACGTTCCACCGAGCTGATGGGTGGAATAGGTTTCGGCAACTCCTATATCAACCTGAAAGGCGGGAAGATGCAGTATCTGGAAGCCAGTGTAGGGGCGAGCTTCCCCATCCGGTACTCCTATCTTTCGCTGGGCGCCACCTGGCGGAAACAACTGAACACACGCAGCAATCTGATGCAGGAAAGCCGATTCAGCCTGAATCTGAACTTGACGTTCGGGGAAAGGATTTCGAGAGCAAAACTAAAGTAATACAAGGTTCCGGTTCACCACAGATTACACGGATTTTACACCGAATGATTATCATTTGTTGGATCTATATATGCAACGCGTTGCATATATAGATGCAGCACGCTGGAACTATAGATCCAACAAACAAAGTATATAGTATCTGAAAACAGGGTATTACAACACTGCCAGCCTGGACACATACCCTTTCACCCTTTCGCGGTAAGCATCGCCAATGGGGACATCCTTCTGCTCGATGAGCAATGTGCTGCGCCCGATGGCGCTGATGCAGTCCATGCGGACAATAAAAGAACGGTGCACGCGGATAAATTCGTTCGCCGGAAGTTTTTCCTCCATGTACTTCATACTGCATAGGCTCAAGATAGGCTTAGGGGAATCTTTACAGAAAATCTTCACATAATCGCCCATACCTTCTATATAGTTTATCCGTTCCAGGTCGAGCCGCATGATGCGGTTGTCACACCGCATGTAAATCACCTTCGGAACCTCTTCCGGACCTTGCCTGTGTTTGGAGTCGGACGTACCTGCATCCTGCAAAGAGAACCAGCGTGCCGCTTTGCTGACAGACTGGAAAAACGTGGAGAAATTGAGCCCGTCCATCAGATAGTCCAACGCATCCAGACGGAAACATTCGGCAGCATAGCGGTCGGTGTCTGTAATGAAAATGACACGAGTGGACGAGGACAAGAGCCTGCAAAAATCCATTCCGTCGATTTCACCTTCTTCCACCGGATAGATGCCGACAAAATAAACTTCCACTTTTGTCTCATAATAATCCTTCAGCGCTTCAAGAGGATTGCCGTACTTTCCGTGCAAAGAGAGAAAAGGAACCTTGTCGATATACTCTTCCAACCTTCCGGCAATCTCCGGGTCTGCATGTAAAATGGCACAATTCAAATTCATGTTCGTTTCTTTTTTACATAATGGACGCTGCCATATCCGAAAAACTGCAAACAGAAGAGCTAAAATTAAGCTTTATTTATGATTCAAAGATTACCTGCATCTACGGAAAGACAGATAAAGGGAAAGTTCATACAAACAACTCCGGAAAGCTACACAGGAGACATTACCATGGAAGCGATAACGACAGATTAAAACGGAATTGCATACGTGGGCACACCATATTGCTCATCCTCTCCGTTCCTCCAGTAACCGGATAAACTCCTCCTCCTTGACGGGAAGAAGCACTACACACTTACCCTCGCCATATTTCACGAGCACATAGCGCATCACCGCAAACCGCCCTACCTGCATGGAAGAAGCACGCTCCACAGAAGTGATGTCTTTCATCAGAATTTCCTTACTCCGGGAGAAACGGCCGAAGGACAGCACCAACTTCCCGTCGGGCGTTACGGTATAGGTGGTATGAATCAGCTTCTCGATAATAACCACCAGCCAAAGCATGAAAATAGCAGCCAGGAACGGAGACTTGTACCAAAGCATATAGACGGCGAGAATACCTATCAGGATGAGAAACAGATACTGCCCCATAGCAATGCGCGCATGAAAGATTCGATTCATTTTATCTGATTTTTGCCGCTAAGGTACGTATTTTTATGATAACAACTTCTTCATTAGCATCTCCATTTCTCGAACTTCCGTCACATTCATCTTGCGGCAGACCGAAGCACATAACAATTCTACCCGTTCCGGCGAAAAATAAATCAGTTCTGCAATCTCCTTTACAGACTGTCCAAGAGCTACCAGCATACATATCAGTTCTTCATCCTTATCCACCTCCGGAATAGACTGATAAAGTTTCTCTAAAAAAGAAGGATAATGAAAAATAAAGATTTCACGGAATACAGCCTCACGAGTTCCGGACAACAAAGCCTCCGAAGCATTGGGAGAATCTTCCGAAATCATTTCGCGCAAAGCTCTGGCAATCTCCTGCATATTAAAAGGTGTCACTGTTTTCTTTGTTTTCATTGTATCTTATTTCACCATTATACATATTTACAATCGTTTTATACAAATTTGCAAAATATGCACAACCTAACCATAAGAATACGATATACAATCTGATATACAATTTCATATTATATTTATTATCAAATAATTAACAAGAAACAAAAAACAAGTCTATTGTTGTAAATTTTAAATTAAGAAATTATATCTTTGCGTCAAGAAGTTACGAAAAGAGTGTAATTTATTGGAAATGAGCGTAGGTTAATTGCTCTTG
>OCHN01001235.1_pt1 | contig 21818 bp, 19 predicted proteins | sample 1538911 | NCBI WGS metagenome assembly OCHN01 (sample SAMN04571736, study PRJEB22368) | human gut metagenome | biome: human gut; material: stool | host: Homo sapiens | place: Luxembourg | collected 2013-01-11 | reverse complement strand
CATTACAGATAAGGTGTGATCGGCCCAGTTGATAGAATCGATATCCAGACCGGCGATCTCGATCACGGACAGACTATCATAAGAAAGAAGGGAGAGGATGGATACATTTCGTGAGATTGTCCTTTCACGGCGAAGGAGTGCTTCATCAGGTATGGGGATGAGTTCACAGGAACAACTGCTGCCGTCCTGCAACAGATATGTATCATTTCTTTTCACACCATCGATCAGACGTAGAATATCCTTTTCAGAGATCGGATGTCGTGGAATTCTGACAACCGGTCTTCTTTTTGTCTCCGAAATCGTGCAGGTGTAAGATATCCTCTGTGTTTCCAGATAAAGATAGAATGCTTTGAAAGAAGCAATGATCCGGTTTAAGTAGAGGGAAGAAACCTCTTTTTTCTCAGTGTCCTTAACATGGAGCGACTGCAGATAGGAATCAAACAGCTCCAGTGAGACAGAGCGAAAAACAGAAACAGGCATATGTTTCCTGTCAAAGGATTCATATGCAGGGACGGAAGAGTGTACGAAATCAAGGAAAGTAGTAATCGTCAGGACATAGGAATAGCGTGTGGACGGAGCATAAGAGTCCAGGGACGAAGCGAAGCCTTTGATATACCAGGGCGTATCGTTACAAAGGTTTTTCAGCTGCAGGCTCAGTGAGATATTTTTTACATTATGTATATTGTACATAGAATCACCTCCAGATTATTGGTAAAGACATTGTAACATAATAAATAATTCCGCGCAATCACTTCAAGGAAACGTTTCCTATCATCCCCTTCTTTTTCCTTCTTGTCCTCCGTCCTTGACTGTCTGGTTGCTGAAGATTATCGCAATAATTTGTTTTGCCACTTCTTAATTGATTACTTTTTTTCTTTTCTTTTTCTTTTTTTTTATTCTTTTTTTCTTCTATATTAAAGGGAATTATATTGTTGTTTTGAAGAGCGGAAGGGGAGTGTAAAAATAAGGAAGAGAAGAAGGAAAGAAAGAGGGCGGGCAGTGGGCGGTTTGGCTATAGTAATTGCGTGGAATAAATACATTCTTTTCCGTCCATGTCTTGTAACTAGCAGGATATCTAAAAACCTTATGTGCCTTTTAGCACCTGCTGGAGATAAAAGTAGTGGACGTACCCTAAAAAAGCTAATTGATGAAACACTTGATTTCATTAATTTTTTTATTTTTCGAATTTTTTGCAAATTTCTTTCAAATTTTTTTGTTTTTTTCACTTAGCTTATATATGAATCACAAAACCCCGTTTTGTATGGCATACTTATTGTGTAACAAAAGAAAACCAACTGAATTTTTAAATTGGGAGGACAATATTTTGAAGAATGTATCCAAATTAGCAATCGCAACTGTCGTTGCGGGAACAACCATGGCAGCAGGTGCCAATGTTACCGTCCATGCAGAAGAATTAGTCGTACCGGCAGCAGAAACAGATGCTGTAGCACAGGCACAAGAACCGGTGACAAAAGAAGAAGCCAAAGACCAGCTGGATTCCGCAGTTAAGACGGAACAGAACGCAGCTCAGAAAACAGATGCTGCCAAAGACCAGTATGACTCCGCAAAAGCAGACCAGGACCAGAAACAGGATGCTGTAAATAAGGCGGAACAGGATAAAAATAATGCGCAGAACAATGCCCAGAATGCTTTCGACCAGGCAAAGAACGATGCCCAGAATGCTGTAAATAAAGCAGAACAGGACAAAAACCAGGCTGCACAGGATAAAGTAAATGCCGATAATAATGTTTCTTCCGCTGAAAAGGATCTGGCTGATAAGGAAAAAGCCGAAGAAGAAGCAAAAAAAGATGCTGATAATATCACAACTGACGAGACGGATGAAAGCGTCCAGGATAAAAAAGACGAATTTGATAAAGCAGAATCTGAAAAGAACGATGCTGCTACAGAAGATAACAAGGCACAGGATAAAGTAGACAACGCTCAAAATGGTGTGACCGGTGCCCAGCAGAACAAAGCGGATGCCGATAAAGCCGAGGAAAATGCCAAAACAGATGTAGACAATGCAAAAGCCGACGCCGACAATGCCCAGAATAAAGCTGATGCGGCAAAGAAAGAATATGAAGATGCCGTCAGTGAAGCAAATAAGGATTCTGCTTACAACACCGCTAAAAAGGAAGCGGATGCAGCAGCAGAAGCTGTTAAGAACCAGCAGGTTATTGTAGATCGTGCAAATGCTGATATGCTTTCAAAAAAAGATGCCCTGGATGCTGCCCAGAAAGCATTGGCTCAGGCAAGAGTTGATAAAGCACAGGCAGATGTAGATGCACAGCAGAAGATCGTTGATGAAGCACAGGCGGCATACGATGCTGCGGACAGATCCCTGCAGGAAGCTACCCTTGCATTGAACGACAAGATCGCCGAAAGAGATACTGCAAAGGCAAAAGCGGATGCAGCATATGAAGCTTTCATGAAAGCAAAGACCGAAAAAGACTCCATTGAGTCTGCTATCAAAGATAAATCTACCGAAGAAATGGGAGCTGAAATCGAGCAGAACAAAACCCAGCAGGAGATGAACCAGGCAAAAGATGATCTGCACGCTGCAGAACAGGCACAGGAAGAGGCAAAGGCGGAAAAAGATAAAGCGGATGCCAACACACAACAGAAAAAAAATGAACTGGACGCCGCAAAAAAAGAACTGGATGATTTTAAAGCTACTGTATCTGCAGCCGGTTCCAAAGGTTTCTTTGAAAGCCTCGGATTCACAAAAGATATCTTCTCACAGGGTGAGGCAGCAGGATCTACCCAGATGGGAAATGCAAAGGATGCCACAAACCTTGATAACATGCTGAAATCCCTGGATTTCATCGACAAATGCAATGAGATCCGTAGAAACGAGGGTCTTAATGAGATGAAAGTTTCCCTGACTCTGATGGCCTACGCTCAGTATAACGCCAACGGATCTGCCTATACCTTTGATCACTTAAGATACTGGGGATGCAGTGAGAACCTGGTATGGGGAACTACAAATCCGGATGTTGCTTTTGAATCCTGGTATACAGACGAGAAAAAACTGTACGAACAGGACAAAAATAATGCCTGGCAATGTCTGCATTACTTATCCATCGTTAATCCGAACAATGTGATCACCGGTATCGGTCTTAGCAGATACAATGCTGAATGTGTCAGCCAGACTTTCCTTACCAAAGAAGAAGCTGGCGTTACCTATTATACAACAGCAGAACTTCGAGAACTGATCTTACGTTATTTAAGCGGAGGAGATTTAAAAGATGCTTACGAAAAAGCACAGGAGATCTACGAACAGGCTGCCGCTTCTTCCGATGCAGCTGGTATGGCCTACAGCAATGCTGTTTTGAATACACTGAAGCTCCAGGCCGCATATGATCAGAAAGTAAAAGCAAATGAGAATGCCGTACAGAAAGTAGAAAACCTTCGTAACGAACTGAAAGATCTTACAAAGCAGAAAAAGCAGGCTGAGGATGCCATGGAAAGCAATCAGGAGATCTTGACTCTTGAAAGAAATAATCAGAAGCTTGCAGAAGATGCCATCGAAAAACTCGAAAATACGGTTTCTTCTGCAACCGCTGCAGCTGATAGTACAAAGGCAACTCTTGATTCTCAGACAAAAACCTTGGATTCTTTGAAAGCAGAACTGAAAAAATTACAGGATGCCCAGAAGGACAACACGGCTGAAAAAGCAAGAAGAGCCGTAGGAACAAGCACTCCTGCAGATGCCGCGCAGAAACTGGAAGAAGCTATCGCTGAGGCATTAAAGGCTGGTGATGCATATGATGAAGCTGTAAAACTGCTGGCAAAAGAACAGGCTACATTGAATGCTCTGACTCAGGTAGCAGACGAAAAACAGGCCATTGTTGACCAGCTGAACGAACAGATCGCACAGCTGCGTAAGGATATGGAAGAGAAGAAATCTGATGCTGAAATGAAGAAAGCCATCCTTTCTGAAAAGGAACAGGCACTTGCCGATGCACAGGCGGAAGCTATCAAAAAAGCACAGGCACTTGCCGATGCACAGGCTGCCCTGGAATCTGCGAAAGAACAGAAGGCAAAAACTGCTGAAATTCTGAATGAAAAGACAAAAAAAGCAGACCAGGCACAAGCAGTATACGATGCTGCTAAGGCTTCTCTGGATGCTTATAATGCAGCGCAGGATGCTTTAAGGACTGCACAGGCTGATACAGTAGTGGCTAGAAACGCACTGAAAGTAGCAAGAGAACTTGCTGATGAAAAGGCGCAGGCGGTTACAGATACAAAAAAAGCACACGAAAAGGCATTAGAACGGCTGAAAAGAGCCAATACTCTTTCACTGGAGTCTGCAATGAAGGCTGAAATCACGGATGAAGAATACAAGTACCTCAATGCTTATGTGACAAAGATTGAGACTACCAAACAGGCTTATGCAAAAGCCATGGAAGAACTGGATGCTGCAAAAGCTGTTACTGCAAAAGCAAAAGCATCTTATGATAAAGAGGCTGTCAAACATGCGGAAACCATTGCTGATCTTACGATTGCAAAAGCAAACTACCAGAAATTTGTAGATGCTGAGAAGAAAGCGGAAACTGAGAAAGCAAAAGCTGATAAGACAACTGCTGTCGCCACTCCAACTGCTACTGGATCTTCCGTCAACGCAACAAGTACTGCTGCTGCTACATCGACCATTACAAACGTAGCCTCCAACGCTGTTAAGACCGGTGATCCGTCCCAGGCAGGACTTATGATGAGTCTTCTGGCAGGTTCCTTTGGTACATTAGGTGTGTTGAGAAGAAGACGTAAAAACAACCAGAAGAAATAACAGATATTATCTGTTTTTCTCATACATTCTTCAAAAGGGGGGCTTTGAAGCTCCCCTTTTTCCACAAAAATCAAAGGCTGGAAGCTGTCACCTATTGGTGTGCAGATTAGTTAGTACTTATATTTTTCACCAAACTGAGTAAGGAATCTCTTTCCTCTAAATTCAGATAAAGGTAGGAGAAGAATTATGGGAATCTTAACGTCAGTGGTGGGCGGAGAGAAATCGGTATCCCCATTGACACAAGTTCTAACACAGTCGGTTATTTTCCGGCATGTCGGACTCCGCAAAATACCGACCGTGGATTGAAACGAGACACACTGTGCCCCGCAAAGTGTTAGAGTATCCGTGATACAATGAATCACCCCCGCCCATGCGGTGCGTTACTCCTATGGACGGGGTACTCTGCTTAGTTTCATAGAGTTTGTACGAACAAAAAACCGCATTGGAGGATTAAAATGACAGAAAAAAACACTCTGAATATATGGGCCATCATGAAAAAGACCACTTATAAAAAATTAAAGGAAGGAAACAAGGTATACTGTTCGATCGAAGACACCCCTTGGGGAAAGACAGAGGCATCGGTTGCCGGTTATCAGTTCGTCAGCAAATACATGACCCGTCACGCCAGACAGTTCGCTCCCATGCCATCGACAGTTCCATTTCTTGCATGGGTAAGTTTTATGGGTGAATCCACACATCCGGATAAAGAGAGTGATTTCTTCCGGAGAGAAAATGATGATATGGTATATGTTCCATTGACAGTTCCAAGACAGAAAGTTCTTCTCAGTGACGCAACCGCATGGGTTTCCATTATGTACGGTGATTACTTTGCCATGTCCAGTGATCCGGATACAATTGATGCTGAGATCAATGGTTTCTCTAATATAGATGAAACACGTAAAAAGGAACGAATTCAGTCTTCATGGAATGCAGCCTTCCAGATAAAACCATGGGATTTTCAGATAAAACCATGGGATTTTACAGCCGGTTGTCTCTGGGAAATTTGTCCTGAAATGCTTCGAACAGAAATAAGTGCCTCATCCGAGTAAATACTGGCCACTAGAGATGCTTTTTAGGTAATTGCGAAACAAGTTTGCAATCCCGGCTAAAAATGCGGTAAGAATCCTGCGATGCAGGATTCTTAAGATGAAAAGTAGGTGTTGTGATTATAATAGGTCTCCTTGTGGTTTGCACATATTTATAAAATATTTATAAAAGAAAAATTAGTTAGTTAAACTGAAATTTTTATTGGATGTGAAAAAGAATGACAAGAGAAGAAAAAATTAAAATTGCTAAATGGTATATAAGAGAATGGTGTTTTCTAGGAGAAAATCAGACTATTGCGAAAAATACCAACGATTTAGAAGTATTGGAAAACATCATAAAAACTGATAAGTCGGGTTTCGCTTGTGATAGGTGTATTCATGGTCAAACAGAATTGTGCAATAGGATATGTGGTTATAATAATCAATTTTTAAAGTTTCATTTCCAATATGTATATTGGAAAAATATCCTTGTCAAAAGAAATGAATGGGATAAAATATAAAACAAAAAAATCAGGATTTAGCGGAGGTAAAGAGTATGATTATAGACGATTTTGATTGGGATAAGTTATATGAAAAAGCAGATGTTTTTATGAGAAACAGTAATGTAAGAACTTTCAATGTGCAAAAAGGAGAAAGAACATTATATGCAAATGAACCCATTGTTACTGTAGATTTTCCGAAAAGAAATAATACAGTTGCTATCTTGAGCTTAGATAACACATATGGATGTGTAAAACGAAGAGGTTTTAAGAAAGATGGAATATTGTATTGTGTGTACGGTCTTTATATCAATAAGCTGACAAACTGAAAAATTTAACACAAACAATAGAAGTAAATAGATCACGTTTTTAGTGAGGTGGTGTTATGTTTGAAATCAGATGCAAAGTTGATGATGTTGGAAATGAGTATCTTCCCAATTTTGAGGATACAGAATTGTGGGATAGAAATATGGATTTAACCAGAACAAAACGACAAGAACAACTTGTATTGCTTTACAATGCTATTCAGAAGATGGAAAACTACTGGTATTTTAACACGCCCACGGCATTTGGAAACTCAGAGCAATCAATGAATATCGGATTTGTAAAAGGTATGATCGCTGGATTAGGTTGGAATTATTTTGAAGTAAATAATGAAATAATCGTTAAAAGTGGAAAAAGGATTGTTTTGAAAATACAGAAGCCAAAGAAGTCCAAGACATATTTCGAAACAAGCAGGGAAAATGCAGACCTTATGAGGAATTTGGGTCTGTAAGACAAACTTAGGATTTGTGAGGTGATTACATGTTTGATTTAACAAAAGAACAAGTTTTGCAGACTCTAAAGAATTATGAAAAGATAATGGATAGAGTAGCAGATATAGTTGAAGAAATCGGTTTCATTGATACAGAATTTGATACATTTGAAGAAGATAAAACCCATTTTGGAGAAGATACAGTATATGTAACAGCTTATGACAGTCATTATGATTTATATGACGCAGTAAGTGGTTCGTTTCCCTTAGATTTTTTGTTTGAGGGTAATGAACAACATAAAGACTGGTACAAAAATAAAATAGAAAAAGAAAAACAAGAACTACTGCAAGCAGAGAAACAAATGCAAAAGGAGCGAGAATTATCAGAATTACAAAGGTTAAAAGAAAAGTATGAGTAATTCGACAAACTGAAATTTGCGGAGGAAAAAATAATGCTAGTTGAATTAGAAAAAGATGATATCATAAATCTTATTAAAAATACAAGCCCGCCATATGCACTTATAAATGAATTTGAAGAAAAGAAATATGGTTCTTTATGCGGCGGTTTTGCTGAAAAGTGGAAATGGAATTGTAGCAAATTATTAGAATTAAGTGAAACAGATTTGTATGCAATTTATCAAAAACTCAAGAAACTGAATAAGGGAGGTGATCTCCTTTAAGGTGGATTGGTTAGTAGTTTCTAGACAACTCTATTTTAACATAAACCTAGAGGAGATATTTTGTTTTAACAACAAAAAAACGCTGTATTTATGCGGCGTTTGGCGTTTCGCAAACGCCTAGAGATGTTTTTATTAGAAAGGAGAAACGCATTTCCCTGTCACTCAATACTTTCCATATCTGAAGTGGGGATCTGCGTAATCAAAAGATGATACTTTTTAAGACACACAGCGAACATGAACTGAGAAGGATCAGAAAAACATTAAATGAAATAGAAAAACTGCGTCCAGCCATGCTAAAACTGACCGATAAACAGTTGCAGGATAAAACGAAAGAATTTAAAAAGCGGTTAACTAAAGAAACACTGGAAGATCTCCTTCCGGAAGCTTTTGCAGTGATCCGGGAAGCCGACCGCCGCGTACTGGGTATGGAACCTTTTCCGGTACAGCTCATGGGCGGCATCATAATGAGCCAGGGAAGAGTTGCTGAAATGTGCACTGGAGAGGGAAAAACCCTTGTATGTACGCTTCCCTGTTATCTGCATGCTCTGGAAGGAAAAGGAGTCCATGTTGTCACCGTCAATGATTATCTTTCCCAAAGGGACTGTGAACTGATGCGACCTGCCTATGAATTTATGGGACTCACCTGTGGAAGCATTGTCCAAGATACCGATCCAGCACAGAGAAAAGAAGAATATTCCAAGGATATTACCTATATAACAAATAACGAACTGGGATTTGATTACCTGCGTGATAATATGGCAAAACGCAAAACACTTCTTGTCCAAAGAGGACTTCATTTCTGTATTATTGACGAGGTGGATTCCGTTCTGATTGATGAAGCAAGAACTCCGCTGATTATTTCTGGAAATAAACAGATGTCTCCCGGAAAATACCTGGCTTTTGACAAAGCTGCGAAGCAGTTGGAAGTCGGAAAAACACAAGAAATGTCCAAGATTGACTACATTGTAGGTGAAGCTGCAAAAGAGACAGGTGACTTTATCCTGGAAGAGAAGGATAATAATTTATTTTTAACGGAGCAGGGAACGAAAAAGGCAGAAAAATTCTTTGGCATCAAGAATCTGTCCGATCCGGAAAATATCAGCATTCAGCATGGCATGGATATGGCTCTTCGCGCAAACTATCTGATGCATAAAGATAAAGATTACGTGGTACGTGATGATGAGGTATGGATTGTAGACAGTTTTACCGGACGTATCATGCCTGGAAGAAGATTCTCTGACGGACTCCATCAGGCCCTGGAAGCAAAGGAAAATGTTACCATCCATCCGGAAAACCGTACTTTAGCTACTATCAGTTTTCAGAATTTTTTTAATAAATACGAAAAAAAGTGTGGAATGACAGGTACTGCGATCACGGAAGAGCAGGAATTCCGCGATATCTACTACATGGACGTTGTAACAGTGCCTACGAACCGTCCCATATTAAGAAGGGATCTTCGGGACAGAGTATATAAGACAAAAGCTGAAAAATACGCTGCGATCATCAAGGCGGTATCCAGAGCACACCAAAAAGGACAACCTGTGCTGGTAGGCACAACAACCATAGATGTTTCTGAAACGTTATCTATGTTGCTATCCAGGCACGGACTACAGCACAATGTTCTGAATGCGAAAAACCCGGAACAGGAAGCTGCGATTGTCGCTGAAGCAGGCCATGTAGGGGCGATCACCATTGCTACCAATATGGCTGGAAGGGGAACAGATATTAAATTGGATGAAAAGGCAAGAGAGGCAGGTGGTCTCTTTGTGATCGGTACAGAACGTCACGAATCACGACGGATCGACAATCAGCTCCGTGGACGCGCCGGTAGACAGGGAGATCCTGGAAAATCCAGGTTTTTTATCTCTCTGGAAGATGATCTGATGCGTCTGTTTGGTTCGGAACGGTACATCTCTATTTTTGAAAAGGCCGGAATCAAAGACGGAATGCCTATCGAACATAAAATGCTCTCTAAGGCAGTGGAAAAAGCACAAAAAAAAGTGGAAGAAAAACATTTTGCCTCCAGAAAACAGTTGCTTGAATACGATCAAGTGAATAATGACCAGCGGGAAATCATATACAAAGAGCGGGCCATGGTGTTGGAAGGGCAGGATGTACATGAAGAGATTACCGGCATGATCCGTACCGTAATCGATAGAAAAATACAGGAGGCAAAAAAGGATGGTGCACTTTCCGTGGTTGAATTGAACCGGATACTGCTTCCGATCATCCCTGTTCCGTCCTTGTCAAAGAAAGATGTCCAGAAACGTGGATTCGAAAAAAAACTCTTCCAGGAAGCCATTGGCCTTTATGAGCAGAAGGAGAAACTGTTGGAACAAATGTATCCAGGACAGCATATCATGCGCGAAGTGGAACGCAATATTTTATTGAGGATCGTGGATGCGAACTGGATGGAACAGATCGATGCAATGGAGCAATTGCGTCAAGGAATCCACATGGTCAGCTATGGTCAAAAAGATCCCAAAGTAGAATACCGTGTTCGTGGGTTTCAGATGTTTGATCTGATGAACAAAAACATCCAGGAAGAGACAGTGAAACTTTTATATCAGGTAGATCCAGTCACCTCATAAATAACACATGTTTTAAGTTGCCAATGGGAGAGGTAAAACCATGATCAGAGAAGCATTCAAGGAAGAAGATCGTCGAAAAAACGAAAACCAAATAACTCTAAAGACTGCATTGACACCGGCTGATTGGAAAAAATATAAAAAAGAAGCACGGAAAGAACGTAATCATCAAGAAAGAAAAGAGCAGAAAAAATTTCCGACCCTGGATAGGGGAAAACTTCATTTGGCAATGGCAGTGGAACATGATCAATACGCACCCGATGAAACGATCCCACTCTTTATAAAGAATGCTTTTCCCCTAGATAAAGAAGTGTTCAAAATAGCTGGTTCAAGAAAAAATCCGCTGATCACATACCACTGCAAACGGTGCAATGAAGATTTTTCTGTATATTGGAATAACTATCTAAAAAGATCTGGTCACAACTGTGCCGCCCTGATATCTTCTGGAGAAGCTGTCGTCGCCAGCTACCTGAAGTCCCAAGATATTCGATTTTTAACGCAAAGACATACGCTTGAATGTATCAATCCAGATACGGGTCATGTAATGCCATATGACTTTGAAATTACAGATAAAAAGATACTCATAGAGGTGCAGGGCGAACAACACCGGACTTTTATCGAGAGATTCCATGTTGATCAGGAAGGATTTGAATATCAGCTGAAAAAGGATGTGTATAAGAAAGAATTTGCCATTCGTAATGGCTATAAGCTTGTTGAGATTTGGTACGAAGATATTGAGAATGGAAAATTTAAGGACATCATTAACGCTGCGATTGATGAGAAACCGTGTACGTCATTGATTAGATGAGCATATGTTTACAACATGAAAAAAAGCCTAATGTAAAAGCCTCAATATTGACAATGCCATTAACTTAAGGAATCTTTCACATTTTAAAATCCTGTCTTTGACAGTTGAAAAACAAAAAAATCGCTGTATCCATTAATTTTACTTAGGTTCAGCGATTTTTTGCATTGTTTTAGAATATAGTATTTTATTCCCGACCTTTACTCTTTTTCTGAATGTTTTTCATTTGTCTTTTTGTGATAAATGTATAATCCGTTTCGAAGCCGCAAATGCTGTGCAACGCATCAGTTAACTTGTCTCGAGTGTAAAGTGGAATAAAGCCTTGTTCTTGTATATCGGCGAAATTCATCGTTCTTAATTTATCAAGAATGGTCTCGCAGCTGAACGCATTTTTCAAATCTCTTTCAAGGTATCGATATATCACTAACGCAAGGAAACAGATAAGAAAATGAGCTTTTATACGTATATCGTCATGGAGAAATACTGGTCTTGCTTCAAAATCAGTCTTCATGATGCGAAAACATTCCTCGATTTCCCAACGGCCTTCGCTGACTTTTAAAACGTCTTTTACATCATCGTCCAGGAGGTCTGTAGTTACTGCATACATCCCATCATATAAGGCTTCCTGTTCGATTTTTTCAGTGTCCAGATAATTGTGGATCTTTGCAGCTTCACCGTCTTCGGTTGCTGCGATTTTCCCTATGCATCGAGCAGGATCATTCGGATTTCGGCGTTCCTTCTTTACCGTACCGATACTGAGCATTTTTTCAGCACGTTCTACCTGGGCATCCCGTATGGACTTCTGATATCTTGCGTACTTTGGAGAATACGTCACAATCAGCCGTTGATGCAAAGTATGAGGCGTATAGGGTTCGTCTTTATAATACAGTCCATTATCATCTTCTGGGATTTCAGAAAGGTCCACAGGAGTATCATCTGACACACGTCTAAATCCTTTTTTGTCTAAGGCCCACTTTTTGTCATCCTTGTTTAGTTTTTTGATGGACTGAGTAACGATAAAAGCGCGTTCACCAGCATGGTTTATTCTTTTGATCGCCTCTGAACCAAGCCCTGCATCACTGCAATAGATAAACTTAGTACAGCCGAAATCCTGAAGAACTTTTGCTTCTAGTGGTTTTAAGGAAGTCTGCTCATTTGCATTTCCTGGGAATAATGAAAAAGCAAGAGGAATACCGTCTCCATCCATAAACATTCCCATTTGGATGATTGGATTTGGGCGATGTTCTTTACTTTTTCCGTACTTTTTGTCACCATCTTCCTGTTCGATCTCAAAGTAATAATTCGTACAATCATAATAGAGGATCTTGTCATTTCTTTTTCCAAGAAGATGGCTGTTTTTATATACTTCCGACTGGATAAAATCGGATTCCTTTCCAAGCACATCCAGGGAACGGTACAAGTCATGCAGCTGGTAAGAAGGTTTTTCAAGAAACTCTGAAACGTTTTTGTAAGAGGAACGCTTACTGGCCGGTTCAAGGATCCTTGCATAGATAAGATCAGAAAGAATTGCATTGATGTCATATTTGAATTTATGTTTCTCTCTTAATTTACGACACGTTTTATTGAGCTGGAGCCGGTAATAGAAAGCTTGTGGAAAAAGGTATCCACCATGATACAGAACCTGCTGGTCATAATCAAGTTTCTGATCAGAGTGAAAGGTGACAGGGACAGCTTTTGTCTGTTGTTCTTTTTTATATTTCAGAGTTTCCAGGCGGGCTTCTTCTTTTGCCCATCTCATAACATCATCACGTGTTGGACCATGATCGATCAAAAGTTCCTTGAGCGTACCAAGCTTGCGTACATTTACAGAAGTACTTTTTCCCTTGTTATTGATATAACTTTTGGCAATGTAAAATGATTCCGAATTTTTGGATTTTGATGTAGTTACTTTCATGACAAATCCCTCCTGGATATAGTATATCACACTTCTGAGAATAATGCTATATGATACTATAAAATAAAACAGAAAAGTTGACACAAAAAAAGCAGGTACCATAAGGCCTGCGAGCATTTTTTCTTATATTCAACTGTCAAACTCCCGAAAACCAACAGGAAGTGGAGCAGCAGATTCTCGTTCCCTGCGAGATTGTAAAACGATGTACGACGGATTTCTGAGAATATTCTGTCATCCTTCCAATTCTTGACATGTTCTTGTAAAATGCTATAATAATTTTAGGGTCAAAAGCCCCTCTATAGCACCTTGAAAAGTTCATATATTTTGTAGTAACAACCCCAAATGAAAGCTGTTTTGCGGTATAGGTATAATAGAGATAACTTACGAAAGCAGGTATTCTCTATGGCATTTAAAGAAAACACATATCAGCAATTATCGATTACAGACAGCTTCACAGGACTTACAGCCAGAGAGCAAAGGGCACTTGAAAAGTCTTGGCTAAAATCTTTGCAGATGAGCTCTTTCCGGCAATCGATGAAAAACGATTTTCTGTATTATACAGCGAGCAGGCATCAAGACCAAATACACCAGTAAATGTAATTGTAGGTGCTCTTATCATCAAAGAAATTTTCGATTATTCTGATGACGAGATGGTTGAGAACTTAATGCTGGATCTTCATCTTCAGTACGCACTCCATACAACAAGTTTTGAAGAACAACTACTTAGCGATAAGACACTTAGTCGTTTTAGGAAACGCTGTTATGATTATGAAACTCTTCATAATGAAGACCTTTACCATGACTTTGTAAAAGATCTAAGTGCAACTATTGCAAAGATAATGGGAACCAATGGTCATGTTCGTCGTATGGATTCCATGATGATTGAGTCAAACATTCGAAAACTCAGCCGGATGGAATTGCTATATACTTGTATTTCAAAACTGGTAATGCTAATTAACAAAAAGAATTCAATGAAGAAGGAAACAAAGTAATTCGATGTCCTGCCGGACATGAACCAAAGAGCTGCACATATATGGCACCAAGTAAACAGTGTCAGGTATCTTTCAACAGAGAGTTGTGTGCGGGATGTCCGTATCAGGATAAATGTCATCCCAAAATCTTTAAGCATGTTGCAAAGATCATTACATCTTAAGTAGCTCATGACAGAGCAGTTATTCAACGAACTATGCATAGTGAGAAATTTAAAAATTATGTGAGATTGCGAAATGGTGTTGAAACAATTCTGTCTATCATTCGGAATAATTACCATTTAGAAAACATGCCACGAGAAAAACAGCGAGGCAGATTTTTCTTTGGATGCAAAATCATAGCTTTGAATTTCAAAAAGCTCTTCAATTATCGAAAGGGCTTGGGGCATTATGCTCCAAATCCGGTAATCGTCTAAAAAAGAGTAAGGATAGGAGTCTACAATCCACAAGAAACAAGTGAATAATCACTACAAAATATGAATTTTTCAAGGTGCTATAGAAATGGGATTGTCGAAACGTTATGTTTCGAACCCAACATCATTAAAATGTATATGGAAAATACAATTTAATAAACTATAATGAAAATTCGTTCTTCATGCCATTTGATAAAAGAAATATGTAAGAATTCAGTGCATTATATCTACTGTAATTGTTAAGCCACTTTTCTGATTCTATAGAGAAAATTTTGAGAGGCCGAGATTCACATAGACGCATAAGCTAAGAGTAATATTTACAGAATTTTGCAATGTTTAAAGGTCCTCATATTGTTGTTGAAGTCGAAAAAGTGGGAATTTTGTTCGAAATAGCATGAAAAATAGGAATGATCAAGAGTACTACGAAACATAAATTGAATTTATATTGTTGGCGTCAGTATGGGTATATTATTTCCATCAACTTGGCGAAAGTCTTTTGGCGTGATGAATATTGAAGCAATACCTAGAAGGACTATTATCAGATTTTTAGTTGAAATAGTATCGAAATTTGTACAATATGATAAAAATGACTTTTGCAAAAGATGTTAATGAGATATATGGTTATGTAAAGAAGCTACAGAAAGTTGATGTGCAAGAATGTCATCGGCGTGTTGGTGATAAGCTTGATGTGGCAAAATGGCAGCGAAGCATGTAAATAATATTTCTGAAAATAAGGATATAGAGTACTTAAATAGTCGATTTTGGTCGCGCATTTTAATAATAATTTGATTATGAAAGGAAGTAAAAAATGAGCATTTTAAAATATCCAGAAATAGTTTCCCCGTTTCTACAAGGTAAAATATTATATCACGCAGATAAATTGAGAGAATTGAACAATAGTGAAATTGTTGCTCCAATTACATGTGAAATTGATTTAACAGATGGAGCTTGTAATAACAAATGTAAATATTGTTTTTTTAATAATAATAGTAATAGTAACTTAGAAACTATTGATAAAAATAGATTATTTGAGTTGCTTGTTGAACTAAAAAAAATGGGAGTGAAAGCGATAGAGTTGGCTGGCGGTGGAGAGCCCTTAATGCATCCTGATTTTCAAGAAATAATTGATTATATTGATAGCTTAAATTTTAAGTTTGGCATAGTAACAAATGGTTTACTGTTAAATAAGTATCATTTTAATAAGAAAAATTTGGAGTTTATTAGGGTAAGTTTAGATGCTGCTACTCCAGACGTATATCAAGTCGTTCATGGAGTGAATACATTTGATAGAGTTATCAATAATATAGAGAGTATTGTAAATCGGGTAAATTCCAATAAAATTGGAATTGGTTTTTTAATAGTGCCAGAAAATATATCAGATATAGTACCAGCAGCAAAATTAACAGAAAAGTTAGGTTGCCGTTTTATACAATATAGACCGGCATCTATTATTGGAAATGTTGATGCTGATATTTGGAATTCTGCGAAACAATTAGTTAATAGGTTAAAATCAGAAAGTTATAACTGTCAAATATTTGATGGTGGAGTAAAATGGAATAATATAGTTAGCGGACGTCAGTATACTAGATGCAGTACATCTAGTTTAGTTGGAGTAATAAAGGCCAATGGTGATGTTCCATTATGTATTTTGAACAGAAATTGCAAAGAAAAAATTATAGGTAATATTTATGAAGAACAGTTTGAAAAAATTTGGTTTTCTGAATTACATCATGAATTAATTAGGAATATTGATGTACATTTATGCAGACGTCCATGTAAACATGACGTTTATAATATTATAGTTGAAGCTTTGGATAATAACTTTTTTCACATTGATTTTGTGTAAATGAAAATTTAAAGGGTGATAGCGTGAAAGAAATTGGAGGATAGCTGATAAATCCCGCACTTGATAGCTTTCGGCGTTTGTTTTTGGATAAGAGTTTCAAGCATATCAAATTTATAAAAATGGCTCGGAGACCATTCTTCGACAGTAGACAGTATTTGGTAAATTGCAGTGAAAATCATCCAGCAATAGTAATATTGACTCTTTCCTTACTGCGACGATCAACAAGAGATTTTTGTTTCTTTGGTAATATAGACTTATCGAATTTTACGGCAGAATGGGCATACTAATGCAAGGTTGAGATAGACATCGACACGTGCAATCAGAATAGATTCCTTCTTGGCACCAGATTCATTGCTTCTAGGTGTAAGTTAAGCTAGGCCAATAAGCGTTTGAAGCTATTGACTGAACTGCCACACAACTTAATTAAGAAGTTAAAATAGTTTTTATTGTACGAACCTATGGTACATTTGTGCTTGAAAAGGCAGAACTTGCACTTAATATTATGTTGCTTAAAGCAAAAAGACTTTAAAACTTACTCTCTCTGCTAGATATTAACTTCTAAAAGCTATTATGTAACAGAGAATTCAGAGAACTTTCATTACTATTGTGTCGCTAACTGAAAGGCGACGGAATGGAGATTATTATGAAAAGTGTATTGATGTTAACACCGGATTATCCTCCGAATGTATATGGCGGGATTGGAACGCATGTTTTTAATTTAGCGAAAAGCTTAGAAAAAAAAGGGTGGAATGTGACAATTGTCGTAATTAGATGTGATATTTTCGTTTCTAGTAATTATATAGTAGAACATGATAATAACATTGAAATTATCAGATTTTTATTGGACCAGCAAAAACAAAGTCAATATAGTAAAACGGAATTAGATTATTATACTTATAGAAGTGTAGTGAATAATGTAAATTCTTGCACAGTTTTGCTTAAGTATTTAAAAGGAAAAAAATTTTCAATATTGCATGCTCATGATCACTATGTAGGAATTGTTTTTGATGTGCTAAAAAATGTTTTGTCAATCCCTACGGTTTCTACGATACATTCTTGTAAAGCTACAGAAAAGTATTATGAGGATTCGATTCGGAGATATGTAGCGGTAACGTCGGATCATATAATTGCAATCAGTAAATCGATAGAAGAGGAAATTACTCATAAATATCATGTATTCCCCCAAAAAATTACAGTTATTAATAATGGAATTACTGACACTGCGGAATTAGTTGGACCGAAAAATATGAATATAACTTTTTCAGGGAGATTGATACCATCAAAAGGTTGTGATATACTTATTCGAGCGTTTGCACAACTAAAATATAAGGAATATTTTAAAAAGATATCATTAATCATTATGGGAGATGGATCGGAATACGAATCACTAAAAAATTTAACTGATAAATTGTGTTTAAAAAATGTAATATTTAAAGGGTGGGTTTCAGAAGAAGAAGTGAAGGTACAAATATCTAAAGCCGCTATTCATGTCGTTCCAAGTAGATATGAACCATTTGGAATGTCTGCAATAGAAGCAATGGCAGTTGGCACTTGTGTTTGTGCTTCTGATGTGGGAGGAATGAAGGATTATATAGCATCCGGCTATGATGGGGTTCTGATTGAAGCTAACAATGTTGAAGCATTAGCTAGTGAATTAAATTTATTACTAGAGGATAAAAGTTTGAGAGATATTCTATCCCAAAATGCATTGAGGACATCTAAAAAATATTGTTATGAAAATATTATAGATGAGTTAATAGGTGTTTATGACACATTATTAGACAATAACCTATCATAGATATTGTATAATTTAGTTCTATATATTGGAGAAAAGAGTAATGCAAGTTGTAAGCAAATTAATTTATAATTATGAGGAGAGTCGATTTGTTTTTCGGGATGAAAGAGTAAAGCTACAAGAATGTGTGAGTAGAGAAATAAGTGATTATTGGGATGCTCTAATTAGTAGTGGGAAGTCTTATGAAAATGGAGACATATTTACGATTGACGAAATCCAGTATCGAGATAATGTCATAAATTTTATTGTAAAAAAAACAAATTTTGCACATTATTTATATTCTAATTATAAAAAAAATCAAATTCCTAGATGTCGTTCTATTGCATCAAATGTTTTGATTTTAACGTCTGATGATTTTTACGTGTTAGCTACTATGTCTAGAAACACAGCACTTCCTAAAAAGATTAAGTTCATTGGTGGAACGTTTTCAGAAGACGACTTAGATCAAAATATACTGATTCCTCGAAAATGTTCAATTAGGGAAACGAGGGAAGAGATTGGTGTGAATTTAGATGATTGTAACTTAGTCAAATGTATGACTCCGATGTATTTTTTAACTAGAGAAAATATGTCTTTTGTGAATGTTTTGTTTTTGACTGAGCTAAATATGAATTCTCTAGAAATAATGAGGTTGTTTGAGGAGCATAAAAGACGACTGACGGATAAAGGTACACTTTCGGAATTATCTAGTGTAATCTTGCTAAAAAATGAAAAACAGGTGATTAAAGATTTTTTGGATAAAGAGAAGGATAGTTTAATTGATTATATGGATGATTTGTTTCGCGTTGTGATAGGTGAATCTGTTGCCCAAAATATCGTTGAATATATTGAACAATGATTGTATGTTTTGAAACAAATACTATGTGATATTGGCATTTCCATTTTGTGTTTGATAAACTTCTATTGTCCATATGGACCACCTCCTGTGATTAAGTTTGGCTTGCAACACCATTCTTAATATATCACAGGAGGTTTTTTATTGATATCCTCACCGTTTCCAACTATTCCATTCGTAAATGGTGAATAACCCGTCAACTTCCTGACATCTCCAAAATCTGGGATAATGGTGTGTAGAGTGTAAAAAGTGTGTTTCACACTTTTTACGAAAAACACCACAGGAGGTATTGATCATGAACACCAAGTTAGCCACCAGACAAATCCGATTGAACGAATGGGCTGCAATTATAAAAGACTGCAAAGCCAGTGGCCAGAAAGTTGATATTTATTGTGAACAGCACGGGTTATCCAGAGATGCCTATTATTATTGGCTGCGTAAAGTAAAAGAAGCAGCTTTAACACAGGCTGGTTTTGTAGAACTTCCTGCTCTGACATCAGAACAGATACCAGCCAAAACAATTGAAAAAGGAACCTCTGCATTTGAAACTCAGATGATTATTAAAATAAATGAGATTGAGTTCTGTGTGAACGAAAACTCGTCATCAGAACTAATATCCAGAATGCTGGAAATCATACGTCATGCTCAATGATGCTTCCGGCTTCCAACACGTTTACTTATGTACCGGATATACGGATCTCCGAAAAGGAATTGATGGATTGATCTCTATTGTTACTGGAACATTTGGCCTGGATCCAACCGAAGCGGGATCCATCTTTCTGTTCTGTGGACGCAGAAATGACCGGATGAAAGTCTTACTCTACGAAGGCGATGGCTGGCTTCTATGCTATAAAAGATTTACCGATGGAAAACTTCAATGGCCAAGAAGTGAAAAAGAAGCCAGAGACCTTACCCCTCAACAGTACCGATGGCTGATGGAAGGACTTTCCATTGAACAGAAAAAAGTAATACACAAGGTGAAACCAGAGCTTTATTAGTTCTGTTTTATATATGTACATTGACAGTTTTATAAGTTATCTAAATTTCCCTGAAATGCCTGAAATAAAGGGTTTTTCAGTGCCATCTGTGGTATAATGGATTCATGGAAAACATTACTTTAACCCTGGACGAACTGAATAAGATGCCGAAGAATGCCATAGCATTGCTGTACATACAGATGAGCGAAAGCTTTACGATTTTATCTGCACAGAGCCAGAAGATCCAGGATCAGAATGAAAGGCTGATCCATCAGATTGAAGATCTTCAGGAACAGATTGCGATCCTGACACAACAGCGTTTTGGAAAAAGAACGGAAACTGACAAACAGGTTATGGGACAACTGTCGTTTTCTCTTGAAAACATGTGTGTCCTGAATGAAGCAGAGGCACTTGTAGAAAACGGTATTCCTGATGAACCTGACATTGAAAAAGCCGTTGTCCGCAGAAAGAGAACCAAAGGAAAACGTGACCTGAATCTTCAGGACATCGAAGTTGAAGTGATCAACCACGATTGTTCCGAAGAAGAATTACGGGAACACTTTCCAAAAGGATGGCATCCTATGGAAGATGAAGTATATAAAGAACTTCAGTATATTCCAGCCAGATTTAAAGTATTGGAACATCATATCAAAGTATATGCCGGGAATTCTGATTGCGGCAGTTTTCTGCGTGCAAAAGCACCGGAACGTCTGCTGGCACATAGTATTCTTACCCCGGAACTGGCAGCTGCCGTGTTTAATGCAAAGTATGTAAATGCGGTACCTTTGAACCGTCTTTCTGAAGAATTCCTTCGAAATGATGTCAACATTCCGCGGCAGGATATGGCAGGATGGATGATCCGTCTCAGTGAGTATTATCTGCAGCCGGTTCATGATCTGATGAAAGCAGAGATTATGGAATCCCACCATATCCATTGTGATGAAACACCATTTATCATGCCTCAGCACAGCAAGGAATATATGTGGGTGTTCCATTCTCCTGGTGGAAGCGATACCCATCCACTCTTCCTATATGAATATCTGGGTGGCAGAAGCGGCGAAGTCCTGGAAAAATATCTATCCGGATATCAAGGGACACTCGTAACCGATGGTTACCAGCCGTATCATACGCTTATGAAAAAAAGTGATAGGATCCAGGTGGCCGGATGTTATGCTCATGCAAGACGTAAATTCACAGAGATCATAAAAGTTGTGAAGAAGAATACGCCGCTCACGCCAGGACAGGCAGTTGCTGCTGAAGCAGTCAAACGGATTGACGCGATGTATCATTTGGACAACATGTATAAAGAATCATCGGCAAAAGAGAGATTAGATAACAGACAGCGCTCTGTAAAGCCTCTTGTCGATGCCTATTTTGCGTGGCTGAAAACATTACAGGGAAAATCAAACGCAAGCTCCAAGTTAAAAGAAGCAATCAATTATTCGATCAATCAGGAAATATACCTTCGAAGATTCCTGGAAGATCCGCTTCTTCCGCTGGATAACAACGATGCAGAGCGTAGTATCAAGTCTTTCTGCGTTGGAAAACATTCCTGGCATATCATTGATTCTACAAAAGGAGCCAAAGCGAGTGCTCTCTTATACAGTATTGCAGAAAGTGCCAAGGCAAACAGCCTGAAACCATACGAGTACTTCTGCTACCTGTTGACAGAACTTGTGAAGTATCCACGAAACGATGTTCCAACAGAGGTGTTAAAAACTTTAATGCCATGGTCTGAAGAACTGCCGGATCACTGTCGAAAAACTAAATCAAGGTAAAGCTCAGTGCCAGCCTTCGGGCTGGCATATCTTTTTCGGGAGGACGAGTTATTTACCATATACTTCCATTCTCCGTAAGCGTCAAATAAAACAGTGTATAGAAAAATAACCGTCAGCCTTTTATACTAA
>OCHN01001218.1_pt1 | contig 22103 bp, 14 predicted proteins | sample 1538911 | NCBI WGS metagenome assembly OCHN01 (sample SAMN04571736, study PRJEB22368) | human gut metagenome | biome: human gut; material: stool | host: Homo sapiens | place: Luxembourg | collected 2013-01-11 | reverse complement strand
CATCATATCACTGGGCAAGGCGTTCCCCCTTGACTCCCTTCAACGGGCCATTTTGGCCCGTTGATTTTGGCAAGCTGGAGGTCAAAGATTTGCGAATTCCTGCCCACCAACTTGTCCGGCTTTTTCAGTTGGCCAAAATGACCAACTGATTCTGTTACGGGTAGAATCAGGTTGTCCTCTTGGCAACCTGATTTTCAACAGGCCTTGAAGCGTTACAGAAAAACCGAAGTTTTCAAAATGATAACTCCGGTGGCTTCGTTACGGGTGCAATCAAGTTATCATTTTGGGAACCTGCTTCGGCGGGAATTGCAAATCAAGTTACGGAAAGCGTAACCTGATTTACAACCGCACAGCCCAAATTCCCATTTTGGGGATTTGGGAGTGAGCGATTAGGCGTTATGGTATTTTGGTGCTTTCCAAAATGGGAAGTGCCACTTTACTGATAAAAGCGAGCGTGGATAAGGAACTTGACAAACTTCATCAAGTTTCTCAAAGAGAAGCGTGAACCATCGCTTTACGCTGGCGGTAGTCTTTTTGCCGACAGGCATTGCTGCAATATCTGGCATCTGCCCGAATCGGTAAGAACTGCTCCCCGCAGCAAGCGCAGGTATACTTTCCTCGCTCAACGCGCTTTTTAAGCCTTTTCCGCAGATTCAGCATCTTGTGACCACAAGTCTGGAAGCTGCAATATTTTCGGTTCCGGGTCTGGGTGTAGATGACCTTGCGGCAGTATTCACACTGGATTCTGCGCACACTGGGGTCGCCATCAATGAAATATTCCATCAGGGTGTCCTGATTTTCACGTTCCCATTGTTCTGTTGTCATAGGCATCCTCCTTTGGCTATTACGGGTGTGTGGTGGATAATAAAAAGCATTATTTTCCAAAAGTGTTACGGAAGCGTGGCTGTTATCAAAATGGTAACAGCCACTTTTGCACAATAAAGCGTTACGATTGTCTGGTTGGTGATCAAAATGATCACCAACTAAAATCTGTGCGTTATGGCTGGGTGGTAAGTGAATATTTTGTCCATTTACCACTTCCAAGTGGTGAGTTACGGTTTTCGTAACCCACCACAGAGCGATCGTGTTACAGTAATCTGGTAAGTACCGGAAATCAGCACTTACCAGATTTCACCGTGGCTTGACAAAATGTCAGGTCGAGGTCAAACGTAATACAAACGGAGTCAATGTGGACAAATTGTCTACATTGATTCAAGCTGCGGCCAATTTGCCTCATGTGGTCAAAATGTCCACATGAGGTGAGCCGTAACGCAGAATGTTCTTCTGGTGAATGACGTTTTGCGTCATTCACCACATCAACTGGCCATTTTGACCAGTTGATATTGGGTGCGCCGTTCTCCCTGCATGGATTTCCTGCCCCCTTCCGGCGGCGTTTTCCGGCTCTCCCTCTTGGGGGTCATCGCCGTGTATCCCATGCAGACGGTCTTTCGATTTTCAAGGTACGGTGCTGAATTTGGCAATAAAAAATCGCCACACAACAACCTGAACCTGACCATCCTTTCCGGGATGGCCTTGGTTCGGGTTCGTTATGTAGCGATAAGAAAGTTAAAAACTTGCTCCGGCTCCTTCGGGAGCCGAGCTGGAACTCTAAGATAAATATGTTATATTAAATTGTTGAGATAGATTACCACAAAAATTGAGCCGTGTCAACAAAAAATTCTGAAAACGGGCTACTTTCGGCAGCTTGCAAGAAAAAGTGATGGAAACTTTGGTAAAAAGAGAGGGTCGGATAGCTTGTTCTGTTTGCAACGGAATGCAAACTCGGAACTTTTTTGAGCAGAAAAACAACCGTCCGCTTCAAGTTGGGCTTGAAAACGGACGATCATTCTTGCAAAGTGATTTTCAAATTTGGGAAGCGTTTTGAAAGGTCTCATAGTGCTAGCAAGAGGTTATACAAAGACCATTTTTGCGTTGCCAAACACTTGTTGGGAAAGTCAAAACCTTGAACTGCATCGGCATGATGCAGGCTATGTGATAGCATCAAAGAATTATTTTTCCAAAGCTGCAGCCTCAGAATTTTTTATTTTCCATTTTTGCATATTGTTTTCCACAAGATGATCCTTGCATCTTACGGTTATTGCAGTACCTTATTCATCAGCTCCTGATAGCTGTCCACATGGTCGTATGTCACAAGTCCATCGGACAACTTCGCGAACAGCTTTTTAGCACAATCGATCTTGGATTTTTCGATTGGGCGCAGATTCAGGCTTTCCATTGTACCCTTTGTTTCGGCAACGAAGTAAATATGCCTCACTGCACCTTCATGGAATACAATTGCCCAGTCCGGCGAATAGTGTCCGACAGGCGTAGGGATAAAGAAACCTCTGGGCAGCTTTGCATAGATGAATACTTCATCTGCGCCATCAAGGCTTTCGGCAAATTTGCGTTCCACGCTCTTTTCGGCAGAGCCGTCGGTAAAGACATAGTCCTGAATGGCTTTCTTTGCAGGATAGGCTTTATCCATTGTCAGGCCGTGCTTTTCAGCAGTAAAGATACTGCTGTCATAGCTGCCCTCAATTGTATCGTAGGTGATATGCTCTACGATCATGGTAGCTTTCTGCTCTTTGATCAGGCGAGTGACCTTCGTGATGAACTCTTCCGGGTTGCTCTGATACATTGCAAACGTAGACGGCTTGATTCCCTTCAAAATCGCCGCAACGGTGTGGCGGGTCAAGACGGTTCCCTCCGCAATTTTTCCAAGCAGATCATAAGGAACCTGCCCATATACTGCGTGTTTCAGTGTTTTAGTGCGAGTCTGTGCAGCATTGAAGCTGTCACCACTACGTACCATGTCTGCATCCAGAGTATCCCGCTGTGCAGCATGACTGACGGCGTATTGCAGCTGGCTGACATAGAGTTCACTGTCAATATGCGTGATTGCCTTGGAAATCAGTTCATCGGAATTGAAATCAACAGTATAGGCGTACTTGTGGTTGATGGTATTCCAGAGTTTCTGGAACTCTGCTTTTTCAAACCGTCCGTTCAGCGGATTTTCCAGAACCTTTGGCTTGTTGGCATCCGCAAACATCTTCTGGAGAACGCTTGCGTCATAAATCGCCTGCACCAAGGTGTGGATGCCCTCTTCTATCGGTTTCAGAGAATCTGGAACAGGAGCAAGCGATTTTGCCTGTGCATCCTCCCGGTATTCCTTCGTCACGTTATCTTCTTCGTCCACATAGCTGTTGCGAACCAGATACTGATAAATGGCTCGTGCCTGATGGTCGTCCACCTTGACGGTTCGCCCATCCAATTTGATCGACTTTCCGGCAAAATATTCAATGGTCGCTTTCCGAGGACGGTCGTACAGCACAGCCTCGGTCTGCTTCTGCAAGCTGTCCACAAAAGCGGCATAGCTTTCGCTGGCAATAACCGTCAGGACATTGATATCCTGCACTTTATCGCCTAAAGCATCGGCATCCATGCGGCTGCCGGACTGGTTCACGCACAGGCGCAAGCCGCGGCCAACTTCCTGACGCTTCTGTGTGGTGCTGTCGCTGTGCTTCAGGGTGCAGATTTGGAACACATTCGGGTTATCCCAACCTTCACGCAGGGCAGAGTGGGAGAAGATAAACCGGGTAGGCTCCTCAAAGGACAGCAGCCGTTCCTTATTTTTCAGAATCAAGTCATAGGCGGAAATATCATCGGACAGATCCGTTCCGCGCTTGACAGAACTGTTTACGCTATGCCCCTTTTTATCGATACTGAAATAGCCTTTATGCACATTGTGTACATCGACAGAATCCAGATAAGCCAGATAGTCCGGGTCAAACAGTGTGCGGTGCTCATTCAGAACAGAAAGATACTCCTGCTCGAAAATTTTTCCGTACTCACCCAGAAGTTCATTGCCTTCCTCATCGTACTGGCGATATTTTGCCACCTCATCAATGAAGAACAGAGAAAGCGTCTTGATGCCCATTTTGAAACGTTCTTGCTCTTTTTCAAAGTGCGATTCGATGGTTTCACGGATCTGCACCCTGCGCATATCATCTTCGGACACGTCACCTGTCACATCGTGAACATGCAAAGTTTCCCCATTCGTAAAAGTCAAAATGCCGGTAAATGGATCAATTTCAGAAACGACAAACCCTTTGTACTGTTCCATCTCGTTGGAGAGATAATATAGATTATCCCCCACATTCAGCTTATGAAATTCGCGCTTGGTACCACCGTTGTGAGCGACTTCCAATTCGATTTTAGCCTGCGGGGCCTTTTGAGGAGTGACAAGAATATCTTCCAGATACAGATATTTGTTGGTGCCACGTAGGTTCTTGACCTCAAAGCCCTTGACCTCGATTTTTTTGACCAAACGCTTATTATAAGCGTCCAGCGCATCCAGCACATACACCAAATTGTGCTGCTTTGCATGGGTAGCCGAATAGTTCAGTGTAAACAGCGGATTGAACTTTTTCAAGGCTTTCTGGGTGGCAGAATCCTCTTTGCCCATCTTCTGCGGCTCGTCCAGAATCAGAATCGGACGGTTGGCGGCAATCACATCAATGGGGCGGCGGGAACCAAACTCATCCCGCTTTGTGTAGATAATACGCGCAGCAGCATCGCCCTTGCGGCCTTCCACATTTTTGTCCTCGTTCATGGAAGCTGCAAAAGCCTGTGTATTGATGATCATAACATTGATGCCCGAATTACTGGAAAAGGCATCCAGCTGATTCAGGTTGCTGCTGTTATAGATGAAGAACCGTGCCTTTTTACCATAGCACTCCATAAAGTGATCTGCGGTAATTTCAAAGGATTTTTTCACACCTTCACGGATGGCAATGCTGGGCACGACCACAATAAACTTGCTCCAACCGTAACGCTTATTCAACTCGAACATCGTTTTGATGTAAACGTAAGTCTTGCCGGTACCGGTCTCCATCTCGATATCCAAAGAGCAGCGACCCAGCGGTGCCACCAGCTGGGTGGACTGGTGGATATTGCTCTCATTTTGAATGCTCTGGATATTGCGCAGAATCTGCTCATTGGTCAGCTGCAAGGCTTCATTCTTAAAACCGGAATCATCCAGAGCATCCTGAATTTCGACCTGTGTGCCGTCCTCGTAAGACTGCGTCACACTGATCTGCTGCGGTGTGCTGGGCAAATTGCCGATATCCCGCAGATAGGATACACCTGCATTGTACGGCTGACCTTGAAAGACCCGTGCCACGGCATCCACAGCATCCGTCTGGTATTGCTGAATCTTAAAACTAAACTTCATTGTTGTAACTTACCTCCGACACCAATTGAAAATAACAAGTTAATTCAATTTTCATCGAATCACAATACTTTTCTTACCGTATCGGGGCTATAAGTTTCAAAAATCTGGTCAAAATTTGTTGCAACGCTGTCATTTGCCATGGAACTGTCACGGAAAACAGCATAGTACGGCTTCATCTGCGCAATGGCCTTGACAGTCTCATCCGTCACATCATGGTCGAAACAGGCCAGCAGGAAGCCATTTGCCACGTTGAACACCTTTTTGCCTGCAATTTCCGTTGCCTCAATGGGGCTGGAAAGCAGCACACCCAAATCCAGCATGACCTGAAACAGCAGATCTTCCGGGGTGCGGTCAGATTTAACGTTGTCCACCAGAGAGAACATATCCTGCTGTCGGGTCTCCTCCGGCGTATAGTAGACGTTTTCCATGTTGCTGCTGTCCAGACGCAGGCAGCGGAAACCAATATCCAAATCAGTCGGAGCAGTTAGCCCAGCATCTTCCTTAATTTTTCGCCCAGCACGGCGGATGCGCTCCTTGCCGATTTCGCAGATGTTCTTGTAGCCTGCCTTGTAAGCTTCGCTCTTTTCGTCCGTCTTTTCGGGCAACTGCACCATGATGAACTTGCGGTGTCCGCCATCTTCGGCATTCAGCTTCATTACGGCATGGGCTGTTGTTGCGGAACCAGAGAAGAAATCCATGACAATAAAGTTTTTATCGTTTATGTCGTTGATTTCAAGATTCAATAAATACTCAATAAGTTTTGAAGGTTTTGTAAAGTCAAAACCGCTATATCATCAAACAATTCTCTCATTTCTTTGGTCCCGTCCTGCGTAAACGGACCATTCAGGACAGACACTGGCTTTCCGCGTCTAGTACTCCCATCTTCCCCATAAAGATAAGATTTAGAACGGATGGTGTAGCTTCCATCTTTTTGCAAGCTAAATTCCACATCGTCATTTGCAATTGCAGCTTCCATTCTTTCTTTGGACCAAACCCATTGCTTTCGTGGGACAATTTCCACTCCATTATGAAAAATAGAATACATCAGGTTTGGACGATCTCCGAGGCTGTTTGTCATAAGTGGCTGCGTCCGGTATGGACCTCTGATTGCAAATTTACCATCCCTTTTGTTATACTTTTCCCGTTCCGCTCCTTCAAATTCGCAGGTCAAATTTGAAATAGGATTTTTACTATAAATCAAAATATATTCGTGTGCACTGATAAATCCAACCGTCTTTGCACCCGCACCGTATTTGTTTTTCCATATGACCGTTTCAACATGATTATCCGTACCGAAAATCTCATTACATATTTTGGTCATATTTTCAATTTCATTGTCATCAATACTGACGAAAATAAGTCCATCTTCTGAAAGTAAATCTCTTGCAATCTTTAATCGTGGATAAATCATGTTCAACCAATTTGTATGAAATTTTCCACTTGCTTCGTTGTTTGTTTGAATATCAAACATTAGGTTTCCATTCTCATCAAAAAGGCCACTGATATCTTCAAAATCATCCAAATTCATGAAACGATTATCATCATAAACAAACGCATCACTACCAGTGTTATACGGCGGGTCAATGTAGATCATCTTGACCTTGCCCAGATATGTTTCCTGCAAGAGCTTCAGCACTTCCAGATTATCGCCCTCGATATAAAGGTTCTCACTGTCAAAGCCGCCGGGTGTGCCATCTTTGCCAACGCTGTCTGCCACAACCGGGCGCAGGGTTGCCGTGATGGGCGCATTTGCCGCCAGCATCGCCTTTTTCTTGTCCGGCCATGTAAACTGGTAGCGTTCCTCCCGACCCTCCACGATGGAATCGGAAAGCTCCTGCCGCAGAACGTCAAAATCAATGGCATGTTCCACCTTGCCGTCACGTTTTACCTCGGTAATTGCATTGGGGAACAGCTTGCCGATCATCTCAATGTTGCGCTGTACACCGTCAAGGCTGTGCATTTTTAGGGTGTCCATTAGAAATTCTCCCTCATTCATATTTTGAATATTTTGATAGCAGACTGACCAATCTTAGCAAAAACGTTTTTGTCTCTGCATTAAATTCGCAGTTTCCAACGAAACAACGGTAATCATAACTTGTATAATTTTTTACGAATATTGCTTTATATACAGCAACTGCTTTTTCTTTTATTGTTACGATTTCTTTTCCTTGCTGCTCCGATTCCGGTGCAGTATTATATATTTCGTTTCTTGAAAGTAGTTCTCTAAAATGACCTTTATAGTTGGAATCCATACATTCAAGTAGTTCTATCAGTTTCTCTGGATTATGTCCTGAAATTAGTTGATTATATGAAGTCACATCGCTTATCTCTAAAGCAATCAGAAGTGGAACCATATATAATGTGCAAAATCGTGTGGCTAACCCTTCCGGATCACTAAAGTCAAATCTTCCGTCACTGTGTGTTAACTCGTATTCTGCAATTTTTATGGCTTTTAAATATCTTGAAATTTCACGGAGAGAAAAATGGAACAGCTCGATAATTTTTTTGCACACAACATCTACCGTATAGTAGTCGCTTTGGAAATTGATGCTTTGATAGTATCGGTACATATTGGCTGGCGGAAGCGAAATTCTCAAATCAAAAAAACGATCAAGGTATCTGCACGAATCGAACGCATTTCCGTAGTAATTTGAAATTGTATGTTGAAGTTCTTGTAAATTCACAGCAAATACAAATGTGACTCGTTCATTATCGAAATAATGTTTGATTTTCTCCAAAAGTTGCACGGCATAGTCTGGCTTGCATCTATCAAGTTCGTCTACAATAACAATCAAGCGATTTGCTCTTTCATCAAGTAGGTGGCCTAAAAATTCCACAATTGTACTGTGAATACTCTTGCTTTTCCGTAAATCATCGAGAACACTATCAGATTTCATTGATTCCAACACTGCTGCTGTACTTTTTCCAGTAATACAATCTGCCAGAGCTGCTACCTTTTCAAAAATTTTATTGTCTTTTGGAAAAGGCGTTTCCTCATCTACCTGTTGAAGAATGGAGTATACCAGAGATAAGATAGGGTCTCCATCATTATCATTTTCCCACGCATCGTAGTAAACACAAAGCTGCGCTTGAAATTCTGGTTCTTTGCCGCCGTGATAGTTTTTCCAGACAGTTTTGACCTCATCCCTGTATTCACTCTTTGATTCTATTGGCGAGCAGGATTCTAAAATCATTTTTGCCTGCTTGACAAAAAAAGTCTTACCGCTTCCCCATGCACCATCAAGAGCAATCGAGCAGGAATCCTCCAAAGAGTTCAGGATATCCACAAACGCATGGATATCCGTATTTCTTCCAATTTGGTCGTTCTTATATGCGGAAAGTAGGTTTTCTTCTGTTGGTTTCAGTTCAAATGATTTCATAACGTCTCCGTTTTCTTTTGTAGAGCTTTCATTTGTTGTACCAGTTCAAATTTCTTTTTCGGCTGCTTTTCCTTACGGATTTTGGCTTCCAGTGCAGCAACCTGCTTCTCTAGCTGCTCATGCTGCTTCTGCTGCTCAACGCTGTCTTTCAGGGATGCACTTTCTCCTGTGCCAAGCGCATCACCTGCGATTTGACGGACAAAGTTCTCGTATACAGCATCCAGCGTAAGTCCATCCAGATGCACCGGCAGGTCGTCCTCGTCCAGCCAGTCCGTAGAATAATAGCGATCAACCTTAAAGGCTGTCTTGCCCGCCGCAGCCTCCTTGTAGCCGATGACAGCACGATACTTGCCCTCGTATTCCAGCAAAAAGAGGATGTGATACGGAATTTCCCGGTCGATCTGGCGCAGCACACTCTCGTCCAGCTCCGGGGCAGACAGCCGTACCTCGAACACCTCGATCTCCGTCACCTGCTCCCCAGCCGCCAGATTCAGGGTGGTGGCAGCAATCTTATTGCGCCAGTAGATGGTCCTGATCTGCTCGACAAAGGCTCTCTTCATAGCCGGGGTAACGGCAATGTTCTCATAGAACTTCTGCTTCGGGATACGTTTATTGAACTCGGTAGAATTTGGAAAATTCAGCAAACTATTTTCCTCCATGACCTAAAGTTAAATCTTTCCGTATTCTTCTCTCCGTTGATACATTTCCTGCAATTCTTTCAACGAGTGATCCTCAAATAACAGTGCATTACGTTCTTTTTCTAGTGCAGTTATGTATATATAAAATTCTTTATTTAACGCTTCTTCGATTTGCAACTGGTTATTCGTCAATCATTTAATTTCACCATTTTCATCATTTTTCAGATGACTTTCTTCTTGCTCTATCGTAAATGAAAGTATCAATCCAATTGCCGACGTACTAAGTTTCCCAGCATATTCCACCAAACTATCTACCTGTGTATTTTTACGTTTATCCATAAACAGCTGTTGTATCAATATTTGATACGATATTCTAATTTGACTGGCTCTTCGCGTTGAAGAACTTAGATTATCTGCTTTATTTTTTGAGGTATCCCTGTATTCTGCAACTATATTGCTACATGAACATACCTCAAAAAATTCTTGAAACAATTTTCTTAAAAGATTTATCCGTTCGTTCTCATGTTCAATTAACTGCGATATGATTTGTAATTCATTTGTGCGATTGCTTATTTTTTCCAACCGCTCTTGCGATTTATCGTTTTCCTCCTTAAATCTTTGATTTTGCCATAGCGCAAGCAGTCCAAGAATAATTGTAGATGCATACGTCAAAATGTCTCCTGCGCTCCATTTTGCTCGAAAGAACTCTACTGTGGGTTCAATACTAAACAACCAATGTATGACAAATGCAAATACTATACTTCCTATCGCCCAAATCACAATCCATCCATATTTTCCATTTCGATTTTTCATAGTTATCCCTATTTCACAACAAGAAAGCAAATCAACTCAAAATCATCCAGCCCAGACACCTGACTGAGTAATGCCGTTGTTCCGCCCGCAGAGAACAGGCTGTCGATATCGCTTTCTTCCTTAATATCAATGATCGAGTCAATGGCTTCACTCAGCAATTCGGACATTTCTGCCATGTCCTTTCCATCGTCTGTTTCCCGGTTGAAGCGTTCATACACCTCTTTGATTGGCTCAGTCTTTCCACGGCACAGCAGCCGGATATCGTCCAACATCTTTTTGGGGTTCAGGTAGTCGCAGATGATCTGCCCATCCATGCCGATGTAAACCATGTAGAACGGATGGATGCGGTTCCGATTGTCCACATTGACGCTGTTATTGATGTTTTTCAGCACGAAGATCACACCCTCCGGCAGTTCATCCGTAGCCGGAACCACCGCATGAAGTCCACGGGGCTTCTTGTCCAGATCACCATTGTGTTTGATGTAATCCAGCAGGTCGAGCCGGAACTCGTTCAGGCCCAGATCCATAATGGAGATGCCGTCCGACATATCTTCGATGTCAACGACCTCTTCCTGCAAGCGTTTCAGCTGTGCCTTGCGGTACTCCAAATCGCCCTTTTCTTCGGGGTTAATAAGGTCATCATCGCCGGTGGAGGTCATAACGGTGATTTTCATGCGGGTCTCCACACGGGATTTCAGGTTGATGTAATCGTCCAGCGTCAGATCAGGCCAGAAGTTCACAAGTTGGATGTACTGGTTTCTGCTGCCGATACGGTCGATTCGTCCAAAACGCTGGATAATGCGTACCGGGTTCCAGTGAATGTCATAGTTGATCAGATAATCGCAGTCCTGCAAGTTCTGACCTTCAGAAATGCAGTCTGTCGCAATCAGCACATCAATTTCCGTGGCACTACCGGGCATCAGAACATCCCGGTCTTTGGAAATGGGAGAGAAGCAGGTCAGCACGTTGTTGAGTGTTGCCTTGAAGCCTTTGATCGTGGTACGTCCGTCAATCGAGCCGGTAATTACAGCGGTATTCAGCCCATATTTCTGCTTTACAAACGCACTCACATTGTCAAAGAGGTACTCTGCCGTATCCGAAAATGCAGAGAAAATCAGCACTTTTCTGTTGCCGACATTGATCGGGTGCTCAATTTTTTCGGACAGCAGCTGGAACAGTTCTTGCAGCTTTGTGTCATGCTGCGGCGTGATATCTGCCACCATAAAGGTCAACAGCTCCAGAATTTCTGCATCTTTCCGAAGCTCCGTACGCCAGCTCTTCCAGTCCATATCCGCAAGGTCGATTTTGACTTTTTTGCCGACGGTGAAAAAGTCAGTGTTTTCATCGTCCATGTCAAAATCGTCTCCGGCCATGTCGTATATATCCAGATCAGCGTGGCCGGAGCGTTCAAACTGGTCAATGGACTGAATCGTACCATCAATCAGTTTCTTGATGCGCGTCAGGGTCAGCTGGAACGAATGTACAGAGCTTTCCAGCCGTTTCAGCAGATTGATACTCATCAACCGACAAATACCCTGCTCACGGCCTCTCTGGGTCAGATTTTCTCCCTTATTGTGCGTCAGCTCCTGATATTTCTGGATCTTACTTGCGAAGATGTAGTTGGAGGGCATATAGACGCACAAGCTCAGCTGAATCAGCTGCTCATAAATTTCGTTGTAGTTGATGGCATTATTCAGGTCTGTCAGACATGGCCGAACGGAGATCGGCTTCAACCGCTCTGGGAACTTTCCGATAGCGTTGGTGTTGTAGTACTTCTCGATATGCTTCCGAGAACGTGCGATGGTAACACTGTCCAGCAGCTCGAAGAAGTCGAAATCCAATGTCCGTAGCAGCGCATCCGTGGTTCTCTCTTCTGGTTTCAGTTTGCTCCATGCGTTAAAGGCTTTTTGCGCCTGCTTAAAGATGTCTTCAATGCTCTTTGAGGTGTTCAGCCTTTCATCCAGATATTCGGAGTTTCCCTCATAGGCAAGGGCCAGCTGATTTTTCAAGTCAACAAAGCGGTTATTGACAGGCGTTGCCGAAAGCATCAGCACCTTGGTCTTAACTCCGGCACGGATCACCTTATCCATCAGCCGCTGGTAACGATTGTCCTGCGTCTTGCTATGAGTTCCGATTCCATTACGGAAATTGTGCGATTCATCAATGACGACCAGATCATAGTTGCCCCAGTTCAGGCGATCCAGGTCGAGGCCATTCGACTTTCCGCCGCTTCTGGACAGGTCTGTATGGAACAGGACATCATAATTCAGCCGATCCGATGCAATCGGGTTGTTCACATAGTTGTCCTTGTAGGTATTCCAGTTCTCTGCCAGCTTTTTGGGGCACAGCACAAGAACCGACTTGTTTCGATTCTCATAATACTTTACGACTGCCAGTGCGGTAAAGGTCTTGCCAAGGCCAACACTGTCCGCAAGGATGCAGCCGTTGTACTTTTCCAGCTTATTGATGATGGCAAGCACCGCATCCTTCTGGAAGTCGTACAGCAGGCTCCAGATTTTGCTCTGCTTAAAGCCGGTTGCCTCATTCGGCAGTTCGTCTTCTGAGATGTCGTCCAAAAACTCGCTGAACACATGATACAGCGTCATAAAGTAGATGAACTCCGGGGAATTTTCAGCATAAGCCGTGCTGATATTCTCCAGTACTACATCTGTGACATCCTGCATTTTGTCCCGGTCGTTCCACAGGGTATCGAACAACTTCATGTACTGCTGTGCGAACGGAGCCTCCATGCAGTTGACCATGTTGTAGCTGTTATTTCCGCGCTCACAGCCAATATCAACTGTCGTAAATCCGCCAATCGGCATATAGGCGGTCTGTGCTGCGCCGGAATCCACAGTCATAAAGCCAGCCATATTTTCACCGGTGGTGTTCGATTTGAACGTAGCCTTCCTTCTGATCCAGTCTGCACACTCCTTTGCGATGGCTCTCTGGGTCATCTCATTGCACAGTTTGATTTCAAACTCTGTACCGTAAAGGCTTGTTTCACGGGAAATGCGGGGAATGTAGAACTCCCGCTTCTGCTTTTCAGCCTTTTCTTTCACAAACGTGGGGGATGTAAAGATAAATTCAAACTCGTCTATGGTTTCCAGCTGCTTCTTTAGCTCTTTGTAGGCATACATCGAAAAGCAGGCTGCCGCAATAGACACCCTGCTGCCTTTTTTGATTTCGACCCGCAAATCATCTCGAACGGTATTGGTGATGTTATCCAGAATTTTCATATCATCCACCGGCTTTATGCTTATCCGTATTTTTTATAGCCTTGACTATGAAAGCACTCTTACAAAACTCTATTTCTATTATACCACCCACTTTTTCCCCTGTAAACGAAAAAGCTGACGGTGTGTAGCGTGCAGCATCCATCAGCTTTTCGTGACACAAAAATCGGCACCCGCTTTTCAGCGAGTGCCGATTTTGTTACCCTATAATGCGCTTTGATTTTTGGCGTAAGTGGCGTAAGTTTGGCGTAAATCCGCTTTTGCGCGCTCCAAAAATCAAGGATTCATGCGGTTTTTGGGCAGCTATTAGTACATGCCGCCCATACCGCCCATATCACCGGCAGGTGCAGCAGGGGCCGGGGGTTCCGGCAGATCTGCCACCAGGCTCTCGGTGGTGAGCACCATCTCAGCAACGGATGCTGCGTTCTCCAGAGCGGAACGGGTGACCTTGGTCGGGTCGACGATACCGGCGGCGATCATGTCATCCACATAGACCTCGTTCTGCGCGTCGAAGCCATAGTTGGGCTTGTTGGCAGAAATGATCTTGTCGATGATGACGCTGCCCTCCAGGCCGGCGTTCTTTGCGATCTGGCGCAGAGGAGCCTCCAGAGCCTTCAGCACGATCTTGGCACCGGTGCGCTCGTCGCCTTCCAGGCTGTCGCACAGCTCACGCACAGCGGGGATGGCGTTGATGGGAGCGGTACCGCCGCCGGCCACGACGCCTTCCTGCACAGCAGCCTTGGTTGCATTCAGGGCATCCTCGATGCGCAGCTTCTTGTCCTTCATCTCAACTTCGGTAGCAGCACCGACCTTGATGACGGCCACACCGCCGGCCAGCTTGGCCAGACGCTCCTGCAGCTTCTCGCGGTCGAAGTCGCTGGTAGCGGCCTCGATCTGGCTGCGGATCTGTGCAATGCGGGCTGCAATGGCATCCTTGTCGCCTGCACCGCCCACAATGGTGGTGTTCTCCTTGGTGACCTTGACCTGACGGGCATGGCCCAGCATCTGGACGGTAGCGTCCTTCAGCTCGTAGCCCAGATCAGAGGACACCACAGTGCCGCCGGTCAGGATAGCGATATCCTGCAGCATCTCCTTGCGGCGGTCGCCAAAGCCGGGAGCCTTGACAGCGCAGACGTTCAGGGTGCCGCGCAGGCGGTTGACGATCAGGGTGGACAGAGCCTCGCCCTCGATGTCCTCAGCCACGATCAGCAGCTTCATGCCGTTCTGCATCACCTGCTCCAGCAGGGGGACCAGATCCTGGATGACGCTGATCTTCTTATCGGTGATCAGGATGGCGGCGTTGTCCAGAGCAGCCTCCATCTTGTCGGTATCGGTGACCATATACGGGGTCAGGTAACCGCGGTCGAACTGCATGCCTTCCACGATCTCGTTGTAGGTCTCAGCGGTGGTCTTGTTCTCCTCAATGGTGATGACGCCATCGGAGGTGACCTTTTCCATAGCCTCGGCGATCAGACGGCCGATCTCCGGGTCGCCGGCAGAAATGGTGCCGACGCGGGCGATATCGTTGCTGTCCTTCACCTTCTGGCTGTGAGCCTTGATAGTCTCAACAGCCTTGGCAACGGCCTTGCTCATGCCGCGGCGGATGTCCATGGGGTTGGCACCGGCGGTGACATTCTTCATGCCCTCGGTGACCATGGCCTGTGCCAGCACGGTTGCGGTGGTGGTGCCGTCGCCTGCGGCGTCGTTGGTCTTAGTGGCCACTTCACGCACCAGCTGTGCACCCATGTTCTCGAACTCGTCCTTCAGCTCGATCTCCTTGGCAATGGTCACGCCATCGTTGGTGATGACAGGGGCACCAAACTTTTTGCCCAGCACCACATTGCGGCCCTTGGGGCCCAGGGTGATCTTGACGGTATTTGCCAGGGTATCAATACCGGCACACAGTGCCTTGCGGGCGTCCTCGCCCTGCTTGATCTGCTTTGCCATAATCTATCGCTCCTTTTAAAGCTGCATTTTTCCAGAAATAGGGGGAACCGCTCAGTCTTCCACGACGGCCAGAATGTCGCTCTGGCGCACGATGGTGCACTCCTCGCCATCCACCTTGACCTCGGTGCCGGAATACTTGCTGGTGAGCACCTTGTCGCCGACCTTGACGGTCATTTTGACTTCCTTGCCATCCACAACGCCGCCGGGGCCCACAGCGATGACCTGAGCCACCTGGGGCTTCTCCTTGGCACTGCCGGTCAGGATCAGACCGCCCTTGGTGGTCTCCTCAACCTCAACAGTCTTGATAACAACGCGGTCTGCAAGAGGAATGATCTTCATAATTCTTGCCCTCCAATTATATTGAATTTATTTGAAACTTTGTTGCGTCCTGCGGGGGCTTCGTGCATACTCCGCAGTGGTTTAGCACTCCTTTTCTCTGAGTGCTAAGTGTATTGTACTCATCTTGCCCGAAAAAATCAAGACTTTTTAGAATGTTTTTTATTAACATTTTGTGACAGTGAAAAAATCAGACCGGACAACGCAAAAAGAAAGAGCTCTGCCTTCCCGGCAAAGCTCTCGTTTTTGCGATCATTCAGCACTTGCGGCGGTTTTCTGCTCCACGAATCTGTGGTAAGCAGCCTTTGGCAGCCAGACCCGTCCTGCCAGCGGCTGCACCTGTACCGACACCTGCTTGCAGGGGGCACATTCGCCGTCCGCTGTGGCAATGATAGGCCCGCGTCCATCGGCGGCGCGCAGGGTCACAGCCTTGGCCCGGCGGTAGATGAAATAGGGCTTTGCCGCTTCCACCAGCTGCCCGTTCTGGAAATGGCGGCCGTTCTTGTACATGCTCAGCAGCTTTGCGATGGTCAAGCGCCCCACCTTGCGCACGATGAACACATCCAGCCAGCCATCATCCGGCTGCGCCTCCGGCCCGGCGCAGAAACCGCCGCCGTAGGTGCGGCCGTTGCAGATGGCACACATCAGACAGTCCACCGCAAAGGTCTCACCGTCGATGGTGTACTCCACCCGGCGGCCGATGTGCCCGCACAGCTGCTCCACAATGGACAGCAGATAGGACACCTCCCCGCCGCACAGCGGGATGCGCCGGAACTTGGGGATGCCGTAGGCCACCTGCGCGTCCAGCCCGGCAGCACAGATGGTGGCCGACAAGCCGAGGTTGGTCTGCATCAGGTCGATGGGCACCGCCCCGCCCGCCAGTTGGGCATCCAGGTCCAGAAACTCCTCCCGCGTCCCAAAGGTGCGCAGGAAGTCATTGCCGCTGCCATAGGGCAGGCAGCCCACGGCGGTGCCTGCAAAGCCATAGGCCCCGGTGAGGGCCTCGTTGAAGGTGCCGTCGCCGCCCGCCGTGAAAATGCGCAGCGGCTCCCCTGCCTGCTGTGCCCCGGCTGCGGCAGTGCGGGCCAGCTCCCGCGCATGTCCGGCGTGGGTGGTGATGCGGATGGTATATTCCTCCGGGGCAAGACCTGCCCGGGCAGCTGCAGCGTTGATCTGCTGCGGCAGCTGCTGGGTGCAGTCGGTCTTGCCAGCGGTGGGGTTCAAAAGAAACAAGGTGTGCATGTGGTGCCTCCTGCGATTCTGTTGCTTCTATGATAGCAGAAATTCTGCAGGATGCAAGGCATTTTGGTCATTCCCTGCCCGGTATCAAAGGGTCGCCGTCTCGTCCTGCCGGAGGACGATGGTGCCCTCTGCCGTACAGTCCGCAGTCCAGTGCTGCCCGGTGCAGGCAGTCCCGGCAGCGATCTGATCGGCCAGCGCCTGTTCCACCGCTCGGTCCACCTGTCGGCGCAATTCCCGCGCTCCATAGGCCGAGCGGGCACGGGCCGCCAGCACGGCCCCCACCTGCGGGGTGTGCCGGAGCTGATAGCCGCTGCGCGCCGCCCGGACTTCCAGCCTGCAGAGCATTTTTTCCGCGATGGCAGACATGCTCTCGTCGCTGAGCGGGCGGAACACGATGAGCTCATCCAACCGCCCCACCAGCTCCGGACGGAACCACTTTTTGGCTTCCTCCACGGCCTGCGCCGCCTGCTTTTCAAACACGGCCTCCGACCCGGCCGCAAAGCCCAGCGGCGCGGACTGCCCGGCCAGAAAGCGCGCTCCCAAGTTGGAGGTGATGAGCACGATGGTGTTGCGGAAGTCCGCCTTGCGGCCCATGGCGTCGGTGAGCTGACCGTCCTCCAGGATCTGCAGCAGAATGTTCTGGATGTCCGGGTGTGCCTTTTCGATCTCGTCAAACAATACCACACTGTAGGGGCGGCGGCGCACGGCCTCGGTGAGCTGGCCGCCTTCGTCATGACCCAGATAGCCCGGAGGTGCCCCCAGCAGGCGGGCAGTGGTGTGCTGTTCCTGATACTCCGACATATCGAACTTGAGCAGGGCCTTCTCGCTGCCAAACCAGCTCACGGCAAGTGCACGGGCCAGTGCTGTCTTGCCTACCCCGGTGGGGCCGAGGAAGAGCATGGCCCCGATGGGCCGACCCGGCTCTCCCAGCCCGGTGCGGCTGCGCCGGATGGCCCCCGCCACCGCTGCTGCAGCCCGCTGCTGGCCCACGATTTCTTCATTGAGACGGGCTTCCAGTTTTTCAAGCCGCTCCCGCTCCTGTTCACTCACCTGTTCGGCAGGCACCCCGCTGGCCTGTGCTACCACCCGAGCAATGTCCTCCTGGGTGAGCACCGGCTGGGGCTTCTGCTCCTGCTCGGCCCGGATGCGGGCCGCCGCACAGGCTTCGTCCACCAGATCAATGGCCTTGTCCGGTAGGCAGCGCCCCGGCAGATACCGTACCGACAGCTCCACCGCCGCCTGCAGGGTCTGCGGCGGCAGGGTAACATGGTGGTAGCGCTCGTAGCGCGGGGCCAGCCCGTTGAGGATGTCCACCGCCTGTGCAGGAGTAGGCTCCTCCACCTGCACCCGGCCAAAGCGGCGCTCCAGCGCGGCATCCTTCTGGATGTGTGTGCGGAATTCCTGATTGGTGGTGGCACCGATGAGCTGGATCTCGCCGCGGGCCAGCACCGGCTTGAGGATGCTGGCCGCATCAATGGCACCCTCCGCCGCACCAGCCCCCACGATGGTGTGGAATTCGTCCACAAAGAGGATGGCGGTGCCGTCCCGCACCAGCTCCTCCAGCAGGTTCTTGAAGCGCTCTTCAAAATCGCCCCGGTACTTGGTGCCCGCTACCAGGCTGGCCATATCCAGCGCCAGCAGCCGCCTGCCCTGCAAGGCACGGGGCACCTGCCCCTTTGCGATGCGCTGGGCCAGTCCCTCGGCCAACGCAGTCTTGCCCACACCCGGCTCCCCCACCAGACAGGGGTTGTTCTTCTGGCGGCGGCACAGGATTTCCACCATGCGGTCCAGCTCGGCATCCCGGCAGAACACCGGGTCCAGTTCTCCGTCCAGCGCGCGGCGGGTCAGGTCGCGGCAATATTTATCGCTGGCACGGCCCGCCCGCGGCATGCTAGCCGACACCCGCGGCTGAGCGGGAAAGACAAACTGCCCGGACAACTGGCGGCACTCCCGCACGGCCTCAGTGAGGGGCACTCCCATGGAAGCCAGCAGCAGCCCCGCCGTGCAGCCATCATCCTCCAGCATGGCACAAAGCAGGTGTTCCGGCTCCGCCCGTGAGACATGGGCGTTCTGCGCCCCGATGAGGGCGTAATCCATGGTGCGGCGCAGGTCCGGTGCCATGGCGTGCCGATCCAGATGCTGCGCCGGGCCGCGACGGTTCTCGGCCAGCTGACGGCGCACAGCCTGCTCTGAGATATGTCGGCTGTTCAGGAATCGCGCCGCAGCTCCCTGCTCCTGCTGCAGCATGGCAAGCAGCAGATGCCCGGTGTCTGCCTGACTGCAGCCAAAACTACCGGCCAGCTCTACTGCTTGCTGCAGCAGCTGCTCCGCCTCCCGCGAGAACCCTCTGTATCCGCCAAAGCCCAGTTTTTCCCAAATGCTCATCTGCGTGCTCCTTGCTGTTCTGTCAAATCATATCGCAGTAGCAGTATAGCCCAGATGCACCGGAAAAAATCAGTGGTTTGTGTCGGGCCTGCCGGGTGCGGCGCGCAAAAAAGGAGGACGGCTCCGAAGAACCGCCCTCCAACAATTCAGGCTATTGTACTATTCGCAAAGAGATATACGGATCACTCCGCAGCCTTGGCTGCTTCGATCTGCTTGATCAGCTCAGGCACGACCTTGAACAGGTCGCCCACGATGCCGTAATCGGCCACGCCGAAGATGGGTGCGCTCTCGTTCTTGTTGACGGCGATGATGCACTCAGAATCCTGCATGCCGGCGGTGTGCTGAATGGCACCGGAAATGCCCAGAGCCACATAGATCTTGGGGTGCACGGTCTTGCCGGTCTGGCCGACCTGGTGGTCAGCGCTCATCCAGCCTGCGTCGGTCACGGCACGGGAAGCGCCCACGACGCCGCCGCCCAGAGCGGCAGCCAGCTGCTCAGCCAGCTCGATGCCCTTGTTGACATCCTTGCTGATGCCACGGCCCACAGAGACGATGACGTCAGCACCGATCAGATCGACCAGCTTCTCAGCGGCCTTCTCGACGCTCAGGACCTCGGTCTTGACGTCCTCAGCGGTCAGGCTGAAGGCAGGCTTCACGATCTGGCAGGCATCGGCCTTGGCCTGGTCGAAGGGAGCCTTCTTCATGACGCCGGGACGCACGGTGGACATCTGCGGACGGAAGCGGGGGCAGATGATGGTAGCCATCAGATGGCCGCCGAATGCAGGACGGGTCATCTTCAGGTTGCGGTCCTCATAATCAAACTTCTGCTTGGACAGGTCGATGGTAGAGCTTTCCTTCAGGAACTCGACATACTTTGCGGTGTCGATGTCCAGATGGGTCGCATCGGCAGTCAGGCCGGTGTGCAGACGGGCTGCGCAGCGGGGGCCCAGGTCGCGGCCGATGTTGGTAGCACCGATCAGCAGGACTTCGGGCTTGTACTCGTTGACCATGTCGCACACGACCTTGGCGTATGCGTCGGTGGTGTAGTCCTTCAGCAGGGGGCTGTCGCAGACCATGACCTTATCGGCACCATAGCCGCCCAGCTCCTTAGCAATGCCTTCCACGTTGTCGCCCAGCAGCAGGCCGGTGACTTCGCAGCCCAGCTCATCAGCCAGCTTGCGGGCCTCGCTCACCAGCTCGAAATCGGTGGACATCAGTGCGCCCTGGCGCTGCTCGCAAAAGACCCAGACGCCCTTGTATTCGTTAAAATCAGCCATTGTAATCCTATGCTCCTTTCATCAGATCAGGTGCTTCTTGGCCAGAGCGCCAGCCAGCTGAGCGGCCACATCGTCGCCCTTGAGCATGGTGCCTGCGCCCTTCTGCGGAGGAGTGAAGGACTTAAAGACGTTCGTCGGAGAACCCTTCAGACCAATGGTATCGACCTCGATCAGCGGATCGTCCTTCAGTGCGTTGTAATCGAACACTTCCATCGGCTTGTCGTAGCAGGTGAAGATGCCGTTCACGCTCATGTAACGGGGCTGGTTCAGCTCCTTGATGCAGGTCAGCAGGCAGGGAGTCTGCACCTTGACCATCATGTAGCCGTCCTCCAGCATACGCTTCACGGTCAGGGTGTTGCCGTCCTTCTGGATGTCGGCAACGTAGGTGACCTGCGGCAGATGCAGCTTTTCAGCGATCTGGGGGCCGACCTGTGCGGTATCGCCATCGATTGCCTGACGGCCGCAGAACACAACGTCCTCGGGGCCAACGCCGATCTTGTTGACAGCAGCAGCCAGGATCTGGCTGGTTGCAAAGGTATCGGAACCGCCGAACTCACGGCCGGAAACCAGAACAGCCTTGTCCGCGCCGCGGGCCAGCAGCTCACGCAGCATGCCCTCGGCCGGAGGAGGACCCATGGTAATGACAACGACTTCGCAGCCGGTAGCGTCCTTGAGCTTCAGAGCAGCCTCCAGAGCGTTCAGGTCATCGGGGTTGGTGATGGTAGCCATGGATGCACGATCCAGGGTTCCATCGGGCTTGACGGCGACCTTGCCGGAGGTATCAGGAACCTGCTTTACACAAACAATTGCTTTCATTGTAACTCTTGCCTCCCTTACTTCAGCAGCGCGCCGGAAATGACCATCATCTGCACTTCGCTGGTGCCCTCGTAGATCTCAGTGATCTTGGCATCGCGCATCATGCGCTCGATGGGGTAGTCACGGGTGTAGCCGTAACCGCCGAACAGCTGCAGGCAGCGGCGGGTCACGTCGCTGGCAGTGCGGGCTGCGATCAGCTTGGCCTGTGCGGCCTCCACGCTGTAGCGGACCTTTGCGCCGTCCATAGCCTGCTGCTTCTTCAGAGCGGCAGCGTAGACCAGATACTTGGCAGCTTCCACGCGGGCCTTCATCTCGGCCAGCTCGAACTGGGTGTTCTGGAATGCGGCGATGGGGCGGCCGAACTGCTTGCGTTCCTTGACGTAAGCAACCGTCTCCTCCAGAGCGCCCTCAGCAATGCCCAGAGCCTGGGATGCAATGCCGATACGGCCGCCGTCCAGAGTAGCCATAGCCAGCTGGAAGCCCTTGCCGCGCACGCCCAGCATACGGTCCTTCGGGATGCGGCAGTCCTCAAAGATCAGCTCACAGGTGGAAGAACCACGGATGCCCATCTTGTCCTCAGCCTTGCCGACGGAGAAGCCCGGGTCGGTACGCTCCACGATGAAGGCAGAGCACAGCTTGGTGGGACGGCCCTTCTTGTCCAGCACATGGTCGGTGACGGCAATGACGATGAACACATCAGCATAACCGGCGTTGGTGATGAAGATCTTGGAGCCGTTCAGCACCCAGCAGTCATCCTCTTCCTTGGCAATGGTCTGCTGACCCTGTGCATCGGTACCAGC
>OCHN01001211.1_pt1 | contig 22197 bp, 20 predicted proteins | sample 1538911 | NCBI WGS metagenome assembly OCHN01 (sample SAMN04571736, study PRJEB22368) | human gut metagenome | biome: human gut; material: stool | host: Homo sapiens | place: Luxembourg | collected 2013-01-11 | reverse complement strand
GAGCAAGCCGCCGGTTCGTCTCAATTTATGGAAGTTTCGAGTCATCGTTATTTTTGAGCAAAGCAGCGTAGTTTTTCACCCGGCAATTTCTGCACCCTTTGTCGGATTTTGCAGCGAAAAGCACCCTCTGCACGTTTTGAAACCGTGCAAAATCCGTGCAGAAACCGTGCACTTACTCTCTGACAAACAAAATCGACCTATCCCCCATCGACTTGACGGCATTGGTTTGAGTGGCCGCAAATTCGAGCCAGCAACATAGAAACACTGCCTTTTCACCTGAAAACATTTTCTACTGCGTCTTTGAAACACACTGATGGTTTTCCCCGTGGCGGAGAGAGAAGGCCCCATTGCACCCGTTCCAGTTCAAAGAAAGATGCAAGATTTATTACAATCACGAATTATTACCTTTATGAGACTACTCCGACTGTACACTTCGGGAAAGTTGTTTCAAACCTGTAAACCAGAGAAAAATAAAGAAGTCATAGTGTGCAGAAAATCCTCTTTCGAGAATCTTGCTTCTGAACGTAGTGTTCTCCGAGTATGAACCATTCGATTCAGGTTAACGGCATCTTTGGTGTTCTCAAGAACAACTCCAATTTCAAATGTTTACTTATGCGCAGAGAAGCAGACATCTCTACAGAACTGTTCCTGTTCTTTCTCGCCTATAATATGCAGAAGTTCTTTTTTAAATCGCAATGCGAAAAATGAAATTCCATCTTTTCCATTCTGTATCCTGCTTTATCGTTCCAGCCGTCGGCACCAGTCCTCTGCCGTTGCCAGCATCTCATTCATCGAAATGCGCTGCTCCGGGTCCGGTGCTGTCGCCCGTAGCAGCAGGCGGTTCACCTCTGCTCGCATCTCCTGCGGGAGGCCGGACTGGACACTCTCGCCCGCGGTTAGGGTTTGGGTGTTATCCAGGAAACCCAGCGGACGGTGCAGCCTGACATTGTGCACCGCGACCGGATACAGTATACTCAGCAGCAGCCGGCCGGCCGAAAAGACATCAGTCTTTTCGGTGACAGGCCCTGAGAACAGCTCCGGCGCATGGAAGCCCGGCTCAGCCGTCGCGGGCATCTCATTCTCGCCGATCTTCCGCACTGTACTGACATCCGCAAAGGACACGCCCTGAATGCGCCCTTCGGCAAGGCTTCCTTCCACGAAAAGATTGCCGCTGCTCAAGTCTCCCATGATCCACCCCGCACGGTGCAGCGGACGCAGCGCCAGCAGGGTGTCCCGGAAGATCTGCATGGTAATGGCGGCTGCCGGTACCGCACAGTTTCTTCGGGGGACAAAGCATTCTTCCTGTTGGCGTAGGTTTCCGAAGGGATGCGCCGGGCCGTTGGGATTGGTGCATTCCCGCATCAGCGCCTGCAGCGGGAAGCCCTGCGCTGCGGTCATGCCGTCCATTTCCAGAAAGGCACAGTAGGGCCACTGCCATTCGGTGCCGTCCGGCAGGAGCAGCGTACCGGCGGGCAGCACCGGCTTTTCTGGGATGACGCACCGGACGCTGGCGCAGAGTTCCTGATTCATGCGCTGCTCCTGCTCTGCCTGACGGCGCAGCCAAAGGTAGGTGCGGCTTAGCTTTCTGCTGTCGGGCGGTTCCTGCTCCCAGCCTTTCAGCGCGGGCGCACCGCGCAGCCGCACCCAATGGCTGTTGAAGAACTCTTTCAGCACGACGGCCTGACCGGTCGTTTGGCTGCGCACCTCGTAGAACAGGGCGTTTTTGTTTTCTGCAAGCAGATCCTGCAGCACGAACTCTTCTCCGTTCAGGAACGACAGGATCGTTCCATTCGGCAGCGGCTCGCGCCGCATCTTTTTCCAGCGTATCATCTCGTAAACCTCCTGTGTGCGGGCCGGCGGGTTTGGGCTGCCGCCGGTCTCCGCACGAATTCAAGCGAAAAGTGGAAATTCCTTCTAAAATTTCTCCCGAAGATTTGTGCTGATTGGCGAATGGATTTTCCATCCCGGGTTGTTTATAATGGAGACCCAGACCTGACATGTACAAACACATTCTACTTTTTGAAATATCCTTCTGCCATGGAATAAATTTTTGTGCCGGGGCCGCACGGTTTTTCGCAAAAGGGAGGGATCTTATGCCGAAATTGGAGACATTTTCAGCGCTTCTGGAACAGGAAACACAGAAGTGGATCGACGAGGAGATCAGTAAAGGCAACGACGCATGGAACGCCCGGCGCTCCTTCGACGGCCTTTCCAACATCCATTGGGACATGGTCGCCCAGTCTGCTGCACAGATCAAAGAACATCTGGCCTGCTCCGGCCAGAACATGACGCAGGGCATATTTCTCTGCAGATGCATCCAGAAGCACCGCCCGGAGCTTCTCCAAAAAAGCGATGGTACTATGGCAGAGGCCGCCGACCTTGTCAACTGCAAGCCGGAGGAGCTGCAGCCTTGGCCAAGCGCCACCATCAAGATCGTCGCCAAGAACCTGAAGCGCCTGTGCCTTGCAGAACTCGGCTGCGAGAACCCCGGCACCGCATGGGATTCCATTCTTAAGAGGGATGTGGCCTATCGCCGCGCAGGAAACCGGCAGGAAGCCTATCACATCGCCTTTCTGCTGAACATGACGACCGAAGAGATGCAGTGCTACTTTTTCCTCACCCGTCAGGAAGCGTTCAGCCTACGCGACCCGCTGGATATCGTGTGCTTCGCCTTCAAGTTTTTTGATGCGAAAAAAGACCATGCGGATTCCTTTCACTGGTGGGATGTGACCGATGTTCTGCAGGGCTATCTGACCGCCTGCAAGACCGCCGACGCAGCGGCAGAGCACCCTGTTCGCCACTGCTCCCAGAAGAATGGCAGTACTCGCATTCTAAGCCGCGATGTCCAAAAGCTGCAGAATGCTATGCACCGCACCAACAATCCTGCCGTCGACATTCCCGCACTCCGACATGACCTGCAGGAGTATCTGCTCGCCCATCGCCGCAATCTTACGGAGATGAAACTGGAGCTGGTCCATCCGAAAAAACTTCCTCCCGGTCAGAGCCGCGTTGAGATCTGCATGGGCTACCCGTATTCCCACACCGTCCAGCGGGAATTGAGCATTCTGGTCGGTTATCTGCTGGTGCTGTATGGCCGCTGGAACACGGTGGTTAAGACGGTATACCCCAAAAAAGAGCAGGAGCGGCGGGATAAACTGCTGCTTTCCTCTGAAAAAGGCGCTGCGCCGAAACTGCTCTCTGCAGACGATTTTATGGCCGTTCTCAGCCAGGCACGCCGGGAAACCCTTGAGCCGCTGAAAGAAGCTTTTCAGGAAAAGCTGAACCCGGACTCCCTTCAAGAACCTCCTTCTGCTGCCATCAAGCCGCAGGAGACCGCTTTTCTTATGGGCCAGTGGCTGCTGCGCATCACGCCGCAGGAGTCTGCGAGTCCCGATGACTTCAAGACAGCGGTGCAGCCCTTGAACGACTTTCTTCTTCAGGTAGAGGCGATCAAAGAATCTGATATTCCGAAGCTGACCTATCCGGGCAGCGCCCGGCTGACCTGTAATGTGATCTGGCACCTTGCCGGCTGTCTCCACTGCAAACGGGCACTTTCTGCCCGTATCGCCGATGGCCCGAAAGCCGCACATCCGAGTGTATCTGAATGGGCCGACTACTTCCATAAGCTGGGCAATGCGCTGGTCGAGATGTCTGCCGATGAGGAGCATTTCAAAGACCGTGAACGCTGCGGGATCCTGAACAAGGGCCAGCACCAGAACCTTCAGAGCGAATTCACTTCTTTTTCCACCTATGATCTGTACCCAGATTCCGGCTCGGAAAAGGACGTGGAGGCCGATCGCTACAGATACATTCAGGACCATCTGGAAATGGGCCTGCCGAATCTCTGTTACAAGATCGAGGCTACTCTGCACGACTATTCTCCGAAGGCCGAGAAGTACGCTGCAAGAATAGGACTGCCCAACGAAAAAGAACTTGACTGCTGGCAGGCAAATAATGCTTTAGGCAGCAGGCTGCTTTCCCGTGAGGACATCCTGCAGCTGTTCTTTTTCCTCATTCTGGCCATCTATGACTGTTGCACAGCAGACGCCGGCAAAGCGCAGGAAGCGTTTACGGCAGAACACGCATGGCTCAAGGCTATGCGCGATAAAGCCGAAGCGAAACTGAAAGAGCCGGGCGGTACCACCGGAAGCTTTTTGGAAGACGCCTTATTTGCCAGCGTTTTTGTCGAGCTCGAGGGCCTTTGGAACGAACCGAAGTCCGACACGGTCACACCGGACCAGTCAACGACCATCCGCCGCATTTACAACTTCCTGCTGGAAAGCCTGACCCTTGCCAGTGGGACCACTTGGCACAGCATTTACTACCCCGCCTATGCAGACCGGTTCTATGTGCTGGCCGGTGCGCTGGCCACGGCGGTGCCGCAGTCCCGCCGGACACTGGGCCTTATGATGGGCGTTCACCGCCAGAAAAGGCCGAAACCCGCCGACAAGAAAAAAGTTTCGGCCAAAGGCACCCGCGCCGCCCCGAAAAGCTGAAAACTTATTTCTTAGATTCCCTTCTTTTCCCTGTGCTACACTCAAATCGCCGCAGGATCGGGCCAAAATTCTGGCTCTGCGGCGGTCGAAGGTCACACAAAAAGGAAGGGAGTTTTTTATGTATTTTTTTCTGCATGTCCTGCCGGAGGTCGTCTCCGCGGTGTTTTCGTTTCTCGTGGAGTGGTTTTTGTTCCAGGAACAGCCCGCGCTGTACGGCGGGACACTGTCTCCCCTCGTGACTGCATGGCTCTATACGGCCATAATGCTGGCCGTGTGGCTTCTCCCGATTTTCTATGACGCCTGTCGGCGCAAGGGCGGTATGATAAGCACCGCGCTGAACCTGCTGCCCGCCGAGATCATCTTTGGAGGTGAGTTTCTCTACCGCCTTCCCCTCGTCGGGGTCGCCGTGCTTCTTTTGTGCGGTGTCGTTCTGTGGCTGCTGTGGTACGAGTGCTACCGCCGCAATATGGACGCTTGGGATGCGGGCAAACGCGGCATGGAATACGATATGCTTCGCCGCAGGAACCGCCGGGCCGCCGTGCGGATCTTCGTGCTCATCACCTCGCTTCTGCTGCTGATCCCCAGCCTGTACGGCATCCATGTGCTCCGCGCCGATCAGGCCCGGACCGTGACAGCCTTTTACGAAACTTATTATGAGACCGATTCGTCCTTCCTCGTCGATCTGGAAGCCAGCGGTCTGCTCGGCAGTCTCTGAACTGACCCGCGCAAAGAAGGGCTCCTTCCCGGATGGAAGGGGTCCTTTTTTCTATATGGGCTGTCTGGACAGCAAAAACCGCTGCGGCACTTCCCTTGGATGCCGCAGCGGCTGTCGAACTTTATATTTATTATTTCAAGGAGGAAAAGTCATGTATGAAAACCAAAGCAATTGAAGGGAATTTTATCATCTATGGAAACGGTTTCTATCTATAAAAGGAGGGCAGGCAAAATATGTACAAACGAGTTCAACTCATCACATGGCTGAACCTTCAAGGGGGACCGTGGCTGGGACTGCCTATTCGGTTCGATGCGATCATGCGCGTCATACGGCAATGCGCCTCCTTTCTTTGCATTTTCTCCCCTCGGGGAGTATAGCTGTATTATACATTTTCTTTTGCGGCCTGTCAGGTGGAATAAATTTTTTGTTTAGAAACGCTGCTTTTCTTCCAACGCTGATATTCGCCGTGCAACACATTACTATAATCACACACAAAAATATATCGATGGTTCCATCCGAAAGCGAGAAAAGTTGAAAACTTCAGCACAGAGAGTTTGAAGTGGCCTAAAAACAGAAAATCTGATTTGAAAGGCCCGGGAGCTGTTTTGAAACGGCTCCCGGGCCTTTCGATTGGTTTTAACGCTTAGTCATGAACGATGCCGTAGACTTCGCGCTGGCGGGCTTCCAGCGCTTCGTAGACCGAAGCGGGGAAGTGATGGCCCAGCCCGCCGTCATGGGTAGCGTTGCCGTCGCCGGGGCTGTGGAAGTCGGAACCCGCCGAGGGCAGCAGGTCGTACTGCGCCGCCAGTGCGGCCAGATGACAGCGCTGCTCGTCGGTATAGCGGCCATAGTAGACTTCCATGCCGCTACAGGGGCCTGCCAGCGCTTTGAATGTGCGCAGCAGACGGTGTTGCTCGGCATCGTCCAGCGGGTAGAAGAACAGGTGCGCCAGAATGGCGATGCCCTGTGCCTTCTGCAGGGCAGAGAGAACGTCCTCGATTGGCGCGTAGTCCAGCTCCGACTCGACATAGGCCAGACGCTGGCCGAAGCTGCCGATGTATATGTCGAACGCTTCATCCACCGTCTTGACATAGCCGTGGGCCACAAGGCTGCGGGCAATGTGCATTCGGCCAAGATGCTGCGGGCCGTTGCAGAAAGCCATGAGGTCTTCGTAGGTGCCAATGCTGACGCCCAACGCGTCGAGCTTGTTCAGGATCTTGGTAACGTAGCTGCGGCGGTCGGGCTGGTTGCGGCGCAGCACAGCCTTGAGCTCCGGGCAGGCGGGGTCAAAGTTCAGGCCCACGATGTGGATTTCCACGCGGCGCTGGTCGGCGGTGCGATAAAAGCAGCTGAATTCGCAGCCACGCAGAATGCGCAGCATGGGGAACTGCAGGCGAAGGTCGCTCAGTTCGGCGGGGGAATAACTGTAGTTGTGGTCGGTATACGCCAGATACCGGATGCCGCTTTGAAGCGCCATCAAGCCCAGATGCGCGGGCGTATACTCGCCGTCGGAATGGATGGTGTGAGTGTGCAGATCAGCGTGATACATAGAAATATCCCTCCTTACCAGGTTCTGCGGAGGCCCGCAGCCGTCGTCAGCGAAACACCGATATACCCAAGCTCCGGCCAGTCGGGTTCATCGTAGTTGTAGACCCACGCGAGCGGCTGCCCGGACTTGAGGTCCTTACGGTCCGTTTCCCACTCATCCGGGCGGTCGCTGACGAACAGATAGCTCTCGAGCTCACCGATATTCGTAAAGCTGTGGATCACATGATAAACGACCGCGTTGTATTTTTCCTCGAATTTTCTGACGCGCTCAAGCTGCTCTCCTTCGAGCTGGCTGCAGGTGCCCAGCGGAGGAGCGCTCTCGGAAACGATGCCCTCCTGCTCAAAGCACTTGATAATGGGCGGATAGATGCCCCACAGCTTCATGCGCTCAACGGCCTCAGCCTTTTTTGCTTCGATACTTGCGTTCATAGAGTTCTCCTTTCTCATGTCCGGAAAAAAGCCGCCGGAAGTGCGGCTTTCTGCTTCAAAGCATAGCAGAGCGGCCCGGCAGCTTCTACGGGAATAAATATTTGGCGCAGGGCAGAAAGGGCGCGGCACCGCCTTGGAACATTTTGGAGAATACGCTATAATAAAGCCAGAATATCCGAACGGAGGAGGTTTTTTCATGTGGGACCAGCAAGAGACGCGCCGTGAGCCGCTGCCCGCTGGAACGGTTCTGTGCACGATGAACGGACAGTTCACGATCCAAAAGTGGATCACATCGGGTGGCTTTGCGCTGCTCTATCAGGCGCAGGAAGAGGAAAAGATGTATCCGGTCATCCTCAAGGAGTATTTCCCACGGCAGGGCTATGTCCGTGTGGGCGGGGCCGTTCTGCCGGAGGAAGCCGCATATCTGCCGGAGAATGACCCGGAGCGCAAAGAGAAGATCGACGCGATGCGGACGCTCTTTGACGAGCGGGCCGACCGTGAGATCCGCGTCGGGCAGCAGAGCCGCCAGCGCACCCGGCTTACGGTGCCGGTGGACCGAAAGCTTCCGGTGTGGTCGATCCAGCTGCCGGGAAAGGACCCCTGCACGCCGCCGTACAGCTGCATTCTGGAAATGGAGTGCCTTACCGAGCGGCAGGGCTTCTGGCTGAAGGACCTGTTGGAGGAAGCCGCCCAGCCCTGCAGCACGGAACACCCCTTTGGCAACGTACGGCAGAGCTGCAGAAATTCTGTGCCGCAGTTCGCAAAGACGGTGGAGCTGTTCTGCGACCTGCTGGCGAACCTGAAACGCATCCAAAGCGATGAGGATGGCAGCGGCTGCATCCATGGAGACATCAGCGCGGGCAATCTCTTTGTGGACGGCAGCCTGTCCGACGGCACGATCTTGGGCGTGTCCCTACTGGACTTCGGCAGCGGCTGGGATGAAGAGACCGGGCCGGAGAGCGAGGTGTTCAGCACACCGGGCTTCCGTGCACCGGAGCTGAAAAACGGTGGGACACCGACCCCGGCGTCCGATGTTTACGCGGTGGGGCGGCTGTTCTATGCCCTGCTGGACCCAGCCGCGGCGAACAATCTACGGCTGGGGCGGGATCTGAGCTTCCTAGAAACGAATGTGACGCTGACCGTAAGTCAAGCAAGACCCTCCGGGCTGGAAGGTTCCCTGCTGGCGCAGGTGAACGCGCTGCTGACCGCCGCCGCAAAGCAGGACCCTGAAGAACGCATCACGCTGGAAGAGATGGCGCGGAAGATGGACGAGTGGCGCCGCCGCCTGACGCCGCCGGCATGGAGCCTTGCCCAGAACGCAGGCGCACTGAACGACGGCGAAGTGAAGGGCCGCGACGAGGACGTAAAGACCCTGCTGAACGAACTGGAAAACGAAAAGCGGAACCCCCATGTGCTGTGGGGCTTTGCGGGCATGGGCAAGACCAAACTGGCCCTCGCCGCCGCCCACGGATGGCAGCAGCGCCACCCTCTGAGCCGGACGTACTTCGTCCGCTTCCCCGGCACGCTGGAGGCGCTGTACACCGACACCTTCGCCCATGCCATGCCGGTGGAGCGCGGCGGGCCCGACCTGATCGGGGACGTGCAGAAGCTGCTGTGCGAGAACCTGTCGGAGCTGGACCTGCTGGTCATCGACAACTTTGACCGCGATGAGGCCTCGTCCTGGGCCGAGCTGACCGGCGCCAGCGGCAGTCTGGAGCAGCAGCTCTACCAGCAGCTGTGCGCCCTGCCCTGCCGCCTGCTGCTGACCACGCGGCAGAATCTGGAACATGCGGCGGGCGGGCGCTTTTTCGAGATCAACCCCCTGAAGGAAGACGTCCTGCTGGACATCCTGCGGGACGGCTCCCGGGGGCTGCCGGACTCGGACGACGACACCCTCCGACATATCCTCCGGCTGGTGGAGCACCACACCATGACCGTCACCATGGTGGCCGCCCTGATGCAGTTCACCCACATCCCGGCCGGGCAGATTGCCGAGGACCTGAGCAAGGGCCAAACCCTCCGGGACAACAGTCTGGAAATGCTCATTCCCAGCGAAAAGGACGGCGAGAGCCGCAGCGGCACCGTGCTGCAGAACCTGACCACCCTGTTCGGGCTGGCGAAGCTGACCCCGCCGATGCGGACCCTGCTGCACCGCGCCATGTTCATCGGGGAGAGCGGGCTCTCGCGGGAGCTGTTCCTCAACGCCTGCGGCCTGCGGCCGGACGACAGGGATTTCCACGCGCTGGTGGACCTGCGCTACCTGAACAGCACGGGCAGCGGGAAAGACGAGTGCCTTGTCCCCCACACCCTCATCCGCAAGGTGTGCAGCCTGCGGGAGCCGGGGGCTGACGGAGAGGGCGACGCCCATTTTCTGGACGGGCTGTGGGAGTTTCAGGAGACGCCCGCCGACCGGCGCAGCACCGCCGATATTTACTCCGCTGTGCTGGGAAAGTCCGACCCGGACGCCCGGCTCGACACCCCGCAGAAGAAGCTCTGGGCCTACCGCGCCGCGAGCCTGTACTTCCGCCTTGCCGACTTCAAGAAGGCCGCGAAGTGGAACAACGCCATGATCATCGCGGAAAAGGCGCAGCCCGCCCTGCACTGGACGCTGCCGCAGCTGTATGAGAACAGAGCGCTGATCTTCCGGGACCGGAAGCAGCCGCCGGAGGAGTTCGACGCCGCCATAAAAGCGCTGGAATGCCTGAATGAGCTGGGCCCTTTGGAGCAGAACCCCAGTGCCGCAGCCTCCATTTATGAGACGCTTGGCCGGGCATACAGCGATGTTGGGAAGCTCCTGCTGCGGGGGGTGAGCCCCGAGGACCGGGAGACCCTGCTGGAGCTGACCTGCCATGCCGACGCGCTTGCCTTTGGCGAGGACAGCGCGGCGTGGGCCGACCGGACGGAAAAGCGGGACTACGACGACCGCCAGCGGGCCTGCTACGAGTACGCCGCAAGGCTGCGGGAAGAGCGGTTCACGTTCCACTCTTCGGACACCTTCCGGACCTATATCAATCTGGCTTACTGCGCGGGTGTGCGTGCCATGCGCGCCAAAAACGAGCCGGAACGGCTCCGACAGGAGGCGGCACGCCAGCTGCGCTGGAGCCGGCAGGCCCTCGATGTCTCCGAGAGATGCAGCACCGGCGCTTATGGCAACATCGGCTTTGCTTATGGCGCGCTGGGAGACCATGTCCCCGAGAAAGAGGCCTTCGAGACCCTGCTGGAGCGCCGCCGCCACAACTCGCAGCGCGGCGACAGCCGTCTGTACGAGCTGCAGGCCCTGCTGTATCTCATCGAAGCATGCAAGCATGGCGGAGACAACGAAGAGGCGTCGAAACGATACAAGGAAGTTCAGGCGCTCGCCAAGCAGCTGGGCGTGGAGGAGCTATTTGCCCATAATCTGGAGGAAGCCGGAGAGGGGCTTCTCTGACCCATCCAGAAAAACAGCCCGTTCACTGCATCGCGCAGCGGACGGGCTATAGCGTTCTTCATCGGAGGGCCGGGGTGTCCTGCTGCATCCGACGGCGGATATGGTCCGCCCGCAGGGCACTGTCGGGGTGGGTGCTGTAGAGCACATCAAAGAGGTCCCGGCCGGGCTGAGGCTGATCCGCAAACCGTTCCAAAAAGCGGCACAATGCGAAGCCATATCCCAGCTCCACGGCGAATGCATCTGCCTCCAGCTCGCCCCTGCGGCCGACCGCTCTTGCCAGTATCTGGACGAGGGCCACGCAGACGCTGCGGAAGGTCTCGCATCCACGCCGGAGGAGGCCAGACAGCCGGTCGGTGATTACCCACGAGAGACAGCCGAACCGGATGCCGCAGAGGGCCACCACCAGCACGATGAGCCAGAACACCACACCAAAGGCCAGCTGCCAGACCAGCAGCAGGGCCGCGAGGCTGAAGATGTTGGCCGTCAGCACCATGTTCAGGACGGCGTCGCCGTGGGCGATGTGGCCCAGCTCGTGGGCGATGATGGCCTCCACCGTGCGGTCGTCCAGCTGCAGCGCCCCCTCGGTGATGCCGATGCTGCGCCCGAAGGCTGCTCCGTTCACCTGCTGGCCGAGGAGGCTGTAAATCTCCACCTCACCGCAGAAGGGCGGGAGTTTCTCTCCGGCCTTTGCCATGACGCGGCGATAGCAGGCCTCCAGACGGCGCTGGCTGCGGCTGACACCCCCCGTACAGGGCACGGCCCCCAGTTTCTTCCGGGCTGCCCACTCGCCGAAGCCTCCGGCCCAGACGAGGGACGCCGCTGCGGCCAGCCAGCCGCCAAAGGGGGTCAGCAGCAGGTCCAGCGCTATGATGGCCGCGCTGAGGCAGTATCCTCTCCGCTGATTCATGGCACACCTCCGTTTATTTCCGTCATAAAGGCATCCTCCCGCGTCTTGACGAGGCAGCCGCCATGCTCCAGCCCGTTGATCTCTTCGGGCCGGAACAGCGGCTCGTAGACCGGGGCAGGGGTGGTGTAGTGGTCCACCCGGTCGGTGCCCAGCATCTTATCGATCAGGCGGTTGTTCCGCAGACGGCGGTCGCGGTCCTGACTGTAGACCGGGTGGATGACGGCGATTTTCCCGAATTGGGCGCTGATGGCCTCACAGCTGGACATCTCGCTGTGGTAAAGGTAGACGGCATTCCGGAACAGGCCCTTGATCCGGCGCACCAGTGCCTCTTCGTGGGCAAAGAGGTCGTCGCAGTAGAGGGTGACGGAGGCCCGACTCACCACCTGCTCCAGCAGGCCCGCCAATTCCTCTCCCCACTTGCGGGCCCCCTCGATGACGTCCAGCGCAATGAGGCCCTCGGCGTCCCGGATGTCCCACACCAGCAGCTGGAAGAGGGCCGCCCGCTGGCGGGGGTTCATGGTGTCGGGTACCGGGATGAGGGCCGCTTCGCCGGGGCCGAGGCGGGAGAGGCTGGCCGCGCGCGGCGCGTCCAGATGGAGGGAGGCTTCCAGCCCCCGCAGGAAGTTTTCGATTCTCGGGCCTGCCGAGGCGCACTCGGCGTAGGCCTCAAGCCAGATGCGGCGGGTGTCCTCATCGAGGCCCAGCTCCCACAGGGCACGCTCCACCCCGAAGACGCCCCGGTACTCCTGCAGGAGCTTCATATCCAGCCGGGGCGGAGCGCGGTGTACCGTCTCGTCCAGCCCGAGGATGAAGTCGAGGTAGGCGTTGGCCTTTCCGACCTCGGTCTCCTCCCAGCCCTGCACCCGCAGAAGCTCTAATAGGCGGCTCTCGCGCTCTGCGGCGCGTCCTGGGGTGAAGGCCGGGAAGTATCTCTCCCCCGCCGCCGGAAGCGTCCGCAGGCGCTCGAAACCCGCTCTGCGGGTCGCCGCCAGAACATCCGGCACCGCGTCCTCGGCGGCGATGATCACCCGCAGGACCCGACTGTGGGAGAGCTCCGCCTTCAGCAGGGCCGCACGGGCGGGCTCATCCTGCCCCGAGACGAGCCAGCTGGTGCGGGGTGCGCCCCACAACTTCATCAGCTCACTTTCCATAGCATTTTCCTTTCTCAAAACAGACTTTCCCGGGGGCGTAGTCCCGGAGGCGGACGTAGGCCTCGCCTGCCCTCAGAGCCATCAGCTGGCGGGCTGTCACCGGGCAGTCCTGCACTGCGGCCGCGTGGGGCGGCTCGTACCGGGAGAGGCCGAAGGTCACGGTGACGATGTCCGTCTTGCCCAGCCGGGCCCGCGCAAATTCCACGTCACGGTCGCTGTTGGGGTGGAAGGCCACCACGCTGGAAAACTGCGACAGCACGTTGTTGGCGTCGCTCTGCATGGAGGGCCGGCCGGCAAACATCGCCTCGACTTGATCTTGGTTCTGGAACACCCCCAGCACCCGCGCCCCCCGGTCACGGCCCAGAGCCAGCAGCTTTTCGAGGCCATAATCGGCCGGGAGGGTGGCCGCCTCATCGAGGATGAAGAACACCCGGCGGCGGCACCAATTCTTGGAGAGGAGCTGTGCGATGGCGCGGTTGAGCAGGATGCTGCACCCGAGCCTGCCGCTCTCGCTGCGGCTCGCGTCATACTGTAAATAGAGAGCCCGGCCCGGGTGGGTGAGGAACTCCGCAACCGAGTCGCTGCCGTCCCCTACGCCCCGGAAGAAGTCGTGGGCAAAGAGGTGCACCTCGCTGAGGATGCTCGCGGCCTCCCGGCCCTTGAGGAGGGACACGATACCGCTGAGCTCGTCCTCCTCCAACATCAGGCGGTCCTGCATTTGCTCCAAGGTGCATTTCTTCAGCCACTTTGCCATCTCGGCGTGAGTCGGGGCCGGACGCCCCGGGCGGCACTGCCGCAGGGCCACCAGCAGATATCCGTAAAAGACCTGCCGGGCCCCGTCCACGAAAAAGCGGTTCTGGCCCGCACTGTTTACACGGCTGGCGAAGAGCACGGATGCCATCTCATCCAGCTCATCCTCCGTGTGTGGCGACGCCCGGGCCTCCTCGAGGATGTTCCACCGGAAGGCGTCCCCGCCGCTGCCGTAAAAGGAGAACACCTTATCGCCGGGCCGGCGGTAGGGGATATAATCGCCCTTGACGTCCAGCACAATAAAGCTGGCCTCCGGCCAGATGTCCCGGCAGCGGGCCAGAAGCTGGCGGATGACGGTGGTCTTGCCGCTGCCGGTGCCGCCGGTGACAAGGATGTGGCCCTGCCATATCTCATCGCCGAGGCCCAGCCGGAGGGGGCTGCCCCGGGCATCGCGGCAGGGCAGGGTGAGCTCGGAGCGGGGCGGAGAGATGGGCTTCGCCTCGGGCTCGGTCATCTTGAACAGCATCTGTCTCTCCCCTTTCAGCGCATATGCTCTTCGCTGTGGTCCTGCCCTTGAGCAGCCTCAGCGCCGTGGCCGACGGCCTCCGCAGCCGTTTCCGCATGGGCCGCAGAGCCCTTCTCCTGCGCCGCGCCGACGCTGCTCAGGTCCACGGTGTCGTAGGTCTGGAGGATCTGGTTGGTGGCCTTGTGGGAGGCGTCGTACTGGGCGAGGGCCTGCTGGTCGCTGAGCAGTTGCTCCACGCCCGCCTTGCCTGCGGCCCGGGCGTTGACCTCGGCCGGGTGGTTCCAGTAACCGTTGAAATCCTTCTCCGGGGAGGGCACTTCCGTCATCCGGGCTTCGAGGGCCTGACGCTCTTCGGGCGCGAGGGCGGCCTGACGATCACTGAAGACGCTGTCCACCCAGTCGCGGGCGTGGGCATCTTCGTGGTAAAGGGTGTCCAGCACCTCGCGGAAATCGTCCTTCTTGAGGCTCTGGGCATCGATCAGGAGGGTGTTGCCGTCCTGTGCGCCGTACTCGCCCGCCAGCTCCTTCGGGACGACTTCGGAGGGGATACGGCCCGCATCCATGGCCAATTTGTTCTCGACGTCCTGAAGGCTTGCTATTTTTTCGCTGTCCAGCATCGCGCTCCAGGCGCGGTCGTTCATGTTGCGCACGGCGATCTGATAGTTGTGGTTAATCTGCTCGCGCTCTTCGTCGGTATATTTCATCACAACATCGTTCCTTTTCTGTTTCGTTTGATGTACTCCGCCGGGCAGGGGCACCGCAGCGGCCCCGGCAGGGCGAGCCCCGGCTCCAGAGACCGGTCGGTGAGGGCCGTGACGCCCCAGAAGGCCAGTGGGTCCCGGGCGGCGACGGCGTCGGTGACGTCCAGATGGAACCACCCGCCGCAATAGATGAGGTTCCACGCGTGGCCCATGGTGTCCTCGGGCCGGCGCTTCCCCTGCAGATAGAGGCAGGGCACGCCCACCTGCTTCATCAGCATCTGGGCGGCGAGGCTGATGCCCATGCACACGGCCTCGTGGTCAACCAATGCCCCGTAGGGGGTGTAGCTCCAGACGCCGTCGTCACAGTAGCGCCAATGGCGCACCGCATACTCCACCACGGCGTAGGCCCGGGCCCAGTCCGGGGCGCGGGGGCCTGCGGCGGCACGGATGTCGGCAGCAGCGGCGGCCAGAGCGGCCTCCATGGACGCCATCCGGCGGGCGTGCTCGGCCCCGGTGCAGACGTACTCCAGCTCCGCCAGCAGGCCGCCATAGGGGCTGGGCATCTGGAGGTAGCTGCACCGGATGGGCCGCACGAAGCGGCTCAGCAGCACCGGGCGGACGCCGTTGAGGCTGTCGGCCACAGCGCGGCTGAGGGCGGGCTGTTCGGCTGCCGGGTAGATGGCAGCCACCCGGCTGCGGCACTGTTCCGCACAGCGCATGAGGTACCGCACCAGCTCGTAGCCGTCCCGGACGTACACCACCACCTCGTCGGCAGGCAGGCCGAACTTGCGGCTCACCGCAGCCGCCGCATGGCGCTTCTCAAACTCATTCACAAGCTTCATCGCTCACACCAAAAAGTAATCAAGCACCGCATAGAGCGCGGTGAAGCCGAGGGTGGTGGTAAGCAGCTTCATGATCTCGCCGGTGTTGAAGCGGCTGCTGCCGCTGATGGCGTTCACCACGCTGGCCACGATGAAAAACAGCAGCACCGCCGCCGAGAAAAACAGCAACCACGCAGACAGGGCTTTGAAGCCAGAGTTCATTACGCTTTGAATCATGATGACCTCTCTTTTGTAAGAATGTTCAGCACGCGGCCCTGCAGCCGGACTGCCTGCCGCTCCACCTTGTTCATCTGGTATTGGACGTAGTAGGGCGGGCGGATGGCGGGGCGCTCCTTGGCACCATACATCACGACGAGAAGGAGCAGGCCTGCGATGACCCCCACCCGCAGCATCTCTACGCCCCGATTGACCAGCGCCGCCAGCTCCCGCAGCACCCGGCCTCTGCCGATCTCCGGGCGGGCCCGGACAACCTGACGAGGCCGGACAGCCGGGCGGGGGCGGGGCTCAACCTGACGGGGACGGGCAACAGGCTGGGGGCGTGGCCGCACCGGCTCCGGCTCGAAGGACCGCACCAGCTGGTAATCGGAGCCGAACTGGGCCGTAAAGCAGCTCTGACAGACGAACAGTTCTGCCCCGCCCCGCTTGACGAGGTAGCCTGTCTTGGTCACTGCCGAGCAGGACGCGCACATGCGGCAGCTGCCCGTCACCTTCTGGGCCAGCACTCGGACCATCAGGCCTCACCTCCCCCTTTAAACAGCGTCCGCGAAGGTCAGCTCCACGAGGTACTCAGCCTCCTCGCTGTACACGCTGTACAGGTGCACGGGAGGCAGCTTGAAGAGTACCTTATCCACGACGTCCACATCGCAGACGGTCACCGCCGAAACGCTCTGGTTGCAGAAGACTACCGGCAAAACCATTGCCAAACCCTCGAGATCGAGCTGATAGCTCTCGCTCTCATCGCCGAACGCGCGGCGAAAGAGGCGGTACAGCTCGCTTTTGGGCTGATTGCGGTCGAAGCGGATGAAGTGGGTGGGCAGCTTGCCCAGGCGGGAGAAGAGCTCGCTGCGGGCCTCTGCGGCCTCGCTGGGCTCACGGTAAGTGACGAGCTGGAAGCTGGCGGCATCGGCCTTGACGGCCTGACCGGCGCTGTTCAGCACATACTTACGGACCACGTCCTTTTCCTCCATGCGGCCCAGCAGCCACTTGACCGCGAGGTCAGAGGCAAGGCCCGCCACGCGGGAGCTGAACGCCAGCACCTGAGGCTGGGTGGTGTCCTCGTAGGCGCTGCAGGAGCGCTTCTTCTCCTCGCCCTTGCGCCAGCCCGAGCCAAACATCTCCTCGTAACTGGTATGAGTTCCGGGAGGGCTGAACATCACGTTGCCGAAGAAACCGCTCTGGAGCAGGCCGGTGCCCGCAGAGATGTGGGCCGTCTTGTACACTTTGCAACCGCGATCCACGAACTGGCGAACTGCCATCGAATCGACGACGCTGATGACCAGGTCGAAGCTCTCGAAGAAGCCGAAGCCCAGCTTGCAGATGTCGGCCTTGATGCCGGTGATGGCGAGCGGGAAGCATGCTTTCTCGGCAGCAGCCTTCGCCAGAGCAAAGGCCTTGGGCTGGCCGAGGGCAGAGCGGCTTACCATGGGGCTGCGAGGGAGATTGACGATCTGGTAGGTGTCCGTGTCCACGATGGTGATGCGACCCACGCCGCTGAGCACGAGGCTTTCCAGCATCAAATTGCCGATGGTGCCAGCTCCTACCAGCAGGACGCGCTTGTCGTGGAGAGCGTCCACGGCGTAATCGAAGCGCTTGGCCAGTTCTTTGGTCTGGCCGCCGGTGTAGTGAGGGATGGCGTTGTACTGGACAGCATCGGAGCCATCAGGGCGGGTGTAGGCGTCCTCGATGAGCTCCTTGCCGATGGCAGTCTTCACGCTGCCGCCGCCGTCCGCGATGGTGATGCTGCACTCGTCGCAAAAATTGAACTCGTCATCCTTGAAGCGGATGAGCCAGCTGCCCTCACTGGGGGACGCCACGATGTACAATGCTTCTCCCTTTAATTGACGCATCATCGTATTATCCACCTTGCTCCAGAACACCGGGAAGTTGGCGTGGCTGTGGAAATTTCCGATGATGTGGAGCTTGCCGCCGTAGGTCTTGTCGCACCAGAAATAGGCGCGGCTGGAATATTCAGGGAGGAAGGTGAAGCCGCTGCCGCTGCCCACCTGACTGATCTCGTGATAGACGTCCGCCACATAGATGATGTAGGAGCCGGAGATGCCGTCCTTGGCGATAGAGCCGATGAGCTGACCGCCGGTCTCGAGCTCCGGGAACCGGTAGATGGCGGTGTTGATCTTGTCCACCACGGACTGCTCAATAACAACGTCGACATGCATAAAAGCCACCTCCTCTCACATGAACTCGCTGACGATGGTGACCCAGCGATTGGTCAAATACCGCGTCAATTTATTGCGGTCCTTCACGATGGAAAGAGGGTGAAAATCCGCGTAGACACGCTTGGTCTGGATAGAAGCGTTGCGGACGGCGTCCTGTCCTACCCCCATTACTCCGGAGGCACACTTCCCGTAGGTGACGCTAGTATTGGTCACATTGATCATGGTCAGTGTCTCAAGGAGAGTCGCTATGAAGTCGGCGACGCCGGAACGGGCACCATCATGCCAACAAGGATGACCACTATTGTATACATGAGGGTGTGCAAAAGCTTTTTCGAGGCTTCCCTGGCACAGCCGCACCTGGTCCTGCGGCATCGGTTCAAACTTCGCCTCGCCGCCGCGAACAGCGAAGGTCTTGGCCGGGAAGACGATGTACACCTTGCCGGTGCCGCGGGTGCCGTAAAGCGGGTAGCCGCTCAGCTCCCAGATGAAGTCATTGTAGTCGCGGCTGTAGCTGGTGGTCACTTTCGCGCCGCCGAGGCACTCACCCAGCAAATAGCCCGCGCTCTGGGCGAGGACGAAGGACTTGTTCATCTCTACTCCCTCCTCAGGCCACGATGGCCGCAATGCTGCACACGAAGGAGATGGGCATGTTCTCAGCCTCCAGCTCAGCGATGGCGTTCTTGACCTCAGGGTTGCCATTGAGAGGCACATTCCACTCAGTGTGGATGGAACATCCCTCGACATCCTTGAGATCAAAGCTGGAGATGTTCTCATCCAGCTCGTTGTCACGCATAAGCTGCTGGTATGCGCCCTCGTTGGGGAAGAGGAATTTGGCACTCTCGGCGTCCTGCTCACAGCAGTTCTTCAGGATCTCAAGCGGGGTGTCCTCCACACTGATGTCAACGGCGACCTTCACGTTAGAGGTGTTGTAAATGTAAGCTTTCATGTTGTTTTTCCTTTCTTGTCGGTATTGATGTTCTTTTCCCGAGGGGGTGCCCCCCTCGGATTGATGCAAGTATACGCTTCCGCCCCACAAGTAGGCGAGGGAATAAATTATCCGCCCCGTTACCAGCGGGGGCCGCGCTTGGGGTAGCCGGGCTCGGCCTTGACGCTGGGCTCACGCTTGACACCGGGTTCGGCTTTGACGCCCACCCGCTGCACCTCGATGCGCTGGATGGTACCGGAGACGACACCGCTATTGCCGCAGTGGACGCAGACGAAGCTGCCGCTGCCGTCGTAGCAGGTGATGCCGTGGCACTTGCCGCAGCGGACGATGTCCTTGTTGCCGCAGTGGGGGCAGTGGTAGGTGCGGCCGGTGTCCATGCCGTCGCTAAGGTCGAGGCTGGTCAGGGCGGGCTTCAGGCCGCCGCCGCTGCCGCCGCCCGCCTTCACGGGCTTGCCGCTCACCATGGTCAGACGGCCCTTGACGTGGGCCAGCTCGATGGCGAAGGGCTCGCCGGTCACAGCGCAGCCCGCCGCCAGCGTGCACTCGATCTCGGGCTTTACGAAGGAATGTTTGATGTTCATTTTCGTTCTCCTTTCTTGAAAAGTCAAATGTTCGGTCTGCGCCCACCTTCCCATTTCAAAGGGATTTGGTTGAGCACTGTAGTTAGTTTAGCAGTCATCACTTTTTCTTTCACTGGAATAAATTTTCAAGATTTTCGAGTTATATCCATCTAACCATTTTTCTTTACTGAACAGCCACGATCTTATCTATAACAGTCGGAACAGGCTCATTTTTTAGAAAAAAACGGGACTGTTACAAAAAAATGCGACAGCAACTTGCATAAAGAAATAGTGCCATCGCGTAGTCTACATCTAATAGGTGCAGTTTAACGGCCTTGGATTTTCTAGTACGTACTTTTTCAATGCAGAATTTCAATTCGCATTTAAAAATCAGAATCTGTACCAGATTCCATTACTTGCCATCATATTGACGGCGGCTACGGCTTCCTCGCCGTCCCTGATATGATAAACGCCTTCACGATTACAGTGCTAAGTGCTATCTTCCATTAAAAAAGAGTACCAAGTTCTTTTTTAAACCTGCACCGAAACGGTGCAGTTCAAGGGTTTGGGTGTCCCCAACAAGCATTTTGCAACGCAAATGGTGTTTGTATAGACAGACACATTGCTTGCAAATGCAGACGTTGTATATACGTCTGCCCTGCTTGCTACAACTATGAAACCTCTCAACGCGCTTTCCAAATTTGAAAATCATTTTGTAATCAGGACCGTCTGTTTTCAAGTTCAACTTGAAGCGGACGGTTATTTTTCTGCACAAAAATTTTCGCATTTGCAACCGCCGCAAACCTGCTAAAGTGTGTCAAGAGGTAAAAGCAGAAAAATCAAACCAAAATAATTGTTGCCGGGTGCAGTTGAGCATCCGGCAACTTTAATAAGCCGACAGGAGAGTTCTGTCAGCAGAGTTTTCAAATCATAGAAAGATCCTTAATCTTTGCAATCTAAACAGATGGCAGTTGCAGTGGGCTCCTGGGCACGCAAATATTCAGTGACCCGTGCATAGTAAATCCTTAGAAATTTTGCGCTGCCAGCAATCGTGTAGACGTAGTAGTGCTTTCCTTCAGCGCGCTTTTTGTCCATAAAGCAAAAGACACTGTTATCTTTATGAGAAAGGGTTAGAATAATATTTGCCACAAGGAACACCGTGCGCCTTAAATGAGGTGAGCCGCGCTTGGAAACGTGGCGTGACTTGGATTCAAAGTTTCCAGACTGGAACGGCGGTGCATCAATGCCCGCAAAGGCAACAAGAGCTTTCTTGTTTTTGAAACGTCTGACATCACCAATCTCAGCCATTAGAGCAGGGCCTGTAATGGGGCCTGTGCCCTCCATCTGCATGACAACTTCATATTCAGGAAGCAGCGAAGCCAATCGGTTCATTTCTTCTTGGGTAGCCTGCTTTGCCTCGCATACAGCATTCAGACTCTTGCAAGCCTGCAATACTAAAGCCTTTGTTCCGTTGTTTTTCGGGAGTGTGGGAACGGCATCCTGCGCCAGAGCGTACAGCTTGTGTGCGGTATTCGTACGAAATTTATAATTTCTCCGCAAACACCATTTACGGTAAGATTCTGTGAATTTTTCAATGGAAAGCCTGAGTACGCAGTCTCTGTGCCAATAAATTGAAAAGAAATTGACCCACTTTTCATGACCATCCGCATTCTTGATTGCGTGTCCAAAAGCCTGATCAATCGCTGGAAACGTCTGATCTGCCAGTGCAATCAGGCCGTTGCGAAGAGCTGTTGCTGTCGAAGACAATCTTTCATACATTCGTGACTGTTCTCTCAACACAAGTCTGGTTTCGTCTTCATCATTGAACGGTGGGAGTTCATTCCAAAACGTCAGTGCATAGTTGGCGATTTTCAAGGAGTCCGCACGATCTGTTTTCAATTTTCGGATGGAATTGTCGCTGAAATCGTGAATCAACATAGCATTTACAACTGAAACGTAAAAGTCGGCTTCCTTCAATGTTAATGCAATCGGCTTCCAATAGTTGCTGGTGTGTTCCATTACAACGCGGATATCTCCTCCTGTCGTTTTCAGTATGGAGACCAATTTCTCAAGATCATGGTTAGAATGAGATATGTCAAATGGACGTGCAACAATTACTCCACCTGGCCTGCGAATAGCAACTGTGCTTTTACTCTTAGAAACATCGATACCTACGGCTGTGATTTCCATTGACTTCATTCTTCCGGCCTCCTTTTTGTGCTTGTTCCGCCTGATGCCCATCACCGATTCAGCTTGCTTTGTGACACGAATGTACAGTGACAAGAGCCACCGATAACTCAACCTGCGTCAATCGAACGCTGCAATGGAGATGGCGGAGAACAGTTTGCGATTCCGAGCGTGGTAGCTCAAGCAGGGCAGCGTTCTCTCTGCACATCTCAATTGTAGCTTAGGTTTGGGCGTCTGTATAGTTCACTGGCTGTGAACCTTTCAGAACCAACACAATTGTAGCAAGCAGGGCAAGTTGGTACCAACTTGCAATTTTTGAATCAGATTTTTCAAATCCAACTTCAAAAACACTTGTTGGGCTTCGCCCAAACCCGACATTCAGCACAAAATTGTGCTGAATGTGCATCTTATCCTCTAAAAGCATTATGACCCACAAGGGGGCTGGAACCGTCCAGCCCTCTCTCTTTTTGCCAAAGTTTCCATCATTTTTTCTTACAAGCCGCCGAAAGTAACGTGTTTTCAAAACTTTTTGTTGACACAGCTCGATTTTTGTGGTAATCTATCCCAACAATTTAATATAACATATTTACTTAGAGTTCCAGCTCGGCTCCCGAAGGAG
>OCHN01001202.1_pt1 | contig 22346 bp, 20 predicted proteins | sample 1538911 | NCBI WGS metagenome assembly OCHN01 (sample SAMN04571736, study PRJEB22368) | human gut metagenome | biome: human gut; material: stool | host: Homo sapiens | place: Luxembourg | collected 2013-01-11 | reverse complement strand
AGCCGCAGTCATATGTATTAGGTGGCAGAAACCACCCTTTACATATTAACTCTTGATTTTCAATGGACAAAGACTCTCCGGCTCGTTCATCCTCTTGCGAAAGACGGCAGTAGAGTGCTGTGATTTTGTTTGTTGCTCCGTTCATTTCTGAATCCTCCTTTGGTGGAGCAACTGTCAGTACAGGATTGGTTGCTTTTATTGTACCAAGAGACTCTGTATTTGTCATTCGGAATCCTCCATCTTTTCTGCAAACTTTTTGCTGGTAATGCGCTCTAACTTGCGGACAAAGCTCTCTGTTCCCTCATAGCTGCCCGTGACGCTGTAAACCGTGCCATGAATGACTTCGGTGACGGTCAATTCGGGAACCCAGAAAGCGGACAGGTTTTTCGCGCAGAGATACCCGTCCTCGTTAAAGTAGCAGTTGCGCCGGGGATGGTCGGGCGGCAAGGGCTGCGGTTTCAGATACGGGTCTGGATTGGAGAAGTAATATTCCGCTGGCTCGTCATGGTCAGTCTTTTCCCGTTCCTCGATTTCTGCCAGCAGATCAGGGTCGATCTCGTGTTCAAATGGTTTGTTCTCGTTCATAAGTACCTCCTGATTTTCTATTCAAATTAGTGTTCGATTTCCTGCTTTTTCTGCCGCAGCTCGGCGTTCTGGTGGTCCTGCTCATGCTGCACCTCGTAGATGTTGTAATGGATTGCCCAGAGCTTTTTCGCGTCGGCATGGAACGGCGAAAGCTCCGTCTGAATGTCCTTATATTCCTGCTCCAACTGCTCCCGTTCCCTGCGCCATGCGGTGATGGGCAGCTTGCCATCCTTGAAATGCGGCTTCAACTTGCGCTCTGCCATGTGATACAGGCGGAGTGCGTTTTCATTTTCAGACATGAACTGCTCCCGCTTGCCTTTCCATTTGATAGTTGCTAACTTGTCAGCAACGGGCTTGCCCTCGGTGTAAAACTGCACCATGCGGAGAAGCTCGTCCAACTCCTTCATGCGGTCAGATTTGCCACGCATGGAGCTTTTCAAGGTGTCGATGCGGTCACTCAGCACAGACACACGCTCACGCAATTCCTCCGGCGTTGTCAGATTGTTCTGCATGAGATAATTGCAAATCTCATTGAGCTCTTTGAGGTTGCCGATCTTTGCTTTTTGGCTCCAAGCTCTGGCATTGCGGTTGGTGTATGACAAGCTCTCCAAAGAGCAGTTCATCTCGCTGATTGAAGTACTCAAGCTGTCCAAGTACCTGAAAAGCCCCATCAACCAGCGCGGGAAAGCACGACCGCAGTTGCAGCATGGGACAGGCAGAAAGAAACGCAAATAAGGAAAAACCGCTATATTCAGTGAAAACCTGAATATAGCGGTTTTTCGTTGTCCAACCCTGCCTGACAGATGCTCATTTCGTAATTTCGGTCTAAACCTGTTTTACGAACACCCGTCTATGCCGCCGGCGCAGGGTTTGCCGCGCCGGCGGCATTTTTTTTTGCAGGGTAAACACATGGCCGCACCTGTAGGCGCGGCCATGTGTTTACCAGCGCCGCTTTTTCTTTTCGCCCTCCCGGCGCTGGAAGGGCTTGTCGATGAGGATGATGTCCTCTCCGAACCGCTGGACGCAGTCCCAGGGAATGTAATAATCCTCGCCCCGGCCGAACAGACCGAAGAACCGGCAGGGGCCAAAGACGATCAGGGCCTTGACGGTCCCCTCCGGGATGCAGAGCTCCAGGTCTCCCACGCAGCCCAGACGGCTGCCGTCGCAGATGTTGATGACCTCCTTGCGGCGCAGCTGTGAAAATCGGCACATCATGGTCTCCACCTCAGCTCCAGCCTATGCGCCTTCCGGCGCGTCCTATGCCATCAGATCACCGCGTCCACGGGGATGCCGCCGCCCGTGGCCGCCGTGAACCGGCGGGTGACAAAACTGTTATATCATCTTTAAGGAATCTTAAAGGTTCCCCCCTTGTTTCTTTAACTGTTTTTCTTTATACTGAATTTTAGGAACAGGGACAGCTGATCGGAAGCTGTATCGCCAAAAAAAGAGCCGCTCTTGACAGGGAACAGCAGATCATATATACTAAGTGTATCAACCATCTTGATACAGTTGCGCCTGTGCGCACAGAGAAAGGAAAGCGCCTATGGAGACGTTAAAGACCATCAATTTTATCATAGCGGTTATTTTCTTCGTCTGCTATACCTATCAGTTTTTGTATGTCCCGGTGCCCTGGCTGCGGAAGGAGAAGCCCCACGGACCGGCCAAGGCCAACCGGTATGCCGTTCTGATCTGCGCCCGGAACGAGCAGCGGGTCATCGGCGACCTGATCGCCAGCCTTCGGGGGCAGACATATGACCAGAGTCTGCTGTCCATTTTCGTGCTGGCGGACAACTGCACCGACGACACGGCCATGGTGGCCCGGGTGGCCGGGGCCCATGTGTATGAGCGGTTCAACCAGGTGCGGGTGGGCAAGGGCTACGCCCTGCAGGAGCTGCTGGAGCATCTGGAGCAGGATTATCCCCGGGGCTTTGACGGATACTTCGTGTTTGACGCGGACAATATTCTGGCTCCCAACTATGTGGAGGCCATGAACCGGACGTTTTCCGATGGACACGAGATCGTCACCAGCTATCGCAACAGCAAGAACTACGGCGACAACTGGATCAGCGCCGGTTATGCCCTGTGGTTCCTGCGGGAGAGCCGGTATCTCAATCACGCCCGGTTCCTGCTGGGTACCAGCTGCGCCGTGTCCGGCACCGGGTTCCTGTTCAGCCGACAGGTGCTGGAGGAGACGGGGCCCTGGCCCTTCCACCTGCTGACGGAGGACATCCAGTTCTCCGTGGACCAGGTGACCCGGGGACGGAAGATCGCCTTCTGCCCCGACGCGGTGCTGTATGACGAGCAGCCCACCACCTTCCGCCAGTCCTGGAACCAGAGGCTGCGGTGGTCCAAGGGGTATTTGCAGGTGTTCCGGGGCTACGGCGCCAAGCTGCTGCGGGGCGCGGCCGGGGGGAGCTTCTCCTGCTACGACATGGCGGCGGCCATTATGCCGGCCTTTGTCCTGTCGGCGGTGGCCATCGTGTGCAATGTGACGGCGGCGGTGCTGGGAGCCATTCGGGGGGCAGATCTGACCATTGCCCTGTGGTCTGTGGGGCAGATGCTGCTGAACATGTATCTGACGCTGTTTATCCTGGGGGCCATCACCACCGTTACCGAGTGGCGGCGGATCCATACCAAGGCGGTGAAAAAGGTGATCTACGCCTTCACCTTCCCGCTGTTTATGTTTACATACATTCCCATCTCCTTCGCGGCGTTCTTCTGCAAGGGGGAGTGGAAGCCCATTGAGCACCGGGTCAGCGCGGCAAGCCTGCGGGGCCGGGGCCGGGAGGAGCTGCTGCCCTTCTGACGGAGCGGCCTGAGAGAATGGAGAGGCGAACACCATGTACAACATTCTGGTCTGTGACGACGAAAAGGATATCGTATCGGCGCTGCATATTTATCTCAGTGCCGAGGGCTATCGGGTGCTGACGGCCTTTGACGGGCCGGAGGCCCTGCGGCTGCTGGACCGGGAGGAGGTACACCTGGTGCTGCTGGATGTGATGATGCCGGGAATGGACGGCATCACCGCCATGACCCTGCTGCGGCAGAGCCGGAATCTGCCGGTGATCCTGCTGACGGCCAAGTCCGAGGACACGGACAAGGTGCTGGGGCTGAATATGGGAGCCGACGACTATGTTACCAAGCCCTTTAACCCCGTGGAGCTGCTGGCCCGGGTCCGGTCCCAGCTGCGGCGGTATATGACTCTGGGCGGCGGCCATGTGGCCCCCGCCGCCGTGACCATCGGCGGAGTGAGCCTGGACGACAATGCCAAGACCGTCACCGTGGACGGGGACACCGTGAACCTGACGCCCCTGGAATACGACATTCTGCGGCTGCTGATGCAGCATCCGGGGAAGGTGTTCTCGCCCCACGAGATCTATCGCCGGGTGTGGCATGAGGACCCGGCGGCGGACAATCCCGTGGCCGTCCACGTGCGGCACATCCGGGAGAAGATCGAGATCAACCCCGCAGAGCCCCGGTATCTGAAGGTGGTGTGGGGCAAGGGGTACAAAATGGAGGGGGCGGCGCAATGAAAAAGCTGCTGGAAAAGCCGTGGGCCAAAGCCCTGGCCTTTCTGCTGACCCTGCTGCCGGGCACGGCGGCGGTGTATGGCGGCGTCGAGCTGGTATACATATGTGTCTATAACATGCATACGGACAGGCGCCTGGATATGCTGTGGGCCGTGACGGCGGTGTGCGCCGTGGTGGCTGCGGCATCCCTGGTGTTCTCCCTGTCGGCGGCGGGACACTGGCCGGGCCATGAGGGCATCCATCTGACCTGGGTGGAGAAGATCCCGGTGGACCTGTTTGTGCTGGGGTTGACCTGCGTGTGGTACATCTATCTGGACGCCGTGTACTATCCATCCGCCACGCTGGGCCTGGCGGTATTTGTGGCGCTGGCGTATCTGTTCGTGCTGGCGTTTACGGCCCGGTGCAAGGCCGGGACCGTGCTCAGCGACCTGCTGGCGCTGCGGCTGCTGCGGCTTTTCAGCCGGGGGGTCGTGTGGACCTGGCGGCACCTGCGGCGTCTGTTTCTGGGCCTGCCTCTGGCGTGGAAAACGGCGGCGGTGCTGCTGGCCGTTATGGCGGCGGACCTGCTGATCTTCGCCTATGGCATGGACGGGGGGCAGGCGGCGCTGTATGTGACGCTGCACCTGGTGCTGCTGGGGGCGGCTATCTGGCAGGTGCTGGCCCTGCGGCAATTGCAGCGGGGAGGCGAGAAGCTGGCGGAGGGGGACTTTTCCCATCCCGTGACCCTGAGCCGGGGGGCGCTGCCGGAGCTGAAGCGCCATGCGGAGAACCTGAACTCCGTGCAGGCGGGCATTCAGCGGGCTGTGGAGGAGAAAATGAAGTCCGAGCGGCTGAAAACCCAGCTGATCACCAACGTGTCCCACGATATCAAGACGCCGCTGACGTCCATCGTCAGCTATGTGGACCTGCTGAAAAAGGAGGAGATGCCCTCCGACGCGGCGCGGGAGTATCTGGCGGTGCTGGACCGGCAGTCCCAGCGGCTGCGGAAGCTGACGGAGGACCTGGTGGAGGCGTCCAAGGCATCCACGGGGAATATACCGGTATCGCCGGCCCCTACGGACCTGAACGTGCTGCTGAGCCAGGTGTGCGGCGAGTATCAGCAGCGGCTGGAGGACCAGGTGCTGGAGCCGGTGCTGGCTCTGTGCCAGCCGGGGCCGGTGGCCATGGCCGACGGGCGGCTGCTGTGGCGGGTGCTGGACAACCTGATGAGCAACATCTGCAAATACGCCATGCCCGGGACAAGGGTGTATCTGTCCACGGAGGCGGGGAAGGACGGCGTACGGATGGTGGTGAAGAATATCTCGCGGTATCCGCTGAATATCTCCGCCGACGAACTGACGGAGCGGTTCGTCCGGGGGGACAGCTCCCGGTCCACCGAGGGCAGCGGGCTGGGGCTGTCCATCGCCACCAGCCTGACCGCCATCCAGGGCGGCGACTTCCGACTGACCATCGACGGCGACCTGTTCAAGGTGACGCTGACGCTGCCCCGGGCGGAGCAGGAGGAAAAACAGGAATAACGGCGCATGAAAGTACCCTCCGGCGGAGTGAAAACCGCCGGAGGGTACTTTTTATGTGTTGGCACAGCGGGACAGAAACTGCCGGGTGCGCTCCATCCGGGGATGGTCCATGACCTGACGGGGGTCCCCCTGCTCCACGATGACGCCGCCGTCCATGAAGATCAGCCGGTCCGCCACGTCCCGGGCGAAGGCCATCTCGTGGGTCACCACGATCATGGTGGTGCGGCGGCCGGCCAGCTGGCGGATGACCCGCAGCACCTCGCCGGTAAGCTCCGGGTCCAGGGCGGAGGTGGGCTCGTCGAAGCACAGCACGTCCGGATCCATGCACAGGGCCCGGGCGATGGCCACACGCTGCTTCTGGCCGCCGGAGAGCTGATGGGGGTAGTGCCCGGCCCGGTCTGACAGGCCCATCTGGTCCAGCAGGTCCAGCCCCCGGTCCCGGATGTCCTGCTCCGTCTCGCCGTCCCGCCGGGCCAGCCGCCGGGCCAGGGTCACATTTTCCAGGGCTGTGTACTGGGGGAACAGGTTGAAGTCCTGAAAGACCAGGCCAAAGTGCAGCCGCTTCCGGCGCAGGTCCCGCTCCCGGTCCGGAGGCCGGGACGCATCCAGCAGGGGCTCTCCCCGCAGGGAAATGACACCGCCGTCGGGGCGCTCCAAAAAGTTCAGGCACCGCAGCAGGGTGGTTTTGCCGCTGCCGGAGGAGCCGATGACGGACAGCGTTTCACCCTCCGGCAGCTGGAAGCTCACATCCCGCAGCACCCGGGTGCCGCCGAAGGCTTTCTCCAGGTTCTCGACGCTTAAATATGCCATGGCGGCCTCCTTTACCGGAAATAGCTGAGACGGCGCTCCAGATACCGGAACAGCAGCGTCAGCAGCCCCACGAACAGCAGATAATATATCCCTGTATAGAACAGGGGCCAGGTGATCCCGGCGGACTTCACATAGTCCTCGCCGGCCTTGGTCAGCTCCACAATGGCAATGATCCGGGCCAGGGAGGTGTCCTTTACCAGGGTGATGATCTCATTGGACATGGGGGGCAGGATCCGCTTGACCACCTGCAGAAGCGTGACCCGGAAGAAGATCTGCCGCCGGGTCATGCCCAGCACCTGTCCTGCCTCCCGCTGGCCCGCCGGGATGGCCTGGATGCCGCCCCGGTAGATAACGGAGAAGTAGCAGGCGTAGTTCAGCACAAAGGCCACGATGCACGCCAGCATCCGGTGGCTGCCCCAGATGTTCCGGCCCAGCCACAGGCCCGGACCGTAAAAGATGATGATCAGCTGCAGCACCAGAGGCGTTCCCCGGATCACCCACACCAGGGCGTCGAACACCGCCCGCACCGGGCGGCACCGGCTCATGGACCCCAGGGCCACCAGCAGCCCCAGGGGCAGGGAGAACGCCAGCGTCAGCCCGAACAGCACCGCCGCCTGACGCAGCCCCTGAAGCAGGGAAAGGGTAACGGTCCAGAACATGGCGTTATGCGGCGGGAACCACCACCACCTGAGCATTGCGGCAGTAGGCGGGGGTGCAGGTCATGGCGTTCTGCACGCCGTCGGTGAGGGTCATGCCGTTCCACACCACGTCGATGGCCTGGCTGTTCAGCTCGTTGACCTTCTGGCCCCAGTCGATGACCACAAATTCCACCTCCACGCCCAGGCGCTGGGCCACCAGCCGGGCAAGCTCCGCGTCGAAGCCGGTCCACTGGCCGCTGTCGTCCTTGTAGTCCATAGGCGCAAACTCCGTGATGCCCACCACCAGGGTGCCCTTGTTCTGAATGTAGGCCACGTCACCGGCGGCATCCTGGGTATAGCTGGTCTGGGGCAGCTCTACCAGCAGGTCCTCCCGGACGCCGAACTGCCGGGCCAGCTTCTGGGTGGTGCCGTCCCGGTAGGCATCCTCCAGGACCTCGGTGATGAAGTCCGCCAGGTCGGAGCCCTGGCGGCAGCCGATGCCGTATTCCTCCTCCGTGAGGCTGTCGGTATAGGTGAGGTTGGGATAGCTGGTGTCGGGTCCGATCATGGCGCCGGCCATCAGCAGGTCAATAACGGCGGCGTCGGAGGTCCCGGCGGCAACCTCCATCAGGGCGGCTGCCTGATCCTGGACACTGTTGACGGTCCAGCCCTTTTCCTTGGCCACCTCCTCGCCGGCGGAACCGGCCTCCACGGCATAAATCGTGTTCTTGGCACCGCTCTGGCCGCAGGCGGACAGAGCGGCGGTGACAGCCAGCAGCAGGAGCAGATAGACTCCGCGTTGAATGATGTTCTTCATGATTTCCTCCATTCCCCGGTCCCTATCGCCGGGTGATTTAGCATGCTAATACACTACCACACTACCGAGATAAAGTAAAGACGGAATAACCACCAAATTTACCCCTGTGGGGCCGGCGTGTTTTGCACGGAAAACACAAAACGACAAAATGTCCGCACAAAGCGGACGTTTGACTGCGATTGACGGCGGCGGCCCCGGGGCATGCTAACCGGGAGAGGAGGCGCACATGGACATTTTTGACGGATTGTCCGCTCTGGGCGGACTGTGCCTGTTTTTATTCGGCATGAGCATCATGGCCGAGGCTCTCCAGCGCCGGGCAGGCGGACGGCTGGGGGGACAGCTGCGCCGCATGACCCGCAGCCGCTGGGCGGGCTTTTTCACGGGTCTTGCGGTGACGGCGGCGGTGCAGAGCTCGTCGGCGGCTATGGTGATGGTGGTGGGATTCGTGAACTCCGGACTGCTGACCCTGGGTCAGGCGGTGGGGGTCATCATGGGTACCAATGTAGGCACCACAGTGACGCCCTGGCTGCTGAGCCTGGGCGGACTGGAGGGGGGCGGTTTTCCGGGACGGCTGCTGCGGCCTGCGGGCTTCGTGCCCCTGCTGAGCCTGTGGGGCATCATCGCATATCTGTCCAGGAATGGCCGCCGCCGGGATACCGGCCAGGCCCTGCTGGGTTTTGCCACATTGATGCAGGGAATGGAGCTGATGTCCGGCTCTGTGGCAGGACTTGCCCAGGCAGAGGGCTTCCGCCGGCTGTTTACGGCCTTTACGGACCCGCTGCTGGGGTTGCTGGCCGGGGCGCTGCTGACGGCGGTGATCCAGTCCAGCTCCGCCTCCGTGGGGATATTGCAGGCCCTGGCCGCCAGCGGTCAGGTTACGGTGGGCGCCGCTGTGCCCATCATTATGGGGCAGAACATCGGCACCTGCATCACGGCCATGCTGTCCTCCGTGGGGGCCAGCCGCAATGCCCGCCGGGCGGCGCTGGTCCACCTGCTGTTCAACCTTACCGGGGCCGGGGTGTGGCTGGCGGTGTTCTGGGTGGTGAAGGTGCTGGCGGCTCCGACGATGCTGGCCCGTCCCGTGACTCTGCCGGGGGTGGCGGTGATCCACACGGCCTTCAACCTGCTGTGCACGATGCTGCTGTTTCCGGCGGCGGGACTGCTGGAGCGGGCGGTGCTGCGGCTGCTGCCGGGTGAGGACGGGGAGAAGGGGACGGAGCTGGACTCCCGGCTGCTGGCGGCCCCGTCGGCGGCCCTGGAAAAATGCCGGGAGCTGGCCGGAGAGATGGCGGCCCTGGCCCGGGATAACCTGCGCCGGGGCGTGGCTGCTCTGACGGAGGTGCAGCCTGCTTCGGCAAAGGAGCTGCGGCGGCAGGAGGAGCGCATCGACCGGATGGAGGACGTGCTGGGGACATTCCTGGTGCGGCTCAGCGGCCAGACGCTGACCCGGCGGGACAACGCCCGGGCGGCGGAGCTGCTGGCGCTGATCGGCGATTTTGAGCGGCTGGGGGATCACGCCATGAACCTGTTGGAAAGCGGGGAGGAGCTGCGGGATAAGGACATTTCCCTGCCCGCCGAGGACCGCCGGGAGCTGCGGGTGCTGACGGACGCCGTGGAGGAGATCGCGGACCTGGCCCTGGACGCCTTCCGTCGGGAGGACCCCGCCGCCCAGGCGGAGGTGGAGGCCCTGGAGCAGGTCATCGACGGCCTGAAGGAGCAGCTGCGGTCCCGGCGCATCCGGCGGATGCAGCAGGGGAGCGGCACCATGGAGCTGGGCTTTGTATGGTCCGACGTGCTGACGGACCTGGAGCGGGCGGCAGACCATTGCAGCAACATTGCCGGGTGCGTGGCGGGGCTGCCCGATGGGAACCAGGGGCTTCATGCCGCCCAAACGGCCCTGCGGCAGCAGGACCCGGCGTTTGAGGACCGGGTCCGCCGCTATGCGGAAAAGTATCGGGTATGAAAACTACCCCTGCGCAGGCACCGCCTGCGCAGGGGTTCAACTTGTCAAAAAGAATTTTTGACAAGTTGAACAAGCATTTTCAGAGCTTTCATAAAAGCTCTGAAAATGCGGTGATTGAAAACGAAAGACACCCCTGATGGGTTTCTTTCGTAACGATCTTCCTTTCCGAAGGCGGAGGCGATCCTGCTTTTTTGACAAGCGGTGAGGGAAATTTCCACATCCCGTTTCGGCGATTATTTGCCATCAGTGCGCCATAATACACGCTGATCGGCTAATTTTTCCACCTGCCGGGGCCGGAAAAGGGATCGCACCGGAAAAAACCCGGTTTTAGGCAGGGGAGGGCTTGAGAAATTGGGACATATCCTGTACAATATAATTTTACAGGCATACAAAGGGGGGATTCCCATGAAACGATATCGTCGCCGGGCGCTGTGTCTGCTGCTGGCGGCGGCGCTGCTGCTGGGCGGCTGCGCCGGACCCACGGCAGGGAAGGACGACGGCAGACTGCGGGTGGTTTGCACCCTGTTTCCTTACTATGATTTTGTCCGGGCCATCGGCGGCGACCGGGTGGAGCCGTATCTGCTGGTGACCGCCGGGCGGGAGGCCCACAGCTTCGAGCCAACGCCTCTGGATGTGATCCGCATCTCTGAGGCGGACGTGTTTCTCTGCAACGGCGGCGAAAGCGAGGAATGGGTAGAGGACATTCTGTCCGCTGCCGGGGAGAACATCGGCTCTGTGGTCCGTATGATGGACCACGTGGACGCCCTGGGTGAGGAATTTTCCGAGGGCATGCAGGGCGGCCACGACGATCACGACGGCCATGACCACGATGGTCATGACCACGACGGCCACGAGGAGCACATCGAATACGACGAGCATATCTGGACCTCACCCCGCATCGCCATGGACCTGTGCCGGGTCATCGCGGATACCCTGTCCCAGGCGGACCCGGACCACGCGGCGGAGTATCAGACGCGACTTGCGGCGTATGTGCAGGAGCTGGCGGACCTGGACCAGGCGTTCCGGGACACGGTGGAAGGAGGCAGCCGCCGCCTGCTGGTGTTCGGCGACCGGTTCCCGCTGCTGTATTTCTGCCGGGAGTACGGCCTGGACTACCGGGCGGCCTTCCACGGCTGCTCCGGCGACACGGAGCCGTCTCTGGCTACGCTGAAGTACCTCATTGACAAGGTGCGGGCGGAGCAGATTCCAGTGGTGTACACCATCGAGCTCAGCAGCCAAAAGGTGGCCTCCGCCATTGCCGAGACCACCGGGGCCAGGATCCTGACCTTTCACTCCTGCCAGACCCTGACCCGGCAGGAATTTGACCGGGGGGAGACGTACCTCTCCCTGATGTGGAAAAATGTGGACGTACTGAAGGAGGGGTTGTCATGAGCGAACCCAAGATACTCATAGACTGCCGTGACGCGGCCCTGGGCTATGAGGGCCGCCCCATCTGGGAGCATCTGTCGTTCCGGGTGCGCCGGGGGGATTATCTTTGCATCGTGGGGGACAACGGCTCCGGCAAGTCCACCCTGCTGAAAAGTCTGCTGGGCCTGCTGCGGCCCCTGTCCGGGGAAATCCACCTGGACGACAGTCTGCGCCGGGGGGCCATCGGCTATCTGCCCCAGCAGACCCGGGCACAGAAGGACTTTCCTGCCACCGTCAGCGAGGTGGTGCTGTCCGGCTTCCTAAGCGCCCGGGGCTGGAAATTTTTCTACACACCGGCTCAGAAATCCCAGGCATTGCAGCACATGGGCAAGCTGGGCATTCTGGAGCTGAAGGACCGGTGCTATCGGGAGCTGTCCGGCGGCCAGCAGCAGCGGGTGCTGCTGGCCCGGGCTCTGTGTGCGGCAGGGGATCTGCTGGTGCTGGATGAACCGGTGACGGGGCTGGACCCCGCTGCCGCCGACGACCTGTACCGCACCCTGCGGTATCTCAACCGCACCGAGGGCATGGCCGTGGTGATGGTGACCCACGACATCCGCAGCGCCCTGCGGGACGCCACCGCCATCCTGCACGCCGGACGGAACCAGTGGTTCCTGGGCACGCCCCGGGAATATCTGGCCTCGCCCTACGGAAAACGCTTCGGAGGTGACCTGTCATGAGCCTGCTGCTGGAAATGTTTACCTATCCCTTCATCGTCCGGGCCTTCGTGGTGGGCATTCTGGTGTCCCTGTGCGCGGCGCTGCTGGGGGTGCCCCTGGTGCTCAAGCGGTATTCCATGATCGGCGACGGCCTGAGCCATGTGTCCTTCGGGGCCCTGTCCATCGCCGTGGCCTGCGGCTGGGCCCCGCTGCCGGTATCCATCCCGGTGGTGATCTTGGCGGCCCTGGGCCTGCTGCGGCTGACGGAAAACAGCCGCATGGGGGCCGATGCCGCCATTGCCGTGGTGTCCGCTTCGTCCCTGGCTGCCGGCGTCATTGTCACCAGCCTGACCACCGGCATGACCACGGACGTGGACAGCTATATGTTCGGCTCCATTCTGGCCATGGACCGGTCGGACGTGGCTCTCAGCGCCGGACTGTCGGCGGCGGTGCTGCTGCTGTTCGTGCTGTTTTACCACAAGCTGTTCGCCATCACCTTCGACGAGAGCTTCTCCCGGGCCACCGGTGTGCGGGTGGGGCTGTACAATACGTTCCTCTCCGTGCTGACGGCCCTGACCATCGTGCTGGGAATGCGGATGATGGGGGCTATGCTGATCTCCAGCCTGGTGATTTTCCCGGCCCTGTCCGCCATGCGGGTGAGAAAGAGCTTCCGGGGCGTGGTGATCCTGGCGGGGATCCTGTCCGTGACCTGCTTCTGCGCGGGGCTTACCGCATCGTATCTGCTCAGCACCCCGGTGGGCGCCACGGTGGTCATCGCCGACCTGCTGGCGTTTCTGGTGTGCAGCATAGTGGGGAAGAAATAGATAAACGCTCCCTGTCAAAAAACCCCCGCTTTCACGCGTGAAAGCGGGGGTTCTCTTTGACAGGCTGAGGGCTGGGACGCCTGTGCGTTCCGGTCCTTTTCCGGTTTACAAACGGCTCACAGGCTGACGCCGCCGTCGGCGGAGGATGCGTCCTCCAGCAGGGGGGCAATGCGGTCCAGCAGAGCGCGGACCTGCTGCGGGCAGCGGCCAATGTAGCGGGCCGGGTCCATAAGGCGGTCCAGCTCCGGGCGGGTCATGCCAAAGGCCGGGTCCGCCGCCAGACGGTCCAGCAGGTCGCAGGGCTCACCGTCCTTCATCCGGGCGGTGGCGGCCATGGAGTGTACCCGCACCCGCTCATGGAGCTCCTGCCGGTCGCCGCCGCGCTTGACGGCCTCCATCATCAGGTTCTCCGTGGCCAGGAAGGGCATATACTCCCGGATGGTCTTGTCCACCACCTTTTCGTTGACCCGCAGGCCGTCTGTAACGTTCTGGGCCAGGCGCAGAATGGCGTCGGCGCACAAAAAGCCCTCGGGCATGGACAGGCGGCGGTTGGCAGAGTCGTCCAGGGTGCGCTCCATCCACTGGACGGAGGCAGTCATGGGAGCATTCATGGCGTCGGCCATGAGATAGCGGCTCAGGGAGCAGATGCGCTCACAGCGCATGGGGTTGCGCTTATAGGCCATGGCCGACGAGCCGATCTGGTGCTCCTCGAAGGGCTCCTCCAGCTGACGGTCGTGCTGCAGCAGGCGGATGTCGTTGGCCATGCGGTAGACGCTCTGAGCCATAGACGACAGGCAGTTCAGAATCCGGGCATCTACCTTCCGGGGGTAGGTCTGGCCGCAGACGGTGAAGCAGGAGTCAAAGCCGAACCCGGCAGCGATGCGGCGGTTCATCTCGTCAATCTTTGCCTCATCGCCCTCAAAGAGATCCATGAAGCTGGCCTCGGTGCCGGTGGTGCCCCGGCAGCCCAGAAAGCGCAGGCTTCCCAGGACAAAATCCAGCTCCTCCAGGTCTGACAGCAGATCCTGGAGCCACAGGCAGGCCCGCTTGCCCACGGTGACAGGCTGGGCGGGCTGATAGTGGGTATAGCCCAGGGTGGGCGTGGCGGCGTATTTCTCCGCAAAGGCAGAGAGATTCTTCATCACCGCCAGCAGCTGGCCCCGGAGATAACGCAGCCCGTCCCGGTACAGGATCAGGTCGGCGTTGTCGGTGACGTAGCAGCTGGTGGCCCCCAGATGGATGATGCCCGCCGCCAGAGGCGCGGCCTTGCCGTAGGTATAGACGTGGGCCATGACATCGTGGCGGACCTCCCGCTCCCGCTGCCGGGCGGTATCGTAGTCGATATCGGTGATGTGCTGCTCCAGCTGGCGGACCTGCTCCTCCGTTACCGGCAGGCCCAGGTCATGCTGGGCCCGGGCCAGGGCCGTCCACAGGCGGCGCCAGGTCTGAAAGCGCATGTCCGGAGAGAACAGGTGCAGCATATACGGTGAGGCGTAGCGCCCGGCCAGGGGGGATTCATAAACGTCGTGGGACATAAGGGTCCTCCGTTTCCTTGGTTTCAGCGGACGATGAGGCTGTCGCGCTCGGCACCCACGGACACATAGCCGATGTGGCAACCGATGGCCCGCTCCACATACTCCACATAGTCCCGGGCCGCCTGGGGCAGATCCTCCCAGGTGCGGGCGGCGGAAATGTCGCAGGCCCAGCCGGGGACATACTCGACAACGGGCTTGGCCTGGTCCAGCAGCACCGGGAAGGGGAATTCGTCGGTGCGCTGGCCGTTGATCTCATAATGGGCGCAGACGGGGATCCGGTCCATGTAGCTGAGAATGTCCAGCTTGGTCAGAGCAATGTTGGTAGCATTCTGGGTCCGGACACCGTAGCGGGTGGCCACCAGGTCGATGGGACCCACCCGGCGGGGACGGCCGGTCTTGGCGCCGTATTCGTCACCGGCGTCCCGGAGCTTTTCGGCATCCGCGCCGAACCACTCGCAGACAAAGGGACCCTCGCCCACGCAGGAGGAATAGGCCTTCACCACGCCCACCACCTCGTCGATGGATGCGCCGGGCAGGCCGGAGCCTACCGGGGCAAAGGCGGCGATGGTGTTGGAGGAGGTGGTATAGGGATAGATGCCGTAGTCCAGGTCCCGCAGAGCGCCCAGCTGGCCCTCGAACAGGATGGACTTGCCGTCGGCCTGGGCCTGGTGGAGATAGCGGCCGGTGTCGGCCACATAGGGCTTCACCCGCTGGCCGTACTGCTCCACCCAGGCCATCATCTCGTCCATGGTGTACCCCTTGGCGCCGTAGACCTCCCGGAGGATCAGGTTCTTCCACTCCAGCAGGTCCTGGAGATGGGCCCGCAGATGGTCGGGGTACAGCAGCTCGCCGGCCAGGACGGTCTTTTTCTGGTACTTGTCGGAATAGAAGGGGGCGATGCCCTGCTTGGTGGAGCCGTACTTCTTATCCTTCAGCCGCTGCTCCTCCAGGGCGTCCAGCTCCCGGTGCCAGGGCAGCAGCAGACTGGCCCGTTCGCTGACCAGCAGATTCTCGGGGGTGATGTCCACGCCGCCCTGGCGGACGGTGTCGATCTCCTTGAGCAGATTCTCGCAGTCCAGGGCCACGCCGTTGCCCAGGATGTTCATGACACCGGAGCGGAAAATGCCGGAGGGCAGCAGATGCAGGGCGAACTTGCCCTTTTCGTTGATGACCGTGTGCCCGGCGTTGCCGCCGCCCTGATAGCGCACCACTACGTCATATTGTTGGGTGAGGTAGTCCACCATGCGGCCCTTGCCCTCGTCGCCCCAGTTGATACCCACGATCGCGCAATTTGACATGTCTTTGTCTCCTCATCTATATCATAACAGAATTTTTGGCGGGTTTCCACCGCCAACAGCCCCTTATTATACCGAAAAGCGCGTCAGAAGTAAATAACAAATCTGACATATCAGACATTATTATTTCTAATGCTTGTTGTGAATATACACGATAAACATGCATGTATTTTCAGCATAAATTACAAAAAACTTGTGCGTTCTGCCGCTTGACGACCGGGGGGCGGCGGGGCTATAATCATTTGTTCCTTTTAATGGGAGGTAAATGCTATGGAAAAACAGAAAAAATCCCTGTTCGGGCCAATGGACCTGACCAAGGGGACATGCTGGAAAACGATTCTGATCTTTTCGCTGCCGGTGATCCTGTCGTATCTGCTGCAGCAGGTGTATTCCATCAGTGACGCGGCCATTGTGGGCCAGACGCTGACGGCCCAGGAGGTGGCGGGCGTCAACGACACCACGTCGCTGGTGTTCATCTTTCTGCAATTCGCCTTCGGTGTCAGCGCAGGCTTCTGCGTGGTGACGTCATGCCAGGTGGGCGCCCGGAACCAGGCAGGCGTGCGGCGGTCCCTGGCCACCCAGATCATCCTGTCGGCGGTGCTGACGGTGCTGCTGACGGCCCTGGCCCTGGCGCTGCTGAATCCCATGCTGGCGTGGATCAACGTGACACCGGACAATGCCGAGGTGTATCGCGCCGCGTATACCTATTGCTTCATCATCTTCGCGGGCATCGGGGCCCAGCTGTTTTATAACTTCATCTGCGCGTTTCTGCGCAGCATGGGCGACTCCCTGACGCCGCTGCTGTTCCTGCTGTTTTCCACGGTGCTGAACGTGGGGCTGGACCTGCTGTTCATCATGGTGTTCCGGTGGGGCGTGGCCGGTGCGGCCATTGCCACGGTGGCGGCTCAGCTTATCAGCACGGTGGCGTGCTTCATCTATGCCTTTGCCAAGTATCCTCAGCTGCGGCTGCACCGGGAGGACATGCGGATCACCCGGGGCGATATCCGCCGCCATGTGGTGCAGGGCGTGCCCCTGGGGCTGCAATTCTCGGTGCTGGCCATCGGCATTATCGTCATGCAGGGCGTGGTGGTACAGTTTGACATGCTGGACGGCGTTATGGTGTCCTCCTCCGCCCAGATGGGCTTCGGCGCGGCCAACAAGCTGTCCAGCCTGACGGCAACGCCTATGAATGCCCTGGGCACGGCCATGACCAGCTTCACCGCCCAGAACCTGGGCGCGGGCAACCATGACCGCATCCGCAGGGGCGCGCTGCAGGCTCTGGGGATGATGGCCATCATCGCCGTGGCGGCGGTGAGCTGCGGACTGCTGCTGACGCTGAACAATACATATCTGCATATCTTCCTGTCGGCGGACAAGATCACGGCAGATACCATCCGGTTTGGCAACACGTTCCTGTATGTGGATTATTCCATGTATCTGTTCCTGGGCTGCGTATTCATCACCCGCAACTGTGTCCAGGGCATCGGACGGTCCCAATTCGTGCTGGGGGCCGGCGCGGCGGAGCTGGTGGCCCGGATCGCCGTGTGCCTGGTGCTGCCTGCTGCTGTGGCAGGGGGCACCGTCAGCGCGGCGGCCAGCCCGGCGGCGTTTTACGCCCTGTGTGCTGCGGACCCGCTGGCGTGGATCGCCGCGGACATCATCATGGGCATCCCCGTGGTGCGGAACATCCTGCGGAAAGATTACCGGTATATGAACCTGTGAACAAACGCTCCCTGTGCCGGAAGGCACAGGGAGCGTTTGAGCTTGTCAAAAAAGGGCGGCGCCCTTTTTTGACAAATTGTAAAGCGTATTACGCCAGCGCCTGCAGCGCTGCCCTGGCAGCGGACTGCTCGGCCTCTTTTTTACTCCTGCCGGTGCCGGTACCGGCGGTTTCGCCGTTGAGCAGCACCGCACAGGTAAACTGCCTGGCGTGGTCCGGGCCGGTGGCGCCGATCATCTCGTAGTGCAGCGTTTGGTTGCTGCGGCGCTGGACCAGCTCCTGAAGCTCCGTCTTATAGTCCCGGCGGCGTTCCTCCACGGCCTCCTCCTGCTCCTTGTCCAGCAGCACCCGGTGGATCAGGGCCCGGGCGGCTTCCATGCCGCCGTCCAGGTACACCGCCGCGAACACGGACTCCGTTGCGTCGGCCAGGATGGAGGGCCGCTGCCGGCCGCCGCCGGCCTCCTCGCCCTTGCCCAGCCGCAGCTCACTGCCCAGGCCCAGGCGCTGGGCCACCTCATACAGGCTCTCCTCGCACACCAGCGCCGCCCGCATCCGGGTCAGGTCTCCCTCCGGCAGGTCCGGGTGCTTGTGATACAGATAGTCCGCCGTGACCAGACCCAGCACGGCGTCCCCCAGAAACTCCAGCCGCTCGTTGCTGCTGACGCCGCAGCACCGGTGCTCGTTGGCGTAGGAGCTGTGGTACAGGGCCGCCTGAAGCTGCTCCTTGCAGCGGAAGGTGTAGCCCAGCTTTTTTTCCAGTACTTGCAGGGTATGCATGATGTTTTTCTCCCTTCCGCAGCGGAAAAAGGAAACCCCGTTGCAACCAACGGGGCCTTCTTTTTCAGCTGCCTGATTGATTCAGTTCAGCTTATTATACAGATAGCGCACGCAGTCGCCCACGGTCTTCAGACCGGTGAGGTCCTCCTCGTCGATCTCGCCGACGTCGAATTCCTCCTCCATGGCCATGACCAGCTCCACCAGGTCCACGGAGTCGGCGCCCAGATCGTCCACAAAAGAACTATCCATGCCGATCTCGTCGGTATCAATAGCAAACTGCTCAGCGATCAGATCCTGCATGGTCTTGAAGATCTCGTCCATCGTCATGAGATGATCCCTCCTTTCGGGCTTTGTCTTGGAAAATAATACGGCAATTGGTCAGGTCTGTCAATACCCTTTTCGCAATTATTCCGCCTGGAGCTGCATCAGGTGAACATTTTCCTGAATCTGTCCGATAATGCCGCTTTCCGCCACCTGTCTGGCCTGGCCGATGGCGTTGTCGATGGCCTCGGCGTTGGAGGCGCCGTGGGCCTTGATCACGGGCTTGGAGATGCCGATAAACGCCGTGCCGCCCACCTTATTGGGGTCCAGCTGGGCCTTGAAGGCCCGCAGCCCCGGCATGACCATGGCGGCGGCCAGCTTGGTCAGCAGATTCTTTTTGAAAATATTGCCCAGGGCATGGCCCGCGAAGGAGCCAACGCCCTCCATGGTCTTGAGCAGGATGTTTCCGGAGAAGCCGTCTGTGACGATAACGTCGCAGCCGCCCTTGATGGCCTCCTTGGCCTCAATGTTGCCGATGAAGTTCAGGTGCCCGTCGGCGCCTGCCTGCCGCAGCAGGGCCAGGGCCGCCTTTTGCAGGTCTGTGCCCTTGCTGTCCTCCGTGCCGATGTTCAGCAGGCCCACCCGGGGGCGCTCCAGCCCCAGGACCCGTCCGGCATAGAAGCTGCCCAGGTACGCGAATTGCAGCAGATACTCCGGCGTGCACTCGGCGTTGGCCCCGCAGTCGATGAGCACGGCCCGGCCGCCGGTGGTGGGAATCACCGGGGCCATCGCCGCCCGGCGGATGCCCCGGATGCGCTTGGTGATCAGGGTGGCTCCGGCCAGCAGCGCGCCGGTGGACCCGGCGGAAACCAGGGCGTCGGCCTTACCGTCCCGCAGCAGGGTCAGGCCCACGCCCATGGACGTGTCCTTCTTGTGGCGAAACACCTTGGAGGGATCGTCGCACATGTCCACGGTCTCCGTGGTGTGGACGATCTCCATTCCATGGGGGATGGTATCATGGCCGCAGTCCCGCAGGGCCCGGAGAATGGCCTCCGTGTCGCCGGTGAGCAGCACCTCCACGCCCCAGTGCTCCATGCCCAGCAGGGCGCCCTTTACGATTTCCAGCGGGGCGTTGTCGCCGCCCATGGCGTCAATGATGATCTTCATAGCTCAGAACCTCCTGCTTCAGCTGCTCGATAATGGCCAGCGACCGCTGGGACAGCTGGGCGTTTTTGTTGCGCTTGCCCTTGACCCGGTGGTCCAGGGGCGGCATAATGCCGAAATTGATGTTCATAGGCTGGAACTGGCCCACGGACTCGTTGCTGACGTACAGGCCCAGGGCGCCGATGGCCGTTTCCCGGGGAAAGTCGATGGGCGGCTGGCCCAGCAGCCGCCGGGCCGTCTCCACGCCTGCCAGAAACCCGGAGGCGCAGGACTCCACATACCCCTCCACGCCGGTCATCTGTCCGGCAAAGGCAATGCGGGGCATCGCCTTCAGCCGGTAATACCGGTCCAGCAGCCGGGGAGAGTCCAGATAGGTGTTCCGGTGCATCACACCATAGCGCAGGAATCTGGCATCATGGAGAGCGGGGATCATGGAGAACACCCGCTTCTGCTCCGGGAAGCGCAGGTGGGTCTGGAACCCTACCAGGTTATAGATGGTGCCGTCGGCGTTGTCCTTGCGCAGCTGCACCACGGCATAGGGCTCCTTCCCGGTGCGGGGGTCCTTGAGGCCCCGGGGCTTCAGGGGACCGTAGCGCAGGGTGTCCTCTCCCCGCCGGGCCATGACCTCCACGGGCATACAGCCCTCGAATACGTTTTTATCCTCAAAGCCGTGAACCTCCGCCTCCTGGGCGTGGATCAGCTCCTGCCAGAAGGCCAGATACTCCTCCCGGTCCATGGGGCAGTTGATGTAGTCCGGCGTCCCCTTGTCGTACCGGGACGCGAAAAAGCCGCTGTCCATGTCCACGCTGTCGAAGCTCACCAAAGGCGCCGCCGCGTCGAAGAAATGCAGGGCGGAGTCCTGTCCGCCCAGTATGGACATAAGCCGGTCCGCCAGGGCGTCGGAGGTCAGGGGACCGGTGGCCACCACCACATCCCCCTCCGGCAGGTCCGTCACCTCACCGGGGACCACGGTGATCAGGGGGTGGCTTCTGACCCGCTCCGTTACCAGCCGGGAAAAGCCGTGGCGATCCACCGCCAGGGCTCCGCCTGCGGGGACGGCGGTCTCGTCCGCGCAGCGGATCAAAAGGCTTCCCAGCTGCCGCAGCTCCTCCTTCAGCAGGCCCACGGCGTTTTCCAGCCCCGCTGCCCGCAGGGAATTGGAGCAGCACAGCTCCGCAAAATCGGCGGTCTGGTGGGCGGGAGTCAATTTTTCCGGCTTCATCTCCCGCAGGGTCACGGAAATACCCCGCTGGGCCAGCTGCCAGGCGCACTCGCTGCCGGCCAGCCCCGCGCCGATGACTGTTACATGGTTCATGCTTCCTCCGTCTTTTTCTTGGTAGTCTTGGTGGTCTTGGCCGTCCTGGCGGCAGGCTTTTTGGCGGCGGCTTTCTTAGCCGCTGCTTTCTTAGCGGGTGCTTTTTCCTTTGCCGGGGCTTCGGCGGCCTGACTGCCGTCTGCCTGACCGCCGTCTGCCTGACCGCCGTCTGCCTGACCGCCGTCGGCCGCGGGCTCCTCCGTCCTGGCTTTTTTCACATAGCCGCGCTTGTCCTCCGGCAGGAAGTTGGCACAGTCGGGATTGATGCAGAAGGGCTTGCGGAAGCCCTTGCCGGCCTTTTTGAACATGGTGTGGCCGCACACGGGACAGTCGTCCTTCACCGGCACGTCCCAGGTCATGAAATCGCAGCGGGCGCTTTCGTCGGCGGCGTTGAGCCGCTCACAGCAGTAATAGGTGTACTGCTTGCCGGTCTTTTTGCTGACGCCGGTGCGCTTCATGAGCCGCCCGCCGCACTTGGGGCAGCGGCCCGGCATCTCCACCACCAGGGGCTTGGTAAACGTACACTCCGGATATCCGGGGCAGGCCAGGAACCGGCCGAACCGGCCGGACTTGACTACCATATTGCGGCCGCACACGTCGCACTTCTCTTCGGTGACTTCATCGGGGACCTTCAGATATACGCCCTCCATGTCCTTCTCCACCTGCTGGAGATTGCTCTCAAAACCGCCGTAAAACTGCCGCAGCAGCTGTTTCCAGGGGATCTTGCCGCTTTCCACCTCATCCAGCTCATCCTCCATCCGGGCGGTGAACTTCACGTCCACAATGTCCGGGAACCGCTGGCACATCAGGTCCGTCACCACCTGGCCCAGGGGCGTGATCCGCAGGGCCTTGCCCTCCTTCACCACATATTCCCGGTCCAGAATGGTGGAAACGGTGGGAGCGTAGGTAGAGGGGCGGCCGATGCCGTTTTCCTCCATGGTGCGGATCAGGGTGGCGTCGGTGTAGCGGGCGGGGGGCTGGGTGAAGTGCTGGCCGGGCTCAAAGCCCTCCAGCGTCACCACCTCGCCGGGCTGCAGCTCCGGCAGGGCGGGCTCCTTTTCCTCCTTATCGTCGTCGCGGCTCTCCTCATACACGGCGGTATAGCCGGCAAATTTCAGGCTGCTGGCGCTGGCGCGGAAGGTGTGCTCTCCGGCGGCAATGTCCACGCTGACGCTGTCGTACACGGCGTTGGACATCTGGCTGGCCAGGAAGCGGCTCCAGATCAGCCGGTACAGTCGATACTGCTCGCCAGTCAGGTCGCCCTTTACCTGCTCCGGGGTCAGGGTGACGCTGCTGGGGCGAATGGCCTCGTGGGCGTCCTGGGCCCCGGCCTTGGCCTTGTACTGCTTGGGGCTCTCCGGGCGATAGGCCGCGCCGTAGCGGCTTTCAATGAAGCTGCGGGCCGCTGCCTGGGCCTCGTCGGAGATACGCAGGGAGTCGGTACGCATATAGGTGATCAGACCCACGGTGCCCTCGCCGGTGATGTCCACGCCCTCATACAGCTGCTGGGC
>OCHN01001192.1_pt1 | contig 22507 bp, 18 predicted proteins | sample 1538911 | NCBI WGS metagenome assembly OCHN01 (sample SAMN04571736, study PRJEB22368) | human gut metagenome | biome: human gut; material: stool | host: Homo sapiens | place: Luxembourg | collected 2013-01-11 | reverse complement strand
AGAGTATTTGAGACAGGACCGGTATTCCGTGCAGAGAAACACAATACCAAACGTCACTTAAACGAATATACCAGCCTTGACTTTGAGATGGGATACATCGACAGCTTTGAAGAGATCATGGCAATGGAAACAGGATTTCTTCAGTATGCAGTAGCACTTCTTCAGAAAGACTACGCAAAGGAGCTTCAGATCCTTAAGGTACAGCTTCCAAAAGTCGACAAGATCCCGGCAGTCCGTTTTGACAAAGCCAAAGAACTGGTTTCCGAGAAATATAACCGTAAGATCCGCAACCCATACGATCTGGAGCCGGAAGAAGAAGCCCTGATCGGAAGATACTTCAAAGAAGAATACGATGCGGACTTTGTATTTGTAACTCATTATCCGTCCAAGAAACGTCCGTTCTACGCAATGGATGATCCGAGTGATGAGAAGTTTACCTTAAGTTTTGACCTTCTTTTCCACGGACTGGAAGTAACGACCGGCGGACAGAGGATCCATGACTACGATCAGCTCAAAGCCAAGATCGCAGCAAGAGGCATGGAAGAAGAAGGAATGGAGCAGTATCTGGATACCTTCAAACATGGCATGCCGCCACATGGAGGACTTGGTATTGGTCTGGAACGTCTGACCATGCAGCTTCTTGGAGAAGAAAACGTCCGTGAAGCGTGTCTGTTCCCGAGAGACCTGAACAGACTGGAGCCGTAAGAGAAGGAGGAAAAGTCAGATGGCAAAGATCATAGATGACGAAACAATCGAAAACGTATGCATCCTCGCAAAACTTTCCTTAAGTGAGGAAGCCAAGGAAAAAGCAAAGCAGGACATGCAGAAAATGCTGGATTATGTAGAAAAACTGGACGAACTGGATACAGATGGCGTGGAGCCGCTGTCCCATATCTTTGGTGATGAAAATGTATTCCGCGATGACGTTGTGACAAATGGAGACAACAAAGAAGCAATGCTTGCAAACGCACCAAAGGAAAAAGAAGGACAGTATCAGGTACCGAAGACCATAGGATAGGAGAATGAGGATGGAACTGCAGACGATGACAGCCCTGGAGCTGTCAAAAAAGATCAGACAGCGTCAGGTCAAAGTAGCAGACGGTGTCAAAGAGGTTTTTGATCAGATAGAGAAAAAAGAGGGCAAAGTACACGCATATCTTGATCTTTATAAGAAAGATGCCCTTGCAAGAGCAAAAGAAGTCGAAAAAGGAATCATGGACGGCATTTACACCGGACCGCTTGCCGGAGTGCCGATCGCAGTCAAAGACAACATTTGCATCAAAGGCAAAAAAACAACCTGCGCATCAAAAATATTAGAGAACTTCGTACCACAGTATAATGCAGAAGTCATCGACCGTCTGGAAAAAGCCGGAATGATCGTGATCGGAAAGACCAACATGGACGAGTTCGCCATGGGAAGTACCACAGAAACTTCTGCTTACGGTGTGACAAGAAACCCGTGGAATCTGGAACACGTTCCGGGAGGTTCTTCCGGTGGTTCCTGTGCGGCAGTAGCAGCAGGAGAAGCCTTTATGGCTTTAGGTTCTGACACCGGCGGTTCTATCCGTCAGCCAAGTTCTTTCTGCGGTGTGACCGGAATCAAACCGACTTACGGAACCGTATCCCGTTATGGACTGGTAGCCTATGCTTCCTCTCTTGACCAGATCGGACCGGTCGGAAAAGACGTGGCAGACTGTGCCGCACTTCTTGAAGTGATCGCAGGACATGACCCGAAAGACAGCACTTCCCTCGACCGCAAGGACCTTGATTTCTCAAAGAGCATTGAGGAGAAGAAACTTCTCGGAATGAAGTTCGGCGTGCCGAAAGAATTCCTCGCCAAAGGTCTTGATCCGGAAGTCAAAGATGCTTTTATGGAGACGCTCAAAGTCCTCACCTCACAGGGCGCGATCGTAGAATTTTTCTCCGTAGAGACAATGGAATATATGATACCTGCCTATTATATCATCGCCAGTGCGGAGGCCAGCTCCAACCTGGAACGTTTCGATGGTGTAAAATACGGCTATCGTGCAGCAGAGTACGAGGGACTTCACGATATGTACAAAAAGACCAGAACAGAAGGATTCGGTGAGGAAGTCAAACGTCGTATCATGCTTGGTTCCTTCGTTTTAAGTTCCGGTTATTACGATGCCTATTACCTGAAAGCACTTCGTACCAAAGCCCTGATCAAACAGGAATTTGACCGTGCTTTTGATAAATACGATGTGATCCTTGCGCCGGCTGCTCCGTACACAGCACCAAAGATCGGAGAAAGCCTCAAGGACCCGCTTGCCATGTATCTTGGCGATATCTATACCGTTGCCGTCAACCTCTGCGGTCTGCCAGGAATCACCGTTCCGTGCGGACAGGACAAGGCAGGCATGCCGATCGGTATCCAGATGATCGGAAACTGCTTCGGAGAACACAAGATCCTCCGTGCAGCGGCTGCTTATGAAGCAGAAAGAGGGGCATTCCCGACTCCTCTGAAAGGAGGCAAAGAGGCATGAAACAGTATGAAACCGTCATTGGTCTTGAAGTCCATGTAGAACTTGCAACAAAAACAAAGATATTCTGTGGATGCTCTACAGAGTTTGGTGGAGCACCAAATACACATACCTGCCCAGTCTGCACCGGTATGCCGGGTTCTCTGCCGGTACTGAATAAGAAGGTCGTAGAATTTGCACTCAAAGCCGGTATCGCGGCAAACTGCCAGATCAACCAGTACTGCAAATTCGACAGAAAGAACTATTTTTACCCGGATAACCCGCAGAACTACCAGATCTCACAGCTTTACCTGCCGATCTGCCACGATGGATGGGTAGAGATCGAAACTTCTGCCGGAAAGAAAAAGATCCGTATCCACGAAATGCATATGGAAGAAGATGCCGGAAAGCTGATCCATGATGAATGGGAAGACTGCTCTCTGGTAGACTATAACCGAAGCGGTGTGCCGCTGATCGAGATCGTATCCGAGCCGGATATGAGAAGCTCTGAGGAAGTTATCGCATACCTCGAAAAACTTCGCTGCATGATGCAGTATCTCGGTGTATCTGACTGTAAATTACAGGAAGGCTCCATGCGTGCCGACGTCAACCTGTCTGTCCGTGAAGTCGGCAGTGAGACATTCGGAACAAGGACCGAGATGAAGAACCTGAACTCCTTCAAGGCGATCGCGAGAGCTATCGAGGGTGAGAGAGAACGTCAGATCGAGCTGATCGAAGAAGGCAGAGCCGTTGTCCAGGAAACCCGCCGCTGGGATGACAACAAAGAATCTTCCCACACCATGCGTTCCAAAGAGGATGCCAAAGATTACCGTTACTTCCCGGACCCGGATCTTCCGCCGATCCATATTTCCGATGCATGGATCGATGAGATCCGTACTTCCCAGCCGGAACTCCGCGAGGAAAAACAGCTTCGTTATCAGGAGGAATTTGAACTTCCGGCATATGATGCAGGAATCCTTACCGAGTCCAGACACCTTTCTAAGCTTTTTGAGGAAGTTGCAAACCTCTGCGGCAGCCCGAAGAAAGCAGCCAACTGGTTCATGGGTGAAGTTCTCCGTCTGACCAAAGACAAAGGCCTTGACGTGGAAAAAGTTTCCTTTACACCGAAACATCTCGCCGACCTGATCCAGATGGTGGAGAAAAAAGAAGTCAGCGCACAGAATGCAAAGAAAGTCTTCGAAAAAGTCTTTGACGAGGACATCGAACCAGTATCCTACATCGAAGAACATGGTCTCAAGATCGTAGAAGACACAGGACTTCTCAACGACACCTTACAGAAGATCATGGATGAGAACCCTGGACCGCTCGCAGAACTTCTTGGCGGTAAAGAAAAAGTATTCGGATTCTTCGTCGGTAAGATGATGAGAGAACTCAAAGGCAAGGCAAGTCCGGATGCAGTCCGTGAAGCACTTGTAAAAGAAGTGGAGAAAAGAAAAAATCAATAATGCTTCAAATATAGAGAAGCGCAAATAGAGAGATGAGGAGAACATATTATGGTAACAGTAAATAAAAATTATCTGAAACTGCCGGGAAGTTATCTTTTTTCCACGATCGCCAAAAAAGTAGCAGCTTATCAGGAAGCGAATCCGGATGTACAGATTGTACGTCTTGGAATCGGTGATGTCACACAGCCGCTTGCACCGGCGATCATTGATGCACTTCACAAATCTGTCGATGAGATGGCAAATGCCGAGACTTTCCACGGCTATGCACCGGATCTCGGATATGAATTCTTAAGAAGCGCGATCGCAAAAAATGATTACGAGGCACGCGGATGCCAGATCAGTGCGGATGAGATCTTTGTATCCGACGGAGCGAAGAGTGACTCCGGAAACATTCAGGAGATCTTTGGCACAGACAACAAAGTAGCAGTCTGCGACCCGGTTTATCCTGTTTATGTAGACACAAACGTAATGGCAGGACGTACCGGCGAATACAACAAGAAAAACGAAAACTTTGACGGTGTGATTTACATGCCGTGTCTGGAATCCAATGGATTCCTGCCGGAACTTCCGGTAGAGACACCGGACCTGATCTATCTCTGCTTCCCGAACAACCCGAGTGGTGCAGCGATCACAAAGGACAAACTTCAGGAGTGGGTAGACTACGCAAACAAGAACGGTGCAGTGATCATCTACGACGCCGCTTACGAGGCATACATCACAGAGGAAGATGTGCCGCACAGCATTTACGAGTGTGAAGGTGCACGTACCTGTGCGATCGAGCTGAGAAGCTTTTCCAAGAATGCAGGATTTACCGGTGTCCGTCTTGGATTCACCGTTGTCCCGAAAGATCTTGTCCGCGAGGGCGTTGCCCTTCATGATCTCTGGGCAAGACGTCACGGGACCAAATTCAATGGTGCCCCATATATCGTACAGCGCGCAGGAGAAGCTGTTTATTCTCCAGAGGGAAAAGCACAGTTAAAAGAGCAGGTTGCCTACTATATGAGAAATGCCCATACGATCTACAACGGTCTGAAAGAAGCAGGCTATTCCGTATCCGGCGGTGTAAATGCTCCATACATCTGGCTCAAAACACCGAACAACATGAGTTCCTGGGATTTCTTTGACTATCTTCTGGAAACAGCACATGTTGTCGGTACACCGGGATCAGGATTTGGTGCACACGGAGAAGGCTTTTTCCGCCTGACCGCCTTCGGAACCTACGAAAATACCTTAGAGGCGATCCGCAGGATCACAGCTTTATAAAAAATTATCATGAAAAACTGGCAGCAGGGTGTCGAAATGGCACCCTGTTTTTGCATGCCATGAAATCCTCCGGCGAGATTGGCATTGCCAGAAAGAAGATAATAACGTATAATCAAGTGCAGAATAAACAACAGATGAGGAGTGGCTGATTATGTATTATGAAACAACAAAAGAACTGCTTGCTTTTATCAAAAAAAGCCCTACGGCATTCCACGCTGTAGAAGAAATGCAGACGAGACTGATGGAAGATGGATTCCAGGTGCTTTCGGAGAAGGAACACTGGAAGCTTACCCCAGGCGGAAAATATGTGGTGACGCGAAATCATTCTGCTCTGATCGCTTTTACCATACCGGAGAGGGAATCCTGGAAGTTTCATATCATCGCCAGCCACAGTGATTCGCCGTCTTTTAAGATCAAAGAAAACCCGGAGATCGTTGTAGAGAAGACTTACGTGAAACTGAATGTCGAGAAGTACGGCGGGATGCTGATGGCTCCGTGGTTTGACCGTCCGCTGTCCATTGCCGGAAGAGTGATCGTGCGAAAAGACGGAAAGTTAGAAGAAAAACTGATCAATTTTGACAGGGACCTCGTGATGATCCCGAACCTTGCGATCCATATGAACCGGGAGGCGAACAGCGGCGTTTCCTATAATCCGCAGAAAGATGTGCTGCCGTTATTCAGTATGGGAGGATCTGAGGTATCCCTGCAGAAACTTCTCAGTGCACAGCTTGGTATAGAAGAAAAAGATATCCTGAGTCATGATCTCTTTCTGTACAACCGCATGGAAGGCTCCATATGGGGCGCAGAGAACGAATTCGCATCCAGTGGCAGACTGGATGACCTGCAGTGTGCTTTTGCGTCTCTGAAGGGCTTTATGAGCGCACAGAAGCAGGAATGCATTGCAGTTCACTGCGTCCTTGACAATGAGGAAGTCGGAAGCGGCACGAAGCAGGGGGCGGCATCTACCTTCCTCAAAGATACGCTTCTCCGCATCAACAGTGGACTTGGAAGAACCTACGAGGAATATCTGATGACACTTGCGGACAGCTTCATGATCTCCGCAGACAATGCCCATGCGCTCCATCCGAATTATACAGATAAGGCAGACCCGGTCAATCATCCGCTTCTGAATAAAGGAATCGTGATCAAATACAATGCAAACCAGAAATACTGCACAGATGCAGTGTCAGCGGCTGTGTTCAAAGATCTCTGCGACAGGGCAGGTGTTCCGTGGCAGACATTTGTCAACCGTTCTGACATTCCGGGCGGTTCCACGCTTGGAAATATCTCCAACACGCAGGTCCCGATGAACACGGTGGATATCGGTCTGCCGCAGCTTTCCATGCATTCTCCGTATGAGACAGCAGGGGTGAGGGACACAGAATATTTTGTTAAGGCAGCAAAGGAATTTTTGGCATAAACAGGCATAAGAAGAGGGAAAGAGAATGAATACAGACAAAAAAGCAGTTTTTTTTGATGCAGACGGTACAATCTGCGATATTGAAAAAGGAGTTCCGGACAGTGCGGTAGAGGCAATCCGCAAATTGAGGGAAAACGGACATGAGGCGTGGCTGTGCACCGGAAGAAGCAGGGCTTTTGTCCCGGGTTATCTGGAACAGATTCCGTTTACCGGTATGATCAGCGCATGCGGCGCGACCATTGAAAAAGACGGACAGAGACTTTATAACAAGGAAATGCCGGTGGAAGTGGCGAAACTTTCCGTAGAAACTCTGCGTAAATATGGTCTGATCCCGGTCATGGAAGGTGCAGATTTCATGTACTATGACAAGGATGAGTATACGAATGAAGTCAACTGGTACCGCGACCTGATCACAGAGGCTCTTGGACCGAAATGGCGGCCGATCCGCGGCTATGAGGACAGCATGCACATCAATAAGATCAGTGCCAAGATGACAGAGGGCTGCAACGACAAACAGGCATGCCAGGAGCTGTCACAGTATTATGACGTGATCCGCCATGAGAACAATGCGTTTGTGGGAACGACGATCGAGCTGGTTCCGAAGGGCTGTAATAAGGCTGTCGGAATCGCTGCAGTCTGCCGTATCTTTGACATTCCGTGGGAAAACACAGTAGTCTTTGGGGACAGCAACAATGACCTGTCCATGTTTGAATATGCGGCGACAAAGGTAGCTATGGGAAATGGTTCCCAGAAGATCCGTGAACTGGCAGACTATGTGACCACAGACATGTTCCACTATGGAATCCGGAACGGTCTCACAAAACTCGGTCTGATCTGAGAAGGCAGGAGAAAAAGTTATGAAATATGGAAAAATAAGAATTGAAGACGGCAATCTTATCTTCGCAAAAAGAATGCTGATCAATTATCTGCCATGTAAGGATATTCTGTGGGCGTATATGCGAAAAGAAGGTGTGGAAGGCGGACGGCAGAAGCAGTTCAGCACCAGCTCTCTTGTGATCATCACCCGGCGAAAAAAACGCTATGAATTTGAGATGACAGACAAAGAGATCAGAGACTGCATCCAGCTTCTCAAAGTCCTGAACCCGAAACTTGCGACAGGTTTTCCGAAGGGTGCGAGGATTCCGCTCCAGAGCCTTCCAAATACCCGTGATCTCGGGGCACTTGCCACGAAGGATGGAAGACATATCCTTCCGCGCAGGCTTCTGAGGAGCGGTAATCTGTATCATATGTCTCTTCAGGATCAGGATACGCTCCTCAATGAGTATCATCTGTCGACGGTTGTCGATTTTCGTACCAGAATGGAAGTCCTGGAAAAACCGGATACCGTTCTTGAGGGAGTGGAGTATCACGAGATCTCGATCGTGGATGAAGAAACTCTTGGCATTACCCGTTCCGGAAATCTGCTGGAAATGCTTCTGAAATTTAATCAGCCGATCGATGAGTTCATGCAGAAACAGTATGTTTCTTTTGTGCGGGATGATTTTTCGGTCAAACAGTATGCCCGTTTTCTGGATGTCATCCTGCAGCAGGAAGAGGGTGCCGTCCTGTGGCACTGCAGCATGGGTAAAGACAGGGTCGGCGTTGGAACGGCACTTCTTCTCTATGCGCTCGGGGTACCGATGGAGACGATTATGGAGGACTATCTCCGTACCAACCGCTACCTGGAGGAAGACCTGCAGCATATGATCCGGCTTCTGGAAACCAAGATGATCGTGGACAATGAAGTGATGGACAAGATCAAGGCACTGTACCGTGTCAAGGAAGAATATCTGGAGGCGGTTTTTGACGCGATCAGACAAGATTATGGTTCCGAAGAAATGTTTTTGAAGAGGGCTCTCTACATGACTCCAAAGTCAGTCGACTTTCTTCGCAAAAAATATCTTGTATAAAATACAAAAAAGGTAAGAAAAACCACGAAATATATGCATAGATATACAAATACAGCAAAATTTGACGTTGACAAACGGGCTAATGTTGTTATAATGTAAAACATGCAAACAATTTTACAATGGAATTGTTTACAAGGTTAAAGTGATGAAAGCAGGTGGGTTATGCAAAAGAGAATTTTGTCCCTGTTAGTAGATAACACCGCAGGTGTATTGAGCCGGATCTCCGGACTTTTCAGCCGACGCGGTTACAATATTGACAGCCTGACAGTTGGTGTGACTGCAGATGAGCGTTATTCCAGAATGACAGTTGTATGCAGTGGAGATTCCATGATTCTGGAACAGATCACCAAGCAGCTTGCCAAGCTGGTAGATGTAAGAGACATCAAGGTTCTGGAGCCGGACAACAGTGTGAGCAGAGAACTGGTCCTTGTGAAGGTCGCAGCCAGACCGGATCAGAGAGAGGGGATCATTTCCATCGCAAATATTTTCCGTGCCAATGTCATTGATGTCGGCAAGACTTCCCTCGTCATTGAGATGACAGGAAGCAAGAGCAAGTTAAGTGCCCTGATCGACCTTCTGGGAGAATATGAGATTCTTGAACTTGCAAGAACTGGTATTACCGGACTTTCCAGAGGTGCCAGTGACGTAAAATTCTTATAAGGATTTTACATAACAATTATGTTTGCTAAGGGTAGCGGCCCTTAACGATAAATTATGAAAAAATTTTACAAATAGCTTAGGAGGAAACAAAGATGGCAAACAGGATTTTTTACCAGGAAGACTGTAATTTAGGATTACTGGATGGTAAGACCATTGCGATTATCGGCTACGGCAGCCAGGGACATGCACATGCACTGAACTTAAAGGAATCAGGCTGCAATGTCATTGTTGGTCTGTATGAGGGAAGCAAGTCCTGGAAGAAAGCCGAGGAGCAGGGCTTTAAAGTATATACAGCAGCAGAAGCAGCAAAACAGGCTGATATCATCATGATCCTGATCAATGATGAAAAACAGGCTAAACTTTACAAAGAAGATATCGAGCCGAACCTTGAAGAAGGCAACATGCTGATGTTCGCTCATGGTTTCAACATTCATTTCGGATGTATCGTTCCACCAAAGAACGTAGATGTTACTATGATCGCACCAAAGGCACCAGGACATACAGTAAGAAGCGAATATCAGGCAGGTAAAGGAACTCCTTGTCTGGTAGCTGTTGAGCAGGATTATACAGGTAAAGCACTTGACAAAGCACTTGCTTATGGTCTTGCAATCGGCGGAGCAAGAGCTGGTCTTCTTGAGACTACATTCCGTACAGAAACAGAAACAGACCTGTTCGGTGAGCAGGCAGTTCTCTGTGGTGGTGTTGTTGCACTTATGCAGGCTGGTTTCGAAACACTTTGCGAAGCTGGATATGACCCGAGAAATGCATACTTCGAATGTATCCATGAGATGAAACTGATCGTTGACCTGATCTATCAGTCAGGATTCGCAGGAATGAGATACTCTATCTCCAACACTGCTGAATATGGCGATTACATCACAGGACCGAAGATCGTTACAGCAGAAACAAAGAAAGCTATGAAACAGATCCTGACAGACATTCAGGATGGTACATTCGCAAAAGAATTCCTGCTTGATATGTCTGACGCTGGAAAACAGGTTCATTTCAAAGCAATGAGAAAACTGGCTTCCGAGCATCCGTCAGAAAAAGTCGGCGAGGAGATCCGTAAACTGTACAGCTGGAACGGCGAGGATAAACTCATCAATAACTAAGGAAATTTTAAGGCGCACCCGTCAGGGTGCGTCTTTTTTTGATGTTTTATGACTTTTGGCTGTCGAAACAGGGGGAACGAATCTGGTTGACTTTCTTTGGCTCGCAGCGTATGATAAGACCATCTTAAACAACGGCAGACATCTCTGCCACGGACTCTTCTTCTGAAGAGGATCTTTAGAATTCCATTTTTATTATTTTTTAATTTTAACTGCAAAGGGGCGTACTCTATGACGGGACTTTTGCGGAGCAGGCCTCCGCCGTAAAATCAATAAAATATCCTACATAAAAAGAAAGGCAGGATTTATGAAAACAGCAGAAAAAGCAGGACGGCTTTTTTTCGCGGTGCTCGGACTTGCAGGTCTGCTGTTGCTGATACTTCCCCGGATCGGAATTTCTGTAGATATGGTGCTGTCCGGTTCCATGGAACCAAAGATCAGGACGGGAGGACTTGTATTTACAGATACCAGCCGGAAAGACCCTCAGATCGGAGATATCATCACATACAGCCTGAATGACAGTTTTGTAACACATCGTGTTGTACGCAAAGAAGGTAGCACGCTGATCACAAAGGGTGATGCGAATGACGGGGAAGACCTGGCACCGGTAAGTGCAGAGCAGGTGCTTGGAACGGTGATATTTACGATACCGTTTCTCGGATATCTGGCAGCTTTTATGAAGCGAAAAACAATTTTTGCCATATTGATCCTGATGATCGCTCAGGAGTTGATTTTTATGGTTCACAATGAACTGACAGAAAGGAGAGCGCGAAAGAAAGCGCAGAAAAAAATATGAAAACAAACAAAAAAAGAAATCTTAAAAAAGCAGGATTTGTAGCAGGAGTTTTGTGTCTGGCATCTATCGGCGGTGTATCTGCCTATCTGACAGATTTTGATAAGAAGGACAATCAGTTTACGGTAGGTAAAGTTTCTATTAAATTAGATGAACCGGGCTTCAAAGCGGAAGAAGAGACAAAGATCGAGCCGGGCAAAGAAATCAAGAAAGACCCGCAGATCAAGAATACGGGAGTGAATGATGCGTTTGTTTATCTGGAGGTTTCGGTTCCGACAGCGAATGTGGAAGCAGCCACAGAAGCAGGAACAAGATTGGGTGTGAGGGAACAGGAACTGTTTTCGTTCCAGACGCCTACAAACTGGACAAAACTGAGCTCTAAAAAAAGCGGAGATAGTCAGGTATACGTTTACGCATATAATGAGATCCTGAAACCGGAGCAGACGACAAGTGCATTGTTCGATTCCGTAAAATTCCTGAACATCATCGAAGGACAGCTCGACGAACAGGACCTGACGATCCCGGTCAGAGCTTATGCGATCCAGGCATCCTACACAGGCGGTGATTCCGGAAGTGTGATCGATCAGGCCAAGACTGCATATGAGAAATATGTAAATCAGAACAAAGACCAGGAAGGTCAGGTCACACCGTAACAGGACACACAAAAAGAAAGCAGGTAGTAATGCATGAAAAACAGGAAGAAACGGGCTTGGGCAGGTGCAGCAATGCTGGGTTTTATTCTTGGGATCGGCGGTACGAATGCATATCTGACTTCTTATGACCAGGCAGTAAATGTGATCGGTGTGGGGAAGAATACGACAACGATCGAGGAAGAATTTCCCACGCCATCTCCGTTGCCTGGAGATGGAGATTCCGAATTTTCCAAGACAGTGTGGGTCGCAAATGGAAGCGTGCAGGGAGAAAAATCCCTGGTAGACTGCTATGTGAGAGTATCCATTGGGTATTCCAATTATGACATAGCCAGAGCCGTGACTCTGAAACAACTGGATCGCACAAACTGGGTGGAAGCAGACGACGGATTTTATTATTACAAAAAAATCCTCCGGGAAGGAGAGAAGACAACACCTCTCTTTTCAGGAATTTCTGTAGACTCTTCAAAACTCGAAAAGACATATCTGGATCAGATCGATGCATTTGAAGTACAGGTCTATGAGGAGTCTGTGCAGGCTGCCGGATTTGAGGATTACAGAAGTGCCTGGGAATTTTATCGGACTTAAAGGATGGGATAGCTATGAGAAAAAGAACGAAGATTGCGGCAGGGCTTCTCTCTTTGGGCATTCTGGGAACAGCTGGTGTGTATGGGTATTTTTCGGACACTTTGCAGGTTGTAAACCATATCTCTGTGGGAGATATCAAGATCAGTGTGGAGGAATTCGAAAAGAAGGGAACAAAGGAAGTCCCTTACAGCAACAAAGGAGAAGTCCTTCCCGGTGCAGTAGTGTCCAAGATCCCAAGGATCACAAACCGTGCTCTTCCGTGCTGGGTGCGGGTCAGGATCGTGTATGCAAATGACCAGAAGGAACTGGAAGGTCTGGACGATACGAAACTTTCCGGTTTTTCTTCCAAATGGATCAAACGTGGAGAGTACTATTATTATACCAGTATCCTGAAGAGAAAAGAGGCAGTCGATCTGTTTCAGAGTGTACATATTCCGGCATCCTGGGAAAAGGAGCATGAACTTCAGAAACTGGGACTGATGATTCAGGCAGAGGCGATCCAGGCGGCAAATTTCACCCCGGATTTCAGTGCGATGTCTCCATGGGGAAATCAGCTGATCCGGCAGTGTGTCCATGAAGAAGACGGAGCAATGACCTGCAAGAAGCCGCAGACGAAGCTGGCAGTGGAATTTAATGGAAAGGCGCACAAGCTCCTGTCAGTACCGGGAGATTTTTTTACAAATCTTGGTACGGCGATGCCGGGAGATGTGCTCACGGATACGATCACAGTATCCAATACCACGGACAGTACAGCTGAGATCCTGTTTCGGACAAGTACCGAAGGCAGGACAAAAGAACAGCTTGCGATGCTTAAAGATGTGAAGCTCATTGTAGCAATGGGAAATGAGACTATATACCAAGGGACTCTGGATTCGACAGCACTTGCAGAGAACAGATCACTTGGAACTTTGGCGTCCGGACAGAAAGGAAGCATGAAATTCCGGCTGGAGATCCCGGCAGAGTGGGATAACCGCATGGCACGGAAAACGACGAATGTGACCTGGATCTTTACGGTCAATGAGAAGGAAAAAGAGGCATCCACAGATACTTCGGGAGGATCTGGAAATAAAGGGAATTCTCCTGGCGGATCAGTCTTGGCAAAAGATACCGGCGGCAAAAAGACGGCCCATGTCAAAACAGGGGACCGTTCAGGAATAGAAATCCTGCTTGTACTTCTTCTGTGCTCCGGCAGCATAGTCTTTGTAGTTAAAGCATGGAAAGGGGGCAGAAGGACATGAAAAAAAGAATGATAGCAGGTGTTTGGGCAGCATTTTTTGCTGTCTCTGCTGTGACAGGGATCTCGGCTGCCTCAGATGTCTCATTTCCAGAAGGAATGCAGGAAGAATTTCAGGATGAAAAAGAAGAAGTACCTTCATCTGAATGGGAAGAAGAGAAAGATTTTTCGGAAGATGCTCCGGATGATCTGGCGGATATGCCGGAGATGGATTTTGGGCAGGAAGCGGAGACAGGGCGTTTTGAGGTGATAACGGAAGCAGAGCATGGAACTGTCGTGTTTGAAACTGAGCAGGAACAGGAATATTTTTTTGCAGCAGGAGAGGCTGTGGGATTTTATATCTATTCATTTGAAGGCTATGAATGTACCGGAGTGACAGCAGAATATAAAGGTGGGAGTATTCCTGTAACTCTGGGAGAAGACCAGCGGTATGAATTTTTTATGCCGGAAAGCACTGTGACCCTGCGGGCAGAATTTCAAGAGATCCAGACAGATGAGACGGAGGAAGCAGAAATTTTCACAGATGGCGAAGAGGAAGCGGCAGCAGCGAGGGCATCAGCCAGAGCGGTTACCGTGAAATCTGTATCGGCAGATTACAAAATGAATCCGGAATATGCATTTACGTATGCTTTCCGAAAGGGAGTCACGAAGCTTACATCTGTGCAGGGAGCATCTTCAGATCTTCCGGGTAAGCTAGATGGTCAGTTCGGGTGGTCAGAAAACAGTGTATATGGCCCAAACTACAAAAATACTTTTTCTGCGTGCAGTATCCAGAATGCTTCTCAGAAGGGAAAAATCTCTGTCAGATATACAAATGTAGGAGAATACCGGGGCAAAATTGTGGACCTGAAGATCACAGCAACGGAGTGGGGAACGGTAAGCAATAGGCATATTGGTGTTGATAATACTGTGATCACTCCATGCATTTTGTTTTATAATAATCGGATCGCATTTTCGACAATTTCTGTAGGAGCCGTACGCTTTAAATTTGAATTTTTTGACAATAGCACAGGAAATCAGATCTATCCCAAAGGGCATGTGACAATGATGGATCTTGATGGTGGTCAGGGATTTCGTGTTTATGATGGATGGGGCGTAGATGGAATGTATATCCGAAGTGGATATGACCATCTGAAAGCGACAACAGGAACAAGCAGTTCAGGTACGCAGTATACAGAAGTCCGTGCACCGGAAGGAGTGTCTACAGAGGCAAGGGACGTTAAAGGATGGTGCCACGTGGATTTTGGCGGAGTTTTTACTGTAAACTGGCTTTCCGGGGCTGCAGGTCTGAATGCAACTTCTCCATATTCAGCATTTTTTATATCAGGTGCGCAGACTGTTGGAACATATGAACCAAATAGTGCACCAGAGAAAAAAGTTGGCGATACAGGAAGCCTTTATGAAGAAATGACCTGCCATGAAGAGAAGTCTGACGTGGCAGTGGAGACTCCGTATAATATTCCGGAAAATGGGGAATTTGACTATGTGATCTCACAGAATGTACTTCCGGGAAATTATAATAAATTTGAAGTTACAGACAGCCTGGATTCCTGCCTGGAATACAAAAGTGCGACAGTTATGACTGCGCTTGGAAATGATGTTACCAGACAGTTTGATATTTCAGAAACACAGAATACAGTAAGGTTTGTGGCAAAAAGCAGTTTCCTGAACACGGACGAATCCTGCAATGATGTAACATATTATTTCAGGATCCACGTGGGGATAAAATCCGCAAAAACCATAGTCGGCCATGGACATTATGAAGAAGGGATTTACTATCATATAGCAAATCAGGCAGAGAGAAGGCTGGAATCTTCACGGAAAGTTGATGAACAGCAAACAAATATATCCTGGGTACGCGGGGTTATTGAATCAGACTGCAGTATTCGAAAAACAGATGCGCAGGATCACGAAAAGATCCTTACGGGTGCAGCTTTTGAAGTGTATCAGTGGGATAAAACAAAGCAGGGATATGAGCAGACAGGACAGAACCTGGCGTATATAGATGATACAAAGCTATATGTAACGACGGAAAAACTGCGTTATGATACGACGAATGAGGGAAAATTCAGACTGATCGAGATACAGCCGCCAGAAGGATATGAAGGGAACTGGAAGAAAGATATCAATATTCTGGAAGAGGATTTTCAGGATACCGTTCTGGAAGCAGAGAATACTTTGGTTCGTCTTCCTTGTGGAGAGATCACTGTGACAAAAAAGATCCGGGAGCAGGATATCATCTGGGCACATGGAAATCCGGTATTTCGTTTTGAGATAAGTGGTACAGACCAGAAGGGAATGTTTCACAGATATGAGGATTATGTGGAATTTCAGGACAGAAATTATGAACGTCAGGGCGGATATGCAATATTAAGTTATACATTTCATGGGATTCCATTGGGAAATTACAGTATTCATGAAAAAGAAACGCTGCGTTACAGTTTTCAGGGGATCATAGCAGAGACTTCTAACGTAGAAATTACAGGCAGGGAAGCAAAAGTTTTTCTGGACAGGGAAAACAGAGCAGCGGCAGTCACTTTTTTGAATCAAAAAATACGGTATGATGGATATAGTCACACAGACGTTATCAGAAATACGATTCCCGTAGAATAAACGAGATACGGAAGAAGTGGCTGGGAAAAGGATTGTGTTGTTGGAAAAAAGAGCATCCGGGGTGGTGCTCTTTTTGGACTTTCTCTTTACGAAAAAAGAAAAATAAGGTAAAATAAAGTGTGAAAATTATGTGAAAACATAAGAAAAATACAAAAGCAGGAACCAGGAGGAACAGAAATGAAAAAGAAGCTTGTAGCATTGCTGATGAGTGTGACAATGGTTTCCGGAAGTATGGCATTGCCAGTCTATGCTGAGAGTGAGGAAGCGGTAGTTGAATTCTCGGCGGATGAAGAGGAGACGGCAGATCTGGAAATGGAGGACCTGGAAAGTCAGGAAGAATTCAGCGCAGAAGTACCGCAGGAATTTTCGGATGCGGGAGGTGCTGATTTTGCGGATCATGTGGATGAAGAGCTTTTTTCTTCTGAAATGGAGACAGTGGGAGAAGGAAGAGCTTCCGGTGGAAATATCAACTGGGGAAGTTCTGATTCGATTCTGCCGACAGATGTAACAACTGCATCTGATGGCTGTGCTTTGCTGGGGGTAAAGGGCAGTTATATCACAGACATGCAGGCTGCGCTTGACAGGGTGAATGCGATCCGTAAGGAAGCATGTGAAGAGGGAGTGCCGGATCCGAGAAATTCGAGCAGGAAGCTGACCTCATCTGATTATGTGCCGATCAAGTGGTCATCGGATCTGGAATATATTGCAAGGATCCGTGCGGCGGAAGCATCACTTGTGCTTGCACATACAAGACCGAATGGTACGAGATGTTTTACGTTGAACTCACCAAACGGAATTAGAAGTTACGGAGAGGTTCTGGCATGGAACAATACACGCAAGTTCCTTCCGGGAATTGAACAGTGGTATGAGGAAAAGGAAGACTGGGTAAATCAGAATAATAATGCAGTTACCGGACATTATACAGAGATGATAGATCCGGCGAATCAGTATGTAGGATATGCTACATTTATTAATCCAGATGCGAGATATTCAACAACTACTTCCGGTGAATATAATAAATACGATAATAACCTGGATGAAAGTTTCGGACCGGATATCTCAAACTGCACCCAGACAATTGAGGCGCAGACTTCTGATATCACAGTAGGAATGTCAGATTTTGAAGAACTTCAGGCACCAAACAGTGTGCAGGCTGATTTTTATGCGAATATAACAAATTCAAGCTGTAATCTGTCAGTTCTGGATAATAACGTATCATGGAAATCATCGAATACATCTGTGGCAACTGTAGATGCGAAGGGGCTGGTTACAGGTGTGCAGGCAGGAAATGCTGATATTACTGCAGCACTTAGCAGCTTAAGTGCAACCAAGATGATCAAAGTAGCAGCTGCTGTACACGAGCACAGCTGGGACGCAGGAAAAGTAACAACAGAGGCAACTTGCACCACAGATGGAGTGAAGACCTACACCTGCAGTGTCTGCAAAATAACCAAGACAGAGACTATCAAGGCAACAGGCCATAAAGAAACCGAGATCAGAAATGCAGTAGAAGCAACGTGCCAGCAGGAAGGCTATACCGGCGATAAAGTCTGCAAGACCTGCGGAACAGTCCTCGAAAAAGGAACCACAATTGCAAAGAAAAATCATACCTGGGATGCAGGAAAAGTAACAACAGAAGCCACTTGCACCACAGATGGAGTGAAAACTTACACCTGCAGTGTCTGCAAAACAACCAAGACAGAGACTATCAAGGCAACCGGACACAAGATGGGTGAGTGGAAGACGGTCACAGCTGCAACTACACAGAAAGAGGGAAAACAGGAACGCACCTGTACTGCCTGCGATTATAAAGAAACGAAGAGCATTCCGAAAATCCCTGTAAAGAAAGGCACCTTCAAAGTAACACCATCCAAAACAGCTGTTACATACAACGGAAAAGCACAGAAACCATCCGTAACCGTTTATGCAGGAAACAAAAAACTTTCCAGCAAATATTATACAGTATCCTACAGAAATAACACCGCAGTAGGAACTGCCACTATCACCGTCACAGGAAAAGGAAACTACCAGAATTATTCCGGAAAAACAACCTTCCGCATCAACCTGCAGAAAACAACTCTTTCTGCACTCAAGAGCTCACGCAAAGGTGAACTTCAGGCAACCTGGAAAAAGACATCAGGCAACACAGGATATCAGATCCAGTATGCAACAAATGCAAAATTCTCTGGTGCAAGAGTAAAAAATACAACCAGAACAAACTACACCATCAAGGGTCTCAAGAGCAAAGGCAGATACTACGTAAGAGTCCGCACCTACAAAAAAGTTGGCGGTAAATACTGGTATTCCGGATGGAGCAATGTAAGAAATATCAGAATCAAATAAAGACATTTACAGAATTTAAAGTAACCAAAAGGTAATCAAAAAGTAATACAAAAAGGGTTTCCGAACAAACATTCAAAGTTCGGGAACCCTTGATTTTACAACATTTAGTCGGGGAAATGGGATTTGAACCCATGACCTCACGGCCCCCAGCCGTGCGCGCTACCAAGCTACGCCATACCCCGGTGAAAAATATTATAGCAAGGAAAGAAATGATTTGCAACAGCTTTATTTTTGATTTGATACTTGACAAGAATGCAATGTCATGTTAGTCTTACTACATCAGAAAAAGCAAAATGATGAAATGCGATGATAAGGAATAGTACATGCAAACCGGAGCGCAGAGAGTTGTCGGCTGGTGTAAGGCAGCAGAAGGAATCCATGGAACTCACCTTTGAGCATCTGTCCGAAATCCTGATAAGGAGAGTAGACGCAGACGGTATCCACCGTTATATGGAGAGGATATAAGGATCCAATGATTCCGTATCCCGTGAGTGTATGAAACCGTTCATAAATAAGAGTGGTACCGCGAGAGTTACTGTCTTTCGTCTCTTACAGTAGTGTGTAGAGATGAGAGATTTTTTTTTGCACAGAATTTTTTACAAATGGAGGAAAGATCATGAAAAACGTAACAAAATATCAGAGACAGTATTTTATGCCGCCAGTGAGATGCATGAAATGGGCAGAGAAAGAATATGTAGACAAAGCTCCAATCTGGTGCAGCGTTGACCTTCGTGATGGAAACCAGGCCCTGGTCATCCCGATGAGCCTGGAGCAGAAGATCGAATTCTTCAAACTGCTCGTAGAGATCGGCTTCAAAGAGATCGAAGTTGGCTTCCCGGCAGCATCTGAGACAGAATACACCTTTATCCGTACTCTGATCGAACAGAACCTGATCCCGGATGACGTAACCATCCAGGTACTGACTCAGGCGAGAGAGCATATCATCCGCAAAACTTTCGAGGCTGTCAAGGGCGCACCGAAAGCGATCGTTCACGTATATAACTCTACTTCCGTAGCACAGCGCGAGCAGGTATTCAAGAAATCCAAAGAAGAGATCCTGAAGATCGCTGTAGACGGAGCAAAACTCCTCAAAGAACTGGCTGACCAGACAGAAGGAAATTTCCAGTTTGAATACAGCCCGGAGAGCTTTACAGGAACAGAACCGGAATATGCACTGGAAGTCTGCAACGCAGTTCTGGATGTATGGAAACCGACCGCAGACAACAAAGCGATCATCAACCTGCCTGTTACCGTACAGCATTCCATGCCTCATGTATATGCAAGCCAGATCGAATACATGTGCGAAAACATGAAATACCGTGAAAACGTTATCGTTTCCCTTCATCCACACAATGACCGTGGCTGCGGTGTCGCAGATTCTGAGATGGGTCTGCTGGCAGGCGCTGACAGGATCGAGGGAACCTTATTTGGAAATGGAGAGCGTACCGGAAACGTGGATATCGTTACTGTTGCAATGAATATGTTCTCCCAGGGCGTAGATCCGAAGCTTGACTTCTCCGATATGCCGCATGTATGCGAAGTATACGAAGAGTGCACAGGCATGAAAGTTGACGAAAGAAGCCCGTACAGCGGTGCACTTGTATTCGCAGCTTTCTCCGGATCCCATCAGGATGCGATCGCTAAAGGAATGCACTGGAGAGAGGAAAAAGACCCGAGCCGCTGGACAGTTCCATATCTGCCGATCGACCCGACCGATGTTGGAAGAAACTACGATGCAGATGTCATCCGTATCAACAGCCAGTCTGGAAAGGGCGGCGTAGGCTATATCCTGGAGACCAAGTACGGTCTGAACCTGCCGCCTAAGATGCGTGAAGCTATGGGCTATGCAGCCAAAGCCGTATCCGATCACAGCCACAAAGAACTTCATCCGGATGAGATCTTTAACCTGTTCAAATCCACTTTCGAAAATGTGGTCAGCCCATACAGCATCAGTGAAGTACATTTCCAGCAGAAAGATGGCGGAATCGTTACTCAGGTAACTTCCAGCTTCAATGGAAAGACAGTTACAACAGAGGCAGCCGGAAATGGTCGTCTGGATGCAGTCAGCAACGCACTGAAGAAAGCTTACGAACTGAAATTTACACTGGTTACCTACCAGGAGCATGCGCTTGAGAAGAGCACCAGCTCCAAAGCGATTGCTTACGTAGGAATCCAGAAACCAGACGGAACTCTCTCCTGGGGAGCCGGCGTTGACCCGGATATCATCCGTGCATCCATCGATGCACTTGTAACTGCGATCAACAACCGCTAAATGAAAATCAATCATCTCTTTCTTTTCCGTAGTTCTCCGTAAAACTGCGGATCAGAAAGGGATTTTTTTATGCATGTTTCACAGAAAAATTGATCCCTCTGGAAATTTTGAAACTTTTCTGCTAAAATTAAATAACGTATATCTTTAAAATTGGATGAAAGAAAGGAATCGATGCACAGATGCTAAAGATTAAAAGCTATGTGAAAGTAAACAGCATTGAGGAAGCATATGAGCTGAATCAGAAAAAAACAGCGATCGTGCTTGGCGGAATGGTATGGCTTAAGATGGGAAATCGAAATATTTCCACAGCCATTGATCTTTCCGGACTTGGACTTGATGGCATTCAGGAAACGGATGAGGAATTCGTGATCGGATGCATGACAACTTTGAGAGAACTTGAGATAGATAAGAGACTGAATGAATATACGCAGGGAGCCATGAAAGAAAGTGTCCGGCACATTGTTGGCGTGCAGTTCCGAAACTGTGCGACTGTCGGCGGCAGTATCTGGGGACGATACGGTTTCTCAGATGTACTGACCATGTTCCTTGGAATGGATACCTGGGTAGAACTTTATAATGCAGGAAAAATCCCGCTGACAGAGTTTGTGGATCGGAAGAAAGATAACGATATCCTTGTAAATATTATTGTGAAGAAGCAGCCGCTCCGCGTCTGTTATATGAGCCAGAGAAATACAAAGACAGACTTTCCGGTACTGACCTGCTGTGCTTCTCTGATCGGAAACGAAGCGAGAACAGTGATCGGTGCAAGGTCTGCCCGTGCCATGGTTGTAGAGGATCAGGAACACATCCTTGAAAATTTTGACCAGAAGAGTGAAGAAGCAAAGAAAGAAGCAATTCAGAAATTTGCAGACTATGCAGCAGAACATGTTCCGACCACCGGCAACATGAGAGGATCCAAAGAATACAGAACCCTTCTTGTAAAAGTTCTGACAAGAAGAGCCTGGGAAGTGGCAGGAGGAATGAAGGATGAACATTAAATTCTGGCTGAATGGAATACAGCGTCAGGAAGAAGTCGATCCGGGAATGCTTTTGATCGATTTCCTGAGAGAAAAGGGCTGTTACAGTGTCAAGAGAGGCTGTGAGACAGCAAACTGTGGTCTCTGTACGGTGTTGATGGATGAGAAACCAATCCTTTCCTGCTCCATGCTCGCTGCAAGGATCGATGGAAAGAAGATCGTGACATTGGAAGGACTTCAGAAAGAGGCAGAGGAGTTTGGAACATTTCTTGCAAATGAAGGTGCAGAACAATGCGGCTTCTGCAATCCGGGATTTATCATGAATGTGATCGCGATGCTCCGTGAACTCGAGGAACCGGATGAAGAACAGATCAAGGAATATCTTGCAGGAAATCTGTGCAGATGTTCCGGTTTTGTCTCCCAGACCGCAAGCATCCTGAAATACCTTAATTATAAGAAGACACAGGAGGAAGCATAAAATGAAATATGTAAATCAACCTGTCCAGAAAACAGATGCCATGGCACTGGTAACAGGAAAGCCTGTGTACACGGACGACCTGGCACCGAAAGCTTCCCTGATCGTCAAAGTCCTGCGAAGCCCTCATGCCAATGCATGGGTCGACACGATCAAGACGGATACAGCAAAGAAAGTTCCTGGTATCGTGTGCGTTTTTACCTATGAAGATGTTCCGCAGAAACGTTTTACCCTTGCCGGCCAGACTGCACCGG
>OCHN01001189.1_pt1 | contig 22573 bp, 24 predicted proteins | sample 1538911 | NCBI WGS metagenome assembly OCHN01 (sample SAMN04571736, study PRJEB22368) | human gut metagenome | biome: human gut; material: stool | host: Homo sapiens | place: Luxembourg | collected 2013-01-11 | reverse complement strand
TTTACAAAGAGGGAGTCTTGGGTTACAAAGGGGATTCTCGGGTTACTATTTACCTGGCTTCTTTTTTGATTGAAAAAATAAGTATTTTGATGTACTATAAATTATACGAAAAAGATAACCGATGTTTTTTACAAGGACGGATGCTATGGTAAGAAATAATATCGAACTGGATATAAAGACAAAGTGTATAGAACAGGGAAAGACTCAGGTGCAGATTGCAGAGGATATCGATACCACAAAGGCCTATGTGAACCGTATTATCAAAAGGACTGATGGTGTTGTGAATAAGACCTTTGTGCAGATGATGGAATCACTTGGGTATGATATAGAGATTACGTATGTGAAGAGGGAGGCTGAGTAAGAAATGAAAATACATTATTTCCAAAGGTATCATAAAGGAGAGGACGTTGCTACGGCTAATACAATGCTTCTACTTTCACGTTTGTATGCATATTCTTCAAATAAATTCTTTCAGTTTTTGAAAGAACAGTTTTTTGGAGATATTGTGTTTGAACCGGAATTATCCTTTGTTTTGCAGGATAAGAGCGAAGAAAGTGTACCCGATGCAACAATAACACAGCCAAGTTTCAAGCTTGTAGTTGAAACAAAGCTTACAGACTGGTTCTATCAAGATCAGTTGATAAGGCATTTGAGTAAATTCAAAAATGAAGAATATAAAGTGTTGATCACATTATCTTCTGAATTAATGGAACAGAAAAAGAAGGAAGCCGTAGATCAGGCTATAGCAGATTATAATCAAGTACATCAGACTCATATTATTCATGTGAATACCACATTTGAGTTGTTAGCCCAGGGAGTACAGGAAGTAATTACAGATAGAGATTATGAGATGCAAGATGTATTGGATGATTACTTAGATTACTGTCATAATGACAGATTAATTGTAATTCCAGATGCATGGAAAAAAATGAGAATGCAACTTGCTGGTACAACCTTTGATTTTAATCTTTCAGAAAATGTTTATTATGACAATATTGATCGAGGATTTAGTTCACACGATTATCTGAGTTTATACAAGCAGAAAAGTATTAGGGCAGTTGGAAAAATCACTGCGATTATTACTGCTGTCTTGAAAGATGGCGAACTAATATACAACGTTGAACGTGGAGAACTAACGGAAGAAAGAAAAGAAAAAATAGATAAGGCTATTGAAGATGGAAAGAAATATGAGTATGTTTTGGATTCTACTAGATATTTCTTTGTGGATAAGTTTTATGAAACAGACTTTCCAAAGATTACACCAAGAGCACCTATGGGATCTAGAATGTTTGATTTAACGGAAGTTTTGCAGATAGATAAGCTTCCAAAGACAGAAGAAATAGCTGGATTGTTAAAGCAAAAGAGTTGGAATTGAGATTCGCAAAATTTACAATTTCTATAATGAAGAATAGAAGGAGGTTCTTAAGAAATGACTGAAAAGAAAACATTGATTATCATTGGTGGAGTTATTCTTACTGTAGTTGGATTTATTATTATCCCACCTCTGATGAAGAAGTATAGTAACAAGCTGTATAAGTCGAGAATTAAATCTGAGGACATCGATTTCGACAGCATGGGACCGGAAATCGTTAAGAAAACTAAGGATTCAGAAACGGAGGATAAAGAATAATGGCCATAGATACAGATAAGATAGCACAAGAAGCTATAAATGCTATTGCGGATAAGATTAAGAACTTAAAGACCTTGAATATTATGGTTGCTGGAAAGACTGGTGTAGGTAAGAGTACTTTGATAAATTCTGTGTTCAGAGAAAAGCTTGCAGAAACTGGTATGGGAAAACCGGTGACTGATCACATGCGAAAGATTACAAAGAAGGGAATTCCTCTTGCAATCTATGATACGAGAGGTTTTGAATTAGGAAAAGAAGTACAGACAGAAGTAAAAAAGGAAGTTATTGATACTATCAGTAAAGGACTTGCTACGCAGGATATAAATAAAGCTATTCACTGTATTTGGTATTGTATCAATACAGCCTCTAACCGTGTCGAATCAGAGGAAATAGAATGGTTAAAAGAACTTTCTAAGGATAATCAGATTACTCAGGTACCAATTATTATTGTTCTTACACAGTCATTCTCCAAAAAGAAGGCAGATGAAATGAGAAAAATGCTTATTGATGAGAACCTTGATGTTATACAGGTTATACCTGTGTTAGCAGAAGATTACGAGATTGATGAAGATTATGTGGCTAAATCCTACGGATTGGATGTTCTCATCAAAGTTATGGGGGAAGCATTGCCAGAAGAACTGATGGATACTTTGCAGAATGTACAGATAGCGAGCCTTGAGGAAAAAAAACGTCATGCACAGGCAGCGGTAGCAACGGCCTCTCTTGCAGCGGCGGGTGAAGGAGCTGCACCTATTCCGTTTTCTGACTGTGCATTATTGATACCAACACAGCTCGGAATGATTGCGTCTATTACTGTTATATTTGGATTTGATGTAAATAAGAGCATTATTACAGCATTGTTATCTTCAACCATCGGTGCTGGTGGTGCAACACTATTGGGAAAAACAGTTGTATCGAATCTTTTAAAATTTATTCCAGGTGCAGGAACTGTTACAGGCGGTGCAATTTCAGCAGGAACTGCTGGAGTGATAACTGCAGCGCTCGGAGAAGCTTATATTGGAGTAATGGAATTAGTATTCAAAGGTGAGATGAGCATTGATGATATTGGAACTAAAAAAGGCAAAGACGTTATGAGTACAATGTTCAAAGAGCAGTTGAAAGTAAAGCGATAAGTTTTTGAAGCAGCATCTCTGGTATGAAAAATTGCCAGAGATATTGCTGCTATTTCTGCCATCTGAAATATGGCAGAAAAAATTGTTAGACCTATCTTGACATACGCTGATGAATTTCACCATTCTGTTAATGAACAGTATCAGAGAATTGTTGATTATTTTAAGCCAAAATTTCTACTGGGACTCACCGCGACTCCGGAGAGAATGGACGGAAAAAATATCTATGAAATCTGCGATTACAATGTGCCATATGAGATTTCACTAAAGGAAGCAATTAACAAAGGAATGCTTGTGCCGTTTCATTATTATGGAATCTTTGATGAAACAGATTATTCAAATCTGCATATAGTAAGAGGCAGATATGACGAAAAGGAATTAAATGAAACCTATATAGGCAACGTTCGCAGATATGAGCTGATTTACAAATATTATTGTAAATACGGCTCAAGGCAGGCGCTTGGTTTCTGCTGTTCAAGGGAGTATGCAAGAGAGATGGCAAAAGAATTTTCAAAAAGGGGAATACCATCTGTAGCAGTGTTCAGCGATGCAAGCGGCGAATATACAGAGGATAGAAATGTAGCTATTAGGCAGCTTAAGCAGGGCAAAATCAGAGTGATTTTTTCAGTGGATATGTTTAATGAAGGTGTTGATATCACATCAGTTGATATGGTAATGTTCCTCAGGCCTACGGAATCTCCGATAGTTTTTCTCCAGCAGCTTGGAAGAGGACTCCGTAAATGCAGAGGAAAAGAGTTTCTGACTGTGCTTGATTTTATCGGCAATTATGAGAAGGCGGGCAGAGTGCGTTTTCTTCTGTCAGACAGGAGTAATCAGCATGCAGGTGTGTATAATCCGTCAGATACATCAGCTTTTCCGGATGATTGTCTGGTAGATTTTGATATGAAGCTAATTGATCTTTTTGCGGAAATGGACAGAAAACATTTAAAGCTTAAAGACCATATAATTAATGAATATTTCAGGGTGAAGGAGTTTCTCGGAAGGCGCCCGGACAGAATGGATTTGTTCACATATATGGACGATGGAATTTATGAAATAGCCATTGCTCATTCAAAGGATAATCCATTTAAGAAATATCTCGAATTTCTTAAAGAACTGGATGAGCTTAATCAGGATGAAGAGGTTTTTTACAAAGGAATAGGAAGAGAATTTATCAGTCTGCTTGAAAATACAAGCATGTCAAAGGTGTATAAAATGCCGGTGCTTATGGCTTTTTATAATCATGGAAATATCCTGATGGAGGTGTCGGAAGAGCAGCTGCTTTCAAGCTGGAAGGAGTTCTTTTCAACCGGAACCAACTGGAAAGATCTCGATAAAAATATGACTATTCAAAAATACAATTCCATATCGGATAAGGAACATTTAAAGAAGATTCTATCTATGCCGGTGCATTTCCTTTTGGAGTCGGGAAAGGGATTTTTTGTGAAGAAAGATGGTGCGGCAATCGGGCTTAGAGAAGAGCTGAGACCGCTAATTGATAATCCGGTGATGGTTTGTCAGATGAAGGATGTGATTGATTATAGGGCTATGGACTATTATCAGAGGAGATATAGGCAGTCACAGGAAGATGGAGAATTATAATGTAAACTTATGAAGCAGTTAGGGGGATGAAATCATATGGCTCAAAGAACAGTGGCATTATGTGATGGAAAATTTATAGGAATTGAATCAATTTATACCGTCATAGATGGTAAACAAATTAATATTCCGGACAAACTTGAACAGCTTCGAGCAAAAAGCCGTAATAATGAGTTGTTCTGTCCTTGTGGCTGTGGAGCAAATCTTGTACTGGTGGCAGGTGAACGAAATTTAAGAGAACAGCATTTTAGAATAAAAGAGGGCTTTGATGGTATATGTCAGATGCCCGTTGAAGGAATTAATTCAATTGATTCAAAGATTGCTCTAAAATGTTGGCTGGAGGATAAACTGCATACAGATGATATTGAAAGCAGGGTTCCTATAAGAACTGTATCTGAGTCTGAAAGAAAATATGAATTTACATTTATGTCAGCGAAAAAGAAGATAGCTTTATCTTTTTGCAATGAATACCGTAATTTATCTGATGATAAATTTACTATTCTTGAACAGCATAGCAATGGTAATTCAATTATTTATGTTGCGTCAGGGGATAAATCCGAAACAAATGGACAGTACCCGGAAGGGTTAATGAAAATTCAGAAGAGACAGGGCTCTTGCCTGCTTTTAAATGTAGATGGAGCTGATTATTCAAAGGCTGAGTTGACAGTTGTATATTATGAAAAAAATGCTGATGGAGTATGGGAAAAAGTCAATATAGCAAGAGATAAATTAAGTAAATTTGACATATCAGATTCATCACAGATAATGTATCATAATCATTCGCTGTCTGATATGTTAAAGGAAAAACAACTGGAGTTTAATAAGCATAAGCAGGCAATTATTTATCAGCGTGAGTTGGATAAGATACATGCTGAAGAAGCCTGGAGAGCTGAAGAGGAACGAAGAAAACAGGCTAGAATAAAAGCTGAAAAAGATAGAAAGGCAGAACTTGAGCGTAGAGAAAAAGAAAGAATAGAGCAGGAAAAAATTGCTGCTGAGAAAAAAGAACAAGCCCGAATGGAACAAGAAAGAGTTGAGGTTGAAAAAAGACAGAAGAGACAGGAATTCCTAAAAGTCATAAATAGTGGTGATTGTCCGGAAGATAGGGTTTTAACTGATGAAGAAGGATGCAGATGGGTACAGTGCGAGTTCTGTGGAAAATTTGCTCCGGCAAGTGCATTTGCTTCATATGGTGGTTTCGGAAAATTAAATAAAGGAAAGTGCTATGAATGCTCAAGAAATCCGAATATAAATACAGAAGTAAATGTCTCAGAGGAAAAAGCAAGACAAAAGCAAAGATATGATCCTAATATATGTCCTGAATGTGGTGGACGTTTGCGATTAATACAAGGTCCTTTTGGTAAATTTATGGGATGCGAGAATTATCCTACGTGTAAATTTAATAGAAGAGTAAGAAAAAAATAGTAACGTTAGAGTTCGAACTGTGCGTATTGTTTTGTGTAGAGGGAAAATTAAATGTCTGATTCAAATGTACAAATTGAAGAAGTATATAAAAGGGTACCATTTTTCCCAACTTATTGGAACACTCTATAACAGAGAGATAACTTTAAATTTGTGATATAATAATTGACATTACAGAGAGAAAAAGAGGAAAAAATGAAATTAATTACTTTGACATGTCCAAAATGTGGAGCTCAAATGGAAGTTAATCCTGAGCTCGAAGCAATAATATGTAATTATTGTGGAAATAAAATGTTGATAGATAGAGAAGTTGTTGAACAAAAAATTACTGGTGGCTTTGAATTTGGATATCAACAGGAACAAGGAAGATTAAAAGCTCAGCAGGAGGAACAACAAAAAAGAATCCGTGAAGAAGAAAAAGAAGCAAGAAAGAATGAAATTCTATATCAGAGGAAAAAAAGAGAGGAGATTATTCTCTCATATGGTAAAGATATTCGCAATATAAGTATTGGCCTAATGATTATTGCTATATTAATATCTGTTATTTTATTTGGGGAACTTGATGGCACGATAGATAAAGCAATTGGAGTTGTTTCAGGACTTGTTCATGTAGTAATTTCATTGGCAGTTATTGTTCTTATAAACAAAATAAGTCTGGAACGGTTGCTGTTTATAACTGTATTTGGAATTGTTGATCTGATATTTAGTATATTTGCAGTAATGAGTTTTGTATGGTGTTTTGTATATACTGTTGTAGATATTGTAATTATATTTTACGCAATCAAAGCATATAGGGTTTTGAGACGCAGAATGGATATGGAGTAGATATAAATTTTATTATTTAAATTATTCATGAAAAAATGACCATATAAATAATAAGGCATAGAATATAGTTGATGAGACAGGTGTTAAGTATATTGAGTTTGAGCGGTGTAATGAAGATAATGATATCGAAGGTGTAGTTAAAAAGCTGGAGTCAGAGAAGTATGAGGTCAGATATGCTACAGCACTGACAGAACTTGACGGAGGACAGAAGCTTGTAAGATTTTATGATCCGTCCGGCAATCTGATAGAGATTCGTACACCATGGGATAAATTTGGGAATAGAGAGTGATTAGGATATGATAAGGACAGTAAAAGGCGATATTACAAAAATTAGAGATGTGCAGGCAATTGTAAATGCAGCAAATAACTCGCTTCTTGGTGGAGGCGGTGTAGATGGTGCTATTCACAGAGCCGCAGGACCGGAACTTCTGGCAGAGTGCAGGACACTTCACGGATGTGAGACAGGAGAAGCAAAGATAACAAAAGCCTATAATTTACCATGTGATTATGTTATTCATACTGTAGGACCGATATGGAATGGAGGAAGGAATAGAGAAGAGGAGCTTCTTGCTAACTGCTATTTTAATTCCATGAAGCTGGCAATGGATAATGGAATAAGGTCTATTGCATTTCCTTCCATATCAACGGGAGCTTATGGTTTTCCGGTTGAGTTGGCAGCAAATATTGCAGTACATACAGTAAACAGGTTCTTGCAGGATAATCTGAACAGCTTCGATTTGGTGGAATGGGTGCTGTTTGATACTCATACTGAATCAGTATACGAAGCAGAAGTTGATCAACTGTATAAAATGATATAATAAAAGAGTAAATGTTTGGGGCAAGTCTACTGTGAAGGCTTTGTCTGAATATATATTGAGTAAAGAACCTGGAATCAGAGGATATTCATCACAAAATATTTGGAGAATGAAACAGTTTTATGAAACTTACAAGGATAAACCAGAATGATTGCTGAATATAAAACTAAGTTGATTGATAAGAGTATTCTGCAGGGAAAACTAGCTGAGTTATATGATATTGCAGAGGAAGAGGTGAAAAACTCTCAACAGGATTGAGAGTTTTGAAAATGTAAGAAATAGGAGTGTGATGTGATTGGAGAGATTGTTCAATCATCAGACAATAGATGAATTTTTATTAGATATTACAGAAACTGCCGAATATAAAACAAGCATACGGTGGAGATGAAAGCTTTCCACATGATGGAAAACAGAGAAGATGCGGCTGTGGCGAGGGCTACAGTTGGGATGATAATGATGGCAAAGTCAAAAGAAGGTGGTCAGAGTGGGACTATTTAAGAAAAAGACAGTTACAAAGGCATATGATAAAGAAAATAAGAAACCGGTAATCAAAGCGAGCATATGTAATGGTGAGCAGGTTGCAGGCTTTAAGAACATTCATACAGGTAAGATAGAAGAAGTTATGCTGATTAAGAACCAGGCAGACCTTGATGCATTCAAGAAAATGTATGGAATAGATGGAGAGATAGAGAAGGAATATTAAACGAGGCATTTGAAGTTATGTTATCTTTTACTTCTGCAAGCATATAAGGATTATATTTAATTTTGGCATTAAATATAATAAAATTTAAGCACAAAAGTAAATATCAAGGATAAGGAGGCCAACTATGTCAACATCAGATATTTTGGAATCGCTAATTGAAAAAGACAATGGATATTTGATTACATCGAAGGCCGTTGAATCAGGTGTATCAAAGCCATCTGTCTCAAAATACGTCAGAGAGCATGACATGGAAAAAGTGGCACATGGCATTTATATTTTAGATGATGTGTGGCCAGATGAGTTGTTTGTACTCCAGCAACGAAATAAGAATATTATTTATTCGGGCGAGACCGCCCTTTATTTGCATGGTCTTATCGATAGAGAATACAGTCATATTTGTTTCACTGTTCCTACCGGATATAATGCTACACATATCAAAAAGAAAAACAAAGAAGTTCATTATGCAAACCCAGAGATTCTTGATATGGGGACCTGTGAAATCCCGTCAAGCAGCGGTAATTTGGTTAAAGTATATGACAAGGAAAGATGTATTTGTGATTTGATTAAAGATCGAAAGAAATATGAAATTCAGTTATATCAGACAGCAATCAAGGAATATATGTCCTCGAAGGAAAAGAATCTATCAAGATTGATTGAGTATGCGGTTAAACTTGGAGTAAGGGATGAAGTGATGATGTATGTGGAGGTAATGGTATGATTCATACAGCGAAACAACTTAAAGACAAAAAATTAAGAAGAAAGGTATAACAGGAAGTAAATAATGGTAAAGAAGATAATGCGTGATCCACTGTTTCTTGCACAGAAATCAGTGGATGCTACAGAAGATGATAAACAGGTAGTTACGGATTTACTTGACACATTGAGAGCAAATCTTGACAATTGTGTTGGAATGGCAGCTAACATGATTGGCGTGAAAAAGAATATCATAGTGGTTGCGGCCGGACCATTCCAGTTTGCCATGATTAATCCGGTGATTACCGGAAAATCAGGAGCTTTTCAGACGGAGGAAGGCTGTCTTTCGCTGAATGGTGTGAGACCATGCACAAGATATAAAGAGATTGAAGTGGATTATCTCGACCAGAATTTCAAAAAGAACCATGGCAAATACACAGGCTGGACAGCGCAGATAATTCAGCATGAGGTGGACCATTGTAATGGGGTGGTCATATGAAGCTAAAGAACATATTAATAGTAGTGGACAATATCGAAGAGTCAATCCACTTCTATAACGAACTGTTTGGCCTTAATGTGATTTCGAGACAGGAAGGTAATGTAATAATGTCGGAGGGCCTGGTATTGCAGGATGCCGGAATATGGCAGGAAAGAATGCAGATACAGACTATTCCATATAATAACAGGACAGAACTGTATTTTGAAGATAATGATATCGAAGGTGTAGTTAAAAAGCTGGAGTCAGAGAAGTATGAGGTCAGATATGCTACAGCACTGACAGAACTCGACGGAGGACAGAAGCTTGTAAGATTTTATGATCCGTCCGGAAACCTTATTGAGGTGCGCACACCATGGGATAAATTTGTGAATAGAGAGTGATTAGGTGTTCAGGTATCTGGATAAATAATCTCGTTTATTTGAAGAGGCTGGAAAAAATGCAAATATTTGTAGACGAAGCTCACATAAGAATCATATCAAAGGACCGAAAAAGCGCACAGAGGAAGATGATGAGAGGTTTGCACAGTCGTTTGAGAAAATGATACTGATGGCAAAATCAAAGGAAGACTAAGGAACACAGAACGGTAATAATATTTGTATTTTGCCCCTCAATCCGCTATACTATAGCTAAGTATAGCGGATTGATACGTTTTGTGGAGGTTCATATGGTGAGTACTTTAAAACTGCCGGTAGGAATTGATAGTTTTGAAAAAATCAGAAGGAACAACTTTTATTATATTGACAAGACAAAGCTCATAGAGCAATTGGTTGAAACCGGTGGAGAGGTCACCCTTTTTACACGCCCGAGGCGTTTTGGAAAGACTCTCAATATGAGCATGCTAAAAAGTTTTTTTGAGGTTGGCACAGATGAGTCATTGTTTGATGGCTTATATATTTCAGGCAACAAAGAGCTTTGTGACAAATATATGGGAAAGTACCCGGTTATTTTTCTGTCACTCAAGAGTGCTGAGGGACGTTCATTTGATGATGCAAGATATATGATTACTGAGCTCATTGGGAGGGAAGCAGAAAAATTTAAGTTTCTGGAGCATAGTGAGGCTCTTTCAGAAAACGATAAGGACAGGTATAGGGCTATCATTTCGCTGTGTGATGGTAAATATACGATGGATGAGCAGCTTCTTGTATCAAGTCTGCAGAGTCTGTCGCAGTTATTGTTTATACACTATGGTCAGAAGGCAGTTATCCTCATAGACGAGTACGATGTACCTCTGGATAAGGCATTCCAGAATGGTTACTATAAAGAGATGGTTTCACTTATCAGAGGACTCTTTGGAAAGGCACTCAAGACTAATGAGTTTCTGCAGTTTGCCGTACTCACAGGCTGTCTTCGTGTATCCAAGGAGAGTATTTTTACAGGTCTCAACAATTTTGAAATCAATTCCATTGTAGATATCGCCCATGATGAACAGTTTGGTTTTACTGATGATGAGGTCAGGAAGCTGCTTACGGATTATGACAGGGCTGAGCGTTACCCTGATGTAAAGGAGTGGTATGATGGCTATCATTTCGGTAATACCGACATTTATTGTCCGTGGGATGTAATCAATTTTGCCAAAAAGCTGGTTTTTGACACATCAGCCAGGCCGAGTGCATTCTGGATTAACAGCAGTGGCAATGACATGGTGAAGCGCTTTGTAGACAAGGCAGACCAGACCACGAGAGATGAGATAGAAAAGCTCGTGGCAGGTGGTTTTGTTGAGAAACAGCTCCGCCTTGACTTGACTTATGATGAGATTGACAATACTATAGACAATCTGTGGAGCGTACTTTTTACAACAGGCTACCTGACTACGGCTGGTGAGGTCAGGCTGCCTGACAGTGAGAGCTATGCCTACAAGCTGGTGATTCCAAATAAAGAGGTGCGTGAAGTGTTTGTTCTCCAGATTCAGGAGTGGTTCAAGGCTGTTGTTGCAAAAGATGATGATACCATGAAGCTTTTATCTAGAGCTATCCTCGATAAAGATGAGAAGCAGATTGCAAGACAGCTTAACATCGTTATGAGCCGCATGATAAGTATACTTGATACAAAGGCTTCTGATGATATGAAAGAGAACTTCTATCACGGTCTGCTCCTCGGCCTGCTTCGCGGAAGCAATCCTGGCTGGCTTATTAAGTCAAATCGTGAGTCGGGAGATGGTTTCAGTGATATTTTAATCAAGCCGGAGGATCCGGATGCAGGCATCGTTATTGAAGTGAAATATGCAAAAGAGATGAAAAACCTTGATGCAGCGTGTGAGGCGGCTATGACGCAGATTAAGGAGAAGAGATATGATGAGGCTCTGCGCGATGAGGGCAGGTGCGATATTTTAGCATATGGCATTGCTTTTTGCAGGAAGAGATGCAGGGTTGTAGGAGAAAAAATAAATGATTAAAAACATAGTATTTGACATAGGAAACGTGCTTGTCAGGTTCCAGCCGGACGAGGCAATGCGTGAGATTGGCATTGAAGAAAATAAAATAGCAGCTTTAGCCCATGCAACATACGAAAACCCTGTCTGGGTTGAGCTGGACCGTGGTGTAATTCCTGAGAATGAGATAATTGATGAGATGGTTAAGGTGGCTCCACAGTATGAGGCGGATATCAGGAGATTTTTCAAAGAGGGAAAGGCTTTTGTCGTAAAGGCATTCGACTATGCAGCAGACTGGATTAAGGAGTTAAAGAGCAGAGGCTATAAAGTGTATTTGTTATCGAATTATCCAAAGGACTACTTCGAGCTTCATACGCACAGTGAACTTAGTTTTGTGTCACTTGTTGACGGCAAAGTCATTTCAGCTATGGTTGGGATGATAAAGCCTGATGCCGGTATTTATCAGTGCCTGTTTGATAAATACAATCTGAATCCGAAAGAATGTGTGTTCATAGATGACAGACCGGAGAATATCGAAGGTGGCAGAAAGCTTGGTATGGAGGGAATTGTGTTTACAGACTATGAGACCGGAAAGAAAAAGCTGGAGCAGATGCTGATGGCAAAATCAAAGGAAGACTAATAAAGGATTGGAGCATTAAAGATGAAGACAGCAATAGTATATGCATCAGTGCATCATGGAAACACAAAAAAGATAATTGACGAGATAGTAAAGACAAACGATGTCGAGCTGATAGATGCGACACAGACGGTAGAGAAAGACCTGTCGGAATATGATTTAATCGGTTTTGCATCAGGAGTATACGGCGGAAAGTTCCATCAGTCGGTGCTTAAGTTTGCATCAGTCAATCTCACAGACAATAAAAATGTATTTCTTATCTGCACATATGGTGGCAGACCTGTCTTTAAGTCAATTGAGCAGGTGATAGCATACAAACATGACAACATTGTTGGAAGGTTTTCATGCAAGGGATTTGATACGTTTGGTCCGTTCAAGCTGATTGGCGGGGTATCAAAGGGACATCCGGATGAGAAAGATCTTGCCGCAGCAGTGGAGTTTTACAATGGACTAGCAGAACAGCATATAACTGGCATAATAAATGGAAAAGCGGCTATGATGATTCTTGATGGTGATAATGTGAAATAAACTAAAGTTTTGGGGTATAAAGATATTTCACAGGCATATCATGACTGCTTTGCGATTGTTCAGAATGATGAGGGAAAATATGGAGTAATAGATGTTTCATCACCGGATGATCCGTCGGTAGTGAAATAGGAAAACTTTGAAATAGGAGGATTGAATGTGTGAAGGATGAAATCAATGAATCTGTATATGATATCAATATGGATAAGTTATGTCAGAATTCAATTGAATTAATTAAATATGCACGAAACATTACTGCAAAGCAGGTAAATAATGTCCAGATAATGACCTATTATTCTCTTGGCAGGTGGATTGTAGAAGTACAGCAGCAGGGAAAACACAGGGCTGAATACGGTAAAAAAATCATAATAAATCTTTCTAAAAAATTAACAGAAGAATTTGGAAAAGGCTTTTCAGAATCTACGCTGGAAAAGGCAAGAAAGTTTTATTTAACATATAAGGATCGAATTTCGGAAACACTGTTTACGGAATTTGCAATCAAGAAATCGGAAACGGTGTTTACGATTTTTGAAGAGGAGCATCCGTTTGTGGTAACATGGTCTCATTATCTACAATTGATGAGAATAGAAAATGAGGATGAACGCTCATTTTATGAGATAGAAGCTGCCAGAGAGAAGTGGGGAATCAGAGATTTGTCACGTCAGTATAATTCTTCTCTTTATGAGAGACTTGCGTTAAGCATGGATAAGGACAAAGTGCAACGCTTATCACAGGAAGGAAATGTGATTACAACCTCAAAGGATGTGCTGAAGGATCCATATGTTTTGGAATTTGTAGGTCTTGAAGATAAATATAATTATTCAGAAACTGATTTAGAAAACAGGCTGTTAGATAATTTGCAGCAGTTTCTTTTGGAATTGGGAAAAGGATTTACTTTTGTGGCAAGACAGAAAAGATTTTCATTCGAAGAAGATCATTTCAGAGTGGATCTTGTTTTTTATAACAGACTGTTGAAATGCTTTGTATTATTTGATTTAAAAATTGGCAAATTAAAGCACCAGGATCTGGGGCAAATGCAGATGTATGTCAATTACTATGATAGATACGAAAAAACAGAGGAAGAAAATCCTACCATTGGTGTATTGTTGTGCAATGAAAAAAATGATGCGATGGTTGAACTGACATTGCCGGAGGATTCTAATATTTATGCATCACAGTATAAACTGTATCTGCCGGATAAGAAACTATTACAGGATAAATTGAAAGAATGGTTACAGGAAGAAGGTGGTGCTGAAGATGAAATTTAATTTTAAAATACAACAGTACCAGGCAGATGAAAGATATGTCACAGATTGAGTTGAAATTCGATTCAGAACAGAATGCATTTGGTTTAACAGAGGATTTCGATGATTTGTATATCCCCAAAAAAGCCAGCCGGTTGCAAACGGCTGGCTTTTAGCTATATTAGATTTCAATACGCATAAAACTATAGCTCAAGATTCAGATAAATCTCATCACGTTCATCCTGCTCAATACCCAGATAATGCTGTGTGACTTTATAGGACGAGTGATTGTAGACGTCCATCAGCAGAGCAGGTGGCGTGCCGTTCTTCCAGGCGTGATATCCAAATGTCTTTCTCAGAGAGTGACAGCTGATATGTTCATCCTGAACTGTCTCCTTGGCAGCAGTCCTTACAATTCGGTATGCCTGAACTCTGTTTAGTGGCTGCCTCCTGCAGGTGGCTTTTGTAAAAATAAACTCATGTTCAGTCGGGTGCCGTTCGTTGAAATATGCCAGGAGAGCATCGGTGGCATTGCAGTTTAGAGTGACATAGTTATTCTTGCCGGTCTTTTGCTCGTTGATAAGAAAATGAGAGCGAAATACATGGTGCTCGAAATTGTATACGTTATCCCACTTCAATTTAAGCAGGTCACTGATTCTTAGTGCTGTGTTTAATCCCATAACAATTAAACAGTAATTGCGGCGGTTTGGATGGATATCTTTATAGTACATCCTGAAAGCCGCCAGTTCATCCTTATTTCGGATTGGCTGTGTAGTTCCCATTGAATACTCCTTTGCGGTAGAAAATATTATCAGGCACATGCCGCATGACAGACTCTTCCCCGGAATATCCAAAATACACAACAAAATAATAGTAATTATAAAAAGCAAAAAATGCAACATTTTATAGTAAAATGTTACATTTTTTGCTTTACACCTACTATATCGGACACCATTTTTAGAACTTAACCCCAAGAAAAAAATTTTTTTAAATAATTTTCTTTACCTTTTTCTATCATTTTTAATTAATCTCACTGGATTCAACTATATCGCGTTAAAGTTAAAGCAATTCTTGATGAAATATGACTAAAACGGCATAAATATTTGATGTTATTTAATCAGCTTCTGTTTTGACCCCTTATTAATCTGCGAAAAAATGTAACATTTTACTATAAAATGTTGCATAATTCGGAAAAGCATGGACGAAGCTATTCCCTAGTGCATGGAGGTAGAAAATGCTCAAATTATCATTAAAGGAAGGGCAATATGTAAATATCGGAGACGATATCCGAATCGTGTTCGCGGGTGGAACAGGAAAGCACTGTCGATTACTGATAGATGCTCCCAAAGAACTGAATATCGCAAGATCCAACAACGAACAGGACCCGGCGAAGCGAAAAGATACATATTATCCCGAACCTGAGTTTTCCAGTGAAGCAAAGAAACAAATCAAGCAAATCATCTGGAATGAGAAAGAACGTCAGAAAAAGACGCAAAGCAACTAATCATGTTAATAGGCGGCTGTGGCGCAAGCCACACCCGGGAAGCCGCTTGTTATAGAAAACCGCAACTGCTTAAATAAAAATAAACACAAAGCAGCTGCAAAACCCTCGGGAAAAGGATTTCCAGAGGTCAAACATAATAACCCATGAATATGGGACAAGGAGGATTATATTATGGTAGTACAACACAACATGCAGGCAGCAAATGCCAACAGAATGCTTAACGTAACAACAGGTCAGCAGGCTAAATCTACAGAGAAGCTCTCTTCTGGATACAGAATCAACCGTGCAGCAGATGATGCAGCAGGACTTACAATTTCTGAGAAGATGAGAAAGCAGATCAAGGGTCTTGACAGAGCTTCAACAAATGCAGAGGATGGCGTTTCAGCAGTACAGACAGCAGAAGGTGCCCTCACAGAGGTTCACTCAATGCTCCAGCGTATGAACGAGCTTGCAACACAGTCTGCAAACGGAACAAACTCTAACACAGATCGTAAAGCAATCCAGGACGAGATAGACCAGCTTACAACAGAGATTGACCGTGTATCAGAGACAACAAAGTTCAATGAGACCTACCTCTTAAAGGGTGACGGATCAGAGAAGGCTCATAATGTAAATGCACATGATGCTGGACTTGATGGGGTTACACTCACAGATAAGGGTAATACAGTTGATGTTACATTAAAGACACTCAATGTTGGTGATAAGATAAGTATTGCTGGTAAGAACTATACAATTGGTTCTAAAGCTGCGGATATAGCGGCTAAAATAGAGGCTGGAACTGATACTGCAAAGAAGTCATACACAGTTAATGGAACTACATATCAGGTAGGCGCTACAAATGTGTTTGATTCAGCTGGAAATAAGATAAAGAAATCTGACTTAACGGGAAATGCTGGTGATACAGGTGATGCTGTACTTAAAGATTTACAGGATTTGGTTAAAGATGGTTCAACAGTAACTATTGGAACAAAAACATACACAGCCATGACAGATAAAGATGGTGGTGCCGATGGTATTGATGACAATGACTCAACTGTTATCACTGATGGAAAAGCATATCAGTTACAGACAGCTGAAATCGTAAAAGCAAGCAGTATTGGAGCTGATACAGCTGCTACAAATGCAACAAATGCTAACGATGCATATGATACTGCAACCACAACATTCACCCTTAACAAAGGAAGTGTTTCATACAAAGATGGCTTAAGCTTCAACCTCCACGTAGGAGCAGATGCTGACATGACAAACAAGATTGCAGTCAACATCGACTCAATGAACTCTGCAGGTCTTGGAATCAAAGGTATCAAGGCTGATACAGAGCAGGATGCCACATATGCAATCGACGCAATTGCAGATGCTATTTCAACAGTATCTTCACAGCGTTCAGCACTTGGTGCTGTTCAGAACCGTCTTGAGCACACAATCAACAACCTCGACAACGTAGTTGAGAATACTACATCAGCTGAGTCTCGTATCCGTGATACAGATATGGCTGAAGAGATGGTTAACTACAGCAAGAATAACATTCTTGCTCAGGCTGGACAGTCTATGCTTGCACAGGCTAATCAGTCTAACCAGGGTGTACTTTCACTCTTACAGTAATCATCTACAATTTAATGTTGTACAAAGCGAAAAGAGCTCGAAAGTGCAATGTCATTAAGTTAAGAATTTTGACATAATTATAAAACACATCATATTTGCAATTGTTTGATAAATATGATGTGTTTTTTCTTTTGTCTATTTTGCAGCACAACAAAAAGACAGATTGTTTATCTGTCAAAAAAACTTATAATTATCTATGATTAAGCCACTCTATATAGAAAGCTTACAGATGCCTGGGGTTTGGCTTTGCGAGGATCTTTTCGACCAGGTCTTACTGGTAATACGTGCTTTTCTACAACAATAAAGACCTTAGCAGATGCTCCGAAAGCAATAAAAGCTAAGGATGATGGTAAGACAGAAGCAAGGACAAAATGATTTTTGAAAGCCCGGAGATGTTAAAATGGTAAATAATAATGCCGGTCTGTCAAAAGTAAATTATAAACAATTTATAAATTATTAGCACTCTCTATTGACGAGTGCTAATTTTAGGTATATAACATAGTCAAGAACAAAGGAAAGGAACAAAAAGCAAAGGCTTTGAGTTCTTGAAACATCCCGGTTCCAAAGAAACAGGTTGACACAGATTTTATAGATTAAGAAGGAGAGATGACTTATGTTGATGCCTAGTATTTTTGGAGAAAACTTATTTAACTATGATTGGATGGATTTTTCATTTCCTGATGTTGACAAGGTGCTTTATGGTAAACACGCAAAGAACGTTATGAAGACTGATGTCAAGGAAACAGACAATAGCTACGAAGTAGATATAGATCTTCCGGGATTCAAGAAGGATGAGATTGAGGCTAAGCTGGAGAATGGTTACTTAACTATCAGCGCAGCTAAAGGACTTGACAAGGAAGAAAAGGAAGAAAAGAATGGCAAGTATATCCGCAAGGAGCGTTATTCCGGTGCTATGAGCAGGTCTTTCTATGTAGGTGATGAGCTGAAACAGGAAGATATCAAGGCAAAGTATCAGGACGGTATTCTTAAACTTTCAGTTCCGAAGGAGGAACCAAAGAAAGTTGAGACCACAAAACATATTGCTATTGAAGGATAAACTTAATTTAAATCATCTTATGAGAAGCCGCACAGGTCTATGGCCTGGGCGGCTCTTTTTCTTGCTGTAAGCAAAATCCATATTTATTACAGAAATTATCTGATTAATGGTAATTTTGACCTATTGCGCCATTTACTAAAGTAATCTAAAATTATATAAAATAATTGCTTTTATTTAACGATTAAGCTAAAGTCCCGGACTGTTTGATACAGTTTGCGATAAGGCTTCGTCAGCGTGGAATGATGTTGAAAATAATGGAGATTATTATGTTATAAAGGACAAAAGTGAATGAAGAGGGAGGCTTATACAATATGGCAGAATCTATGAAACAGCCGAATTACGTGTTGCAGTTTAAAGAAGGCAGCTATGTGCCAAAGCATGAATCAATATTAAAAAATATAGTAACAATTTTACTTATTGCCTATGCTTTGATTTATATAATTATATATTTTGCTTTTGGAAAAAGCGCAACGAAAGAGATACCATTTTCAGTCTGGATTTGTGTTGTGGCTGGAGTTATTTACCGGATTTCAGTTGGAGGCGTTGTGATGAAACCATATCCAAGTGAATTATGGTTTTATGATGATTATATGGTGCATTGCAGGGTAATTACTTATTACAGCAAAAATAATGTTGGAAAAGAGTATTATAAATTTTATTATAAGGATGTAAGACAGTTACTTTTTAGAACACCATTATACAAGGTTGAGATACATGGAGTGACGGAGGCTACATTTTATAAATATAATAAGGATGGTACATTAAATACTGTACCGAAGAAGAATATTACATGTGATGCACATTCTTCATTTTATACAATGTTTAATCCGGAAATTGATTTTGCAAAGGTATTTGAGACACATACACCACTAAAAATAGAATATCAGGATGCTTAAGAAATAATATAAGGATAAGTAGGAAAGACTTTTCTAGAGGAGGTATTATGATGGTGGAAACAAAAGAAATTTCGGAATTGACGCGGTCGAATCGCATTGCGATGCTGTCACATATCAGTACGGTAACGGTTATGGTGTTTTTTATGATATGGGAAAGCGTAAGAGGACAACTGTCTCCGGTATATATGACAATCGCTACGGTCGTTGGTGTCATACCTTTGATTGGCGAGGTGATTTGTTGGAAAAGCAATACGGAACATGCGATGATCAAACATCTGGTTTCCTATGGATTTTCATTGTTTTACACAATATGTCTTTTTACCTCACCGACAAATCTGATTTATGTATTTGTAATTCCGATGATTTTTGTTGTCACCATTTACAGTGACACACGTTATCTTCTTCTGATTAATACAGGTACCATATTAGAGAGTATCATTGTTGTTGTGATCGGTGCGACAAAAGGTGGTTTTGGGTATCATGGAATTGAAGCAGCAGTTGTACAGATTGTTGTTATGATCATGGTTGGAGCGAATTCTGTTTTGACTACAAAAGTGATTCGCGAAAACACAAGAAAGAGATTTACAGAAGTGGCGCAGGCAAAAGCAGAGGCTGAAAATCTTCTGGAAAGAAATGAGGAACTTGATCAGCAGCTTTCTGGCAATATTGCAGATATCAATGTACGTTTCGAAAAGCTGACAGCGGCATCTAAGACAACGACTGAGGCAATGCAGGAAGTATCTGCAGGTGCTACTGATACCGCAGAACATGTGCAGAATCAGTTGGAACAGACACATGCAATTCAGGATAAGGTGGATGAAGTTGCAACCGCTGTGGAAGAAATCGGAAACAGCATGACGCTTACTCTGAAAGCGTTAGCGGAAGGCAAACAGGATATCGAGCACCTGGCATCGGAAGTTGAAGCGTCTGTTGATAATGGAACCGAGGTTACAGAAAAACTGGAAAATCTGAACCAGTATATGGATGAAATGAATTCCATTGTAGAACTGATTGGAGGAATTACGAACCAAACAAGTCTTCTTGCATTGAATGCGAGCATTGAAGCAGCCCGTGCCGGAGAGGCAGGAAGAGGATTTTCTGTCGTTGCAACAGAAATTTCCGGTATGGCAACGAGAACCAAAGAAGCAACCGTACATATTACAGAGTTGATCAGCAACGTGTCCAATGCAATCATGGAGGTGGTCGGTGTTGTCTCCAATATGATAGATGGAATTAACGAAGAGAAGACCGGTGCATCAAATGCAGAAGAAAGCTTTGAAAGTATCGAGGACAATACGCGGGCAATTCAGAAAAATGCAGATACTCTTTCAAGAAGCATTTCCGAGTTGCAGAATGCAAATAAGGAAATTATAGATTCCATTCAGACAATCTCAGCAATTTCCCAGCAGGTATCGGCGCACGCAGGTGAGACGATGCAGGCAGAGGAAGAAAATTTGAATGTAATGCAGGATGTAAGTGCAATTATGCAGAAGCTGGCAACACTGGCTGCCCATTCATAGGAAAATAAACAAAAATCATTCATGTCCTTTATTAGCCTAATCGGATGCTAAACCGAACAAAAAGAGAAGAACCCCCAGCAGCTGGCACTACTGGGGGTTCATTTCATAATAGTATCATTATTATATTTTCTCAACAGGGGATTAACGGACGGCTGATTCAGGTACAGTAGCGTGGCGAAGACGATGAAGTAATGAAAAATAGTGAAAAAATAGTGTAATTTTAGTGGAAAAACAATTCGCAAAACGATATAATATATGGATGAAATGGAGGTGGAACATGTGATTAAAGTTACTCTGACAAATGAAATTTTAAAAAGAATATCGGAAATAGACGAAAAACGCTTTTCACTTAGTTCGATAGAAATGCCACCTGTTACAAAAAACAGGCTAAGAAAAAACTCCAAGAAAAAAAGCTCCTATGCTTCTAATAAGATTGAAGGAAATCCATTGACTGAAAAACAGGCAAATGAAGCTATTGATAGTGATCCGCACAAACATTTTTTAAAGCCGGAACAGGAAGTGCGAAATTACTTTTTGGCCTTAAATGTTTTAGAAGAAAAGCTGAAAAAGAAGGAACGTTTTTCAAAAGAAATGATTTTAGAAGTGCAGGCAATGGTTGAAAAAGGTGCTTCAAAAGAAAAGATAGGCCTAAGAGGTCCTATGCCACCAGGGATGCTATTTGCAGTATATGATTCCGAGACAGGCGCAGCGGAATATATTCCGCCAGAGTACATTGATATTCCGGATTTACTGGAAGAGCTTGTTGAATATGTAAATACTACAGATGACCATCCGCTGATTATCGCTGCTATAGTTCATTATCAATTGGTTACCATTCATCCTTTTGAAGATGGAAATGGAAGAACCGCCAGATTAATGTCAGGATATATCCTTGATTATTATGGATATGGTTTTAATGGAATAGGTTCTTTGGAAGAATATTTTGCCTATGACCCAGATGAGTATTATGCATCACTGCAAATGGGATTACCGGCATTGTATTATTCCGGACGAGAAAATCCTCCTCATCCGGAAATTTGGATCAATTATTTTTTAAGAATGATGGTATTGTATTCTAAAAAAGTATACGAATTATCAAAAGAATCCGAGAACGATGAGTTAGATGGAAGCCTGTCCTACTTAAATGCAAAAGAAAAGGAATTCTTAGCCTTTCTGTTAAAAAAGCGATTATATGAGTTTACACCAATTGAAGTAAGCAAAATGCTTGGTGTAACCAACAAAACGATTATTAATAGATGTGCAAAGCTGGTAAATAATGGTTTGTTAATTCCAATCATTGTCAAGACACGGATCCGATCCTATCGGTTAAGTGATTTTTCTAAGACAAAAGAGAAAAAGATTTTGAAAAAAATATCATAATAGATGCATGAGATGTACAAAGACAAATGATAAAGAAAATAAGAAACCGGTAGTCCATCAGTATCTTTCCAGTTTTGTTTTAAAAAATTGAATTAATGGACCGTTGAAGCAGGCATTTATAATTGTACCAATCCCTACTACCGACCAGATACCTGCTCCAGATGCAGTGGCAGATTCATCTGAATCTGCACTACATCATTCGTTACATAACAAATAAAGTCTGCAATGTATCCGACAAATATCATATTGATAATGGTACCCGCACCAATGCAGGATCTTGCCTGAAAGAATACAACTACATTACCTCCTGAACCTTTTTGCCTTTCAGCATATATATTCTAGATTCAAAATCAGTACAAGGAGTTACATTCCCAGGCACTTCACCGGCTGTCGCATCGGATGTGATCAATCCATAATTCATCAATTCATCTCCGTAATTTTCTGTATGGTTCCATACATTTTCATAAATCATATCCGGGTTCAATCCCTGTAATCTGACACGGCTATACGGCTGATTCACTCCA
>OCHN01001183.1_pt1 | contig 22614 bp, 21 predicted proteins | sample 1538911 | NCBI WGS metagenome assembly OCHN01 (sample SAMN04571736, study PRJEB22368) | human gut metagenome | biome: human gut; material: stool | host: Homo sapiens | place: Luxembourg | collected 2013-01-11 | reverse complement strand
AGGGAACCGATCACACCTGCCAGCACATCTCCGCTTCCGGCCGTTGCCATTCCATTATTTCCCGATAAATTTACATACGTCATGCCATCCGAAACGGCAGTAACCGTATGAAAATCTTTTAATACACAAATCACATGGAAACGCTTCGCAAAGGTTTCGGCAGATTGCTCCAGTGTGGTCAGAATTTCAGAAACCGGTTTTTTGGTCAGCCGGGACATTTCTCCGGGATGCGGTGTCAGAATAATGTCCGTCTTTGCCTGTTGTAAAAGTTCTGGCTGATCCGCAATGATATTTAACGCATCGGCGTCCAAAACCAGTGGAACGCGGCATTGTTCCAGAACAGTGGATGTCATGCGGCGTGCACGCTGTCCGGTTCCGATTCCCGGTCCAAATACTACGGCATCCGCCCACTGCAGCTGTTCTGCCAGCAAAGTTTCTTCCTCGTTTTCCTGCCCGGTGACAAGAACAGCTTCCGGAACCTTTGTCTGCAGAATCAGCCGGTTTTGTTCACAGGTGAATACCCGCACCAGGCCACTTCCCATACGATATGCAGCTTTTGCACAAAAGCATGCCGCTCCGGACATATTAACACTTCCGGCAATAATTAGCAACTTCCCATACGAACCTTTATTGGTATGTGCCATAGGGAAGTTTTTTTAAATCTTCCGGTTCCAGAACAGCCGTATGCGGCTTATCATCCAGCCAGCTTTCCTGTGTAATTCCCATGGAAACCACATGTACCTTTCCGCAGTATTCATTGCCCGGCCACAGATACTGTCCCTTTTTCCCGAATGAAAATGTAATTGTGTCATCTGCCCGAAAAGCCGTGCCAAGTACTGCCCCATCATCGGAACTGATTCCGGAAGCAATATCCACGGCAACTTTCCATCCAGACAATTGATTGAGCACGTCAATATCGTTTGCAAGTGCTCCGGATATTTCCCGGGACAGACCGGTTCCAAACAGGGCATCAATGACCACATCATAGGATGCCTCCCCCGCGGAAACTTTCTCCTTTTGCACGACCGGAATGCGGTAGGCACTGCAGATCTGTTTCTGGGTGTCATAGGATGGACTGGTCCGGTGCCCTTCTTCCTCTCCTGCCAGCCATACGAATACAAAAATCCCCTGTTCCCGTAAAAGTCTGGCAATGGCCAGTCCGTCCCCTCCGTTATTTCCGCTTCCACAGGCAATTAATGCTGTCGATAATTTATTTTGTTTAAGCAGTAAAAGCTTCTGCACAAAAGCCATCGATGCCTGTTCCATCAATACCAGTTCCGGTACATGAAACACCTGCGATGTATTCTGATCCAGAAGCTTCATTTCTTTTCCCGATACAAGATAACGCAAGATTTCTAACTCTCCTCTTCCTTTTGTGATTCTTTCGTATCGTTTTGTTTATTTTGTGCGCTGTCCTCTTCCACATCTTCATCTTCATAGTGAATATCGAACAGATCCAGAGTGGATGGCCCGAATATATCGTGCAGATACGCATAAATCTCACGATTATTGATGTCCCGGTTCTGCTTACGGATGATATTTTTCTTTAAATCCACACGAACCTGATTGATCCAGGCATCAATATCATCGGATTCCTTTTTATTGACACGTATTTTTTCGTAAAAATATCCCATGCTCTGAAGCATCAGTTTCCGGTTGACATCACGGATCCGACGTGGAATTTCCAGCAGTTCGTCCTCATTTTCTTCCATTTTCTGATTGGTTTCATCAATCAGACGTTTATCTTCATCCAGCTTTTTTTCCCGCTGTGCATCCATATCTTCGGATGTAGTTCCGTCCATGTTTGCGACAATGCTTTCCATCAGTTGCTTTTTTACTTTTTTCAGCTGTTTTAACTCTTCATTCAGTTTTCCCTGTCTGGCAAGCAAAGCATTCAGCTCGTTTTCCGTTTCATGAATTTCGTCCGGCTTGCCATGCACAGCAAAAAGCCGATGCCACTTCTCATCAAGTACAAGAATCGGCACCTGTTTGTCTGCCAGCGCTTTTTTAAATTCTTCATCATCCTTCATCGTATCACCTCTTTGTGTGCTACTTGGAGTTCTTCACGATATTATATGATAACTGCATCAGACTGTCCGACAAATGAACATTTTCGACAACCACACTTTTATCACTTAAATCCAGATCCACATGGGCAAAATTCCAGATGGCGCGAATTCCCAGATTCACAAGATGCTGCGCAGTATCTTCTGCCTTTTCTTTCGGGAGTGTTAAGGCTGCAATATCTACTTTATTTTTTTTGCAGTAATCATCCAGTTCATCCATCATATAAATCGGAATATCACGAACGGTCTGTCCTTTTAAAGATGGTTTTACATCAAACAACGCAGTAATGATAAAACCAAACCGTTCAAATTTTACATAATTTGTAATTGCCTGACCAAGATTTCCGGCACCGATCATGATAATATTATGGGTCTCATTTAACCCCAGTATTTTTCCGATCTCATCATACAGGTATTTCACATTATATCCGTAACCCTGTTGTCCAAATCCGCCAAAATTATTCAAATCCTGGCGAATCTGAGAGGCCGTCACCATCATCCGGTGACTCAGATCATTGGAGGAAATGCGCTCAACGCCTTCCTCCAGCAATTCTCCCAGATAACGGTAATATCTTGGCATACGACGGATGACAGCTTGTGAGATTTCCTTTTCCACAATTTCATCCTCCAATCCTTTTATTTATGAAAGAGAAGCTTCTAGTTCTGTCCGGATTGACTTAATAAAATTCTCACTGTTTAATACCACCGGATTTTCAATGGTCGTAATCAAAGCAAGATCCTTTGTCATCTTTCCGGACTCAATGGTCTTTAAGCATGCTGCTTCCAGTTTATCCGCAAAATCACAGAGTGCCTGATTTTTATCCAGTTCTCCGCGCTTTCTGAGTGCTCCTGTCCATGCAAAAATGGTTGCGACGGAGTTTGTGGAAGTTTCTTCACCCTTCAGATGCTTATAATAATGTCTCTGAACGGTTCCGTGTGCAGCTTCATACTCATAATATCCATGCGGGGATACAAGTACGGAACTCATAACATCACCGTCATAGTTTTTGCATGCCCAGATAAATCCGCCTTTTGACTTCATAACACGTGCAACCGCATCATCGATCAAAGTATAAAAATACTCAATTCCGGCTTTTTCAAATGCATCCTTGTAATTCTTCTCAAATACATCCTGGAAAATATCCTTAAAGGTATGGTCATATTTTTTGGAAATGGTATCCTTTGTTGCAAACCACAGATCCTGTTTTGTATCCAGTGCATATTTAAAGCAGCTGTGTGCAAAGCTTTCAATGGAATCGTCCAGGTTATGCTGTCCCTGTAATACACCGGCCCCGGTAAAATTATGGATCAGCTCACGCACGATGGTTCCATCCTCTGCCGTAAATACCAGCTCAGCTTTACCAGGTCCCGGAACCTTCATTTCTGATGCCTTATACACATCGCCATACGCATGTCTTGCAATCGTGATCGGTTTTTCCCAGGTCTTAACATTTGGCTCAATTCCCTTTACGACAATCGGCGCACGGAATACCGTTCCGTCAAGCATGGCACGGATGGTTCCGTTCGGACTCTTCCACATCTCTTTTAAATTATATTCTGTCATTCTTGCGGCATTCGGAGTGATCGTTGCGCATTTTACAGCAACACCGTATTTCTTTGTTGCATTTGCAGAATCAACCGTTACCTGATCGTTTGTCCGGTTACGCTCTTCCAGTCCCAGATCATAATACTCTGTTTTCAGATCAATAAACGGAAGTAACAGCTCATCCTTGATCATTTTCCAGAGAATTCTTGTCATTTCATCTCCGTCCATCTCTACCAGTGGTGTTGTCATTGTAATCTTGCTCATCGCTTCATTCTCCTTTATTTTATTTCATCAGATTTTCCCAACCGATTTTATCCATGTTGGATATCGTATTGCGGATATGGAGTCTGGCACACTCCTCCGCTGTCCGGGCATCCCTTGCCTTTAATGCCTCGGCAATTGCCCGGTGTTCATTGATCGACGCATGAGCCCGTGCTTTCTCTTCCAGTGTGATCCGACGGATGCGCTGCAGATAATGATGATAGTCCCGAAGCACACGTGTCAGTTCTTTGCTTGCGCATGCTTCATATACCATTTCGTGGAAACGGTTATCCAGTTCCAGTATCTGATCCCAGTTTTCTTTGGAATAGTGAAAATCGGATAAAAATACGATTTCTTCCAGTTCCTCCAACTGTTCCTGCGTGATCCGCTCCGCTGCCCACCGGGCGCATAATCCCTCTAAAAGCGTCCGTATCTCATAGATATCTTTGACATCCTGAAGGGTAACCCCTTCTACAAACGCTCCCTTGTTTGGAATGATATGTACCAGTCCTTCCAGTTCCAGCTGCCGAAGCGCTTCCCGGACAGGAGTCCGGCTCACTCCAAGATCGTCGCCAATATTCTTTTCCTTCAGTTCCTCATTCGCCTGATATTTTCCATTTAAAATATCTTCCCGAATGGAATGAAAAACTTTGGCACTTAATGAATAATGATCTTCTGCCATAATTTCACCTTATATAATATCGAATTTTTGTCTATAACACAATACCAAGCTCTTTACAAACGGAAGTAATTTCTACAACAAGTTCCTGATCCGTCATAACCGTCACGCGTCCGTCATCGTATTGTGTGTCTACCCAGTCTTTGATCCGGTGTACAAGTTCTGAGTTTTTGTCCACTTTCCGGTCATCCGGCAAATGATAATAATTGTTGATCCAGTGTGCAATACCTGCCAGACCTGAGGTATTCGATACTGCTACCAGAGGTGGACGGTTTAAAAATTTTCCGGTATCGAAAATGTTATAGATTTCCTCGTTTTTCAGTAATCCGTCTGCGTGAATACCGGCTCTTGTCACATTAAAGTTACTTCCGACAAACGGCGTCTGCGGCGGCTGTTTGTATCCCAGTTCTTTTTCATAATATTCGGAAAGTTCTGTGATCACGGTCGTATCCATGCCGTCGAGAGTGCCGCGCAGCTGTGCATACTCAAATACCATGGCTTCCAGAGGCGTATTACCGGTACGCTCTCCGATTCCAAACAAAGAACAGTTGACACCACTTGCTCCATACAGCCATGCAGTGGTGGAATTGTTGACTGCTTTGTAAAAATCATTGTGTCCATGCCACTCAATCTGGGAAGAAGGAACTCCGGCATGTGTTGTCAGACCGTAAATGATTCCCGGCACACTTCGCGGAATTACGGCACCAGGGAAGTTTACCCCATATCCCATCGTATCGCAGGCACGTACCTTGATCGGAATCTTGTACTCATCCTGCAGTTTCATCAGTTCCACACAGAACGGAATTACAAATCCGTAAATATCGGAACGCGTGATATCCTCAAGATGACAGCGCGGACTGATGCCGGTCTCCAGACAGTCGCGGATCACGCTCAGGTACAGATTCATAACCTCCCGTCTTGTCATTTTCATTTTATAGAAAATATGGTAGTCAGAACAGCTGACAAGAATGCCCGTCTCGCGGAGACCCAGGTCTTTGACCAGCTGAAAATCCTGTTTGCTGGCACGAATCCAGGAAGTGACTTCCGGAAACTGATAGCCACGTTCCATACATTTATATACCGCGTCGCGGTCTTTCTTACTATATAAGAAGAATTCACTCTGACGAATCTTTCCCTTCGGACCGCCAAGTTTATGTAAGTAATCATAAATCGTCACGATCTGTTCGGTGGTATACGGAGCACGGGACTGCTGCCCATCACGGAATGTGGTATCTGTAATCCAGATTTCATCCGGCATATTATGCGGAACAATACGATCATTAAACGCAATCTTCGGAATCTCCTCATAGGGAAAAAGGTTCCGGAATGTATTCGGTTCATCCACATCTACCAGCTGATAAAAATGTTCTTCGAGCTGCAACAGGTTTGATTTGTCATTCATTACTACTTCTCTCATGTGCTGACTACTCCTTTTCATACATGAATAATTGTATACAATTATTACGTTATAAAATTATTTTAGCTATTTACTATAGGAAAGTCAATAAATTTTTCAGGAAAAAATGGAACCCTTTTGCTGCCGTCTCATACATTATACTGTAAATATATTTATTTGGAGGTCACTTATGAGTGATTTAACTGCTACAAACTGTGGATGTTCAACAGATAACGGATGTGGATGCAATTCTATTATCTGGATCATTCTTCTTCTCTCCTGCTGTGGAAATGGATCTTTCTGCGGAAACAACAACGGATGCGGATGCAGTGGCGGCGGAAACGACTGCTGCTGGCTGATTCTTCTTCTGTTATTCTGTGGCGGATGCGGCAACGGAAACGGATGCGGCGGAATCTTCTAATATTTGTGTTAGAAACGTGTGCAGCAAGGTGCACAACCAAAAAGGGATGCAGTATCTGCATCCCTTTTTGCATATAAAATGCTATCCTTCTTTTGTGGCTTTTTCTTTCTGGATCTGACGTTCCACAGCCTCTTTTACCCTGCATTCCGTGGGAACATTCCGTCGTTTCAGGCATTCTTCATCCACTTCATAAACACTGTTTCCATCAATAATCAGTCTCTCATGCATCTATTTTTTCCTTTTTCTTTTATTGTATTCATACAGACAGGCATTCTCTCATAAAATAATAGAAAAATTATATAGGATGTGTGATCCATGGATGAAAATAAATCCATCACGTATGACGATCTGATCCAGACGAGAAATACGCAGATCTTAAAGTCCATCGTACCATATTTAGACGTTCCGGCACAAAAGCCGCTTGCCAGCTGATGGAATGGAAAAATGCCACAGCAGCTTTCTCCAGACAGGAGAACAGCATGGCTGCCTGTTCTCTGCCTGCCGGTACCAAACGGCGGGATGCAATGCTTAGTGCAGTCCGTAAATATTGTACCCCAAAAGAACAGGAAATGATTGATACATTGCAGACTCTGTTTTGTATTATGGAAAATCAGGATCTGTTTCACAATCCATAAATCCGCAGGAGGTTTTTGAATGGATTCCAATCTTTTGAACAATCCGGCGTTTGCCAATTTAAGTCCGGAAAAATTGCAATTTCTGCTCTCCTTTGCACAGAAAGAAAAACCTTTAAACATGAAAGATGCCATGCCGTTTCTTCTCTCAAATATGAGGCAGGCAAAGGAAAACCATATTGATTTCACAAAGCCTGAAATCGAACTGTTGTGTGATCTGCTGTCCAAAGACCTTCCGCCTGAGAGTCAGACGCAAATGAAAAAGATCATGTCCCTGATGTCGATGAACCGTTCACATCCAGCTCCCTGATCGGGATTTTTAAAATTTTATCCAGCGGGAACAGGCTTTTGCCTTTCCCGTCGGTTCCCTCATAATATTTTTCTCCTGCCGATTCAAACAGAATATATAAGGTATTGTCACTTACATCGAGTTCTTCCGATGCCGGAGGCATTTCCACTTTCTTTCTCGGATGTTTCGGCCGGGTTGCGAGTGCCGTGACAGAGTCGTAACAATATAAATAGGAAGACTGGTTTCTTCCGTAGGAAGTGCTCAGATATACGTTTCCGGAATCATCGAACGTAACTCCCTGCACCTTTTGCGGAATTTTATAATCACTGAGGGCAATCAGTTTGTCCGTCTTTTTATCCAGATAATATGCCACCATTCGTGAATTCACCAGAAGTGTATGCGTTGCAATCCACAATCTTCCGCCATACCAGGTAATACAGGAAGGCGTATTTTTGACCGGAAACTCATCCACAACATCTCTTGCATCCACGACATCTCCGGTATTCTGATAGGCCATCAGTTCAATAAAATCGTAGGAGATCCGCTCCACACAGTTTTCATAGGAATTGCACACCCATACATTGTCACCGTCAAACGCAATTCCTCCCAGATGGCTGTTTTCATCCATTCCCAGTGTAACCATATATTCTCCGGTTTCCCGGTCAAACACCATAAGCTCTCCCATACAGTCATCTTCCGTGGAATAAGAAGTGATCAGCACAAATTCGTCGGTCAGACAAATCCCCTGCGGGCACTGGGATGCACTGAAAATATATTTTTTTAACACATCCTCCTCCCGGGTATCCGGCATGCCCGGAATATCAATTTCATTGTAAAAGCTGTAATCAAGATCTTTCAACAGAACCAGATTTTTACCGAAGCGGCTCTCTCTTTTGTGATAGTTATAATATTCTACATTGTAATAATTATTAATCTTTGCGGTCCATTTGGCATAAAGAATGTAATGATCCTTACGATCCGTGGGAATGGTCTTTATCTGTTTGTGAAGCGCGGCATCGGAGTACCATCCAAGAAACCGGAATCCACTCCGGTATGGCGTATACAGCGGCTGCTCCCCGCTGAATGCCGGGTACGATTCTTTATTGAAAGAATTCTGTATGCCGCCTCCCAAAAAATACCCCACGGTAACCGTATCGTTCTTTGTGTGAACATTTGCAGGTTTTTGAAAGGAAGAACTCGAAGGGGCATAATTCTCCCCTTCGAGTTCTGTGTTTTTTGCATATGTCGGTGTCACGATAAAATTTAAGGTTATTGCAATCAATAATACAGCAAACACTGTACTATTCTTCTGTCTCCACAACTTTGCCTGCCCTCTCTTCTATTTCTCTTGCTGCCACATCCTCAGGTGCTTGTTCATACCGGGCAAATTCATAAGAAAATGTTCCGCTTCCGCTGGTCATTGACCGAAGCTGTGTATTATATCCATACAGTTCAAGATATGGAAGATCCGCATCGATCTCCTGATACCCGTTTTCTGCATTCATATTCATCACACGACCTCTGCGTTTATTCAGATCTCCCATGATTTCACCGGTATATTCCTCCGGAGTAATGATCTTTACAGAGGCGATCGGCTCTAACAATACCGGCTTCGCATCTAAAAATCCTTTCTTAAATGCCTGTTTGGCGGCTACTTTAAATGCCATCTCGGAGGAATCCACCGGATGATAGGAGCCATCATAGAGTACCGCTTTCACTCCGATTACCGGGTAGGCCGCAAGCGGTCCTTTCAAAACAGCTTCTGCAATTCCTTTTTCCACTGCTGGAAAATAATTTTTCGGAACGGCTCCACCCACAACACACTGTTCAAATACATAAGAGACCTCTAAATCCCCGCTCGGCTCAAATTTCATTTTAACATGGCCGTACTGTCCATGTCCACCGGACTGTTTTTTATATTTGTATTCAACATCTGATTTTCCACGTATGGTTTCGCGGAAAGCGACCTTTGGACGCATCAGTTCAATTTCTACTTTATACTTTTCAAGCAGCATACTCTGAACAATTTCAAGCTGCTGCTCACCCATGCCATATAACAGAGTCTGACGATTTTCACTGTCATTTACCACACGCAGCGTCTGATCTTCCATCAGAATTTTTTGCAGCGACTGGGAAATCTTATCCACATCCCCTTTGTTTTTTGCTTTGTAGCGCATAGATACGTACGGTTTTGAGAAATTCGTGCGAAGATAGGCAACCGGATTATTCCGTACGGACAGGGAATCCGTTGTCTGGGACTGGGACAGCTTTGCCAGTGCTCCGATATCCCCCGCATGAAGTTCTTTTACTTCCTCTGTTTTATTTCCGCGCAGAACGTACAGCTTTCCAATCTTTTCGTCACAATCCCTGTGATAATTAAATAAGACATCATCCGTCTTAAGCACACCGGAATTTACTTTGATCAGAGAATACTTTCCAATGTAAGGATCTACAATTGTCTTAAAAATATACGCACTCTTCGGTTTTGCAAAATCATAGTCCGCCGGATACACCTCGTTGTTTGTCGTATTGATGCCTGCGCAGGTCCGTTTGTCCGGGCTCGGAAAATATTTAACAATATCTGCCATCAGCGTATACATCCCGCGGGCAAGCGGATTCGATCCCATAAGAACCGGAACGATAGAACCATCCATGACATTTACCCTGAGCGCCTGACGAATTTCGTCCTCGGAGAATTCATCTCCGTTAAAATAACGGTCCATAAACTCCTCGCTGGTTTCTGCCACAGCTTCTAACAAAGCTTCCCTGCACAGATTAAGATTCTTTTGGGAATATTCCGGAACTTCAAATTTTTCAACGGTTCCCTCATCGATCCATCGCTTTGCTTTCTGCTGGATGACATTGACATATCCGACAAACTGGCCATCCTCCCGGACCGGCAGATGAAACGGTGCAATTTTCTTTCCGTAAAGAGCCTGCAGATCTTCCACTACCTGACGGTAACTTGCATTGTCAATATCCATATCTGTCACAAAGATCATACGTGGAAGATGATTTTTTTCACAGATTTCCCAGGCGCGCCGCGTGCCTGTCTCGATTCCCGCTTTTCCGGAAATAACGATAATTGCTGCATCCGCTGCGGAAACTGCCTCTTCGACTTCCCCGACAAAATCAAAATAGCCTGGGGTATCCAAAACATTAATTTTGTTGTCTTTCCACGGGATCGCGACCACAGAAGTATGGATCGAAAACTGGCGTTTCGTCTCCTCCTTATCAAAATCACTGATGGTATTTTTATCTGCGACCGTCCCCATACGTGTCGTCAGACCTGCCAGATATGCCATGGCTTCCACCAGGGAAGTTTTGCCGCATCCTCCATGCCCCAGGAGAACCACATTACGAATTCTGTCTGTCGTATATACGTTCATAGTAAAACCCTCCTTTTTTAGAATATTTACTCTTTTATGGTTATATTCTACTAATTTTCAGAAAGTTTTACAACCTTTTTATGCATTTTGTTGAAGTATTTTTGCCGCAAGTTCTTCCAGATACGTCCAGCGATCCATTTTTTCTTCCAATTGTGTTTCCAGCTGCGTTTTTTCTTCTGTCAGTTCATTCAGCTTCACAAAATCCCGTGCGCAGGATGCCATCTCCCCGTCAATCTCTCCCAGCCGTGTTTCCAAAGCTGCAATGTCGTCCTCAATGGTTTCATATTCTTTCTGTTCTTTATATGAAAATTTTAATTTTTTTTCATGTTTCCATGTAGAACGTGAGTCTTCTGTCGCCTGTTTTTCCTGTACATTTGCCGTCTCTTCATTTTTACGGAACGAATCGCCTGCAGTATCTACAAATTTTCCTTCCTCTTCGGCCCGTCTGTGGTAGTCCGTATATCCGCCCTCATACTGGCAGAGCTTTCCGTTTCCCTCAAAAGCAAAGATTCTGTGCACCACACGGTCCAGAAAATAACGGTCATGCGATACCGTAATCACAATACCGTCATAATGATCCAGATAATCTTCAAGAATGGTCAGTGTCGTGATATCAAGATCGTTGGTTGGTTCGTCAAGAATCAGTACATTGGGAGCTTCCATAAGGACCCGCAGCAGATTCAGTCTGCGCTTTTCTCCGCCGGACAGTTTTTTGATCTGTCCATACTGTTCTTCCGGTGGAAACAAAAACTTATCGAGCATTGCGGATGCCGAAACCAGTCCATCTTCTGTGCGTACATATTCTGCTGTATTTTTGATATAATCAATCACGCGAAGCTTTGGGTCCATATATGCAATTCCCGCATTCTCATCCTGTTCGATCTCCTGTGTGTAATATCCGATTTTTATCGTCTGTCCAATGGTTACTTCCCCAGCATCCGGCAAAATTCTGCCATCAATAATTTTCATAAGTGTTGTCTTGCCGCATCCGTTTTTCCCGACAAAACCAATCCGGTCATTTTTTAAGAAGATATAGGAAAAATCAGAAATCAGTACATGATCTCCATATGTTTTTGTGATATGTGATAATTCCACGGTTGTTTTTCCCATACGGGAGGACACCGAACCGATTTCGATCTTTTTATCAACATCCGGCTTTTTTTGATCCCGCAAGGCCTCATAGCGCTGGATATGTGCTTTCTGTTTGGTGGAACGCGCCCTTGCCCCACGCTGCATCCATTCGATTTCCTTGCGCAGAATGGACTGTCTTTTCCGTTCGCCTGCCCAGGCAATGTCTTCCCTCTCCTGTTTGGCCGCAAGATATCCGAAATAGTTTGTCTCATAGCTGTAAATCTGTCCTTTATCAACTTCCACAATCCGGTTGCATACACTGTCCAGAAAATACCGGTCATGTGTCACCATAACCATTGCTCCCCGATAATTTTTCAGATAATTTTCCAGCCACTCTGCCATTTCGGCATCCAGATGGTTCGTCGGCTCATCCAAAAGCAGTACATCACACGGAGTAAGGAGCACTGCAACAAGAGCCAGTCGTTTCCGCTGTCCGCCGGACAAATGTCCCACCGGTTCATCGAAATTGTATATGCCAAGCCGCGTCATCATGGATTTGGCATTGCTTTCCAGATTCCATTTTTCATGTTCTTCCCGGTCTTCCTGCTGATGCACACTTCCAATCTGCGCATAAGAAAGTACATTCTCAAGTGCTCCTTTTTGCGGGTCAAATTCCGGCATCTGCGGCAGATAGCGAATCACAAGATGATTGGCCCGTACGACATTTCCGGCATCCGGTTCTTCGAGTCCTGCCATAATTTTTAACAGCGTGGATTTTCCGGTTCCATTGATGCCTATGATTCCGACTTTTTCCCCATCCTGCAGATAAAACGATGCATCGTGAAACAACTCACGCTGTGTATAAACTTTTGTAATATGATCAACGGTAAGTAAATTCATAAAAATTCCTCTTTCTGTTTCCTTTCGCCTTTTTATTATCACACGAACGGACAATTGTTGCAAGTGCTGTCACACATTCCTCTTTTGACACTCCTGCCATTCTATAGTACAATAAACACATCAATTACGTAATATAAAGGAAATAAACTTATGGCTTTTCAAACAATCGGTTTTATCGGACTGGGTCTGATTGGAGGTTCGATCGCCAAAAAAATGAAATCCAATCAGCCGGACATCAAAATTTATGCCACGGCACATCATAAAGAAACCATCGAAGAAGCGTACCGTGAGGGACTGATCGAAAACAATGATCTGTTACCACTGTCTGCTTTTTCTGACTGTGATTATATTTTTTTATGTGCCCCGGTTCAACGGAACCTTGCATATCTGCGTCAGTTAAAAGATATTATCCGCAGCGACTGTTATATCACAGACGTTGGAAGCACAAAAACGGAAATTCATGAAGAAGTGATACGTCTTGGCATGGAGGCCAATTTTATCGGCGGGCATCCCATGACCGGTTCCGAAAAAACAGGCATATTAAGTGCCACCAATACGCTTTTGGAAAATGCATACTATATTATCACCCCGACCGCCCTGACTCCAAAGGAAGAAATTTCGGAATTTCGTGATTTTGTATTGTCGCTTGGAGCAATTCCACTGATTTTGGATTATAAAATACACGATTACTCTACGGCAGCCATCAGCCATCTGCCGCACATGATCGCATATTCGCTGGTCAATCTGGTCCACCAGATCGATGATGACAAAGAAACCATGAAAACCATTGCTGCCGGGGGATTTAAGGATATCACAAGAATTGCATCTTCTTCGCCTGTGATGTGGCAGAATATCTGTGCTTCCAACCGGGAACCGCTTCTTTCACTGATGGATCAGTACCTTGCCATTCTGACGAAGCTTCGCGGATACATTGACAGTTCCAATGAACAGGCACTGCTTTCCTTCTTTCAGCAGGCAAAAGACTACCGGGATTCCATCACACTGCCAAGTGTCAAATCCCCTACGGTATATTACGAATGTTTTGTGGATCTGGTCGATGAAACCGGCGGTATTGCTGCTGTTGCTGGGCTGCTCGCACAGTACCATATCAGCATCAAAAACATCGGTATTGTAAATAACCGGGAATTTGAAGAAGGTGTTCTTCAGCTCGCGTTTCCTGACAAACAGACTCTGACCCGTGCCAAACGTCTGCTTACCGACAATGGCTATATGGTTCACGAACGGTAAAACATAAATGGTTTTCCCATAAAAAATACAGGCTCCGGATAATTTCCGGAGCCTGTATTTTTATTTGCACAAGGTATCGAGTATTTCAAAATAGTTTTCAAACGTCTTCCTGCAGCAGGAAGGATTTTCAATCACAATACCGTCTGTCACAAGTCCCGGAATTGCAAAAGCCATCGCAACCCGGTGATCCTCGAACGTTTTTATTTTACATCCATGCGGTTTTCCCGGATGAATCACAATACGGTTCTCATCCAGCTGCTCGCATGCGATTCCCATTGCCTTCAGATTGGTAAGAATCGCGGCAAAACGGTCACATTCCTGATAACGGATATGTCCGATTCCGGTAATCTCCACGGTTTCACTGGCAAAACACGCAATTGCCGCCAGTGTCAGAGCCTGATCTGAAAATGCAGAAAAGTCAAATACCCCTCCCAGGAATCCTTCCGTCGGCGGATACATCCGGATTCCATCCGGTTCTTCCTCTGTCCGGCATCCCATCTGTTCCAGCACATGTAAAAAAGAAGTATCTCCCTGTAAGCTTTCCCAGTGTACATGGCAGACCTTTGCAGGAACGCCGACAACCGGGCACATCGCATAAAAATAAGAAGCTGCCGAAACATCCGGTTCAATCTGATACTCTCTTGCCTGATATGCTGCATGTTCCGCAATCACAAAAGTATCGGATGCAGGTCGTTGTACTTCCACACCAAACTGCTTCATCATGGCAACCGTCATCTCTACATAAGCCATTCCATGATGCCCTTTGACGTGAATCCGGAATTCTTTCTGAAACAGCACGGAAGAGATCAAAAGTGCACTCAGAAACTGACTGCTTTTTTCAACATCAATGGTTACTTCGTGTCTATTCACACCACTGTTTCCGATCGCAAATGGGAAATGTCCTGATGCTTCCTTATAAGTAACTTCCGCCCCAAGGTCTTGAAGTGCCTGCAGCAATTCTTCCATCGGGCGCTTTTTCATCTGCTCGGAAGAGTTCATATGATATTCTCCCTCACACAGACCAAGGTATGCCGTCAGAAAACGGGCAGCAGTTCCTGCACTTCCCACATCAACGGAAGCTTTTGTCTTTGGAACCCTGCCCCCTTTTCCTTCAATGGAGACAACCGCATGCGGCTCATCAATTTCCACCACAAAGCCCAGGTCCTGCAAAGCCTGCAGGAAATGCCTGCTGTCATCCGAAAAAAGAACCCCTTTAAGAACACTCTTTCCGTTTGCAAGTGCTGCAATCAGAAGTGCCCGGTTTGTAATGCTCTTCGATCCTGGAACCGAAACCTCAACCGGAATTATGTCTGCTTTTTTTACCTCATAAGTATCCTGTAAGATCATAGTTTTTCCCGCCTTATTTTACAGTTCGTTAAAAATCTGATAGATATCAATCTTTAATGCATCGGTATCCGTCATTCCGATAAACACACCGCCATAATGAAATCCGTCCGGCTTTTCTTCGCTGCGGACAATCTGAATGACTGCATCCACCACTTCTTTTGTCCATATCTGGATCTTTGCATCATAATAGGAATTCATTTCCAGTTTCTTTTTACAGTCAAATCCAATTCCGCTTTTTGAAATATCTGTTACATCCACATGCACAAATTTTAAAGTTGTGACCCCGTCTTCATCCAGACGCTCCAACTGTACATTGACATCCAGATCCAGTCTTTTATTTTTCCTTTTTTCTTCCATTTTCCATCCCCTTATACCTTTTCAAACGATAATATAAATATTATTTTATTACATTCAGAAACACATTACAAGTAAAAAAAGGGATATTCCGGGTCGCTTCCCGGAATATCCAATAAAAAGTAATGATTTTATAAAAGTCCCGCCTGCACCAGACGTCCGTGAATCTGCGGTCCGATCCATGCAGCAAGAACCATTTTGATAATGTCAAATACAATAAACGGATAGACGCACATTGTCAACGCCGCCTGTACAGAGGTTTTCATTACCAGTACAAACCATACCGTTCCAAAGATATAGCAAACAGCAGTTCCGAGAATCATGCCGATCATGCCCAATACCAGTTTCCGTCCGGACTTTTCAATAAAAATTCCGGCGATCACAGCCATCGGAATAAACCCGATCAGATAGCCGCCTGTCGGTCCGAACATTTTTGCCGGACCTGCTGTAAAACCGGAAAATACCGGAACGCCAACCAGTCCGATCAGAAGGTAAACAATATAGCTGACCGTCTCCCTCCGGGTGCCTAAAATATAAAGCCCGAAATAAATTACCAGATTGGTAAGAGAAATCGGAACATCTCCAATCGGGATAGACAATGGTGCTAAAATACAGGTTACAGCTGTGAGAACACCGATCACAGCAATGGTTTTTACCGACATTTTCTTTGGTGTCGCGCTTACAGTGTCATTCATTTTTTTCTTCCTTTCCATGTAAATTCAATGTGTTAAGTATACACGCATGTCTTTTTATTGTCAACCTTATATTTATACAGGTTGACAATTGTTTTTTAGTAAAAATTATTGTGATATATGTAAACAAATGCTAATATAAAAAAATAGTTTAGGGTTGAATTATGCGAAAACGATTATAAAAGATTGTGGGTTAAACACTATGACAGATCATTCTATTTCAGAAAAAATTGAATATAATGTTCATAAAAAAGAACTGTCACAAAACAGGAAATGGATGTTTCCTTTTTGTAACAGTTCTTTTTATGATTCTTTTATTGAATCAGCATAGCATCGCCAAAGCTAAAGAAACGATATCTTTCTTTTACAGCGATCTCATACGCATGAAGCACATGCTCCCGTCCTGCGAGTGCCGATACAAGCATTACAAGTGTCGACTGTGGCAGATGAAAGTTGGTAATCAGAGCATCAATCACTTTAAACCGGTATCCCGGATAAATAAAGATTTCCGTCCAGCCACTGGTCTCATGCAGCCGTCCGTTTTCATCTGCGGCAGCTTCGAGCGTACGCGTACTGGTGGTACCGACCGCAATCACCCGGTGTCCGCTTTCCTTTGCACGGTTGATTTTATCCGCAGCTTCCTGTGACACCATATAAAACTCTGAATGCATATGGTGATCCAGTACATTTTCTACTTTTACCGGACGGAACGTGCCAAGTCCGACATGCAGGGTTACTTCTGCGATATCTACTCCCATATCCTTTACTTTCTGCAGCAGTTCTTTCGTAAAATGAAGCCCTGCTGTCGGGGCAGCGGCAGATCCGTCATACTTTGCATATACGGTCTGATAGCGATTCTTATCTTTCAGCTGATGCGTAATATATGGCGGCAGCGGCATCTGTCCCAGCTGATCCAGAATCTCTTCAAAAATTCCATCATAATGGAACTGAATCAGACGGTTTCCTTCTTCTACTACATCCACGACTTCTGCCGTCAGAAGCCCGTCTCCGAACACAAGTTTTGTGCCCGGTTTTGCTTTTTTCCCCGGTTTTACGAGTGTCTCCCAGATATCATTTTCCTTGCGTTTTAACAAAAGTACTTCGATTTTTGCCTGTGTGTCCTCTTTCACTCCGAACAGACGCGCTGGAATCACCTTTGTGTTGTTGATCACCAGACAATCACCCGGGTGAAGATATTCCAGAATATCCGTAAAATGCCGGTGTTCCACGTCCCCGGTCTGACGGTCAAGCACCATCAGCCGGGAGCTGGAACGATCCTCCAGAGGGTCCTGAGCGATCAGTTCCTCCGGCAGATCATAGTCATAATCTTTTACATTCATTCCTTCTGTCATGATTAGCCCCTCAACTGGATTCCGATATTTTTCAGTCCGCTTAAGATTTTATCCATAGCACCCGTAATATCGCTCTCTTCCAGATTCTTATCTTTTCCGCGGAACTTCAGAGAGTATGCGACAGACTTAAAGCCTTTTTCAATCTGCTCTCCTTCGTATACATCAAATAACTCATAATTTTCCAGATATTTCCCACCGTTTTCCTCGAATACTTTCTCGATATCACCTACCAGAATATTCTTTGGAACAACCATGGACAAGTCACGGGAAGAAACCGGGAAGTTGGTAATTCCCTCATATTTGTAATCAAAGGATGCACGGGATACAATCTCCGGCATATCAATCACTGCAATATATACGCGCTCTTTGATGGCATAATTTGCAGCAACCGTTGGATGTACCTCTCCGAGATATCCGATCACAGCTCCATCATATACGATAGCCGCCTTGCGTCCCGGGTGCAGGAACGGAAGCTCGGCATGTGGATCATACTGCGCCTTCTTGCGAAGACCTGTCTGGTATAAGAGTTCCTCGATCACACCCTTCATGGTAAAGAAATCACCGTCTCCGTACATACCAAACGTCAGCTGCATACGTTCTTCCGGAAGTTCTGTCAGCGGAAGCTGCTTCGGCAGATAGATATTTCCCATCTCGTACAGGCGTACATCTTTGTTTCTGCGTCCAAAGTTCGTAGACAGGGAAGTCAGCATTCCGTTCAGTGGCAGCGTACGCATAATGGAATAATCTTCCCCAAGCGGATTGGAAATCACAACCGTTTTACGCCACTTGGAATCCTCCGGAATCAGTAATTTGTCAAATACTTTCGGACTCTCGAAAGAATAAGTCATTGCCTGTGAAAAACCACAGAACTCTGCAATCTCACGTGCCTTTTCTTCCATACGCAGCTTAAAGCTCTTTCCTCCGGCCGTAGACTCTCCGCTCGGAAGAGACGTTCCGATCTTGTCATAGCCGTAGAAACGTGCTACTTCCTCTGCCATATCTGCGTCACAAAGCAGATCCTGTCTCCAGGACGGAACAAGAATCTCATTCGTTGCTTCGTCATATCCCAGATCAATTTTTTTGAAATATCCGATCATATCCCCGGCCGGAATATCCGTTCCCAAAAGCTTATTGTACTTGTCCGGTTCGAACGGAATCTTTACGCCCTCACGCTTCACAGGATAAATGTCAACGGCTCCACCTACAACCTCGCCGACGCCTAACTCTTCTACCAGCTGGCAGGCACGGTTCATCGCTTCCATGGCAAGATTTGGATCTAAGCCTTTTTCAAACTTAGCCGAAGCATCGGTACGAAGTCCGATGCGCTTTCCGGATTTGCGGATATTGGTTCCATCAAAGCATGCTGCCTCAAATAACATGGTTGTTACATGATCGGTAATCATGGAATTTTCTCCACCCATGATACCGGCAATGCCTACTGCTTTTTTTGCATCACAGATCATCAGTACATTTTCATCCAGCTGACGTTCCTGTCCGTCCAGCGTCACAAATTTTTCACCTGCAGCTGCACGGCGGACAATAATCTCTTTTCCTTCAATCGTATCCAGATCATAGGCGTGCATCGGCTGTCCGTATTCTTCCATCACATAATTCGTAATATCTACAAGATTATTGATCGGACGGATTCCATGTGCACGAAGACGTTCCTGCATCCACTTCGGAGATGGGGCAAACTTAATATTCTTTACAACTCTTGCCGTGTAACGGCTGCAAAGATCCTGATCCTTTACAGATACTTTGATGTAATCATTGACATCTTCGTTATTTCCGGTTTCTGTTACGACAGGAGGTACAAATTCCTTATGGAACGTGGCTGCTGCCTCACGCGCAATGCCGAGTACGGAAAAACAGTCTACACGGTTGGATGTAATCTCATATTCAACAACGCTGTCATCCAGTCCTAAATAAGCAACCGCATTTTCTCCGACAGGTGCATCCTCGTCAAAGATATACAGTCCGTTCTCCGGTGCGTCCGGGAACATTTCACGGTTCGAACCGAGTTCCTCAATCGAGCACATCATGCCAGAAGACTCAACCCCGCGAAGCTTTCCTTTTTTAATTTTGATTCCACCAGGAGTTTTTGTTCCATCATGTCCTCCTGCGACACGTCCGCCATCTAAAACAACCGGAACTTTTGCCCCTTCAAATACGTTTGGTGCACCAGTCACAATCTGCAGCGTTTCGCTTCCAACGTTTACCTGGCAGATGACAAGTTTGTCGGCATCCGGGTGTTTTTCAATCTTTGTAACCTGTCCGACGACGATCTTGTCAAGATCTGCATCGAGCTGCTCATATCCCTCAACTTTTGATCCGGAAAGTGTCATGGCATCGACATACTCCTGCACGCCGCAGTCAAGTCCCGGAACTAAAGCTTTGATCCATTTTAATGATGTATTCATTCTTTCTCTCCTCCTAGAACTGTTTTAAGAAACGATCGTCATTCTCATACAGCAGACGCATATCGTCAATCTCATATTTCAACAGGGTAATACGCTCCAGACCGATACCAAATGCAAAGCCGGAATATTCTTCCGGATCAATACCGCTCATACGAAGCACTCTTGGATGTACCATTCCACAGCCAAGGATTTCGATCCATCCCTCACCTTTGCAGAAACGGCATCCTTTTCCGCCACATTTAAAACAGGAAACATCCATCTCGGCCGATGGCTCCGTAAATGGGAAATGATGCGGACGGAATTTTACTTTTGTTTCTTTTCCAAACAGCTTCTGTACAAACTGGGTCAGTGTTCCCTTTAAGTTAGAAAACGTGATTCCCTTGTCAATGACCATTCCCTCAATCTGATGGAAAGAAGGCGAATGGGTCGCATCCACTTCATCCGCACGGAACACACGTCCCGGTGCGATCATACGGATCGGAGGTTTCTTCTGCTCCATCACACGCACCTGAACCGGTGAAGTCTGTGTACGCAGCAGGATCTTATCATTGATGTAGAAGGTATCCTGCTCATCTTTTGCCGGATGGTTTGCCGGAATGTTTAATGCTTCAAAGTTGTAATAATCGTATTCCACTTCCGGTCCTTCTACAACTTCATATCCCATACCGGTAAAAATACGCTCTACCTCTTCAAGTACCATGGTATTCGGATGGCTGTGTCCCACACGGTTTTTCTTTGCCGGAAGGGTAACGTCGATCACTTCATTTTCCAGACGATGTTCAAGCTCCGCCGCCTCGAGTTTTTTCTTCATCTCATCGAGTTTATTTTCAATTTCCTGACGGGTTTCATTTACCCACTGTCCCACCTTCGGGCGATCCTCCGGTGCAACCTCTTTCATACTCTTTAATACGGCGGTGAGTTCCCCTTTCTTTCCAAGAACGGCGACACGCACATCGTTGAGTTTTGCAAGTCCGTCAGAATTTTCAATCTGTGCTATTGCATTTTCTCTGATTTTCTGCAATTTTTCTTTCATGGTACTCTCCTTTTACATATTTTCTTTCATAATAATTGTTTTTACGCAATTTTCTACTGTGGAACCGGAACTGTTTTCTGGCATAAAAAAATCCCTGCTATGCATAATTGCATATCAGGGACGAAAAATTCCGCGTTACCACCCAGATTCCCATATCCTGTATCTATATGGGCTCTCATTCTGCTTAACGTGCAGTGACCGTCGCAGGCTAAAAATCCTTGTGTTCACCTGCGCAGCTCCTGTGGGAAAATTCACATGCTGGCGTATCATAAGGAAGCTTACAGCCGATGACTTCCTCTCTCTGTATGTCGTTCAGATGCTACTGACACATTCATTGCTTTTTACACATTTGTCATTCTACCACAGTCTCCTTTTATGTGTCAAGATCAAAGACATTGGTAAATGTAACATCCTTAAAATAAAATCCGAGAATTTCCTGCCATTTCTTTCCTTCTTTTCCCATGGCGTCCGCACCGTACTGACTCATTCCGATTCCATGCCCGAATCCGCCTCCGGTCAGCACGATGGTTCCTTTTTTCTGACTTTTTATTTCAAAGCACGCACTCGGGACGGAAGAGGCACGATGTTTATTGGTTCCGTCTGCAAGATCAAGATCCAGCAGATACTTTCCGAGTGCATACCGGATTTCATTTTCCTTTTCGATCGTCCGCTCTCCTTTTTCAAAAACCATGGTAAGAGACAGTACATATCCGGAAGTGCTTCGTTTATTGACTTTCAGTTTTTTCAGTTTTCCATATGTTTCATCCATGCCCAGCTTTGCCGACAGGGTAGCCGTCCATCGGAAATACGGGGAATTTTCATCATAGGCATCCGCTTTTGCTGTAATAAATTTATGAAAGGCTTTATCCGAAGACAGATCTTTTGTCTTTTCCCTGGTATGGTTTTCCGCCAGCAGATATCCCGGAGATGCGGCATTCCATACTTCCAGATTTTCAGAATATCCCGGGGAAGTGGAATAATAATAACAGTCCGCAAGTTTTCCTTTGTACGTCATCACCATGCCTGCGGTATCCGCCACAGCCTGATCCGTCACTTCATAGGAAGTTGTTGCATGATAGGCCTGATAGGCAATGGAATCATCCAGATTTGCTCCGTACCGGGCATACGTATCGTTTTTCATCTGCCCGTATGTAAATGTGCGCGCACATACCGCCTGTGCTTTTAAGGCTTCATAGGAAAAAGATAATGGCATTTCAGAAGGCAGAACATAACGAATATAATCTTCCATCGGAATTTCATTGATCAGGACATATCCCTTTTTTTCCTTCCGGAGAATCAGATCTCCCTCGTACCCGGAACCATACGGGTTTCCGTTTTTATCACATCGATACAAAAGGCCACCGGTATCCGGAGAAATTTTTATCTCTTTTCCCGTTTTTTCCCCCTTCAGAAGTTTTTCTGCATCTGTTACGGTGTCCTTCTTCCTTTTATTTCCATCCACGGTATAGGCATCCCCGCTGCAAACAAAAAGACTGGCATATGTATTTTCTTTTCCGT
>OCHN01001174.1_pt1 | contig 22689 bp, 16 predicted proteins | sample 1538911 | NCBI WGS metagenome assembly OCHN01 (sample SAMN04571736, study PRJEB22368) | human gut metagenome | biome: human gut; material: stool | host: Homo sapiens | place: Luxembourg | collected 2013-01-11 | reverse complement strand
ACTCATTCTAATAAATCAAGAACTATAAACCGTCCAATCTTTGGGGGTCACATCATTACGAGCTCATTGTGCGCGAAAAACGTTTTAGTGCGCACGAGGCGGTTTCCCAACACATTTCGGATTGATGAAATTTACGTTGACCCTGAAATGCTTTATATGATGTATCATATCTTCCTGTATTTCAGCCTCAAACTATTTGTTACTACACTGATGCTGCTCAATGCCATCATAGCTTCCGCAGCCGCAGGATTCAGCAGGAATCCTGTGAGCGGGTACAATACTCCTGCTGCCTCATGACAGTCTCCGGTAAGCATGGTCACCTCTATTCCCTGCCGCTTCAATCCTTCAATTCCCGAGACTGCGCTTTTTCTCACCGCGTCTGAAATGGACAATGCCGCTGCCGCAATGCCGTTTTCGGCGAACCAGATGACCGTGCTTCCGTCAGCATTTTCCAGAATGCTCCCTTCAGATGCAATGGCTATTCCGGATGCCGACAGGAATCGGCTGGAGCCGGCATGAAGTTCCGCTGTTCTCCCGTCCGGGAATATGACGTTCCCGGTTACTCCCAATCCTGGAACAGCCTTGAAATCAGTAATTTTCAATGTCTTGACGTCCTGCATTGACTTTATCCTGTTCACCACGGCTTCCGCCAGCGGATGTTCCGACATCGCCTCAAGGCTCATAAGTTCAGAGATCAGCATCTCGTGTGAGGTCCTGCATCCGTCCATGAAAACAATGTTCTGAACTTCAGGTTTGCCCTCCGTCAGCGTGCCGGTCTTGTCCAGAACGACGATATCGGTTCCGGCTGCTTTTTCGAGACGCACGGCGTCCTTTATAAGGATACCGTTTTCGGAGCAACGTCCTATGCCTACGGCTATGGCTGTCGGGGTAGCAAGTCCAAGAGCGCAGGGGCAGGCTATGACGAGCACGGTAAGGGCGGCCAGCAGTCCGTTGGTGAACCCGTCGGACGGATCAAGAAACTGGCTATGGAGATGGCTATTATCGCAGGGACGAAGAACGAGGACACTCTGTCAACCGTCCTCTGGATTGGGGCCTTGCTGTCCTGCGCATCTCTTACGAGCCTGATGATGCTGGACAATGCAGTGTCTTCTCCAACCGACTCTGCAGCATAGCTTATGCAGCCCTTTCCGTTCATTGTTCCGGCAAACACCTTATCGCCAGGTTCTTTCCGTATGGGTACGGGTTCGCCTGTGAGCATGCTGTCGTCGATATATGTCTGCCCTTCCGTTATGCTGCCGTCCACAGCTATTCTCTCGCCAGGATGTGCCACCAGGATATTTCCCGGCATCACATCAGCGACGTTGACCTCCATTTCCTTTCTGTCAGACAGCATTGTCACAGTTTCTGGACGAAGTCCTGCGAGTTTTCTTATGGCGGAAGTGGTGTTCCTCCGCGCCTTGTTTTCGAGAAGTCTGCCTGCGAGGACAAATGCTATCACCATTGACGAGGACTCGAAATACAGATGCGGTTCCATCCACCTGCGTTCCCAGAACAGCGGAAACAGCAGATTGAACAGGCTAAAAAGATAGGATATGCCGGAACTCAATGAGACCAGCGTGTCCATGCTGCAACTCCTGTGCATAAGCTGTTTCCAGGCATTTGAAAAGAAACTGCGGCCGCAGATAAAAAGCACTGGTGTAGCCAGAAGCCACATCATATATCCGGAGCCGTCGAAGCCGGACATGCTGACGGCCATCACCGTCGCCGAAAGCGCTATGGCTGCAATGGCCTTTACCCACAGGCCCCGGAATGCCTTTTATGATTTCCGTCACTTCTTTTATGAAGTTTTCGGCGGCGAGGTAAGGAGATTCAACCTAAATTGGGAAATGACATATATAAACTGACCAAAAGACACACATCAGCTTTCTATTTACCTATAGCTTCACTTTTAAATTTATCAAAAGAAAAGTCCTTAAAGAAAACTTGAATTAGACTGTCGATTATATTTCTAGTAATATAATACGGCTGCGCCCAACTTGGTTTATCTGCGTTTTTAAGTAGAAATTCTATTATATCTTCATCATTAAAAATCTTTTCTAGTTCCTCCTTATTTCTCACACTTCGAAAACGGAATAGAGTCAATGCATTAATCGAATGATTTGGAATATCATCTGTATGATAATGGCCGTCCTCCATAACATACGAACCTCCGATTACGACATTTGTTGTCATTAAGAACTTGCACAACTTATAATCCAACAATAATGTCTCTTGCTCCGATAATATATCCCATGCAGTAAGCCTTTTATAGTAAAGATAATTAGTATCTGGTGTTCTTTGCATATGTGAGAAAAATTCAAAAGACTGCTTATTCCATGATTCGATGTTATTTTTTATCAGATCTATGGAAAAGTCATACGTATATGGCAGATTTCGCACACCCTCAAATCCTTTTTTCTCAGCTAGTTCAATAGATGTTGAATCAATTTTATATATGCACAGATTTCCCTGCCATAAAACCTTAATATTTTGGCAGCCAAACAAGGTTTTCAATTCATTGTCCGATTCAATAATATCAACAATTTTACGGCGCTTGGAAAAAGGCAATTTACATAAGCCGCGCACACTTTGTGGATTAATTAAATATAAACGTCGCAATACATCTTTTGTTATTGTAATTTTAGGGATAAGTGCAATCCAATTTGTACCGCAATAGTGTTCCGCAATCTGCAAAATTGTTTCATTAGTAATTATTATTCTAGTATTATTCGCAAGACCACAAAAATTAAAATGTTCATATCCATCTATTAAATCTTCTGTGCCCGTATAATATTCATACAATCTTTTAAATAAGCCATACGTAAGTTCAAAACATCCTGTTGAACACAAGCCAAAAATCTCAATATCTGAAATATGCGAGAGAATAAACCCACTTGACAATTTGCCAATATTTTTAAAATTGCGCAATTTTGACCCGTATTTTGTGACAATATGATCTACTGCATATATAAATTGTAGCTGTTTACTCCAAAAGTTTTCATATTTATTCATTACATACTCGTCCAACATGAAATTACCATATTCAAACAACAATGGCCATACAATTGCATCTTTATATTGTTCAATCACTTCAGGAGTCCAAAAGCTACGCCTGTATAGAGGTATATACGAAAACACACCATAACTCTCCCATCCATGCTTGCCTAAATAAAACCAAAAATGATCGAATGAATACAGGTATTCATTGTTTTTACGTCCAGATGTCTTAATCTGCCAGTCTATTTCTTTTTCCGATAGTTGTAATGCATCGTTAAAAGCTATTCTTTGAGAATCATCAACAACACTACGTGCTTTTGTAGCATTATGCTGAATTTCACTATAGCGCGAAATTACAACATCCTTATACTTTAAGAACAAGTAAAAAATATCCTTATCATTCATAGGCAGACGCGGTTAAAACATAGTCAATACTTTTTACAGACAATCTACTATCAATTTCGATTTTATTCCATACAACATTTCGAACAACAATTCTGTACTCAAAGCCAGTAATGTCTTGTAATCGCACAACAAGTTTTGATACATTTGCAGTAATCTCTGAGGCATCAAGAGGACCATACAATATGACATCCATCCGTTCTGTATTTTCCAAAGTTGACACCAGGTCTCCTATACACATATCTTCACTAATAGACTTATCACATTGATCAATCACATAAACATGTAAAAATAGATTTTTAAATTTATTCATAATTTTTATTCAATCCCAAAGAGCATCTGAACATGATAATGCTGTAACATTTTTCAATATTACAAAAAAAAATCAGAACACTGATGCTTCAGAAGAAATTTTCAAAATATGAAGAGTCAAGAAGCAAGTGCAACACTTGTGATAAAGTTATAACAAAAGATTGAAGAACTCGTCTTTCGGGGTTGAGTAGTTCAATTTCTTTCTGGGCCTCCGATCAGGCTTGTGCTGCATAGAACTGATGAACTCGTCCGTAAATTCAGTGAAATCAGTGCCTTTAGGGATGTATTGCCTCACGATCTTGTTGGTGTTCTCGATGGCTCCTTTCTGCCATGAGGAATACGAGTTGGCGAAATATACCGTGGTGAGGAGAGCCATCGCGATTGTGTCATGGCGCGAGAACTTGCTGCCGTTGTCTGTGGTTATGGTCGGGACGTTCCTCCTGTACGGACACAGCAGCTCGACAGCCTTCTCGGCGACACCCGCAGGGCTCTTTCCGACTATCAGGTCCATCTCCCAGTCACCGAAACTCCTTCCGTCCGATTCCGCGGGGCGCTCATGTATGCTCACGCGGCCCGGAATGTTCCTCACCCTGGTTTTCCGCCGCACCTTCACATGGCGCCTGTATTTCATCTTGTGGCGGCAATGGATGCGCAGCTCTCCGCTTTCGTCCGCGCGTATCATCGAATAGATGCTCTCATGGAATATGTTTCGGCCGCTCAGCTTCATGTGGCCCGGAGACCAGTCCTCGGTCTTGAGCAGGCGCAGGGCTTCCCTGACGATGTCCTGCTTCAGTGCGCGGTTGCCCAGCATGCGCTCACGTCTCTCCATTGCCCACCCGTACTTCCCGAAGCAGTTGCCGTTGCGGCGGACTTCCCGGCTTACCGTGGATTTGTTGACTTGTATGCGCCGAGCAATGGCGCTGAGGATGTCTCCTGCCTGCAGACCCAGATATATTGCGTATCTTTGCTCGCGGGTCAATTGATGATATTTCATTGACAACACAAAATTAATTGATCCTGGGGGAACTTCGTGTTCCCTTTTTTTGTGTTGCACTTCTATCTTGAATCTTCAGTGAAGAGCTTTTTTTCGTGAGCTGTTAATCCTGCTGCATATCTCTACAACACTTCATTCCTCAGGAAATCATAGACATTGACCCACTCGATGCCATTCTCGTCCTGGTGGCGCATCACGAGATCCTCGGTTATGATAATCTTGCGGAACGAGTCATCAATTTTCAGGAGGCTTGCCATTTCCTGCTCACGCTTTTCTTCTGTCGGCAACCGATAGGCGGACTGCACATATATGCGCTCCGAACCTCTGTTGCACACGAAATCGACCTCCAGCTGACTTCTGTTATACCCACCATCTGCATTTTTCACCCGAGTGGGCACAACCCCGACATCCACGATGTATCCACGGATACGCAGCTCATTGTATATCAAATTCTCCATCAGATGCGACTCTTCCACCTGCCGGAATCCCAAACAGGCATTTCTCAGTCCCAAATCCTCGAAATAATACTTCTGTGGGGTATCTATATACTTGCGTCCTTTGATGTCATACCTGATGCAGCGGTCGATGAGGAACGAGTCTTCCAGCATCTCCAGATACTCTTTCACCGTAGTCTGAGTCAGTCTGATACCTTTCACGCTACGGAATGTGTTCTCAATCTTGGAAGGATTGGTCAGTCCACCAATACCAGATGCTATGACATTCAGCAGTTCATCCATAACTTCTGCGCCACGGATATGATAGCGTTCCTTGATATCCGTCAGATAAGTCTTCTCAAACAAACCTTGAAGATAAGTCATTTTCTTTTGCTCGTCCGGCTCCGTGCAGACATACGGGAGTCCACCGTATGTAAGATATTCCTGAAGAAGCTTGTATGATTCCATCTCCGGATGAGCCGAACTGAATTCCAAGAATGACAACGGCGCGATATGAATCTCCTCCCCTCGTCCACGGAATTCGGTAATGACATCCTTCGACAGGAAACGGGAATTCGACCCAGTCACATACACATCTGCATTCTTTACGCTCAAGTATGAATTGAGCACGTCTTCAAACTCGCTTACCAGCTGAATTTCATCGAGCAGAATGTAATACATCTCCTCATCTGTCATCCTGCTGTCGATGTACTCCAACAATGAATCCGGGTCACGATACTTCTTGTTTCTACGGTTTTCAAGGTCCATCTCAATGATATGGTCTTCCTTTATGCCGTCGCCAATAAGATATTTCTTGAAAAGCTCTCTCAGCAGATATGACTTGCCGGACCGACGGATGCCGGTCACGACCTTTATCAACCCGTTATGTCGGCTTGCCACTAGCCGTTTCAAATATAAATCGCGTCTAATTTCCATCATTCAGAAGAGTTTTGTGACCAAGTGATCACTTTTCTCCAGTAAATGTACATCTTTTATCCCAAAAGAGCAAAATCAAAATGAGATTGTGGTTTAACGTATCGGATTTATTTTTCCCTGAAGCCATCCGAATGTGGGCGAGTTTTCATATATTTGGAGTCACAAGACCACAAGACATGTACGGAACGCAAGAAAAGGAAAATTTCAGAAACACGGATTTCAGTTCACTTATCCGGTTCAGGATCAACCGTATATTGATGATTTGCAGCAATTATGATGCATTCATCATGGAAGAAGACGGACAAATCGAATCGCAGGTCTACAAGGAATATGTGGAACTGAACATGTCAGATCCTCCGACATTCGTGTGGGTGGAATCTGCCGAGGCGGCTAGACGTACACTCGAAAACGAGCCTGACATTGACATGATCATCTGCATGTACAATGAAATCGACAAGGATATTTTCCCTCTGGCGGCAGAACTGAAGGCTGAAGGGAAACCGATTCCGTTCGTGCTTCTGATGCATTATTCGAAACAAATCAGGAAAAAAGTCACATCCCAGGCAGATTCCGGCGTAGATTTCGTGTTCAGCTGGCATGGGAACGCGGATCTCATCCTTGCCATAATAAAGCTTTTCGAGGACAAGAAAAATGCTGATAATGATATACTTGGAATCGGCGTCAGGGCGATTCTTCTCGTGGAGGACTCGATACGCTACTATTCCACATACCTTCCGGAGTTGTACAAGCTTATCCTCAAGCAGAGCAATGAATTCCTGAAAGAAACATTGAATGAGGACCAGCAGAAGAACCGCAAGCGTTCAAGGCCGAAAATCTTGCTCGCCACGTGCTACGATGAGGCCATGTCTCTATACGAAAAGTACAGGGGCCACTTTCTGGGCATAATATCGGACGTGGGAATGGTCGTGCATAAGGGAGACCCTCCTAAGACGGAAAAACTCGATGCCGGCATTGATCTGGTGGAGCATATCAGGAAAGACGATCCGATGATGCCGGTATTGCTCCAGTCTTCACAGGAAAGCATACTCGATGTGGCAAAGCGACTTAACGTCGGTTTCCTGAAGAAATACTCAAGGACATTGTTCATGCAGTTGTCCGACTATATCAAGGAAGAATTCGGTTTCGGCGACTTTGTATTCAGAGACACGAAGGGCACTGAATATGGAAGGGCAGCCAATCTTCAGGAACTGGAACATACCATACAGAATGTGCCTGACAATATTCTCGTCAGCAACACTTCCAAAAACATGTTCACCAAGTGGTTCTTCGCCAGGGGGCTGTTTGTTCTCGCCAATAAATTCCGGCTCGTCCATAGTGACAATGCCTCTGAAGCAAGGAAGATTCTTGTAAAGGAGATTCAAGCTTATCACAAGGCGATGGGACGTGGAATCATTGCCGAGTTCTCCAACAGAAATTATGACAGGTACATATCATTCGCCAGAATCGGCGAGGGTTCGCTGGGCGGTAAGGCCAGAGGCGTCGCATTTCTGAACAAGCTCATTGAAAGACATTCATTGACAAACAGATACAAGGATATAAGCATTTCCATCCCCAGGAGCATTGTCATAACTACCGATTATTTCGATGAGTTCATATTGGAAAACGGCTTGCAGTACGTGATCGATTCCGAACTGTCGGATGACGAGATTCTTTCCGAGTTCGTGGCTTCAAGATTGCCAGAGGGGCTGATTTCAAGCCTGAAACCATATCTGAAGACTGTGGATACGCCGTTGGCCATCAGGTCCAGTTCCAAGCTTGAAGACAGTAATTATCAGCCGTTTGCGGGAGTGTATTCCACGTATATGATACCGCTTGTGGAAAACCGCGACCAGATGCTCCGAATGCTGGACAAGGCGATTAAAAGTGTCTATGCATCAGTGTTTTACAATGGCAGCCGCACATATATCCAGACGACCGGAAATCTCCAGAGCGAGGAGAAGATGGCCATAGTGATACAGAATATCTGCGGTTCGGAGCACGAAGGCCTCTATTATCCCCTGCTTTCCGGTGTCGGCCGGAGCGTAAATTTCTACCCTATCGACAACGAAACCACAGAGGATGGTATCGTCAATATGGTTCTAGGACTCGGAAAGTCGGTTGTGGAAGGCGGCAAGACATTGAGGTTCAATCCTAAATATCCGAAGAAGATTCTTCAGCTGTCGCAGCCTGGCCTGGCGGTACGCGACAGTCAGAAGATGATGTTCGCTTTGGACTTGCGCCCCGGGGCTTTCAAGATCTCAAGAAATGAAGGAGTAAACCTGGCTCATATCCCTGTGACAGAGATAATTCCGGATTATCCATATTCCGATATGGCATTCTCGACATACAGCATGTCCAACAACAGGATTGTAATCGGAACGGAAGAAAAAGGAGCCCGAATCGTGTCTTTCGACGCTATCCTGAAATATGGCAAGTTTCCGCTCGCGCAGGCATTGTCCGATATTATGGAAATATGCAGGAAGGAGCTGCTTTGTGAAGTGGAAATGGAGTTCGCAGCAGACATGGCTCCGTCCGGAAAACTTTCATTGAAACTATTGCAGGTCAGGCCGATAAGCTCTTATTCCTCCGAGCAGGATGTTGATTTCAATGACCTGAAAGATTCTCTCGGAACCAGATATTTCGAGTCCGTCAAGGCGTTGGGAAACGGCCATGTGGCTGGTGTTTCACATATCGTTTACATTTCGCCGGAAAGTTTCGATTCTTCGAAGACGCGCATGATTGCGGAAGAGGTGTCGGAAATCAACAACATGTTCAAGTCCAGAGGCGAAGGATATATTCTGATAGGTCCGGGACGTTGGGGTTCTTCCGATCCTAACCTGGGCATTCCTGTCATGTGGAACGACATATCGGAAGCCAGAATGATCGTCGAATATAGTATGCCGGGGTTCCAGATAGAGCCTAGCCAAGGTACGCATTTCTTCCAGAACATCACGTCTCTGGGTGTCGGATATCTCTCCATTGACTCATTGTCAGGTCATGGAAGCATTGATTTCCAGGCCATCGGCAGCATGAAGCAAGTTTCTTCAATGAAATATGCCACCGTTCTCCGCGCGCCGGAAGAAATAGTGGCATATATAGATCGGAATACGAACCGCGCCGTAGCGGGGATTACTGGAAAAGCTTTATAATCACGCCATTGGTTGCCGGAACGTGTACGCTCACCGGCGTCGTATGGTTAAATGCCTCTGATTCAGGCATTTTCATCCAATTGAATGCGTGCTCCGGGATGGAAATTTTCATATCAGCATCGTTCTTGGAGAAATTGCAGACGATGAGCAAGGTTTCGTCCTCGAAGTCACGCAGGAAGGCGAAATGCCTGTCGGGATTGAAACCGTCCGAGGCGTAATTGCAATAGCAGAGGTCATAAAACGTCCCCTTGCTGACAGCATTGTCCTCGGCTGCGAATTTCAATGCCTTCCTGTATGTGTCCAGCATTGTTTCTTCTTCAGGCGCCAATACCTCCTTTTCGCCATGAATATATTTGTAAAGTCTTGTCAATGAGGATGGTGCCCACCAGTCGAAGATGCTGGTACGCCCGTCTCTTCCGCTGAATCCTTCATTGTCCATTCCGCGCTCGCCTACCTCTTCGCCGGCATACAGCATGAAAGGGGCGTTGTTCAGATAAAGGGCGGTGTAGAGCGCCGCGTATGAATTTCTGGCGTCACATCCGAAGAAATCAGATGCAAAACGCTGCTCGTCATGATTTTCCAGGAAATTCAGCATGTATGGCTGCAAGTCGCCCAATGACTGCCAATTCCATGTTATGCGCTTGGCGGACTGCCAGTCTTCTACCGGAACTCCGCTGTCCTTTGCGTTCTTTTCGACAATCGCCCTCAATGTATCGTAGATTCCGGATTTGTCGTAGAGAAGGTCGAAGCCGATTTCCCGTATATATTTGGAATACAATGTTTTCTGATATACTTCTGCAACGAACAACAGGTCCGGTCGGTCTTTTTTTATCCTGCTTATAAGCCATTTGAAGAAGGCCGGCGGTACGAGTTCCACCATATCGCAGCGGAATCCGTCCACGCCTTGTCCTGTCCAGAAATTCACGATATCATACATCTTCTCCCAAGTCTCCGTGTGCGTGTCACAGTAGTTCAATTTGATGGTGTCATACCAGTCGTTTACGCCCGGAGAGGATGTGTATGAATTACCTGACGCCATTGCTGGCATTTCCATATATGTCTGATTTTGGATGGGTAGAGCCAGCGGAATGCCTGGATAATAGAAGAAGTCATTGCTGTCTTTCCAGTGTACGGATTTGTCGTCACTCTCCCCCAATGCCGCCATTCCCGTAGGCGCGGGATGAGCTGCGGCAAATCTGCCATAATCCCTGGCCACATGGTTTGGCACGAAGTCTATAATCACTTTAAGTCCGGCTGCATGAGTCCTCTCCACAAGTTTATGGAATTCTTCCATCCGGTTTTCCGGTTCATCAGCCAGATATGGGTTCACATCGTAATAGTCCGTGATGGAATAAGGAGAACCGGCACGTCCCTTCACCCAGTCCGCAGACGACGGGGTGCATCCGTCGCTGTCTTCCGCTGTCGCGTGTCTGATTATTCCTGTGTACCAGACATGAGAAACACCAAGACTCCGAAGATACTCCAGAGAGATGATGTCAATGCTGCTGAACTTTCCGCACCCATTGTCTTTCAGTGTGCCGTTTTTGATGTTTTTTCCTCCAATGTTTCCCCAAAGACGAGGAAGCATCTGATATATGATGATTTTACCCATTTATGTCGTTTATTATGTAAAAACGTACCCGTTCAACTGCACATTTCATGCCTTGCACAAAAAAAAACGTGGACAGCCATGAAAGCCGCCCACGCGTATAATTAATTCAAAAGCGGATTACCACTCGAGAATCTTCTTGAAATCGTAAACTGAAGGATCTGCGATACCGAGAGCCTTTACAGCCTCGTAATCCTCAGGTGTCACATAGTGAGCGATGTAATTGTAGTAGTTCTGTGCTGTACCGGCATTGATATCTACGATTCTCGGAGGAATCTTGCCTGTCTCAGGATCCTGAAGGTCAGCAAGATAGAGAGGAGAAACATTGCCGTAAGAATCTACGTATACCATGCAGCCGGTCTTGCCTTCGCTGAACAGCTGGTAAACGCCCATTGCAAGCTCCGTGCAGTATGTAAGGTCATAAGCGACAGGGTCCTGGCAACGTACGTCGTAACCGATTTCTACCGGACGGCTCTTTACCTTGAGGCCGATTTTCTTGAACTCTTTTTCGAGAAGCTCATTGAAGAGGACAGCCTTGGAAATCTTGCCGAGTTCCGGATGGCTGTGCTCGTCGTATGTGAAGTGAACGCCTGCGTCAGCAGCCTCTTTGGCAACTTCCTCATTGTGGAAAAGACCCTCGGCAGCAACGATAGTACCGTAGTTGACACCCATGATCTTTCTCTTCAGGATAGCTGAAATGGAAAGGCGGATGATCTTTTCCAGAGTCATCTGAGTCTTGTTGAACATCTCAGGGATGATGGTCATAGGGCAATGTGTAGCCTCACCGATACCGAGTGCAAGGCTTCCGCATGTACGGCCCATTGCTGAGATTACCAGCCAGTTGCCTGATGTGCGTGCATCCTCGTAAATTGTCCTTGCGATGTGAGCGCCCTCGTTCTTTGCAGAATTGTATCCGAATGTCGGAGCGTTTGCCGGAAGAGGAAGGTCATTGTCAATGGTCTTAGGGCAATGGATGTTCGCGATATGATAATTCTTGGCTGCGAGGAATTTGGAAATTCTATTTGCAGTAGAAGCCGTGTCGTCACCACCGATGGTCACGAGAAGCTTGATGTTGTTGTCTTTGAAGAGGTCGAGGTTGAAGTTCTTTTCGAAATCCTCGTCAGTCGGCTTGAAACGGCTCATTTCGAGATATGAACCACCGCGGTTGAAATAACGGTCAGCTTTGAAGAAGTCGAGTTCCTCTGTGCGGGCGTTCTTGCAGAAAAGTCCTGAATATCCGCCGTGGAGGCCGATTACCCTGTAACCCTTTGAAAGAAAAGTCTTTGCTACACTCATTGAAACTGAGTTCATTCCCGGGGCAGGACCGCCACCGCACAAGATAATGATTGCGTCTTTCATCTTTTTAATAAAATGTTATGAAGTTATATTCGTTTTTCAGCCTGCAAAATTATTACTTTTCATCCGATTTTCCACAAAAATTTGGTTAAATTTGTACTTTTAGAGGTATATCCTCGTGTGTATATACATAAATGACGGAAAATGACGCGCCAGCAGGCAGAAAATAGAATACAGGAACTCAGAAAAATACTCTGGGAAAACAGCCGCAAGTACTATGTGGAGAATGCTCCGGTCATAAGTGATTATGACTATGACCATCTCATGTATGAACTTGCCGACCTGGAAAACCAATATCCGGATCTGATAACTCCGGACTCCCCTACGCGCAAGGTAGGCAGCGATTTGGAAAACAGCGACGAAAACGGAAAGACCGTGCCGTCCGCGCGGAAAGAATTCGCCCAATATCCCCACAAATATCCGATGCTTTCGCTGGGGAACACTTACAATATCGGCGAAATTGAGGATTTCGTGGCGCGTGCGTCCAAAACCATAAGTGCTCCTTTTACATATTCCTGCGAACTGAAATTTGACGGTACGGCAATCTGTCTGACATATCGTAACGGCGTGCTGTTCAGGGCATTGACCCGAGGCGACGGAGTTATCGGCGACGACGTTACGGAAAATGTGCGGCACATTTCCAATATTCCTGAAAAACTGCATGGTGCAGGTTATCCGGAAGAATTCGAAATCAGAGGAGAGATCCTGATGCCGTACAGCGCTTTCGACAAACTCAATGAGGAGAGGCTTCAGAATGAGGACCAGCCATTTGCTAATCCGAGAAATGCCGCGTCAGGTTCATTGAAACTCCTGGATCCGAAAGAAGTAGGAAGGAGAGGACTTTGGTGCACATTGTATCATATCCCGAGCCCGAACGTGAATTTCGCGACACACGACGAAGCGCTGAATGCTGCCGCATCGTGGGGGCTTCCGGTCTCCGACAAAAGGAAAATCTGCCACAATATCAATGAGATAGAGGCATATATCAATTACTGGGACACGGAGCGCAAGACCCTTCCGTATGCGACTGACGGAATAGTCATAAAGATCAATGAACTCGCTTATCAGACCGAACTTGGATATACCGCCAAATTCCCACGTTGGGCGGTAGCATTCAAATTCAAGGCTGAACAAGCATTGACGCAGATAAAATCCATTGATTATCAGGTCGGTAGAACAGGGGCTGTAACGCCGGTGGCGAACTTGGATCCCGTGCAGCTTTCCGGAACTGTCGTCAAGCGCGCGACATTGAACAATGCCGATATGATGGCGCAGATGGATATTCGCGTCGGCGATTACGTCTATGTCGAAAAAGGCGGAGAAATCATCCCGAAAATTACCGGTGTGGAACTCTCGAAACGCGGTGCGGACGTAGTCAGGCCGGTTTTCCCGACAACATGTCCGGACTGCGGCGCTACTTTGGTGAAAGAAGATGACGAGGCCAAATGGTTTTGCCCGAATGTGGATGGCTGTCCTACGCAAATCAAAGGCAGGCTGGTGCATTTCCTCAGCCGAAAAGCCATGAATGTGATAGCAGGCGAAGCTACCATCGAACAGCTTTATAACCTGGATCTTGTGCGCACTCCTGCTGATTTTTATGACCTCAGGAAATCCGATCTTTTCCGTATGGAAGGTTGGAAGGAGCGCTCGGCGCAGAGATTTCTTGACAGTCTGAAAGACAGTTTGAAAGTCCCGTTCGAGAGGGTGCTTTTTGCTCTGGGCATCAGATATGTAGGAGAATCTACGGCCAAGGAAGTCGCAAGATATTTCAAAGACATTGATTCGATAGCAGCGGCGTCCGTTGAGCAGTTGCTGACGGTACCTGATGTGGGTGGCGTCATCGCTGAAAGCATACACGACTTTTTCCAGAATGAAAAGCATTTGCTTGAGATACAGAGACTTAAAGCGGATGGCCTAAAGCTGTCCGTAGAAGCTCCAGCGGAGAATCTTTCAGCGGCACTGGCCGGGAAGACTATCGTGATTTCCGGCAATTTCAGCATTTCGAGGGATGACATGAAGCATCTTATCGAACTTCATGGAGGCAAGAACAGCGGCTCCGTCAGCGGCAAGACATCGTATCTGCTGGCAGGAACGAAACCTGGACCGGAGAAATTGAAGAAGGCTGAACAGCTCGGAGTGCCTGTCATTGACGAGGAAAAGTTCAGGTCGATGCTTCCGGAAGGTGCTCTGCCTGAGACAGATGAGGATGAAAACATTGAACCGGATCTTTTCGGTGGCATGATATGATTTGCGGACAGAATAAGACATTGGGCGGATGAGAATCAAGGAGAGAATACAGAATTGGAAAATGTTCCTGTCCGAAGGAATCTGGGACGTGAATTACGAGAACCTTTCGAGGATGCGTGCACATCTGGTCAAGGATCTCCAGGTGCTGATTATCACCATCAAGACATTCTCGGCACAGAAAATAGGATTCCAGGCAGTGGCATTGAGCTTTTTCTGTACGATGGCGGCGGTGCCTTTCATTGCGATAGCATTCTTCATTACCGGAGGCCTGGGGCTGGAAGGGACATTGAAAGGGGTTTTGTCTGCGCATATCACTAACCAGCAGGCGATTGACACATTGTTCGGATTCGCGGAAAACATCATAAATACGGCGCAGTCCAGTCCGGTGGGGCTTGTCAGTGCGATATTGTTCGCGTGGCTCGTAATCTGGATGATGATGTGCGTGGAATCAGTGTTCAACAATGTCTGGAAGGTGAACAAATCCAGGAATTTCCTGAAGCGGATGAGTTTCTACATGGTTATCCTGGTGCTCTCCCCTTTCGTGATTCTGCTTTTCTTCTCCGGGTCCATCATTTATTCCAATATCCTGGATGTACTGGTACCCAATCAGATAGCGTTCTCCGACAATATAAAGACGTTCCTCGGATGGCTGATTTTCGCCGTAGTTTCCGTGTTCACGTTCTCGGCAATGTACAAGTTCATACCGAACCATATCGTCAATTACCGCAATGCGCTGAAGGCCGCCCTGTTTTCCGGTCCTGTTTTCACTGCCATGCAATACCTTTTTCTGGAGACGCAGATATTCGTATCCAGACTCAATACAATATATGGCGCGGTAGCAGCTATACCGCTTTTTATGTTCTGGCTCAACTTCGGATGGTTCATAATCCTCATCGGTGCTGAATTCTCCTATGCTTTCCAGAACGTTGACAATTATAATCTTGACACAAAATGAGCTTTTCAGAATTCACGCAGAGAGACTATGAGGTCATAGCCAGAAACTATGCCGAGCTGAAGGAAGCCGCCAGAAAGAGATGTTCCGGCGAGCAGGAGCTTGCCGTGGTGCAGAAAGCATTCGATTTTGCAAATGAGGCGCACAAGAATGTGCGGCGCAGATCAGGAGAACCGTATATCCTGCACCCTATCGCCGTCGCCAAGATTGTGGTCAATGATATCGGCCTGGGTTACAAGTCCATAGCGGCGGCATTGCTGCACGACGTGGTGGAAGACACGGATTACACCGTGGATGATATCAAGCATTTGTTCGGGGACAAGATCGCGTCTCTCGTCGACGGTTTGACGAAAATCAAGAACGTGCTCGACAATCAGGACAAGAAGAACAATGATGCCGGCTACACGGAGAGCCTCCAGGCGGAGAATTTCAAACGTATTCTCCTGACTCTCAATGATGATGTCCGCGTGGTATTGATCAAGCTCGCTGACCGTCTGCACAATTGCCGCACCATCGAATTCATGCCGGAATACAAGCGCGACAAGATTTTGAGCGAGACCATGTTCATTTTCGTTCCGCTGGCGCACCGGCTCGGTCTCTATGAGGTCAAGTCCGAGATGGAGAACATCTGGCTGCGTTACAAGGAGCCGGACGCCTATAATGACATCAGCGCCAAGATAAACCGCGACATGTCCGACAAGGAAAAGGGCATTGACGAATTCATAAAACCTATCCGCGAGGCGCTTGACAATGCCGGTTTTGATTTCGAAATCAAGAAGCGCGTGAAGACGCCGTACTCCATCTGGCACAAGATGGTCACCAAGCAGATTTCCTTCGAGCAGGTCTACGACCTCTATGCCGTAAGGATTGTCTTCAATTCCGCGAAGGAAAATGACAAGGAGACTGAAAGAGACCAATGTTATCACGTATTCTCCATAATCACAGGAATTTACAGGTACAAGGCCGACCGCGTACGTGACTGGGTGAAACATCCCAAGAGCAACGGATATGAGGCCCTGCATTGTACATTGATGAGCCAGACCGGTATCTGGATCGAGGTGCAGATACGCACCAAGCGTATGGATGACATTGCGGAGAAAGGTATTGCCGCGCATTGGGCTTATAAGCAGGACGGCTATATAAGTGAGAATGACAATGAAATGGACAAGTGGCTGTCCAAGGTGAAGGAAATACTCGTAAGCCCGGATGTCAATGCGCTCGAGCTTTTGGATATCATCCATAATGACTTGACTACCACCACTATACTGGTATTCACTCCTAAGGGGGAACAGAAGTCCATCCAGAATGGTGCGACAGCGTTGGATTTCGCTTATATGATCCATTCCCAGATAGGCAGCAAGGCGATTGCCGCGAAAGTCAATATGAAGCTGGTCCCGCTTTCTTACGTACTGAAGACCGGAGACCAGGTGGAAATCATTTCCGCGGAAGACGGACATCCCAAGACGGAATGGCTTGATTTCCTCCAGACAAGACATGCCAAGAACCTCGTCATGGACTGGTTCAGGCCAAGGCGTACAGAATTCATAGAAATCGGCAGGAAGAAGCTTCAAGATGATCTGAAATATGTCGGTGTTATATATAACAACCAGATACTGAAGAAGATAGCAGGTTCGCTGGATCTCAACAATTCTGATGAATTCCTGTTCCGTTATGGCATCGGGTACTTCAAGTTCAACAACATCGCCGGACTGTTGTCCAACAAGGTAAAGAAAAACGAGGATTATATCATCAATTCCGAGGAGGACGGCCACAAATACGTGATAGCAAGCTGCTGCAAGCCGATTCCCGGTGATCCTTGCATCGGTTTCCTCTCCCCTGACGGGACAATCACAGTACACAAGAAGAGTTGCAGTGTCGCAGAAAGCCTGGCGACCAAGCACGGTGACTGGATTGTGAAGACCGAATGGAAATCTACGTCATGGCAGGCATTCCCGGTACGGATTTCGCTCAAAGGCATTGACCGCGTAGGATTGCTGAATGACATTACGGGTTATATTTCGCTCGCAATGGGCGTAAATATGCGGAGATTGAACCTCAATAATGAGAACGGTATCTTCGAAGGATATATAGATATGTATGTGCATGACAGGGACGTACTGGAAACCATGATGGATAAATTGCAGAAAATCAATGGAATACAGAGCGTGATACGCACAGATATGTAGAAACAGATGAAAGGATATATAGAAAAACTGATTCCGGCTGTTCCGGTGGCGCTTGTCCTGGGTGCAATGATGTTCTCCCATTCATGCGCCAACACGACCACACCGCCGAGCGGAGGTGACAAGGACACGATTCCTCCTGTCATCACCAATATTTCACCGTTGCCTGGAACTGTCAATGTTCCTGTGCATAACACGCAGATAGTCATTACTTTCAATGAATATGTCACGGTCAAGGATGCGAAGGGCATATTCCTCTCGCCTCCTCTGGAGAAATCTCCGAAATATAAGATCAGAGGCAAATCCCTGGTCGTGTACTTCGAGTCTGACCTGGAACCGAATACGACTTATACGCTGGATTTGACGAATGCCCTTGCCGACAACAATGAAGGCAACATGTATCCGGGTTATACGCTTGCATTCTCTACTGGACAAGTCATTGATTCCATGGCTATTACGGGTGTTGTACGGGATTGCAGCACATTGATGCCGATAAAGGGCGCGACCGTCATGCTTTATAAGGACCTGGCGGATTCGGCAATCCTGAAGCACAGGCCGGATGCTGCCGTGAAAACTGATGACTGGGGTTTCTTCTCGATACGCAACATTGCGGACACATTGTACCGTCTTTATGCCGTCAAAGATGAAAGTTCCAACAACGTATATGATCCGGACAATGACCGTATTGCATTCTGTGACAGTGTGATACGTCCTACAATCGTGGTGTCTGACGACCTTCCGGAATTGAAGAAATACGATATGAAGGACACACTGCACTGCATGGAAAGAAAGGCGGAGTATGAGCTGGTATTGTTCCGTGAACGGCCCAGCAAACAGATGATTGTGAACAAGGTACGCACAAAGCCGCGTTCGGCATACATCACTTTCATGGCGCCTGATGCAATGATTGATTCCATGTGGGTGCGCGGATTCCCGGCAAACCGCCTGATTACCCAGTTCAATATTGAGCGCGACAGTCTGGAAATCTGGATCAATGACAGGAGACGTCAGCCTGACACCCTGCATCTTTTCGTTGACTACATGAAAACGGATACCGCGGGTGTGCTGAAACCGTTCTCCGAGCATGTCAAATTGGTGCAGGAGAAGACAGGTGGCAAATCCAAGAGTTCCAGAAGGGATATCAAGCATGAGGACACGACTTGCGTAATGACGGTCAAGGCGGAACCGGAGACTATCGAGCAGTATGGTTTCGGAATAGAGTTCGCCTTCCCTATCATATACGAGAACTTCGATTCCCTGACATTGACTTCAATCAATCCGAAACAGCAGGAGTCGAAAATGAAGTTTTCGGTTTCCAGGGACACATTGAATCTCAGGAAATACGTGTTGAAGCCGGAGGGAAAACTAATGTCCGGTTATGAGTACAAGCTCAAGGTTCCTCATCGTAAGTTCCGTGATATCAACGGGTTCTACAATGACAGTACGGAGGTGAAGGTTTCCCTACCTAAGGATGACAAACTCAGCACATTGTCTCTTGACATGGCGGGAGTGCATCATAAATATATTGTCGACCTGCTGAATGAAAAGCGTGACAAGGTGATGCGCAGCTATATAATCGAGAATGATACCAAGCTTTTGTTCCCGTACTTGAAATCCGGAAAATATTCTGTGAGAATAACCGAGGACATCAACAAGAACGGCATTGTGGATACGGGTAACTTGCTGGAACACAGGCAGCCGGAGAAGGTGATCTTCTATAAGTTGCGTGACGGTTCCGAGGTGCTGACCGTAAAGGAATCCACGGAGATGGAGCAGAGGATTGATATCGGAAAATTGTTCGCGAAGTAGAGATGAAGAAGTTTATAACAATAGCATTCGTGGCGCTATTTTCCGGCACGATATCGGCACAGACACTTATCAGGGATTCTGTAAGAGTGGATATGCCGGACACCGTGTCGAGCGTGCTGCCTTTAAAAGACAGTTCTTTCACGATTACAAGGGATTTCGAATATTCGGACGAGTTCCTTGATACCGTAAAGATACGTAAAAATCTGATTATCAATGATTATTCCATGATTGGCGTACAATATGGAGTGGCATTGAGCCAGGTCATGTTCAATCCGACCAAGAAGCAGGGCATGCTTATGAATCCTGTCAATGTCGGTGTCATCTATACCCGTTACGGCAAGATGTTCGGCTATATGCCGTACTTCGGTTTTCAGACCGGTATCTTCTATGGTCAGAACGGATACAAGTTCAAGATTGACAAGGAGACAGGTGATTATTCAGAGAATGTGGACGGCGCGACCCAGGCACGTTATACTTTCATTGAGGTACCGCTCCTGGCCCATATGCACATGGACGTATGGCATCTGAAATTCATTGTCAATGCCGGTTTGTTCGGCGGCTACAGGATGAGCGTGCAGCGTGAGGGAAAGATTGAGGACAAGTATCGTACGGAGTTCTATGATTACGACAAGCGTTTCGAATACGGCATCAAGGCGGGTGTCGGTTTCGGTTTTTTCTTCGATCCTGTGGAGTTGCATTTCCAGGCAATGTACAGGTATACGCTTGGCAGCCTTTACAAGCCTGACTACAAAAGTGAATTTTATTACAGGTTTGCATACCCTTCGGACATCATCATTTCCGCAGGTTTGCATTTCCAGCTGACGCGCAGGACAGGAAAGACCAGAAAAATGCTGAAGAATGAAGCAAAGGGGCTAATATATGAGACAAGAAATGAAGACATTGACAGCAACAGCAGGTAAAGTGTATATCGGATCGGATTATCCGATAGCAGTTCAGACCATGTGCAATACTCATACTTACGATGAGGATGCGACAGTGGCGCAATGCAAACGTATGTATGAGGCGGGCGTGGATATCGTCCGTATCACGGTTCCAGGTCTTCCGGATGTGCAGCATGCCAAGGCTATCCATGACAAATTGCGCGCAGAAGGAATTGATACTCCGATAGTTGCCGACATCCATTTTTCTTCGGAGACGGCCATTGCCGTGGCTCCTTTCGTGGAAAAGGTACGTATCAATCCGGGAAACTTCAGCAAGGATTTCGATGAGGCGTCGCGTCAGCTTGCCAGACTGGTAGTTGTATGCAAGGAACATGGCACCGCTATCCGTATCGGATTGAATCATGGCTCGCTGGGTGAGCGCATAACGAATCTTTATGGCAATACCCCTGAAGCGATGGCCGAGGCTGCAATGGAGTGGCTCCGTCTGTGCGTGAAAAACGACTTTTACAACGTAGTCGTGTCGCTGAAATCAAGTAACACTTATGTTATGGTGGAAGCTTACCGCCTGCTGGCCAAGAAGATGCAGGAAGAAGGCGTCGTGTTCCCTCTTCATGTCGGTGTTACTGAGGCAGGCAATGGAGATTCAGGCCGAATCAAATCTTGTGTAGGAATTTCCGCCCTTCTTTCGGAAGGTTTGGGCAATACCATACGTGTTTCGCTGACGGAGGACCCTGTCAATGAGATTCCTGTAGGACGTTATCTTGCATTGCGTTACGAGGGTAAACTTAATTCCACGATGACTTCCGTAAAAATCGAAGGCCGCAAAGCAGAGGCGGTGTATGACTCCCCTACTCGTGAACGTCTGCTCCTGGATTTCTCATGTGACTTCGGCAAGCGTCTGCTTGACAAGGAAATTGACGAGGTGCACATTTCCGGCGTATATCACGACGAGAATGGAGCCTCTGTATCAATATCGGAGTCAGGTCTTGGAAAGTATCTTGAGGATGAACTTCTTCAGGCATCCCGCAGACGTTTCTACAAACCTGAGTATATTGCTTGTCCAGGATGTGGCAGGACAATGTACAATCTCCAGGCTGCTTTCGAACAGGTCAAGCAGCGGACTGCCCATCTGAAGGATGTTGTGATCGCCGTCATGGGGTGCATAGTGAATGGGCCTGGTGAAATGGCTGATGCTGACTGGGGTTATGTAGGTGAAGGCAACGGAAAGGTGTCCATTTATCACAAAAAAGAACCGGTGTTGCGTCATGTCCCTGAAAACGAAGCCGTTGACAAGTTGGTTTCGCTCATTGAGAATGACATGAATAAGAATTAAGTTTGTATATATTGCGCCGGCTCATCGGAGCTCACTGCCCGGCGGTCCTCCCCACTCCGTGGGTCCCCTCCCTTTTCGGGAGCCAATGCCGCCCAGCAGTGACTCCGATGCCCCGGCGCCGTAACATAAAGAAAAACAGAGATTTCCATATTGAGTTATAGAAATCTCTGTTTATATGTATTGTAGCTGAACGCTATTTCAATTCTGCGATGATAGTTTCGGCAGCTCTTGTCGTATCACCTAACTTGACCTTGACATCTGCATCGAGAGGCAGGAAGATATCGAGTCGGGAACCGAACTTGATGATGCCGCATTGTGTGCCTCGAACCTCCTGGGAATCAATCTCCGAGTAGCTTACGATGCGTCTGGCAAAAGTACCGGCAATCTGCTTGAAGAAAACCTCGCCGTGACCTGTGTCAATTGCAGTCGAAGCATGCTCATTCTCTTCGGCCGATTTTGGAAGGAATGCAAGCAAGAATTTTCCGGGATGATACCTATAATAGGTAATCTTGCCGCTGGCAGGCCAGAAATTAGCATGAACATTGAAAAAATCCATGTAGACGGAAACCTGGATGCATTCACGCTGGAGATATTCTTTCTCGAAGGTTTTCTTGATTATGACGACCTTTCCGTCTGCACCGGAGGTGACAAGCCTCTCCCCTTCAGGAGTATGCCTTACCGGAACACGGTGGAACCAAGTTACGAAAATACCGAATAAAACAAACAGTCCAGTAAGAATATATGCAACTATTCCTCCGATGAATTCGAGGAATACGAAGACAAAAAGCGCGCTGAACAGCCATGCGAGAGCAATCGTTCCGTATGAATTTTTATCTATTTTCATGCTTGCGGTCGTGCGAAACTAATATTAATCACTATTATTCCCCAAAGATATGAAGAAAATCGCATTTTATGAAATATCAGAAGATATTCATGAGAATAAGATACAGCGCACCTACGGGCATCGCCATCAATGTACTGTCGAAACGGTCGAGCATTCCGCCGTGTCCAGGAATGATGCTGCCGGAATCCTTCACATTGTAATGACGCTTCCACTGCGACTCGAAAAGGTCT
>OCHN01001163.1_pt1 | contig 22790 bp, 19 predicted proteins | sample 1538911 | NCBI WGS metagenome assembly OCHN01 (sample SAMN04571736, study PRJEB22368) | human gut metagenome | biome: human gut; material: stool | host: Homo sapiens | place: Luxembourg | collected 2013-01-11 | reverse complement strand
GGCAGGCTTCCTTGGCGTTCTTGGCGGGCTGGGAGATGTCGCAGCCGTAGGCCTCAGCCATCTTCTTCATGCCCTTCAGGGCGTTGATCTGCCGGGCGATCTCCTCCCGCAGGCGGATGACGTCATCGGTCATGGTGCCGTCGCCGCAGTTAGCCAGATCCTCCTGCTTGAACTGGATCAGGGCGTCGACGCCGTACAGAGCCACGCGGCGGTAGTCGCCCACGATGCGGCCGCGGCCGTAGGTGTCCGGCAGACCGGTGATGATGTGGGTGTGGCGGGCGGCCTTCATCTCGGGTGTGTAGGCGTCGAACACGGCCTGGTTGTGGGTGCGGGTGTAGTCGGTAAAGATCTTGTGCAGCTCCTCGCTGGGCTGGTAGCCGTAGGTGGTGCAGGCCTGCTCGGCCATCTTGATGCCGCCGTAGGGCATGAAAGCACGCTTGAGGGGCTTGTCGGTCTGCAGGCCCACGATCTGCTCCAGATCCTTCAGGTTTTCGTCAATGTAGCCGGGGCCGTAGGCGGTCAGGCCGCTGACGACCTCCGTCTCCATGTCCAGCACGCCGCCCTTGGCGCGCTCGGCCTTCTGCAGCTTCTGCAGGGCACCCCACAGCTTGTCGGTCGCCTCGGTGGGGCCGGCCAGAAAGCTTTCGTCGCCGTCATACGGGGTGTAGTTCTTCTGGATGAAGTCGCGCACATTGACTTCTTCTTTCCAGATGCGGCCCTCAAAGCCTTCCCACTGTTCAAAATTGATCATTGGAACCTCCTTGCTCCATTCCATGCGTTGGTTAGCATGTTCTAACTATTGAGCCTTTGAAAAGCCGCTCCTTGTTGGCGGCTTTCTGGGGGCGGACTGATCGGAGCAGCTCTGAACAAAAATTTGTCAAAGCGCCTCCTTGGCCACACTGCACCCTTGAGAACCGCCCTGCTGCCAAAAAGCAGCGGCGAGATGTGGAGTTGCAGTGCTGCATGAACTATAATAACAAAGATATCGGTCAAAAGCAAGAGGAAACGGGTGGATTTTGCACAGCCTTAGCCGGCTGTGTCTGTACAGGGTGCACGAATCGGGCAGAAAAAACTTTACTGCAAAAAAGTTCCGGAAAATTTTCAAATAAGGGTTGACAAGACTAACTGCGTATGGTATTCTGTTCTCGCAACGAGGTTAGATAAACCTAACCACTTGAAACGCGTTGCACCAGAACAGCAGAGGTACCTGCAATGCTTCTGCGCAAAACTCAAGTCTGCTATAGCGGTTAAGCTATATCGGACGTCAGGTTTGTCGTGGCGAGGCCACTCCATCTTGCTTGCGCAAGACCACCTTGTGGCTTAAAAGCCTCACTGGGGCTTTCATTGCTGCGCAAACGCCAATTCCTCCATTCCATTCTCTTTTTCAAAAGGAAGCTGCAGCATGGTTTGCTCTGCGGCCTCCGGCGCGGCATTCGGTGTGATTGGTACCGCATCGCGTGCAAAGAAAACAAAAACGGGACGTGCAGCTTGACCACCTGCACGCCCCGATTTTTGTTTTATATAGAAAAGGAACGATTTATTCCACGATCTCCGCAAGCGCCTGATACAGCTCTGCGGCCCCGCCGCCGGGGTATTTGACCGAGACAAAGGCATTGTTCAGGATGCACACCCCGTCGGAATAGACGGTAAGCAGCAGCTGATGATTCTCTGCGTCATCGTAGCCGCTGAGGGTCACGGACTGGGCGGGGTAGTCGTGGGAGTAGGAAGAATAGGTCTGGTTGAACTTCTTCCGGAAGGTGACCTGCGACAGCAGTTCGCGGAGCTGCCCGTACTCGGCATCGTCCATGGAGAGCAGGTGGTACTGCAGGTCGTCCCCGCTGGCAAAGCTGGTGATTTTTTCGGTGCGGACGGTCATCTGGGAGCAGGCCGAAAGGCTGGAAGAAAGGTCGATCTTGCTGGAAGGCAGGATGAGCACCAGAAGCAGCACCACCAGCACCACAAGGCCGAACCGGTACAGGATGCTCTTGTTCTTCATAAAGAGTCACGCCTCCTTTGGCGGTGTCCGGGTCAGACGCCGCTGGGCGAGGAAGAAGCCCACGGCGCTGGCGGCAAACACGAAATAATAGCTGGCGATGCGGTAGAGCATGAGCACGCTCATCACCTCACCGGAAGGCAAAAAGCTGCTGTACAGCAGCAGAAAGGCGGTCTCGATGGAGCCCATGCCTGCCACGTTGGGCAGGGCGTTGGAGACGAACAGCATCAGGCTGGTGAGCAGCTGCACCCGCGCAAAACTCAGCGGGGACAGCTGCATGAACCGGATGCACAGCCACGGCAGGCAGAACAGCAAAAACAGCTTGAGCGCCTGCAGGGCAAAGATCTGCACACAGCGGGCCTTGTCGGCCAGCAGCAGGCGGCTCTCGATGCCCAGTACATCCAGCTGCTCCAGCCAGTCGGCCCGGCGCTGCTGCCATTTTTCGGTCTTGGGCAAAAAGCCCAGTGCCCAGCGGGCCAGATTCTGTACCAGCGGCGACACGCACACCAGCACCAGCGCCACGATCACCAGCGCTACCACAGCATATGCCATGGGCAGATATTTCAGCACGCCGGTGGTGTTGGCGGCCAGCCATTTGTGCTGGAGCAGCAGCATCACGGTGGCGTACAGCAGCACCGTGGTCTTGTGGAACACATATTGCAGGGTCATCAGGCCCACGCCGGGGCCAATGTCCAGCCCGGCCTGATGCAGATACCAGGTCTGCACCGGCACGGCACCCGCGCCCAGGGTGACCACGTTGCCAAAGGTGCCGCACCAGGCGTTGTCGATGCCCTGCCGCAGGGTGAAGCCGGGCAGCCGCCCCCGCACGATGACATAGGAGACACAGCCCTCCAGCAGCGGGTAGCTGATGCCCAGCGCCAGTACCACCAGCACCTGCCACAGGTTCAGCTGGGCAAGGGCGGCGGTGATCTCGGCCCAGTGATCCCGGAAGATGAGCACGATCACGCAGGTGAGCGCCAGCAGGATCAGCAGGGAAAACACGGCCTTTTTGCGGGAAGGCTGAGAGGCGGCAGATTGGTTCATGGGGGCAGGAACTCCTTTCAGACAGGATGAAACTTTTTAAAAGTATAGCACAGCCGCAGGCCGTCTTTGTGAACGGAAGCCGAATTTTCTTGTGCAATCCGGTCCGGATGATAAAAAAGATGTCCGGAACGGAAAGAAACTGACAAATATTGCAGATTGTTTTGACACACTGCGTGCAAAAACGCCCCGGAAGATCACACGGATTTTCCGGGGCGTTGAATTTAACAAGAATAAAACAAAAGGCTTAGCGGGACTCGGTCAGCTCCCGGATCAGACGGACCAGGGTGGAGACATAGGCTTCGTTGGTGTAGTAGCGCTCGTAGAGCTTGCGGCAGTCGGCCTTCATAGCGGCCAGCTGATCGGGGTGCTCAATGGCATGGGCCAGCACTTTGGAAAGCTGGACGGGGTCGTCGTTGCGGTACACAAAGCCGTCCACCCCTTCCGTGATGAGCCCGGCGGTGCCGGTGTGCTCCGACACGATGGAAGGCTTGCCGAAGATCAGGCCCTCGGTCACAAAGGTGGGCATAGGGTCATCGCGGGAAGCGCACACAATGCAGGTGCACTGCTCCATCAGCGACTTGATCTCCGGGCGTTCCAGCCGCTTGCGGTAGAACACATTATGAGGGAACTGCTCGGTCAGGGCGTGCACATGGGCGGAGACGTCCCGGTCGGAAGCCTTGCCCACAAAGAGGAAGGATGCCTTTTCCCGCACCTCCGGCGGCAGCAGGCGGATGGCTTCGCAGTAGATGTCCTGCCCCTTGCGCATCTCCATGGAGCCCACCGTGACAAACAGGGGCCGCCCGCCGGCATAGCTCAGGTCGTAGCGAGGGAAGCTCTCGCGGGCGTAGTCGGGCAGGCCGTAGATCAGCTGCTCCACCTTGAATTTGGGCCGCACCGAGTGCATGGCGGCGGTGGCGTGGGAGCCCACAGCGGCAATGTGCACGTTGTCGGCCAGCTCCTTGGGGATCTTGTGGGTGATGAAGGGATAGCCTGCAAAGGCGTCGTGCAGCCACCACAGCACCGGCACAAAGCCGCCGTTCAGGGTGCGCACGGCGGGGGCTTCCACCACCGTGTTGGCCAGCACAAAGTCTGCGCTGGAAGCCAGCTCCCACAGGGTGGAAGAGGTCACGCAGTCGCGGCGGGTGACCACGGCAGCTCCGGCCTCCAGAAAGAGCGGCAGAGAGCCCTCGTCCGAGGGGCCCAGCACCACCACTTCATAGCCAAGACTGCGCAGCACCGGGATGGCGCTCACCAGCACGATGGGCGCACCGGTCATGGTGAGTTCATGGCTCAGCACCACGGCGCGTTTGCCGGTGGCCGAGAATACGTCCTCGGCGCACAGCTCCCGGCGGAAGTGCAGCAGTGCCTGCGGGACGCAGCGGCAGTTCTGCGCCAGCTGGTTTGCCAGCCGCAGCAGTTCCAGCACATCGTCTTTGCCGCGGGCCGCCGCGCGGCAGCGGTCCAGCAGGGCGCGGGAGAGCAGGGCACAGCGCTGGCCGGGCAGGTGCTGGTCGGTCTGGTACAGGGCACTGCCGCCGTCGTAGCCGAACACGGCATCGCACACCACAAGGTCAGCCCCCTGCTGCAAGGCGGCTGCAAAATAGGTGAGGGCGGTGGAGGTGCACTCCACATCCTCGCTCACCAGCAGCACACCGTTCACGGAGGGGGTCAGCTCACCTTCCAGCCGGTCCACCAGCCGGAACTTGCGGTGCAGCTGCTCGGCCAGAGAAAGGGTCAGGGCATTGCGGCGGCCCGGGGCGTACACCAGCAGATAGGTGCTCTGGGTGTCGGTATAGGTCTGTTCCCGCAGCTGGCGGCGCTGCAGGGGGCTGTAACTGCTGTACATGTACGAACCCCCTTCAATGCCGGTGGAACAGGCCCAGCAGCTTGCGCAGCGGAGCCGTGAGCTTCCAGCTGCTGCTGGCCAGCACGTTTTCCAGCGAGGCTTCGTAGGCGGCCCGGCTGTTCTGCAGGTCGGCCAGATGCTGCTGCTGGTCGGCCAGCTGCTTGCGCAGCTGCTGGATCTCAGCGTTTGCCTCCAGCAGCTGTTCGGTGCCCTGACGGGACACGGCCTCGGTCTCTTCCTTGAGCACGGTCAGCGCCCGCAGCAGGGCCTTGCCGGGCTGCTCATGCAGGTAGCGGCCCAGGGGATAGTAGCGATATTTCACCGCAAACCGCAGCCCGGCGGGGAAGCCTACGGCACTTTCCACTGTCAGGTTGGGGTCGATGTTCATGAACAGCATGGTGCCCTCCTGCAGGGCGTTGCCGTTGAGGATGTGGTAGCTGAGCCGCTCGTCTGAGAGGGAAAAATCAGTGATGCAGCAGGCAAATTCACCGGGATCCAGCCGCAGAGCCCTGGCCTCCACGGGCAACTCGAACACAGCCGACACTTCGTGGGTCAGCTCGTCGTAGGAGTCGGGGGCAACGGTCAGGCACTCATGGGGCGAAAAACCGGAGCCGGAGTCGTAGAACAGCTGGGGCAGAAGCAGAGCACCCTGTTCGGTGTCGGCACCCTGCGAGGCCAGCACGGCCTCATATTTCAGCACCTGCTGCTCCAGCTCCAGGCACCGCTGTGCCAGCCGGGAAACGCCTTCGTCCGACAGCCGGAGCTGCTGTTCCAGTTCGGCCACGCGGCTGCCTGCCGCGTCCAGGGTCTGGGGGGCATCGTTGTTCATAACCGGATTCTCCTCTTGTTTTATAGGATACGGCTGCACCGCAGCAGCCGGGGAAATCAATGCTGCGAAAGCGCGGGGGTGCGCCGCTGGGCCTGCCGCCGTGCGGCCGAGGCTTTGACGATCCAGCTGCGCCGCAGGTTCAGCAGGGCGCACACCAGCCCGATGGAGGCAAACGCGATCACGTTCTGCAGCAGCATACCGCGCAGCGGGTGGTCTGTAAAGTGAGCCGCGAACAGATACCACGGAATGGCGATAAGCTCCACCGTGTGGATGCAGAAGATGTTCAGCGAGTTGCGGCCGATGGCCTGCAGGCCCTGTGCGATGGGGCCGGTGAAGCGGTTGAGCCGCATGAACAGGCGGATGAACAAAAAGCCGGTGGCGGCATCCAGCAGGATGCTCAGCGGGCCCAGGGTCCACTCGCCCATGGAAATGCAGTCGGTGCTCTGGGCAAGCAGAGCTCCCACAGCGGTCAGAGCTGTGCCGCCCAGCAGGATGTACAGGGTGCGGCGGGGCAGGGGCTTGTCCAGCCAGCGGTTCTTCTTGGCCAGATAGCCGATGTAAAGGTAGGGCACGATCACGGCCCCCTGCGAAAGGCTGAAGGGCAGCTCCCACACCAGTGTGGTGCCCCAGCCCAGCAGCATGATGCCGAGCACAGCCCAGTGTGTGTATTTCTCCGGGAAGATATTCAGGATGGCGTCCAGCAGTACCCAGCCGATCAGCAGCGAGAGCAGATACCACATGGGGCCGGTGGAAAAGAACTGCTGCCCGGCATAAGTAGTGGTGTGGGGCAGCCCCAGCAGAAAGCCGCCGGCCACCTTGAGGGTCTCGGTGACGCTGCTGGGGAAGTAATGGAACGCCATGTAGTGGCACAGCAGATGCAATAGCGAAGTGCACGCCGCCGTGATGCAGTAGGGCTTGAGCAGCGCTCTGAGCTGCTGCTGGATGCACTTGCCGATGGAGCGCTTGCGGAAACCGTAGCCGCTGGCAATGAAAAAGGCCGCCATCAGGGCCTCACGATAGATAAAAGGGAAAAACGCCGTGAGCGACAGCCCGCCGGAGATCTGCATGGGGTAGAGTTCGGCGGTGTGGGCCAGCACGATGGTGATCATGCCCACGCCCTTGAGCATGTCGAACATGCCGATGGAGTTGACGGTGCTGGGTCTGGTGCCTTCCATGAAAAGGGTCCTTCCTTGCGCCGTCCGGAAACATGTGACCAACAGGCGCATACAGTAAAAAATGATCCATTTATAAGGATATAAGGCTAGTATAATGCTTTTTGTGCACACTGTCAATTTTGAATTGCCCACCGCCGGGTGGCAATTGTTGTCTTTACCGATAAAAAAGCCCGGCAGAAGGGCCGAATTTCTGGGCAGACGGCACAGGCTGCCGGATGGAAAAAACAAGATGTGCAAGATTTAATTGCCAAAAATGGAAATTAAATCTTGCAAAAGTATTGCATTGCCAATGGCGGTATTGTATACTGAACACAATCGAAAAAGCGGCCCGGCCCCGGGTGGGCCCGGCTGCAGGAATGTAAAAAACAGTGACGTGGAGGCTAACATGGTTCATTCGCTGTATCAGTCTCTGAACAATCTGGAAACGATCTACGCAGACCGGATTGGTATCCGCTATTATGATGAGGCCAAGGGCGGCGTGGTGGAGGTGCCCTTCCGGCAGTACGCTGCAGACCTGCGGCGGTTCGTGGCATTTTTACGCAGCCGCACCCCGAACCCCCTGGGGCAGCGAGTGGCCATCCTGGCCCGCAACAGCTACCACTATGTGATGTGCATGTACGGCGCAGTGCTGGCCGGAGCTGTGGCAGTGCCCCTGAACACCGGCAAGAACTGGGACGAGATCCGCTACGAGCTGGATCTGGTGGAGCCGGTGTGCGTGCTCCATGACGGCGAATACCTGAGCCGGGAGCCGGCCCTGGGCCAGGCGTACGGGGACCGTCTGGTGCCTATGGACGCCTTTACTGCCTTTGAGCCTGCCATGGACATCACCGAGGTGCCGGACCTCAGCGCAATGGCTTTTATCATGTTCACCTCCGGCACCACTGGCCGCAGCAAGGGCGTTATGCTGTCTCAGAAGAACCTGTTCACCGCCATGCCTGCCTTCCTGACCCCCTTTGAGGATGTGCGGAGCCAGACCGGCTGGAACACCGACGCGTTCAGCTCTCTGTCCTGCCTGCCCATGTTCCACATTTCGGCCATGACCAGCCTGGTATCCTGGAGCATCACCGGCCACTGCGTGAACCTGTGCAACGACCTGAAATATTTCTACCGGGACCTGGGGGCCATGCGGAGCGACGTGATGGCGGTGGTGCCGGTGCTGCTGAAGAGCATTTATCATGATGTGATGAAGGGCAAACGGGAGCGTCTGAACGGCCTGCGTATGCTGACCTGCGGCGCAGCGATGTTCGACCCTGCCATGCTCCAGGAACTGATGGACCGGGGCTTCTTCATCGCCCAGATGTACGGCCTTACCGAGACCTGCGGGGACGGTGCCTGGAACTCCTCCCAGGAGGAAAAGTACCTGACCAGCGTGGGCCATGTGGACGACAGCTGCCAGTACAAGCTGGAGGACGGGGAACTGTGCATGCGTGGTGACCCGGTGATGCTGGGCTACTACAAGGACCCGGAGGCCACCGCCGAGGTGCTGGACGCCGAGGGCTGGTTCCACACCGGCGACATTGCCCGGGTGGAGCCGGACGGCTATATGTACCTGACCGGCCGCAAAAAGAACGTGATCATCCTGGGCAGCGGCGAGAATGTAAGCCCCGAGGAGCTGGAAAAGCTGCTGGCTCCCTGCGCTGCCATCCGGGAGTGCATGGTCTGCGAGCGGAACCAGCGCATCTGCGCCGTGGTCTGCTGCGACCCGGACCAGCAGGACGCTGTGCGGGACTTTGTTACCAAGGTGAACCGCACCCTGCCCCTGTACAAGCACATGATGGTGGAGTTCTCGGCCCAGCCCCTGCCCCGCAACGCTGCCGGCAAGCTGCTGCGGTCCTAAATCTTAGCGGAAAAAGCCGGTCTCATGGTGGGAAAGTTCCCACAAGGCGTTATGGCCGTGAGACTGGCATTTTTGAAGAATAGAGAGGGAAACGATAATGGAACTACATAAACCGAAAAATCTGTATGAGCTGCTGACGCTGAACATGGAGCAGCGATTTGCGGACCGGGTGGCCTTCCGCTGGTACGACGCCGACCAGGATGTGGTGGTGGAAAAGCACTTCGGGGAGTATGCGCAGGACATCCGCCGCGCGGTGAACTACTACCTGAGCACCATCCCGGACATTCAGGGCAAGCGGGTGTGCGTGTGGAGCAACAACAGCTACCACTACGCCGTGAACTGCTACGGTGTCATGATGGCGGGCGGCGTCATCGTGCCCATGAACCAGCGCAAGAGCTGGGAGGAGCTGCACCGGGAGCTGGAGCTGGTGGAGCCTTCCGCCATCCTGACCGACGGCGATGACTACGGCTGCAACGAGGAGATGCAGGCGGCTTACGGCAGCCTGCTGCGCCCCATGGATGCCTACAAGGCTTACGAGCCTGCAGAGCTTGTGAACCGCATCCAGCCCGAGGAGCTGATGGTGCTGATGTTCACCTCCGGCACCACGGGCCGCAGCAAGGGCGTCATGCTCTGCGAGCGGAACTTCTTTGCGGTGATGCCCCACCATGTACGGGTGGGGCAGCGATTCTGCCAGCTGAAAAATGACCCGGACCTGCTGGTCAGCCACATGACCCTGCTGCCCATGTTCCACCTGGGGGCCTTTGGCTGCCTGTTCACCTGGGCCTGGATGGGCTGGGCCCAGAACCTGGGCAGCCTGCGGTCCTTCTATAAGGACCTGAAGCGGATGCCCAGCCAGGCCATGGCCGCCGTGCCGGTGCTGGTGCAGTCCATCCACCACGACCTGATGACCGGCAAGCAGGGCAAGCTGGGGGATCTGTGGGCTCTGAACTGTATGTCTGCGATGTTTGACCCCCAGACCCTGATGGATCTCCACGACCACGGCATGGTGATCTCCCAGCTCTACGGCAGCACCGAGACCACCGGCGGCGGCCTCATCAACTTTGCGGAGGATGCCAAGCACATCGGCTCCATCGGCAAGGACGACGGCCACTGCGAGATCAAGCTGGACAACGGCGAGCTGTGTATGCGGGGCGGCGATGTGATGCTGGGCTACTATAAGGACCCGGAGGGCACCGCCGAGGTGGTGGACGCCGAGGGCTGGTTCCACACCGGAGACCTGGCCCGGGTGGACGAGGACGGCTACTACTTCCTCACCGGACGCAAAAAGAACGTGATCATCCTGGGCAGCGGCGAGAACGTGAGCCCCGAGGAGCTGGAGGGCCTGCTGGAAAAATGCCCTGCCGTGAAGGAATGCCTGGTGAAGGAAAAGGGCAAGAAGATCTGCGCTGTGGTCTGCTGCGAGGAAGCCGACCAGCAGACGGTGCGGGACTTTATCACCGAGACCAACCGCACCCTGCCCCTGTACAAGCGCATGAGCGCAGTGGAATTCTCCGCCCAGCCCTTGCCCCGCAACGCCATGGGCAAGCTGATGCGCTGAGGCCTGCAGCCCTGATTTTGCGGTTTGTGCCGCATACTCTGCAAAAAAACTGGGCAAACCCATAGGGGTTGTGCTATACTGAGGGCAGAACCGTGCTGATCCTGATCGGCACACCCAAAATCCGTCACGGAAAGGAAGAACATTTCTATGGAACGAGCAGAAATCATGTCCCAGATCCTGGCCATCCTGGAGGATGTGGCAGAGATCGCGCCGGAGGATGTCAACGAGAACAGCGTCCTGATGGACGACCTGGATCTTTCGTCGATGGAGATCCTGACCATCGTGGCCGACCTGGAAGAGACCTTTGGCCTGCGCATCCCGGAAAAGGAGCTGCGCAACTTTGTCACCATCAGTGACCTGGCCGATTATCTGGTAGCCAATGCCGGGTGAGCCGATGGAAGCAGCACAGCGTTCGGCGGAATATGTCTTTCAGGGCATCATGTACTATTTCCGCCGGGAAAAAGTGTGCCCCCGGTATCAGTTCACCCTGAAGGACCCGGTGGATCCGGCCCTGCTGCAACAAGCGCTGGATGCCGCGCTGGAAGCTGCCCCCTATTACCGGGTGCGGCTGGTGTGGGAGAAGCGCAAAGCCTTTCTGGAACCGAACTCGGAGCCCTGTCTGGTGTACCCGGACAGTGTGATGCGGGAGATGCCGGAGCAGACGAACGGCTACTTCTTTGCCGTGCACTGCGCACAGAACGTCGTGTACTTCGACTGGTTCCACTTCATCGCGGACGGCCACGGGGTATCGCCCTTCCTCACCCGCATCCTGGAGCTGTACTGTAACCTGCGCTACGGTACCGCCTTTGCAAACCCGCCCATCCCCTGCAGCCCGGCCTACGACATCGCAAAGCTGGTGGAGCAGTACCCGCTGCAGGTCATGGACGAGACTACGATGCAGCGGGAGGTGGTGGACACCTGCGAGGAGCCCATGCACCGCATCCGAATCCGGTTCGCCAAAAAGGATCTGGTGGCCAAAGGCGTGCAGAACGGCGTCAAGCCCTTCTGCGCCCTCATGGGCCTGCTGTCTATGGCTGTGGGCCAGTATCTGGGCAAGGAGGCCATCCAGTATTCCTATTCTGCCGACACCCGGGACGCTGTAAACGTGCCGGATGCCCTGTACAACTGCGTATGCTCCTTCCAGGGTGGGGTGGACCTGCCCCAGGGGGTGCGGCTGGAGCAGTTCGTGCAGGAGATGGACGCCGCCGTCAAGGCCAGCCTGACCCCGGAGCGGAAACGCCGCCGGATGGCTGACCAGATGGGCTGGGTCTACAAGGTGGACCAGCAAAAGGCCCCTCTGCGCATCAAGCAGCGTGTGTTCCAGATGGGCGAGTACATCAGCGGCATCCCGGCAGATTTCTGGTTCAGCTATCTGGGCAACCCCCTCATGCCGGCAACGCCGGAGTTGGAGCAGTACACCACCGATTTTGGCGTGTGGGTGCCGCCAGACGGAGGCTCCCTGTGCGTGGAAGCCTCCACCCTCAACGGGGTGATCACCCTTTGCATCGAGAACAAGGTGCCGAAGGCCGGCCTGCCCGGCATCCTGCGCCGTGTGCTGGAAGCCGAGGGCATCCCGGTGCTGGAGGCCCAGGCACTGGACGAAGTATAAACAAAAGGCAAAAGCAGCCTTACCGGAACCATTCCGGCAAGGCTGCTTTTTTGCATCTTATTCGGTCCGGGCCGGGCGGGTGGTCACCTCGCCGCAGTGTAATGCCTGCGGGCGGCCGTTCTCCCGCTGCACCACCAGCCGCCCTTCCTCGTCGATGGCAAGGGCCTTTGCGGCGTAGGTCTCGGTGCCGGTGCACACGGTGACCCAGTGTCCAGGCACAAAGCAGCGGGCGCGGTACTCGTCCAGACAGTCAAAGGCGGGGCAGAGGGCCAGCAGCTGCCGGGCGATGGCCCCGGCCAGCGCGGCCCGGCTCACGGGGGCGGGGCCGCCCGGGTACAGGCTGCCGGCCTTTTCGGCCAGCTCCGGGGGCCAGTCGGCGGCGGTGGCGGTCAGGTTCAGGCCGATGCCCACCACCAGCCACTCCAGCCGCCCGCTCTCCAGGTCGGTGCCGGCTTCGGTGAGGATGCCGCACACCTTTTTGCCCTGATAATACAGGTCGTTGACCCACTTGATGCCCAGTTCCAGCCCGCACAGCTCCTGTACCGCCCGGCATACCGCCACGGCCGCCCCGATGGTGGCCGCCTGGGCGCTGGCCGCCGGCACCGCCGGGCGCAGCAGTACCGAGAGGTACACGCCCTTCCCGGACGGGCTTTCAAATACACGGCCCAACCGTCCCCGGCCGGCGCTCTGGTGGGCTGTGAGCACCAGCGTGCCGTGGGGCGCACCGTCCAGCGCCAGCAGCTTGGCCGTCCGGTTGGAGCTTTCCAGCGTGTCGTACACCTGCACCGGGGCGGGGTAGGGGCCCACGGCCTCGGCACAGAAGGGGTCGCCGCCCAGCAGCCGATACCCCCGGCGGGAGACGGCTTCCAGTGCGTAACCCTGTGCGGTGAGGGCAGCGGCCGCCTTGTGGACGGCGGCGCGGCTCACGCCCAGCCGTCCGGCCAGCTGCTGGCCGGAGATATAGGCACCCCCGGCGGCACTCAGTGCCTGCAGAAGGGCCTGACGGGTGGTAGAAGGCATGGCGGTAAGGCTCCTTTCGTGCTATACTATAACCACATTGTAGCATGGAACGGGCAAAACACAAACTTTTTGCAAAAAAATCTGCGGTTTGTGCAGGGAATGCGGCGGCTGTCTCGTTTGAATCAACAGAAGGGCCGTGCAGAGCACCGCCCTCCACAGCCGGAAAGGAGGATGAGCAGGTCGTTGACAACACTGGAATTCAGCGCGATGGTGCAAAAATATCAGTCTCTGGTCTACACGGTCTGTCATCAGCTGGTGCCGGACGTGGGGGATGCGCAGGATCTGACCCAGGAGACCTTTCTGGCGGCATGGCGGGCCATCGACCGCTGTCCGCCCGGCTTTGAAAAGCAATGGCTGGCCCGCATTGCGGCCAACAAAGCCAAGGATTACTTACGCAGCGCATGGGTGCGCCGGGTGAACACGCCGGGCGACGAGGTGCTGGCGCTGGAGGGGGCACCGCCCGGCCTGGAGCCGGAACAGCAGGTGCTGGATACGCTGGGAGCGGAAGAACTCACCCGCATGATCCTGGACCTGCGGGAGCCCTACAAGACACCCTGCCGTCTGGTGCTGCTGGAACAGCACACCATGGCCGAGGCGGCACGTCTGTGCGGCCGCCCGGAAAAAACCGTGAACGCGCAGATCTACCGGGCCAAAAAGATGCTGGTACAGCAGATCCGGGAACAACAGGAAGGGAGGAGCGTACATGGAACTGTTTGATCAGAACGGATGCCTGACCGAGGAAGGGCTGCACGCCGTCATCGGCGGGCAGCTGGACGAGCTGGGCAGGCTGGAAGCCGCCGAGCACTTGTCCTACTGCGACAAGTGCATGGACCGGTACACAGCCCTGCTCACCGCCGATGTATTGGAAGAGCCGCCGCGCTCCGCCCGCGGGGCTGTGATGGGCACCATCTGGGTGCGGCTGATGCAGAACACCTGGGGCCGGGCCGCTGTGGCCGCCGTGGCGGCAGTGCTGGCTCTGACCCTGTGGCGCTCCGGCACCCTGAAACAGATCCTGTCCACCGGCGAAACGGTGCGCAGCTGGCTGCCCGAAACCACCCAGACCACGGAGCCGGAACAGCTGGGCAGGCCCGTGCAGGACGACGAACGCACCCCCACCCAGCCGGAACAGCTGGGCAAGCCGGTGCAGGACCGGGAGCCGAAGCCGACCCTGTCCCAGAAGCTGACCGGCACGCTGGACAGCCTGCTGTTCGGCAAAAACGAATCTGCGGCAGAGCCTGACGCTGCCGTTTCCAACCAGAAGAAATGAGGGAATCGACTATGAAGAAAAACGGAATCCTGACCCTGCTGTTTGCCTGCATCCCCGGCGCGGGCCAGATGTATCAGGGCTATATGAAGCGGGGACTCTCGCTCATCACCATGTTCTGCCTGTTTATTATCGTAGGCAGCGCCACGGGGCTGGATGCGCTGGTAGTCGGCTGCATCGTGGTGTATATGTACAGCTTTTTCGATACCTTCAACCTCCGCGCCCAGATCATCGCGGAGAATGCCCCGGCAGACGACTATCTGGTGCACATCAACTGGAAAGACAAGCGGATGCAGGACTTCATGATGGACAGCCACAAGCTGGTGGGCTGGGCCCTCATTGCACTGGGCGCAATGGTGGCTTACCAGAACGTCATCATGCGGGTGTTCGGCGATGTGATGTGGCGCTGGGGCCAGAACAGCCCCTTCTTCCGCGCGGTCTATCTGATGCTGGAGCAGCTGCCGGAAGTGGTGGTGTGCGTGGCACTCATCGTGTGCGGCGTGTGGCTGGTGCGCGGCCCCAAGGGCAAAAAGGTGCACCGCAAAAAGGCAGAAGAACCGGAGGACGAGGACTTCCGCGAGTACACCGCAGCCGAAGCCGATGCACCGGAAGCCCCGGAGGAAACCGCAGACTTTGCCATGCCGAAGCTCAGCACTCTGCTGGGCGACCCGGTGACCCCGGAGGACCCCGATGAGCCGGAACAGCCGGAGAATGCGGAGGGCGACGATGGACGAACCGAATAAGACAGCAGCGACGGAGCCGGAAACCCGGCCGGAAGCTGCAAAGCTGCAGGACGCCCCCCGCCGCCGGGTGGGCAGCCTGACGCTGGGCGCCTGCCTGATTGCAGCGGGCATCTTCTTCCTGTGTTATTACTTTGTGCCGGGCTTTGACTGGCAGCTGGTGGTGCGCATTGCCCCGGCGGCAGCCCTGGTGCTGCTGGGATGTGAGGTGCTGTTCTTCGCCGCCCGGCCGGGCCGCTGGAAGTATGATTTTGTCTCGGTGCTGGTCTGTCTGGGGCTCATCGCAGTTTGTATGTGCCTGAGCTTTCTGCCCATGGTGTGGAGCGAGATCGACCCTGCCCGCGGACAGAACGAGATGAAGCTGAGCAAGGCGTACACCACACAGGTGTATGAGGCCCTCCGGAAGGAAAACCCGGACCTCCGCCTGCGGGATGTGTACACCGACCTGTATCTTTACGCCAACAGCGTGGATGACCTGCAGGAGCTGCAGCCGGGTGATGGGCACCTGAGCCTGACCGTGATGCTGTATGGCCCCTACGACAGCACCGGAGCCTTTGCACAGGACTGCCGCAGCGTGGCCGGTACGGTGCGGGCTGGTACCCTGCAGCCGGATGAACTGCGCATCGTGTGGTCGCCGGACAACGACCCGGGCCAGAGCCTGGATTCCGGTACCCTGCAGCGTGTGGAACAGTACACGCTGGAACTGGACGGCACGGTGCAGCTGGACTGGACCGCGGATGAGATGGAACGGCAGGTCGAAGTGCAGTATCTGCTGGACGAAGAAAATGAGCCGGAAGAGGACACTGCGCCCGGCGAAGAGGCCGAGCCAGAGGCGGCTGTATAAAAACTGAAAAAGCGCCCGCTGTGGAGTTTTCCACAGCGGGCGCGTTGTTTGTTGAAAAAGAGCTTACAGCTTCTTGCCGGTGAGCAGCTCGTAGGCCTCCAGATACTTGGCGATGGTCTTGTCGATCACGTCCTGGGGCAGATCGTAGTTGCTGTCGGGGTTGGCCTTCAGCCAGTCGCGGACGAACTGCTTGTCGAAAGAGGGCTGGCCGTGGCCCGGCTCATAGCCCTCCAGCGGCCAGAAGCGGGAGGAATCCGGGGTGAGCATCTCATCGCCCAGCACCACGTTGCCGTCCTCATCCAGACCAAACTCGAACTTGGTGTCGGCGATGATGATGCCGCGGGTCAGGGCGTACTCGGCGCACTTCTTGTACAGGGCGATGGTGTAGTCCCGCAGCTTGGTGGCGTACTCCAGGCCGTGGCCGGGGAACTGCTTTTCCAGCACCTCAATGCTGCGCTCGTAGGAGATGTTCTCGTCGTGGTCGCCGATCTCGGCCTTGGTGGAGGGGGTGTAGATGGGCTCCGGCAGCTTCTGGGACTCCTGCAGGCCCTCGGGCAGCTGGATGCCGCACACCTTGCCGGTCTTTTGGTAGCTGGCCCAGCCGCTGCCGGTGATGTAGCCGCGCACGATGCACTCGATGGGCAGCATGGTCAGCTTGCGGCACAGCATGCTGTTGCCGTCGAACTGGGGCTGCCGGAAGAACTCCGGCATATCCTTCACGTCCACGCTCAGCATATGGTTGGGCAGCAGATCCTTGGTGTAGTCGAACCAGAACTTGCTCATCTGGGTGAGCACGGTGCCCTTTTTGGTCACCTTGTTTTTCAGGATGACATCAAACGCAGAAATGCGGTCGGTGGCAACCATGATCAGGCTGTTGCCATTGTCGTAAATTTCACGGACTTTGCCTTCTTTGATGGGCTTGAATGCAGTCATAGTCAAACACTCCATTTCCCTTTTTCCGGCCGCCGGGCGCGGCACATCCTTACAGCACTATTGTACCATGCCCGCTGCCGGTTTGAAAGAAACAGATGGGAGAGATTTGCCCCGGGTTTTGCAAATTTCTCGTGAAAAATGTGCAAAAATCATCGGATGAATTCGTCGTTTTGACGATAAAAGTCGTACTTTCAGCGCGAATGAGACAAAAAACGACCCGCTTTTTTGTGGAATGCGCAGATGGACACAGCCCGGCGGATAGGGTATGCTGAAAGGCGGCAGCTTTGCTGTACAGAAAGGAAAATTCTGCTTATGATACCTCAGATCATTGCGCACCGTGGCGCATCCTATCTGGCACCGGAAAACACGCTGGCGGCTTTCCGCAAGGCGATGGAGATCGGGGCCGACGGTGTGGAAATGGACGTACAAAAGACGCTGGACGGCGGCCTTGTGATCCACCACGACTATATCATCGACCTGCACACCGATATTTCCGGCCGTATCTACGATATGACCGAGGGCGAGCTGAAGGACCTGGACTTCGGCAGCTGGAAGGACGTTGCCTATAAAGATGAGAAGATCGCCACCCTGGCCGAGGCACTGGCCCTGTGCAGGAGCATGGAGGGCTGCACGGTCCAGCTGGAGCTGAAATCCACCATGGACAACGACCCGGCTTTTGTATCCGGTGTGGTGGATGCCATCCGCGCGGCAGACATCGCCGACCGACTGGTACTTATTTCGTTCAACCACGACCTGCTGCGGCAGGCCAAGGCGCTGATGCCGGAACTGCGGGTGGGCGTGCTGCTGTACGGCGCATTCGAGAGCATGGTGCTGCCGCCGCCGGTCATCTGGAAGGACCTGGGCCTGGTGAACGGCATGGAGGATGAGGAAGCGGCGCTGGACGAAGAACTGGCCGCCCTGCCGGTGGATGCGGGCATGGACCCGGATGAGGAAAACGGCTGGATGACCCGCTGGGTGAACGACAAGGTGAGCATGCTGCGGGCAAACTTCCCCGGGGAGAGCCTGCAGGCGGTGGCAAAGCATCTGGCCGACCAGCACAACCCGGTGGCCTATGTCAAAAGCCTGGACTTTGCGCCGGAGTACGTCAGCTGCGAATACCACACCGCCTACAGCAACCCGGGCTTTATCCCAAAGCTCCAGGCCATGGGCATCAAAGTGGCCCTGTGGACCGTGGACACGGAAAAGGCTGTCCGGAGCCTGCTGCCCCTGGGGCCGGACTGCATCGTGACCAACCGCCCGGACCGCGTGCGGGAATGGGTGGAAGAAAATCAGTGACACAGAGATCGGAAAGGCTTCTCCTTTGGGAGAAGTCTTTTTTGCTGCCCTTGACAAACAGGGACAGTGGGATTACAATAGTCTCATATCGAACAGTTTTATAGAAAACAGTTTGAGCAAAAAACAATTCAAAAGGAACCGATCGTATGTGTGACGAAAAACAGAACGAATGCAGAGACCACGGGGATCCGCCCTGGGAGGGGCCGCAGGTCATCCCGGCCCAGATCCGCCGGGTGGACAACCTGATCTTCCGCAAGATCAACCAGTTTGCCCGCGCCAACGGTGTGGAGCAGGCCACCCCGATGCACGGCTGGATCATCGAGTATCTTTACCGGCACCGGGAGGAGCAGGTGTTCCAGCGGGACATTGAGCGGGAGTTTTCCATTACCCGCTCCACCGTGACCAACATCCTGCAGCTGATGGAGCGCAAGGGCTACATCCAGCGCCAGAGCGTGCCACAGGATGCCCGGCTGAAACAGCTGGTGCTGACGGAAGAGGGCATCCGCTTCCATGAAAACACCATCCTCTCCTTCCACCAGACGGACGACTATGTGGCCGGGCTGCTGACGGAAGAGGAAAACGCCGAGCTGCTTCGGCTGCTGAACAAGCTGAGGGACGCGCTGAAGTAAACCATTTGAAATGGCCGCCGCATGCGCTCTGGCCATATTCAGCGGAAGAATGATTTTGCTTTACATTTGCGTGGAAAGCTCCCGGTTGGCCCGCCCAAGTATAACGCAAGAGTATTCGACTTTTGTCAAAACGCCGAAAAGATGTTTGTGAAAATGTTAATTATGAACAATTTCCGAAAGTTTTGCAAACATCTTGACATTAAATCTGTTTTGTATAGAATTGTTTTGTACCAAACAAATAAAATTAACAGGAGGTAACTCAGATGATCAAAAAGCTCGTGTCACATCTGGGCGAGTACAAACGCGCCGCAGTCCTGACACCGCTCTTTGCAGCCCTGGAAGCCGTGATGGATGTGCTGCTGCCCACCATCATGGCCTTTATCATTGACCTGGGCATTGAAAAGGGCGATATGCACGCCATCGTCAAGTATGGTCTGCTCACCTTTCTTGTGGCAGCCATCGCCCTGGTGCTGGGCGTGCTGGCAGGCAAGTATGCCGCCGAGGCATCCACCGGCTTTGCCGGCAATCTGCGCGATGCCATGTATGAGAACATCCAGCACTATTCCTTCTCCAACATCGACAAGTTCTCCACGGCGGGCCTTGTCACCCGTATGACCACCGATGTGACCAACGTGCAGAATGCGTTCCAGATGATCGAGCGCATGTGCGTGCGTGCCCCGGTGCATCTGGTGTTCGCACTGTTCATGGCTGTGGTCATCGGCGGCCCGTTGTCGCTGGTGTTCGTGGTGGCGGTAGTCTTTCTGGTGGTGGTGCTGGCCAGCATCATGATCCCCACCTTCCACATCTTTGACCGCGTGTTCAAGAACTACGACAACCTGAACGCCTCGGTGCAGGAGAATGTGTCCGCCATCCGCGTGGTCAAGAGCTTTGTGCGCGAGGGCTTTGAGAACGAGAAGTACACCAAGGCCTGCGAGAGCCTGTACAACCAGTTCGTCAAGGCCGAGAGCCGCCTGAGCTTCAACAACCCTGCCATGCTCACCGCCGTTTACGGCTGCAACATCGCCCTGAGCTGGCTGGGTGCCAAATATGTGCTGCATGGTGCCATCACCACCGGTCAGCTCAACGCCCTGTTCGGATACATCATGAACATCCTCATGGCCCTGATGATGCTGAGCATGGCCTTTGTCATGATCTCCATGTCGGCCGCTTCCGCCAAGCGTATCGTGGAAGTGCTGGATGAGACCACCGACCTGCCCCCGGCCAAGCAGCCGGTGCAGCAGGTGAAGGACGGCAGCATCGAGTTCGACCATGTTTCCTTTCAATATAAGCATGGTTCGGGCCGTCCGGTGCTGAACGATATCACCTTTTCCATCAAGCCCGGCGAGACGCTGGGCATCATCGGCGGAACCGGCAGTGCAAAGTCCAGCCTGGTGCAGCTGATCCCCCGCCTGTACGATGCCGAAAGCGGTACCGTGCGGGTAGGCGGCGTGGATGTGCGGGATTACAACCTGGACGTCCTGCGCCACGAAGTGTCCATGGTGCTGCAGAAGAACGTGCTGTTCAGCGGCACCATCCTCGACAACCTGCGCTGGGGCGATGCCAACGCTACCGAGGAAGAGTGCATCCGCATGGCAAAGCTGGCCTGTGCGGATGAGTTCATCGAGCGCTTCCCGGATAAGTACAATACCTGGATCGAGCAGGGCGGCTCCAACGTGTCCGGCGGCCAGAAGCAGCGCCTGACCATCGCCCGCGCTCTGCTGCGCAAGCCCAAGGTGCTGATCCTGGACGACTCCACCAGCGCGGTGGACACCGCCACCGACGCCAAGATCCGCAAGGCCTTCCGGGAAGAGATCCCCGGCACCACCAAGATCATCATTGCACAGCGCATCTCCTCGGTGCAGGATGCAGACCGCATCCTGGTGCTGGACAACGGCCAGATCAACGGCCTGGGCACCCACGAGGAGCTGCTCAGGACCAACGCCATTTATCAGGAAGTTTACAACAGCCAGACCCAGGGCGGCGGCGACTTCGACAAGCAGGGAGGTGAGCAGTAATGGCACAGGTAAAAGAGGTAAAAGGCCCCGGCGGTCCCCGCGGCATGGGCCCGAAACCCAAGGTGGAAAACCCGGGCAAGCTGCTCCGGCGCATCATGGATGAAGTGTTCCGCAACTACCTGCCCCACTGCATCCTTGTGCTTATCTGCATCGTGGTCAGTGCGCTGGCCAATGTGCAGGCCAGCCTGTTTTTGCAGACTTTGATGGACGATTATATCGTGCCCATGACCCACCAGCAGAACCCCAGCTTTGCACCGCTGGCCGGGGCACTGCTGCGGGTGGGCTGCATCTACCTTGTGGGTATTCTGGCAGCCTGGCTCAATGCCCGCGTTATGGTCAACGTAACGCAGGGCACGCTGCGCAACCTGCGCACCAAGCTGTTCACCCACATGGAAAGCCTGCCCATCAAGTATTTTGACCAGCATCCCCACGGCGACATCATGTCGGTGTATACCAACGATGTAGACACCCTGCGCCAGATGATCAGCCAGAGCATCCCGCAGCTGGTGTCCAGCGTCATCACCATCGTGTCGGTGTTCTTCAGCATGTGTATGCTCAGCTGGCAGCTGACCATCGTTACCATGCTCATGGTGGCGCTGATGCTGTTCTGCTCCAAAAAGATCGCGGCAAACTCCGGTAAGTACTTCGTGCAGCAGCAGCGGGATCTGGGCAAGGTGAACGGCTACATCGAAGAGATGATGGAGGGCCAGAAGGTGGTCAAGGTGTTCACCCACGAGCAGCAGACCCTTGACGGCTTCCGCCAGCTGAACGACCAGCTGAAGGAAAGCGCCAAGCAGGCCAACGCCTTCTCCAACATCATGATGCCTGTCAACGCCCAGCTGGGCAACATCAGCTACGCCGTGTGCGCGCTGGTGGGTGCCGCCATGGCCGTTGGCGGCGTTGGCGGCATGACCCTTGGCACGGTGGTGGCCTTCCTCAGTCTGAACAAGGGCTTCAATATGCCCATCAGTCAGGTGTCCATGCAGGCCAACAGCGTCATCATGGCGCTGGCCGGTGCAGAGCGCATCTTTAAGATGATGGACGAGCCCAGCGAGACCGATGAGGGCTATGTGACCCTCGTGAACGCCAAGTACGACCGCGAGGACAACCTCGTGGAGACCGAGGAGCGCACCGGCATCTGGGCCTGGAAGCACCCCCACCACGACGGCACCACCACCTACCACAAACTGGAAGGCGACATCACCTTCACGGATGTGGATTTCGGATATGTGCCGGAAAAGACGGTGCTGCACGACATCAACCTGTATGGCCGTCCGGGCCAGAAGATCGCCTTTGTCGGCTCCACCGGTGCCGGCAAGACCACCATCACCAACCTGATCAACCGCTTCTACGATATTCAGGATGGCAAGATCCGCTACGACGGCATCAACATCCACAAGATCAAAAAGTCCGATCTGCGCCGTTCGCTGGGCATCGTGCTGCAGGACACGCACCTGTTTACCGGTACGGTCATGGAGAACATCCGCTATGGCCGTCTGGATGCCAGCGATGAAGAGTGCATGGCCGCCGCCAAGCTGGCCAACGCGGATGGCTTCATCCAGCGTCTGCCGGATGGCTACAACACCATGCTGACCGGCGACGGTGCGAACCTGTCGCAGGGCCAGCGCCAGCTGCTGGCCATCGCCCGCGCCGCCGTGGCCGACCCGCCGGTGCTGATCCTCGATGAGGCAACTTCCTCCATCGACACCCGTACCGAGGCACTGGTGCAGCGCGGCATGGACGGCCTGATGTACGGCCGCACCAGCTTTGTCATCGCCCACCGCCTGTCCACCGTCCGCAATGCAGACTGCATCGTGGTGCTGGAGCAGGGCCGCATCATCGAGCGCGGCAGCCACGACGAGCTGATCGCCAAGAAGGGCAAGTATTACCAGCTCTACACCGGTAATCTGGCCGAAAATTAAAGAAAAATCGTAAAAAACGGAGCCGCTGTACAAAATGATGTGCAGCGGCTCCGTTTATTTTCAATTTGTTCAAATTCCTCACAAAGAAACTCCATTTTTATCCTGTACAATAAGGGTGCAGTCAGGGAGGAACAGAAAAACATCCTCCCAAGATGCCATGCAGGCAATGAAAACCGCGCATCTCCGGCAGAAACCGGGCGGCGCGGCCCCTTTAAAAAACACTGTCCCCTGCTGAT
>OCHN01001147.1_pt1 | contig 22977 bp, 17 predicted proteins | sample 1538911 | NCBI WGS metagenome assembly OCHN01 (sample SAMN04571736, study PRJEB22368) | human gut metagenome | biome: human gut; material: stool | host: Homo sapiens | place: Luxembourg | collected 2013-01-11 | reverse complement strand
CCCGCCGGAGCCATAATATGGGAGAGGTGACTCCGGCTTCAGACCTTATGTGTAACAAAAATTAGTAAGTAAGCTCTGGATATTTCTCGGTAACACCTTTGTAGAATAACTCTAATGCTTCGTCCTTGGTTGCCTTTCCTTCAAAGTAATTCTTCATTGCTTTCTGGAACTCTTCGTTGCAGCCCTGGTCATATGCGGAAATGTTGCTCAGATCCAGTGTCTCAACACCTGCGCAGTACATAGACAGTGGGTTCTGTCCTCCAAGGATCTTGCTGCTATATTCTTTTCCGTCTTTTGCCTTAATTGATCCGTCTGCCAGTCCGTTCATAACGGTGTTGTTGTTTACAAAATCATCATCATCTAAAACAATGTCTTTCATGACGTCATCATCGGTTGTCATCTTTAACATAATGTCTTTTACAAGACTTGCATTATCTGTATCCTGAGCTGCGCAGATCCATGTACCGCCCCAGAAGAATCCCTGTGGTCCCTGGGCTGCACCCCATCCGCCGTTGTAACCGATAGATCCTTCGGTATCAGCTGCCATAGAGAAGTTTACAAGCCATGCCGGTCCAAAGTAGCAGAATACTTTTCCGTCCGGATAGAATCCCTTTGACCAGTCATCGGACCACATATCAAAGGTTCCTGCCTCTTTTGCATCTACAAGTTTCTTGGAATCGTCCACCCATTTCATGATATTGTCATCTACCTGTACTTTTCCGTCTTCTACCCACTTGCTTGAGACATTGTTGGAGTATACACGGTATGTATCATTTACAGATGAAATCATCTTGTAACCTTTTGCCTGCATTTTTGCAGCAGTATCATTGAAAGTATCCCAGTCACATACATAATTCTGTACTTCATCCGGATCATCGGTTCCCAGTACATCCTTTGCAGCCTCTCTGTTATAGAAAAGAACACCTGGACATCCCTGCCATGAAACTCCTTTTAACACTCCCTTGGAATCGGTTACGATATCCTTTGTGTACTGGTACTGCTTGGAAAGATCCGCATCGGTAATTCCAAGATCTTTTACCGGTGCTGTGTAATCCGTATCTACATACTTTAATGCGTTGTCCGCTTCTACCAGAAAAATATCAATCTTGTCATCTGCCGGAGCATCCTGCTGATTTAACAGTGCTGCATCCAGGTTGTTCTGATATGCATTGTCATCACTCGGTGTGATGTTCCATACAACATCCACATCTCCGATTTTTCCGTGTGTTGCATCCACTTCCTTGTAATCCGGATAGTGTGCGGTAATACGGCTCTTGAACTCCTCGTTCCAGCAGTAAATATTTAATACCTTTCCATCATCTTTCAGATTTGATGAAGCACTTTCTGTTGCGTTTGACGCATCCCCCTTGGATGTATCTGACGGTGTACCGGAATCACTTCCTTTTCCGCAACCTGCAAGCATTCCTGCTACCATGGTTGCACATAATAATGCACTGACTGCTTTCTTTTTCATAGTAAATTTCCTCCTTTTCTTTTCTGCCTTAAGCATGGTTTTATTATAGAGTTTTCCAATGGGTTCTGATACAAAAATGCTTGCAAATATATCAGATTCATGACATAATCTACAGATATAAACAGGAGGTCTTGCCATGCTGAAAAATCAATGGAGCAAAAAAGAAATCGAAGACAGCGAATACGAAATCCATCATCGTGCACTTTCCGAGGAATATTCCTTTTTTGAAGCCGTAAAAGACGGAAACATCGAAGCAGTCAGTAAAAATTTAAAGGAAGAAGCGTTTACCAATCCCGAAGGCATGGGAATTCTTTCCAAAAATCCCCTGACAAACTTAAAATATCATTTTGTTATTACCGTTGCATTGGTCACACGGTATTGCATTGACGGCGGCATGGAAACAGAGCAGGCCTACCGTCTGAGCGACTTTTACATTATTCACATGGATGCCTGCAGCACCATTCAGGAAATATCAGATCTGCATCATGAGATGGCTCTTGACTTCACCGGAAAAATGCGCCTTCTGCAGAAGAATACCGCATTATCCAAACCGGTTGCACAGTGTATTGATTATATCTATGCCCACATCAGTGCAAGAATCACCGTGGAAGATCTTGCGGTCTACACCAATTTGTCTGCCAGCTATCTGTCCCGGTTGTTTAAGCAGAACCTCGGTGTGTCGATCAGTGATTATATCCGCGAAAAAAAAATCGAAAAAGCGCAGAATCTTCTGCGCTTTTCCGATTTTACCTACATTCAGATTGCAAACTATTTATCATTTTCTTCCCAGAGTCATTTTATCCAGACATTCCAGCACTATGTCGGTATGACCCCAAAACAATACCGCAGTTCCAAGTACAAAAGCACATGGTAAAATTCTGCTATCCCAGAACGATCCGAAGTGTATGGTTTTCTTTTCCTTCAAGTACGGCAAACGGAATGCAGATGCCTGTATTTGTTTCTCCGGCATACCGCTGACCATCCAGCCATACTTCCGTGATCCGGTAATCCCCATATTCTTTCTTTTGTGGATTCTGGTAAACCACTGCGTATGTCTGTCCACGGAATGGGAACTGTGCCGAATAATTGCCACTTTCGTCAAACTGCCGCAACAGAATTTTGGGTTCTAGTACCAGATCTCCCCATTCTCCGCGGAATCCAAAAATCTGTGTAACCATTGTCATCATATACCAGCTGGCTGCCCCGGTCAGATACGGATATTTGCCTTTTCCGTCCGCATCAAAATATTCCGGAATTCCCGGATACATCAGGCTCACCGGTGTGTTCATGGCCTGTTCGAGCAGAGTGTACAATGCCCTATATCCTTCCTTTACAAAACCTCTCTGATACAATGCATTTGCATACATCACCGTCATATGGGAAAAAACCGCACCATTTTCTTTTTCGCCATAAGCAAATCCAAACATTCGTCCCAGATCAAATTTTTCTTCCTTAAAATCCGTGTTCAGCCGGTAGCCCCCCACTTCTTTTTTATACAGATACGTGTCCGCACTTTTTACAATTGCTGCAGTCTGTGCATCATCTGCAACATTTCCCATAACAGAAAATACCTGACCGGTCAGCATCATGCGGACATGATTGTCCCTTTTGCCTTCCACCGGTCTGCCGTGATTATCATAATATCCGTTAAACCAGCCATTTCCGTTTTCATCCGTTACCCATTCCTGCGTACGGATCAACCCGGCATACCAGTCGGCGCGCTCCCGCAGATCCTGCACCAGCGTATGGATATCCACAGAAATCTCTTCTCCGGAAATATTATGCACACACTGACTCACATAATTGTTTAAAACAGCATTCCGTTTTTCTGCCGAATCATACGACAAGCTGCCCTGTCCGATCAGAATTTCCATCTCTTTTGCCAGTGTAATCACTTTCTTTCCGCTTGCCACTTCGTATTTTTCAATTGTCTCTGCCAGATCCCGAAGATTTCCGATATACGCACAGGTAAATGCCACACTTTCTCCTTTTTCGGCTGCCATATCCAGTGCGTCATTCCAGTCAGCACCACGAAGACGCATCATCCCATGTTCTCCCGCCTCGTAGAAAGCGCACAGATTCTGCAAAAGCAGATGTTCTAAAACTGTGCCCTCATAAATATTGCCATTTACATCTTTCTGGCGCATCCCATAGGCCGGTGTCCACTCTGCGTCCCCGGCAGTTCCTCGTTTTACCTGCGGATCCTTAAAATACGCCACTTTCTGATCCAGAATATCCAGATCTCCGGTCTGGTTCAGATACAATTTTGTGGTAACAAACGGCCAGTACGCATGATCCATCCAGACTCTCGTAATGTTGTTGCGGTCTGCGACAAATTCTCCCGGTTTATCCCCGATAATTGTCGCATTGGTTCCGTCAAAACGGACACCTGCAAAGCTGTTTAAAATCATGGAGCGTACTTCCTTCGGGTCGAGAATCAGAAGGGAAAGACAATCCTGCCACAGATCGCCAGCCCCTGCCACCTCTGCCGTAATCATGGTAAGGCAAAAACGAACATCCGTAGATTCTGCGAAGAACCGGCTGGAAGCAGATCCATTTCAGATAACTGTCTTCTTTGGGGTTTCCAGTTTCAAAGGAAATATTGACCAGCCCGTTCCAGTAATTTTTTGCCTGTTCAAAAGCAGCATCTGCCTGTTTGGTCGTGCAAAACATTTCTGCTGCCTGTTCTGCCAGCTTCGGATCCTCTGTCATGCCGCCAAGCAGAATATAATCGACATGTGCTCCTGCTGCAAGGGTAATCTCCGGAAATGCCATCGCCCCCATTGCTTCTTTTCCATCCACGGTACAACCGGCCGGACAGCCTTTTCCTTTATTTTTAAGCGCATCCGGTGCCAGAAATGTTCCGGTTTCTCCGATAAACGATTCCACCGTTGGGAAGAACGATTCCGGTTTTGTTCCATCTCCCTGACTGCCCATCTCAAAATAAATCATATGATTTTTCTGATGTCCGCGTTCATCAAATGACAATACCGGTTTACAGATCACGCCGCGTCCGGTAGTACGGATCCGGTGAAGCAGGGAAGTTACATGGCGGTGATCGCGCAGATTATCCGCGCTTCTGCCGTAAATTGGGATAGCAGAAGTCACGCGCACACACATATCCATATCCGATTTATTGGTAACGCGCACCTGCATCAATTCTGCCGGTACTCCAAGCGGAGCAAAGATCCGCACGGCTGCCTCGATTTTCTGTTCTTTTAATTCCCGCTTCGTCTCCTGCCACATAAATCCGGCATCGAATGTCACTTCATCCTCTTTTCCAAGGAAATGTGCATATTCTGCCTGCGCCGAAACTCCGGTCAGTGACACATGTTCCTTCCGGTTGATTGTACACCAGACATTGCGGGTACTTCTGTTATTGTGCAGATTTTCGATGCTCACCGGTTCCAGCAGAAAATGGTTCTGATCCAACTTACAATCGCCGCCGAAGGTCTGCGTCACGCTGCTTTTGATTCCCTCTTCATTTGCCACCGGAAAATTGAGCTGTGTTTTTTCAACCATATGACGGATTTGAAATTCTCCGTTTTTTCCTGTAAACTGCATATCGTTTTTCATAACTTCTCCTTTCTATGCCATCACAAGGCGTACCTTCGTCTGATCGGTCATTTTTTCTACCGGAATGTAGTTGTCTTCCATCTTTTCCTCATTCACGTACAACGCTTTGCATCCACTCTGTACATGCTCTGGATTTTCTACCACAATATGAAGATGTTTTCCCCGGAAATCCTTCTCAATGGTAAACTGATCCCAGTCCGCCGGAATGGATGGTGCAATACGAAGTCCTCCAAAGTCCGGACGCATGCCAAGGATTCCTTCCACACATCCTACCATTACAGTGGAAGCAGTTCCGGTCAGCCAGTGCACATGGGAACGACCAAAATGCGGGCTGTCTTTTCCTTCCGTAAACTGTCCATAACAGTATGGCTCCAGTTTCCGGATCTCAGCACGATCGTTCTGTGCAGACGGTGCATTTTCCATAAAATAGGTAAATGCCTGATCCCCATGCCCCAGCAATGCTTCTGCCAGAATCAGCCATCCCTGCGACTGGGAAAAGATACCGGCATTTTCTTTTGTACCGGGATTGTAAATCACAGCCAGTGCTCCGTCAAATGCATGCAGGTGATATGGTGGGTCCATCAGAATCGCTCCATACTCTGTGTTTAACCGCTTTCTTACATTTTCCATGGAAAGTTCTGCCTGCTGCTTTGTTGCCAGTCCACTGATCACAGCCCAGCTCTGTGGATTCAGCCACATATTTGCTTCCGGATCCGTGCGTTTTCCAATCACCTCTCCGGCTTCCGTAAATCCACGGATAAAACGATCCTCATTCCAGCAGAGATTGTTAATTAATGTTCCAAGTTTTTTCTGTTCTTCTTCCAGATAATCCATATATGCCTGATCTTCTTTGTATGCGGCAAACTGTTTTAAAATCGTCATTGCATAATAAAACTGCAGTGCAACAAACGAGGACTCTCCATTTTTGCCCAGACGCAGACAGTCATTCCAGTCCGCATAAAGTCCTGCCGGAAGTCCGTGCGGTCCCAGATGATTCACAGAAAACGCAAGTGCTCTCTTCAAGTGCTCGTATACCGTGGCTTCATCTTTATTGGCAAACGGAATCACTTCATCGATAAATGCCAGATTTCCGGACTCCGCAATATATTTATATACCGTTGGAAACAGCCACAGAGCATCATCCGCACGATATGCCGGATGCCCGGTTTCCTGTACATAGGAAGCATCATCCGGCGTATCCTCATGTCCGGCATTGTGTGTAAATTTGACAAGCGGAAGTCCTCCTCCGTTATCCACCTGTGCCGAAAGCATAAACCGGATCTTTTCGAGTGCCATCTCCGGTGCAAGATGAATCACACCCTGAATATCCTGCACGGTATCGCGGTATCCGTAACCGTTTCGCAGACCACAGTAGAAAAACGACGCCGCACGTGACCAGATGAATGTCATAAAACAGTTGTATGCGTTCCAGGTATTGATCATGGTATCAAATTCCCTGCTTGGTGTATGTACCTGAAAATGTTCCAGTTTTTCATGCCAGTAGCCCGTCAGTTCTTTCAGTTCCGTCTCACACTGTGCTGCCACATCTGCATAGCGGTTACAGATTGCTTCTGCTTCCTCATGTTCTTTCATTCCGACAAGAAATGCAATTTCCTTTGTTTCTCCCGGTTTCAGAAGCATCTGAGCTGCCAGTGCTCCGCACCCGTTTTCGTTGTAGCACATTTCCCCGGATAATTTTCCGTTTTCCACCCCCACCGGATTATGATATCCGTGATAGCGTCCAAGAAACGATTCTTTATCTCCACAATAACTGTCCACCGGTGCACCGGTCAGTGCAAAGAAACGGGAGATTGCAAGCTTGTTATCCACTTCCTCTCCTTCTTTCACCCAGTCCAGATTACCGTGAATAATATGCCGGATACGGTTTGTCTCAAATACCGTACTCGTGATGAACTGGGAATACTGCAGATTTACCTGATCCTGTTCATAATTATTGTTATTGGTAAATTCCGCATAACCGGTGATGGTCAGGTTTCTTTCACACGCTGACGCATTGGTCACTTTCAGATGCCAGACCTCATATGTCTGATTCAACGGCACATAATAACATACTTCAGAATGGATTCCACTGTAATCTGCAAGCATCTTTGTGTATGCTGTTCCATGATGACACTCACTTTTATAACTTTCCAGATCTTTTCCTACCGGCTGCCAGGATGCAGACCAGTAGTCTTTGCTCTCATTATCCCGCAGATAAATATAGCGTCCCGGCTGATCAAACTGGTTAAAAATATAACGCAGGATTCTTCCGTTTGCACCAGATCTGGCAAAACTGTATCCTCCTGCATTATTTGAAATCAGCGCACCATACTCCGGTGACCCCAGATAATTCGCCCACGGTGCCGGTGTATCCGGGCGTGTGATTACATACTCTCTTTTCTCATCATCAAAATATCCAAAATTCATGTGAAACCTCCAACCTTTCAATTTTCAAGCCTTTTACCCCATTGTAACGGATTTACAAATTTATGAATATCAGAATCACAGGATTTATACCAGATTCATGACATAAAAAGAGTGCCGGAATTTTCCGACACTCTGTGTTTCTTTTAAATATGAAAATACCCGATTCCTTTTACCAGTTTATCAGAAATCTCACGCAACTGCTCGGCACTTACATATACCTGTTGGAACGTTCCCACAACTTCCTGTGTTCCATCGTAGGTTTTTTTCGTGCTTTCCACATTTTCTTCCGCAATTCCGGACAATTCCCCAACTGCCTGAACGACTTCATTTCTGGAATCTTCCAGACGTCTGGTACTTGCTTTGATCTGTTTGATGCTCTGCATGGAACTGTTAATTTCGCCCAGCACTTCTTTTACAATATTCTGCGTTTCTGCCATGCTCTCACTCTGGCTGGTAATAATCTGCTGCATACTCTGCATACTTTCCACAGCAAGGGAAGAATCCCTGATCAGCGTTGACGCTATCTGCTCAATTTCCTGACTCGACTGATCCGATTGCTCTGCAAGTTTTTTAATCTGACCTGCCACCACAGCGAATCCGCGGCCGCTTTCTCCCGCCCGGGCAGCTTCAATGGAGGCATTCAGGCTCAGCAGATTGGTTTCCTCTGCAATAGAAGAAATGATGGTTGTGGCTTGCTGGATCTTCTGTACAGAATCGTTTGTCCGGTCGGTCTGCTGCTGAACCTGTGCCAGCATCTGCTCCACCTGTTCATTGATCCCACAGAGTTTTTCCAGCGTTGCGGAAGCATTTTCGCTGGAAGAATGCATAAATGTGGCATTTTGATCCAGATTTTGTACCTCTGCTGTAGTTTCCGTGATATTCTCCCCCATAATTTTCATATGATCCGAAGTATTTCTCGAATTTTTCGCCTGCTCACTGGAATTATCCACTACAAGGCTGACCGCCTGCTGTACCTGTGACATTGTTCCATTGGTGTTGTCTGCTGCCGTACCCAGAATCTGTGACGTTGAAAGCAGCTGCTTTGCATTTTCTGAAATATCCCGGATTACGGACTTCATGGCATCCCTTAATGTCATGGTTCCGCGAGACAGATCACCAATCTCATCCTTTCGTTTCAGAAGTTTTTCATCTACCCACACATTTAAATCACCATCTGCAAGTTTTCCTACAACAGCAACACTGTTTTTGATATTTTTACTGATAGAGGCTGCCATGCGCATCGCCGTAACAATGCACAAAAGCATCACTACAAGCAATGCCATCATAATACTTCCAAGGATTTTATTGACAATTGCATCTTTTCGTGCCTTATTGGTTCCGACAAACACCATACCGATAACCTGATCTGTCGTTCCATTCTGATACACTGGAATAAAATATCCATAATTTCTCGTCCCATCCAGTGAAACATTTGTACTGAAAAACGGCTTTTTCCCTTTGATCACCTGATTCACCACACGCTCTCCGGCTTCTGAACCAAGGATACGGTTTCCTTTTTTATCCAGTGCAGATGTCATAATCCTTTTGTTTCCATAAAAAAAGGTTACATCCATACCGGTATTCTCTTTGATCCGGTCCACAAGACTCTCCGACTTTGATATATTATAGCTTCCTTTCCAGATATCCCCATTGGTACTTTCCAGATAATCCCCGGTATTCTGGTCATAGGCGGCAAGGGTGGCTGCCGCGGTACCTTTTAATGCATCCTGTACCTCATCCATCAGGGAGCTTTTAACCATCGTAAGCATAAAAAGCAGGGTAATTACCCCTAATACCAGCACCGGTCCTATGCTGATTGCAAGAATTTTCTTTCGTATACTCATATATGCCCCCTATTCTACCACTTCAACGGTTTTAAAATACCAGTTGATTCCACCTGTAATTGTGGCATCATCCAGCGTTTTTCCTTCTTCACCAACCGTTTCCCCGGTATTTGTTTCAATCACACCGTCAAACACACCGTTTTTCCCGGATAAAATATCTTCTTTTGCAGTATCCACAGCCTCCTGTGTTCCATCCGTGCAAAAATCAGCAAGTGACGTAATCCCTACCAGATTTTCATTCATACCGCCATAATAATTGCTTCCATCCCAGGTACCGTCAATCACGCTCTGCACCGCTGCTGTATAATAAGCACCCCAGTTCCAGATCACGCTGCACAGGCAGGCATCCGGAGCATTTTTGCTCATATCGGAATTGTACCCGATACCATACACCCCTTTTTCCTGTGCCATTGTCTGTGGATATTCTGTATCACAGTGCTGCGTGACCACATCACAGTCCATATTTAACAGGGTTTGTGCTGCTGCTTTCTCCGCATCCGGGTCAAACCAGCTGTTCGTGACTTTTACATAGATTTTTGCTTCCGGTTTCACGGAATACACCCCAAGTGCAAAGGCATCAATACCTCCTGTCACTTCGGAATTGGAGGAATCCATCGCTGCCACATATCCCAGCTTATTGGTTTTGGTATTCATTCCCGCTACGATTCCGCTTAAATATCTTGCCTGATAGATTCGCCCGAAATAGTTTACAAAATTCTTTCCGTTGCTTTTGTATCCTGTTCCATGTGCAAAATATATATCCGGATATTTTTCCGCCATCTCCTCCGTAGCATCCATATATCCCCAGCTGGTGGTAAAAATAATATTGCATCCATCATCCACACACTCCTGAATCGCTTTTTCGGTTGCCTCTTTATCGGAATCATCAACATTTATTTTTCTGTCAATCTGTTCATCTGATAATCCAAGATTCTGCTGCATTGCCTGAATGCCGAGATCATGTGTATAGGTATATCCACTGCCTTCTGCCGGATCCGATAAGTGCAAAACCCCTACCTTGATCTTGTCCTTTGAAATCCCTCCGCTTTCCGTTCCCGTTGTTTTGGTGGAAGCCTCCTGTGTACTTCCCTCATTCGTTGCATAATCATCGACCTGTCCGGCTGCCCCGCATCCTGCAAGCAAGATACCGGTAAGTGCCATGGCAAGCAGTCTTCGCCCTTTCCATTTCATAGCGTTCCTCCTTCGCACATTATATCCATTTTCTCCCCTGTAACCTCATAATATTTATTATATCCAATTCACCCCCATTCTTCCAGTAAAATTTTAAAAACACCGTGCCCGTTCCCGTGTGCCCGGCACAATAAAAAGTGGGAACCGAAACATACGGTTCCCACTAAAGGAGGAGTTAAAATATTTTTATGATAATTTCCAGATTTCTTTGTTGTACTGCTCAATCGTTCTGTCAGAGGAGAAGAAACCTGCCTTGCTGATGTTGATCAGTGCTTTCTTTGCCCATGCCTTGCGATCGGTATAAGCTGTATAAGCTTTCTCTCTGGTTGCAATATATTCCTCGAAATCCGGGAATGTCATAAACCAGTCTTTGTTTAACAACTCATTGTACAGACGCTCTAAGTTCTCACTGCATCCTACAGACTTTACAGTGTCACTTACAATAAAGTCAACGGCTCTCTTTAACTCAGAATCTTTCTCATAGTAGCTTCTGGAGTTGTAATCGCCTCTTGCATAGCGGTCGATAACAGTCTGGGAATCCTCACCGAAAGTAAAGATATTCTCATTTCCAACCAGCTCTGCGATCTCAACATTTGCTCCGTCCATAGTTCCAAGTGTCAGTGCTCCGTTTAACATGAACTTCATGTTACCGGTTCCGGATGCTTCCTTGGAAGCCAGAGAAATCTGCTCGGAAATATCACATGCCGGAATCATCTTTTCAGCCATGGTTACATTGTAGTTTTCTACCATAAATACCTTTAAGTATGGGCTGACTTCCGGATCATTGTTGATGATCTGCTGTAAGCAGAGAATCAGGTGAATGATATCCTTTGCGATAATATATGCAGGTGCTGCCTTTGCTCCGAAGAATACCGTGATCGGAGTTGCCGGCTTCTTTCCTTCCTTGATCTCGAAATATTTATGGATGACATAGAGTGCATTCATCTGCTGTCTCTTGTACTCATGCAGTCTCTTTACCTGAATATCATAGATGGAATTTTCATCAATATCAAATCCCTGTTTCATCTTCAGGTAATTCTTCAGATCTGCCTTCTTTCCGGCCTTTACTGCAAGGAGACGGTCGAGAACGGCATCATCGTTTACGAAATTGCCAAGTTTCTCCAGCTCATTGGCATCCTTCTTCCAGCCATCGCCGATCAGGTCAGTAATCATTGCGGAAAGTTCCGGGTTGCAGGACATGAGCCAGCGGCGGAATGTGATTCCGTTTGTCTTATTGTTAAACTTCTCCGGATAGAGCTTGTAGAAGTTATTTAACTCACTGTTCTTTAAGATCTCTGTGTGCAGATATGCAACACCGTTAACACTGTATCCGTAGTGGATATCCATATGTGCCATGTGTACCAGACCGTCTTTGATAATATAGGTGCTTTCATCGGAAACCTTTGCACGTACACGGTTGTCCAATTCGCGGATGATCGGCATCAGCTGAGGAACTGCTTTCTCAAGGAATCCGATCGGCCATTTTTCAAGTGCTTCTGCAAGGATTGTGTGGTTGGTGTATGCACAAACCTTAGATACAATAGATACAGCCTCATCCATAAGAATTCCACGCTCCTGTAACAGACGGATCAGCTCCGGGATAACCATGGACGGATGGGTATCGTTGATCTGAACGGTCGCATAATCTGCCAGATCATGCAGGTTTGATCCCTTCTCAACTGCCTCATCAAGAATCAGTCTTGCGGCATTGCTTACCATGAAATACTGCTGATATACACGCAGAAGACGTCCCTTATCATCGGAATCGTCTGGATACAGGAATAAGGTCAGATTCTTTGCAATGTCATCTTTGTTAAAATCAATGGTATCTCCGACAATGCTCTCATCCACCGTTTCAATATCGAACAGACGAAGCTTTGTCGTACGGTTGTTGTATCCAACAACATCAATGTTATATAATCTAGACTGTACGGTAAATCCGCCGAACTGTACCGGATAGGTGATATCGGTCTTTGTCAGCCAGCTGTCCGGTGTGATCCATGGGTTTGGAGTCTCTTTCTGCAGATTGTGATCAAATACCTGTTTGAACAATCCGTAGTGATAATTTAATCCGACACCGTCACCGTTTAATCCTAGTGTTGCGATGGAATCTACGAAACATGCTGCCAGACGTCCAAGTCCGCCATTTCCGAGTGAAGGCTCAAGTTCGATCTCCTCGATCTCACCGATATTCTTTCCGGATGCTTCAAGTTCGGATTTTACACTGTCATAAATGCCAAGGTTGATCAGGTTGTTGGACAAAAGCTTTCCGATCAAAAACTCTGCTGAGATGTAGTACAGCTTCTTCTTTCCCTCATTGCTGACCTTGTCCTCTGCCATCTGCTTTGTCATGTCAAGAAGTGCATAATAAATTTCTTCATTGGAACACTTCTCAATGGTCTTGTTATACTTCATGGATACTGCTTTTGCTAAAGTCATGTGTTTTCCCTCCCACAAGATTTCGTGTTGTTTTGATGTACTCAGTATATGATTTTTTCCTGCTGATTTCTTGTCGTATTCAAGCAAAAACTGATACTATTCTATCATTTTTCATATTCAAATAACGCCCAGCTGTTAAATTCCACCAATTTCGTGCCACCTGTCTTGGTACATTTCCACAGTGCCTGCATATCCTGTATTTTCGCCTGTTTCATGCGTTTTCTGTCGTTTTGTCCTTTACAGTCATAGGACAATTCTGCTAAAATAAAGATATGAATATACTTGAATATGAAAATTATCACGAAACCATCACACATGGGGATATCATCTTCCCTTATAATACATATCTATGCTCGATCCCACTGGATTTTCCGCGTGTACCGCTGCACTGGCACGATGAACTGGAACTGATCTACATCAAAAAAGGGATGGGACGCATTACGGTAGATTTCCGGGAATACAAAGTAAAAGGTCCGACTCTGGTTCTTATTCTTCCGGGACAGCTCCACTCCATTGACCAGCTGGAAGATGCCTTCATGGAATATGAAAATATCATCTTTAATCCGAGTATGCTGATTCCACGGCAGAACGATGTGACTGCCACCGATTTTCTTCTTCCTCTTATGAGCGGAAAAGTCACGGTTCCAACCATCTTCACCCCTGTCTATCCTTATTACACAGATGTCATCATGCCAATTGATGCCTGTGACGAAATCAGCAAGACCAAACCACAGGGCTATGAACTGTACATCAAAAGTCAGTTGTACCAGTTTTTCTTTATTTTAGACAACCGCTGCCGGAACTTAACGACAGGCAGTAACCGCAAAACTCTTGATAAAATGAAAATTGTTTTAAAATACATTGAAAATAATTACATGCAAAAAATAACGATTGCCGACATCGCGGCAACCGTTGATTTTTCCGAATCTCATTTTATGCGGTATTTCAAAGAAACTATGGGAACGTCTTTCGTGGACTATCTGCGGGACTACCGCCTGACAATCGCCTCGCGTCTGCTGACAACTTCCGACTCCTCCATTCTGGATATTGCGGCGGAATCCGGTTTTGAAAATCTTTCCTATTTTAACCGGGTGTTCAAACAAAAATACAGCATGACACCGCGCCAGTTCCGGAAAGAAAGCCAGTAATTTTTCCGGCATAGCCGGTGAAAACCACACTAAAAAAACAAAGAAAAAAACGCAGCAAAAAGAAATCCCGCCACTACATCACTGATAAAGTGCACTCCGGAAACTACCCGGATCCATGCAATAGCAACTGTCATAAACAAAAATACAATCCCCACAGCCGGGCACACAAACCAGAACGTAAACGCAATCACTGCCGCGGAAAACACATGCCGGCTCGGCCAGGAATGTCCTTTCGTATCTTTTGGAATCACAGATGGCAGTTCAAATATTTCATACGGCCGTTTCCGGTTGATCCAGGTCCGCACAACCGTCACAATAATAAATCCGTCCAGCGGCACACAGATGGCTTTATATAGCCGCATATCCTTCTGCCACAGCAGCCACAGAAGCAGGCATGGATATGCCATAAAAATCACAACCGTCAATATTTTATTTGCTCTATGTAACGCCCGCGCACGTTTCGGGTCATCCCGAAACGGCTGGGTCATTTTAACGTAAGTTTCTTTTTTCATAGGTAATCCTGTCTAACGTCCGGTATTGGTCTTACCGCCATTGTTTGTGTCTGCATCCGGATCTACCGCGTCAATTGCATCATCCACGCCATCTGCCACAGCATCACCGGCATCTTTCACACCATCCACGACATCTTTTCCCATATCCCCGATATCTTTTCCGACATTGCCATCGTTTTTGGAATTTCCGGCATCCGTATTATTGTCTGTTGTACCATTTCCAGTCGTATTGTCCGTTCCCGGAATGTTTTCCTGTGTAGTAACCTGTGTATTGGAAGTATCGTTTACACCATTGTTCGTTCCGTCATCATTTGCTGTACCACAGGCCGCAAACAGACAGATCCCTGCTGCAAGCATTCCGCTCATCATCAGAACTTTTAATTTTTTCATCACACATATCTCCTTTTATTTGATCTACAGAGCTAGTGTGTGCAAAATTCCCATTTATTATACAACAGAATTTTCCAGATTTGCTAGTGCTTTTTCATCTTTGGCTGGCAGAGCAGGGAGGCAATATAAGAAAAAACGAGTGCTGCGGAAAGCCCTGCCGCACAGTTTTTAAAGCCGCCCAGAAAAATACCGATAAATCCTTTCTTGTCCACCATCTCTTTGACACCCTTCCAGAGATTGTTTCCAAATCCCAGAAGCGGCACATTCGCGCCCGCCTGCGCCCATTTGGAAAACGGCTCATAGATCCCCACAAATCCAAGGATGGCCCCAAGGCAGACCAAAAGAACCATGATACGTCCCGGAAGCATTTTTGTTTTTTCCATCAGGATCTGTGACAGTGCACAGATCATTCCCCCTGTTACAAATGCAATTACATACTGCATATCCTTATCCCTCCTTTTTTGCGGATGAAATACAGCTTTCCAGCACAACACCGTGTGCAATCCCCGGTATTGTCTGTCCTTCATTGAAACTGACCGTAGAAAGCAGTGCGCCTGTCGGCACAAAGAGTATTCTTTTCAATTCCCCGCTTGCCAGTTTTGGCAGAAAATGCGCACTCAGCACCGAGGCTGCACATCCGCATCCCGATCCTCCGGAACCGGTTCCCTGTGTCTGTGAATCAAAAATTAACATGCCACAGTCCTCATGCTGCTTGCGGATATCCATGCCTTTTTTCAGCAGCAGATCAAACAGAATCTGCTGACCGACTTCTCCCAGGTCTCCCGTGATAATCCGGTCATAATCTTCCGGTTTTCGTTTAAAATCCGTAAGATTCTGCGCAATCAGCTCAGCGGCAGCCGGTGCCATCACGGCTCCCATATTCATGGAATCCTTGATTCCGTAATCTACAATCTTTCCGGTTGTGACTCCCGCCACCTTTGCCAGCGGCTGCTTCGCCTCTTTTGACAGAATAAATGCACCGCCTCCGGTCACTGTCCATGTGGCACTTACCGGACGCTGGTTTGCGTATTCCAGCGGAAAACGGAACTGTTTTTCCGCGCTGGCAAAATGGCTTGAAGTGACTGCCGCCACGCGATCCGCATATCCGGCCGCTACCGTCATTGCAGAAAGTGCCAGTGCTTCTCCACACGTGGAACATGCCCCATACAGTCCAAACAGTGGAATTTCAAACGTTTTTAATCCAAATGATGAGGCAATCAGCTGTCCAAGCAGATCTCCGGCAAACAGGTACCTCATATCTTCCGGCTTTTGGTCTGCTTTCCCGAGGGCAAGCGTCAATGCTTCTTTCTGCAGACTGCTCTCTGCGGCCTCCCATGTCTGCTGACCAAATTTATCATCCGGTCCGATACAGTCAAAGGCATCTGCCAGGGGGCCTTCCCCCTCTTTGGTTCCAACCACAGATGCTGTTCCAATAATAAAAGGAGCCTTTGCAAAGCAAAGACTCCCTGATCCAACCTGCTGATCCATACTATCTCTCCTTACTTTGTTTTTCTGATAGTATGTACAGGTCATGCTGTTTTATTCTGCTATAATGGTATACAGTGTCATGAAACAGAGAGCTTCAGCGTAAGCGGCACAATTTTAAAATTTTAATGTTCTATAATCCAGATAATGTCCTCATTACCAGATCTACATCCTTGTTTTCAAGTTCCTGTATAATATGTAAATATGTTTTCTGGGTAGTAGTCATACTGGCATGTCCCAAGCGTCTTGCTACACTGGCAATGGATACTCCTGCAAATAATAACAGTGATGCATGTGTATGTCGAAGCCCATGAATTGAAATCACTGAAATACCACAATCCCTGCAATGCCTAGCAAGAACATCATTAACCGTTGAATTATATATTTTTTCTTCTCCTACAAAAATCGGCTTATCCTCCGGCAGATTTTTAACCAATTCAGAGAACTTTACAACAATTTGCCAATCTATTTGTATTTTTCTGACCGATGACTTGTTTTTAGTAGGTAAAAAACCACCTGCTCCTTTATAATCCCAGGTTTTGCTTACCGATAATGTCTGCCTTGCAAAATCAAAATCTGCTGGAGTAATTGCAAGTGCTTCTGAAAAACGCATACCCGTTTTGGCAACCAATAGAATAAACCAATCCCAATTTGGTTTTTCCTTTATGTCAAGATGTGCAATCAATGTATGAAGTTCAAACTGATTGAGATATTTAATCTTTTTTACTTTTGGTGTTTTTCCTTTAATAATTGCTTTTCTTGTAGGATCTCTTTCTATCAGTCCCTCATCAACGGCATCCAGAATTGCTCCTTTCAACTGATGATGAAAATCAAGTGTTGTCTGTCTTTCATGTTCTTTTGCATAATCATTTAAAAGCTGCTGATACATCGTTCTTGTAAGTTCAGATACTTTCAAATCCGGCACCAGTTTTTCTACCCACTTTTGTGTCATTCGGTATTTTGCCAAAGTTGCTTCTCTTATGGCATCCTTCTTATATACATTAACCCATTCCTTATAATAATTACAGAAAAGTTCTGTGGTGTTCTCATCATTTCGCATAAGCACCTCCGTTTCCTGTACTACTTACGCTGATAAGAACAGTAAAGAATATTTATATATACAAATCAATACTAATGGTTCATAAGAGGTTTAATTTCTTCATCCAAAGTTTTTCTTAACTCAGCAATCATCATTGTATAATATTTAAATTTTGGAATTGCTCTCTCCTGTACTTCTTTATAACTGGTAAAATTTGCTGTCTCTTTAATTGCACTCTCATTCGGGATCTCTCCATTTCGATAATGCATTGCCGCATACATAACATCATCTTTAGACGTATACCATGTAATACAAAAATCTGTAACTACTTTTTCAATACACTCTTGTTTCATATTTTCAACAATATTCAGAATGGACTGTCCTTTATACTTATTACATCCTGCTCAATTTCTCCAATTAAAGTGGTCATTATCTCAGCTACTTTCGGATTATCTTTTCTGAGTTCTTCCACATATTGCTTTACCTCATCCATCTGCTTTTGTTTCTGTTCCTGTGTAACATCCTGTAATTCTTCATCTGGTGATACAATGTTCTGGATCAGATTGATAATATACTCATAATCAATCTTTGTATGACTGTATGCCATTAATTCATAATCTTCATCTACGACAGGCACTCCCGGATCATCAATTTGACCATCGGTATCTTCTTTAATTTCCTCTTTTGCATTTAAGTACTGTCCTGCATAATCCGTATACTCATCTTCCGTAATACCATATCCAGCCAGCATATTATCTTCATACTGTGTAAATGATTTTAATTGCGCAAAAAACTTGTCAAAATCCTGAAACAGCTTAACAAATATTTTTTTCTCTTTTATTGACATTCCCGGAACTTCTTCCGGAGTCTCTGCAGATATTCGAAGTGCTTTTAATGACTTGCGAAATGCCGATTCCACCTCTTTCCAATCTGCCAGAAGAGCTGTTTGTGTACTTCCTGCAGAATACAATCGTACCGCATTGTCAACACTCTCCTTAAATAATTTTGGTGCCTGAAATGTAACAATCTGACCATATACTTTATTTTTATCATAAATACGATTTGTTCTGGAAAATGCCTGAATCAAATCGTGCGGTCCCATTGGCGGTCTGTCAATGAATATCGTTGACAGACACGGTGCATCAAAACCGGTCAGGAGTCGATCGACTACAATCACCAGATCCAGCTGCTCATTTCTGCTCTTATATTTTGCATCCTTCCTTGCAAGACGCTTATTCAGATTTCCATTGTATCCCTGTATTTGAGAAATCTCATATTTTGTTCCAAACATTTTATTGTAATCATCTAATGATTCCTGCATCTTCTGCTGATTTACATGGGAACCTTCTTCGTTTTCTGTTACGGAATAAGTAATTGCAAACTTTGGGAAATCCGGTAATACCTGTTTTATTTTTTCATCTATTTTAAGTGTTGTCTTCCCTTCCTTTACCATTTTCAACAAATCATAATATTTTTGTGCCAATTGGATGGAACTCGTTGTAAGTAACCCCTCATATGTCTTTCCTTTTCCATTTTGAAATCCCAACTTATAATAAGATTTATTCAAAATCACCTCGAGTACTTTCAACATATGACTTTCGGTTACATAAAGATTACTGTCCGTTTCATCCTTTTTATTTTTGGGTCCATTATGTTCCACCTGAAATCCTAAAACAGCATTATCATGAATGGCATTCTGAATCGTATATTTATGCAGGCAATCTCCATATAATTCCTGTGTAGTACGGGGCAGATCTCCCATCTGTGGATATGGATTTTCCGCAAACCGGGGAGTGCCTGTAAATCCATACCATAAGGAATTTCCAAAAAATCTTTCTATTTCCCGCTTTATTCCAGGAGTGACAGCTCTATGACATTCATCTACAACAAATGCAATTTTCAGGTTTTTAATTTTGTGATATTCCGGTGTACCTTCCTGCAATTTTCTGGTAATTAATCTCTGCAATTTCTGGATCGTTGTCACAATCACCTGACGATCATCTGATTTCAACTTTTTCTTTAAATCAAACACATTGTCTGTCTCATCTACATCTATAAGATCATTATTCGCATATGCCTGAAATGCCATGGTGGTCTGCGTATCCAGATCTTTTCGATCAATTAAAAAGATAGCTTTATCAATCGCTGGAATATCCATTAACAAATTTCTGGTAGCTTTATAAGAAGTTAAGGTTTTTCCTGATCCAGTTGTATGCCATACAAAACCAGATTTTCCAGTCTTAGAAGCATCACGAATTGCTTCTATTGCATGGATCTGATAAGGGCGCAACAAAATCAAACGCTTTGCCTCTTCATCCAATACTGTATATCTCGCGATCATCTCGTGTGCCTCCGGAATACGAAGCACACTTTTTGCAAAAACAAGGTAATCGGAAACTGCGTTATTTTCCTTATCCAGCCATCCACTGATAAACTTCGGATTCAATTCGCTATCACTTGCAGCTGAAAAATATTTTGTATCAACCCCATTACTGATTACAAACATCTGTACAGCTGAGAATATTCCCGTAAATTTTCCCTCTCCAATATATTTTTTAATCTGCCAGAATCCATCCATATAAGAATGCTGCTTATTTTTCAATTCTATATGAATCATCGGCAATCCATTAATCATAAGAGTAACATCAAATCTTCGGTCTCTTGCATTTACACTACTATCCTCATCCATTTTTAACGCATTGTACTGATTAATCACCTCATAAACACTGCTTCCACCTGCAATATGCTCATGATTCATCACAACAAGATGCAACCGTTCGGTATCCCTTTGTACGTGTACCATTACTTTTCCATTTTCACCAACTAACCATTCGCCAGCCTTATAGAATGATGAAAACTGCAGTTGATTCTTTACCTGTTCAAATTCTGCATCCGAAAGTGGCTCTCCATTTAAACGTTCCTTATTATTCTGTTCAAGAATATATCTGAAATTCTTCCAAAGATCTGCTTCTGTTTTTAAGTCTTCGCGATACGTCCATTGTGAATCACCATAAATCAGTTGTTCAATAAGTTTCTGCTCTATCACGGACTCTAATTCTGCCATAATAGCCTCCTTTTTGGGTGTGTTTATATCGGTTGTTATGTATTTCATTACATTTTTTGCGCAAAATAGCTTATGCTGGTGAAGGGTGATAAGATGGTCGAGTTGCAATAAATAGCTTCCAATTCTATCCTGTTCCTCTTCTGATGGCATTAAAAAACTGTATGCATTTAATTCATCTCTATTAATTTTAGGCATACCTGAACGTTTTGAAACTGAAACAGAATATTTGAAAAAATCACTTGTCTGTAATAATGCGAATAAGAATTTTTGTTTTAACCCATTCTTACCATTAAAAACGTAAGCATCTGCGCTTGTAAGCCCATTAACAGTAGCGTAGAAGTATTTCCCGAGCTGAGGATTTATCTTCCCATAAACAACATCATCTGGTCTAAATCTAAATTTTCCGCTTATTAATTGTTCCTCTTTTACAGTCTTCACATTGTCTAATATTCTACCTGTAAATGATTCGATATTCCCAGGCGCAATATGTGGCATATTATCATATTCGCCAGTTGTTGGATTTACCATCTCCGTTGAAATATCAACAACATCTATCCACTTACGCTGTTCCCAAGCGTCCAACGCAATATCAATAAATCTATAACACTTACGCTGGTGAAGAGTGATGAGGTGGTCAATGTTGCTAAAATACCATCCTATTCGCTGTTGTTCCTCTTTCATAGGAAACTGATTTTCTAACTTTACGAGCTTATTTACCGCTAGTCCAGGCTGCGCTGATTGGTCTGAATACTGCCCTAAATTCATTGTATCCAACATATAATATAAGAACCGGGTATCATTGTTTTCATCAGCTTTTACAACTACCGCATGTTCAGTAAAATAAGCCTTTCCAACAGAATAGTTCATATTTCCACATAAAGCACCCTGCCGACCAATCAACGCGTATTCTCCATCATGATTGTAGGTCGAAGTATACCCTCTTAAACCGTTCCCGCCATAGACTGGATAATCGCCTGTTATATCTATCTCATCTGCCTTCAAAGAGTTTCCACTTTTGAATTCTTGAGCAACTTCTCCCAACTTACGCTGTTCCCAAGTTTTCACTTCTATTTTTCTTTTTATAAAAACTTACGATAATATAAAGCGTTTAACAAAAATACCGTATCTCTCCAAAATACTCAAACCATTTTTGTTTTACTTCGTCACTTCTTGCTTCAATAATCCTTACAATATTTCTCAAAGCAACTGGTGGAATATTTGATATGTTATTCACAACAATGCATTTTCCGGCAGATGTAATCCACACTTTCGTTGCATTCTGATGTGGACGTCCTTCTGCAATATGCACATGTATTGGTTCCAACGGTTTCCCTTCATTTGCCCAAAAATATATCCAATAGGCTCCTACCTTAAAAACCTGAGGCATGCTCAAATCCCCCTTCTTTTGCGAATTCCATAATCAAATGTGCCGTTGATTTAATAATTTCCACAAATTCTTCAACCTGTTTATCTGAATATCCATTGATTTCTTTTATTTCATAAGTCGGCAAATAACATGTCATATTATGAAATCCATCTTTTTTATCCGGGGTTTCAATATAAACTTTTACTGTTCCATCTGCATTCATATCCGAATGCACAATTTCTGTTTCATCATTTAACGTCATAAACGGATACATCATAATTCTTACCCTCTTTCCCTAAATCTAATACTTCACTAGATTACATCGTAAGTATATTTCTTTTGCGTATTTTTATTCAATTCAAATATTTTATATTCATTTTACATTTCGCATTTAAAAATAATTATAAAACTGTTACACAAACATATTTTGTAACATAAATTTCTTTAATTTTTGTAATTCATCACACTTATGCTGGTGAAGAGTGATGAGGCGGTCTAGCTTGTCAAAATACTGCGTAATTGCATTTTGTTCTTCCAATTCTGGAAAGGCAACCGGACCCTTCAATGCATTCTCATCAGAAACCTTCATATCATTTTTAGCACCTTTATTTACCAATGGATGCATATATGAATTCATGCGAGAATCCAATTCAAAATAAATTTGCACAAACTCTGAATTTGTATTCATTCTTGGTTTATATACTGCATATAAAGTCGATACAATGCCCGTTTTTCCTTTGTTTGTCTTTATTATTCCATATGGATTGGATTTTAATGGTGACTTAGTATAAACCACGTCGCCAGCTTCAACTACACCATAATTTGCTACTGATACTCCTGCAAATGATCTACCTTGGAATTCTATCTGATTCACTATTCCATGCTCACCAGAAACAGACAGTACATCCTCTTTTCCATAAGATTCAGTTTTGTTCTTTTCTCTTGAAACTTCAAGGTAATCCTTTAGCTTACGCTGTTCCCAAGTTTTCACTTCTATTTTTCTTTTTATAAAAACTTACGAT